>Ga0182012_10003671_pt1 | contig 16256 bp, 15 predicted proteins | sample 612S2SmetaG_FD_120486 | JGI IMG/M metagenome (GOLD analysis project Ga0182012, IMG submission 120486) | Permafrost microbial communities from Stordalen Mire, Sweden - 612S2S metaG | ecosystem: Environmental > Terrestrial > Soil > Wetlands > Permafrost | place: Sweden: Stordalen | collected...
ATGTCCTGGATCAGGGTGCCGTTGCGCCAGGTGTTGAGGGCCTGCATGCCCTGGCAGATGGCAAGGATGGGTTTGTGGAGGTTGAAGGCGTCCTGCAGGAGAAGTTCGTCGACGGCGGCGCGAGCGGGGTCGGGTGGTTCGCTCCCGTTTTGCGCCTGGCCGTAGGTCTGGGGGTCGATGTCCGCGGGAGAGCCGGGAAGGCAAATCCCGTGGCAGGTGGCGAGGATGCGTGCGACGCGCTGAGGTGACTCGTGCAGAGGGATGGGGATCGGCGTGGCTCCGGCGGAGATAAGCGCGTGGAGATACTGAGGAAGCGAGCGCTGGTTGTACGCTGCGGAGTCAGGTACGAATTCGGGGCTGGTGGGTTCGGGAATGGCGATGTGGACCATGGATGCGCCTCATGGGGATTGTAGCGTGTGAACCCAGTGTGAAGTGTGGAGTGCGACGTGTGAAAAGCGAGTCAAGTTCGGTTGGGAATCTTCGTGGTTAGGAATCATTGGCTGGTCGCGCGTAGGCGTTTGAGCCGGTAGTGGAGGGTCAGCAGGGTGACGCTGCCGCAGGTGAGCAGGCTGGCGGCCATGCCGTAGGTGATAGACGGGTCGTGCTGGTAGAGGCCGTGGAAGATGCCGACGATCTGGAGGACGCTGAAGCCGGCGAAGGTCACAAGGGAGATGCCTTCGTCGGACTTCTTGCGCCAGACGGCAATGACTTGCGGGACAAAAAGGAGGGCGTTGCCGACGAGTCCTAAACCGAAGAGGAGGGCGATGAACTGCTTCATGGCGGGTTGCTCCCTGGATGCTTCGATTCTAGGGGATCGAAGGCGCCGTTACGGCCGGCGAATCAGGGTTCTTTGCGGTCGGCAGGAAGCAGCGAGCCAGACACTCTGTCTGGAATGCGGAGGAATCGGGCAGCGCGGGTTACTTCCGGCGCGAATTCCGCGAAAAGATTATGTACGCCGAAGTTGAGCACCTGCAGTTTGAAGCGCTGCTCGGCGTGGGTGAAGTCGTTGAATCCATGTGGATACATGGCCATGGAAACCCCGCCCGCGGCAAACGCGCCAGTCAGATTCCCGTATGCGATGCTGCGGCGGCCGGAGTCTGTGTTGTCCACTACAGTGAAGGCGAGTGCGTGAAGGAAACGACGGCCATAGTTCGCGCTGGTCGAAGGGTAATAGCGGGGATCATGGCGAACGGCGGTATCGGTGACGAAGCGGCCAAAACCGGCGGTGGTGGTGAGCGCAAAATCGGCCGCATAGTTGCGCGCAAATCCGCCCACGCCTTCATGCCAGTTTGCGGGTTCCCCTCGCAGGGGAAACTCCATCCGGAAGCCGGCCTCGAGGGCGGGAACGGCGAAGTTTGCCGGGCTGAAGTTGAGTCTGCGTTCGAGCTCAAGCCGGTCCTGGAACGTGAGTGTGCCCGTAGGAGCCGACTGGATCTGGATCTCCTCCGCGGACTCGGACTGGGCGGATGCAGACGGAGCGCAACGAAGCAAAACCAAAAGGCCAAATAGACCGAGAACGCGGAAGTGTCTGGGAGCGATCAACGTGCGTGGCTGCTTTCCTGCCGCGAACGGAGCGGCACTTAACTCAAGCCTGCCGGTTTGGCGGTCAGGCTAACGACATCGTATCGGCAAGTTCGTATCGCCCGCAGTTCAAAGGCGCACAGTTTGGGAGAAAGCCATCGACGGGTTATTCCGTTGTCCGAGCTTGTGATCCTTTCGGCTCCAACCTTCGGATGTGGGCGAAGCGTCGGTATTTGGCGTATACTCCGGTGGATTTTTAGTTCCGAAATTTTCGGGAGGATACGACGTGAGAAAGAGAACGGGAATGGGTTGGCTGGCTGCTCTGGCATTGGCAGTTGGCATTGGAGGATTGGCATTGGGCGCGGCGGGACAGGGCGCCGGCGGAACGGTCTTGACGCCAGCGGAAACCACCAAGCTGTTGCCCGCATCGGTGTGGTTCAAGGGGCAGTCGGCGACCACGCAACTGCGTAATTCAGGGGGAGTGAAGTTTGCCGACGGCATGTATGTTCTATCCACCCTCGTCGACACCAGCGGTTACTCCTCGGATGTGCAGGAGAAGTATCAGGCTTACTTTATTGCCGAGGTTCCGATCAAAATCGAGGGTCATGAGTTAGCGCCTGGCGTTTATGGGGTGGGATTCATAGCCGGGGATAAGTTCAATGTGATGGATGTCGGCGCGCATGAGCTGTTTACGGTCACATCGCACAAGGATGCGGAGTTAAAACGGCCGATGCCGTTGAAGGTGGTCGCCGAGGGTGGCGGCTTCCGGCTATATGTGGGACGCAACTATGTTGGCTTCGGAAAATGAGTTGAGATCAACACGAAGCGGCCAGGCTTGGTCCTGGCCGCATTTGTTTTGGGTTCACCGGCGACCGGTCCATAACCGTCTTTCAGGGCTTGATTCACAGCGAAAACTGGATTGGAATCGGCGCTGCTTCAGACCGCCAGACCGGTACGTTGGCCCTCGCGGTTAGCGACGCCCCAGGCCATCCCTGGAGTGTTGTGCGCCAGGCCGAAGTTGCCATCCGGGCCAAGCAGGATGATGCCGCCGTGGCCTCCGAGGCGCGCGAAGAGGTAGGCGATGGCCTGTTGCGCTGCGGACTCAGGGCTGATGCCCTGGGCGACGCGGTCGGTGGCCCACTTGCCCAGCACCAGCTTCATAATCGGTTCGCCCCAGCCGGTGAGAGAGACGGCGGCGGAGTGGTTGTCGGCATAGCAGCCGCAGCCGATGAGTGAACTGTCGCCGACCCGGCCCGGAGCCTTGTTCAGTGTGCCTCCGGTGCTGGTGCCAGCGGCCAGGTTGCCGTTTCGGTCGAGTGCTACGGCGCCTACGGTGTCGTGAGAGGCGTAGCCGGGTGATTGCACCGCGGTTTCCGGACTCTTGTCGTCTGCTGCCAGCGGCCCGGAGAAGGTAATGTCGGCGAGGCCCTGGGACAGGCGGGATTGAGCTTCTTTGAGGCGGATTCGCTCGCGGTCGAGCACCAGTTCGCTGTTGTCGATCAGCGGCATGCCGTGGCTCTTGGCAAAGGCCTCCGCCCCAGTGCCGACGAAGTAAATGTGCGGGCTCTTGTCCAGAACGAGCCGCGCGGCCTGAATCGGGTTGCGCAGGCGTTCCACGCAGGCCACGCCGCCGGCGCGGAGGGTTCCCCCGTCCATGAGCAGGGCGTCCAGCTGGACTCGGCCCTCGGAGGTGAGGAAGCTGCCGCGCCCAGCGTCAAAGGTAGGGTCGTCTTCCAGAATGGTGACGGCGGCTTCGACTGCGTCGGTGGCGCTGCCGCCTTTTTCGAGGATCGCGTAGCCGGTTGCCAGGGCGTGCGCGACGCCGCGCTGGTGGTCGTCCGCCATTTCGGGCGGGATAGCCCAGGCGCCGCCGTGGACCACGAGAGTTGGGGTGGTGTTGCGCATCGTCAGGACTCAGATTATCGCGTGCAGGGGTATCTCGGCCAATCGCTTTGAAGCGTCTTGGGATTTCGCGGCATCCAAGTTGCAGGCAGTGACGGAGGGAATTCGTGGCGGATTCGGTGGTGGACGCTGGACACGGGGATGATTCTGTTGAGGCAGATTTCGGGCAGCCGGCGCAGAGCGGATGGGCGAAGGTGACCCGGGTTTTCCGGATGCTGCGCATGATGTGGAAGTTTATGTTCGATAAACCTGCCTACACGCGCCCGCGCGGGAAAGTTCCCGTGGATGTGCTGAGGCGGGCTGCGCTGGAAGCTGCGCCCGACCGGACGCTGTGGCGGCTCGGCCACTCCACCCTCCTGCTGAAACTGCGGGGCGACTTCTTTCTCACCGACCCGGTCTTTGCCATGCGCGCTTCGCCCGTCTGGTTTGCCGGGCCTAAGCGCTTTCATAAGACGCCGATCTCGATCAAAAATCTTCCCCCGATCCGGGCGGTGATTCTTTCGCATGACCACTACGACCATCTGGACAAGCAGGCGATTCGCCGCCTGTCTAAGAAGACGGCCCATTTTGTGGTTCCCAGAGGGGTGGGCGCGATCCTCACCGGCTGGGGCGTGGATGCGGCCAAAGTGCGCGAACGGGAGTGGTGGCAGCACACCATGGTCGACGGCCTCCGCCTGACGCTTACGCCGACCCAGCACTTCTCCGGGCGCAGCTTGTGGAACCGGAATCAGACGCTGTTTGGCTCCTGGGTGATCGAGGATGAGGATTTTCGCTTGTTTTATGGGGGGGACTCGGGGTATTTTGAGGGCTTCCGCGAGATTGGCGCGCGGTTTGGCGGGTTCGATGTGACGCTGATCGAAAACGGCGCCTACAACGTTCGCTGGCCAGTGGTGCATATGCAGCCCGAGGAGACGGTGCAGGCCCATCGCGATCTCCGCGGCGAGTGGCTGCTGCCGATCCATAATGGCACCTTCGATCTGGCGCTGCATCCCTGGACCGAGCCGATGGAGCGGATACAGGCGTTGGCCGCGGCCGAGGGGATTCGCGTGGCGACCCCGCGATTCGGACAGCCCGTCCGGCTGGATGCCATGACGACTGGCGAGTGCTGGTGGCGTAGCGTCGACGCGGAAGAGGTGGTCGGTTCGGCTGTTCCCAGTGGGGACCTGGCAAGCTGACCGCCGAGTCAGGTCTTGGGATGCGAAGTTGTCGATTCGACTGCGCTGAGAAACGAGTGAATTGCCTCAAGAGCAAGTGGAGAGCCCGCAGTCTCGTTGTGGCCGGCTCCAGGAATCGGAACAAATGTCTTTTGCCGGACGGGGCTTGCGGCAAAGACTTCACGGCCCTGCTGGATGGGCACGAGCTGATCCGCATCGCCATGCAACATCAGTAAGGGGGCCTGGTTTGTCGCGATCAGGCCTATTTCGTTGAAGGCTGCGAGAGCGTCCTGGGACGGGATCATGTTGGCGATTTGTTCGGGACCGAAGCCCTCGGCGTGCGCGAAGACTGGAAACTCTTCCTGCGCCGTCGCTATGGTTCCCGCGAGGATAAGCCCCGCGACTTTGCGCTGGGAAGCAACATAGGTTGCAATGGCTGTTCCCAGGGAAAAGCCGTAGACGACCACCGGGCCATCTTTCGCCAGGCTGTCGTAAAGAACGAGAGCATCGCGGCGGAAATCCATCACGTCAGGCTTGCCGGTGCTGAAACCGTAGCCCCGATAATCGAATACCGTTACGTCGGCCCCATGCACTGCGAGGCTGCGATAGAGCGATTGCGAGCCGTCGATAGTCATGGCGTTGCCGTTGAAAAAGAGAATGCGCAGCTTCTGAGGAGACTGGGCAACAGCGCGAAACGTCCAGCCGCGAAGCATAGCTCCGGGCACTGAAATTTCGATTGGCGTTCGAGTCGGGTTGGCTGTCCAGTCGGCAAGCGGCGATTTGGGTGTCGGCGAAGGGAGAATTGTGTTCACGGAAACCTTCTGCTTCTCTGCGGAAGAACATCCTAAGAGAACCACGATCATGAAAGAAACCAGATATCGACGCATTAGGCCTGCCGTTCCGGAGCTAGTCACCGTTCGTTGGACGTTGGCGAATTCGATCCATGATCGCCCCATCCGGACTCGAATTACTGACTGAGTTCATTGAAAGTGTGCCAGTCCTACTAAGGACATAGCTGACCAAGTCAATGCGATACCTATTCGTGCATCTTTTCCCAAAACGTCATAGGCCGGACGAAGAATACAAATTCGCCTGGGTTCACCGTGATCTTCCTCTTGTCGCAAAAATTGGGGGCTGCGATCCCCGTCGTGAGTATCTCAGAGATCGAATACCAATGCTCTTTGCTTGATCCCCGATCCTGCACGGAATCACAGTTGACGAAGCCCCAATTCGCTGCCCCGTAAGAAGCGTAAACTCGGATGTCGGAGGCGTTGGTCGGGGACGTTGCCGATCCAACGCCATTTTTATTCGGTCGAACATAGACGGGAGGAACCCCGTTTGCCTGGCTGGACGTCGCAGGTACTCGTATCCTCACTTCAATCTCTGATGTTGTGATTGGCTGTCCTGTCTTGCTATCCATCATTCGAACCGTGATGGTGCGGTCGGCCTGCGCAAATAAATTTTGGCAAGACATCATCAAGAACAGAAGCGATGCCCCCGTTCCCAATCTATTGAACCTATTCACATGTCGTGTTCTACCCCCATTCGTAGATTCTCTTTCTACAAGCAAGGATCACGAGCGGCTGCCCCCGCGAAATCAACAGAACCATGAATAGCAGAATCTAAAAGATACGGGAAAAGCAGAGTCCCGTGGCGCGAAGCCAAATCTGCTCGCCAGGGGACGCGGGCAGATTTGGCTTTCATGTTGGCCGCACCGCGTTCAGTCCGGCAACTGCATCAGATCGGCACTGACCAGGCTCTCTGTGAGCAGGTCGATGGCGAGCGGGAGGCGGTAGCAGACGGCGCGGGTGCTCATGCCGAGCAGCACAGCTGTTTCTGCCTGGGTGTACTCCTGGAGGCAGACGCGGGTAAGGATCTGGCGATCGGTGAGGGAGAGCTTGCCGAGGCAGCGCTCCACGTCGAGGACGAAGATCAGAGCGTCCTCAAAAGTGCGGACCCGGCGGCTGGAGACCCATCCCCGGCCCACAGATTCGCTGAGGATGTCCGGGGAGCGTCCGACCTGCATGGACGCGTAGAGGTAGCGGCGCAACAGGTTTTCCGTGTGCCTGCGGTAAAAGGCCCATCGGGATGACAGTTCGACTTCCCCGGCTTCCGGTGCTGCTTGCTTTGCCGGCAGCCGCTTCTGGATGTGGTGGATGGCCGTGGCCAGCAATGGCAGTTGCGGGGCCGCGGCGCCGTTAACCGTTCGGGGCCGGCCAGCCCACACGAGAGGGAGTTGCAGCGCGGCGCTCAAAGGGCACCTGCAGTGCATGGAGTGAGGCATCCGCGCGAAGCTTCCGCCGCGAGCAGCCCGATCGCTGTCTGGCCGACAGTAATTTCGGCGATCGGCTCGAATTCCGTATCGGTTGGGAAGGCATCCTCGAAGTGGGAGGAATGCGCGGCTTCCACGGCAAAAACTGCCGGGAGCGTGGTTTTCTTCGGCCTTCCCGGCCGGACCCGGACTCGCGGGGTTGGGAAATCCTTGAGGCGTTCCTGACACGTGGAGCAATAGACCCCGGTTTCAACCTGGGCGCGGAACCATAAGCAACCGCATGCTTCGCAAATTTTCAGATGTACGCGCAGTTCCATGACATTTCTCCGGAAGACATAGTAAGCCCGCGGTAGGGAGTTTGATTCGCACTCCGCAGGGCAGAGAGGAGCGAGAGTCGCCTCGCCGGGTTCGTGTGCCCGGCTGGGGGATGGCGACGTTTCCTCCTCGATCGTTGGTCATGCTCATGGCGCCCAGATCCCGGAAGCTCGTTGACCGTTGGAGCTGACTTGCGCTGGCTGCACCGAATCCAAGGCAACCCGCTCGAAGCATTCAATCAGAGGGCAATTTTATGCCCAGAGATTTCCACCGGCGGTCTCTGAGAAAGTGAAGTAAATCTAGGAGCAGCCTTGCTCTGCGTCAATGCCTTGGAGCAAGAATAGGCAATTCCCAATGTAGGAAATGAGAGATTCCTCAAGAAATGGGCAATTGGGGCCTGTCTGACTTTTCTGCGAGCAATACTTCATTGAACCGCCCCATATCTTGCTGCAAGTTTTCCACACGATCTTCCTATGAGCATTCGGCAACTGCACGATCGAGTTCGCATTGAACTGCTGCGCCGAATTGACCGTGGGACGCTGAGTGTTTCTCTGCTGGCGCGGCAGACGGGATTAACGCAAGCTCATATCTCAAATTTTCTGCATGGCCACCGGAGCATGTCGATCGATGCGCTGGACAAGGTGCTGAGCGCCACGCGGATGGAGGTGGACGACCTGTTGCGCCAGAAACGTGGGACGGGCTCGGCGAATCACGTGGGGGAGTCTGTAGCCATTCCGCTTGTTCCCCACTCAGTGGCAATCTTCGAACCCTATATGCGGCCCTCCGTGATTGAGGAGATTCGACCGCATCCGACAGCGGATGTCGCGGACCTGGAAGCGCGCTGCGCCAATGCGCGCCGGCAGTGGGAGCGGTTTGTAGCAATCCGGATCGATGCGGGCGACGCGCGGGGAATGGAGCCTGTCATAACGGCAGGAGCGGTAGTGCTGCTGGACCGGCACTACACGTCGTTTAAGCCATGGCGGGAGGGCGCGACGAATCTGTACGCGGCGCGGGTTGGCTCGCAGTTGTTACTTCGCTATGCGCAGCATCAATCTGACCGCGTGGTGCTGCGGCCATATCGCGCACAGGCTGAGGCGCATGTGGTCGAAGTGGGGCCGGGCGAGACGCCCAGTGATGTGCTGGTGGGACGGGTGGTGGTCGGGGCGAATGTTTTTTAGGGAATGGGGAATGGGTAACGGGCGTCGATGGGAACTTGAAGGCTTTTGCTTTTCTAATCCCTCATCCCTATTCCCTATTCCCTGTATTTGATAGCATCGCCTTTGGAGGCAAGCATGGAATCGGCAGCGGCAGTGGTGAGCGGAGCGCGCTCGAATGAAGATATAGCGTTGGATCTGTTGAAGTTTGTGGCGGGATCGACCGGGTTTGGGCGGGCGGCTGTGCCTTCCACCGGGTTTAGCGGGACGTCCGCACCGAAGCCCGAGGAGCAGGTGAATCAATTGCTGGACCTGTACGGACGCTGCCTGAATGTGGTGAGCGGCAAGGGCGGTAAGGCCTAGTGGCCGAAACGGGATCGCCGCCGGCTGCGGCTACGGGCCGGACGCTGCGGGTAGCCGTGGCCGGAACCGGAGCGTTTGGGCGCAATCATCTGCGGGTCTACCGCGAGATGGAGGGCGTGGAACTGGTGGCGGCGATTGAGCCTTCCGCGGAACGCGCGGCTGAGGTTGCCGAGCAGTACGGGATTCCGGTCTTCGACTCGGTGGAGACAGCACTTGCGGCGGATCTGCACTTGGATGCGGCTTCGGTGGCTGTGCCTACGGTGCATCATCATGCCGTTGCCAGCCAGTTGCTTGAGGCAGGCGTGGATTGCCTGGTGGAGAAGCCGCTGGCGGCTACGCTGGCTGAGGCGGACGAGTTGCTGGCGCTCGCCGAAAAGCATCGGCGCATCCTGCAGCCGGGGCATCTTGAGCGCTTCAATCCGGCGGTGCTGGCGATTGAGCCGAAGCTGACGCGTCCGATGTTTTTTGAGGCGCACCGGTTGAGCGTGTTTACGCCGCGCTCGCTGGACGTGGATGTGGTGCTGGATTTGATGATCCACGATCTGGATATTGTGCTTACCTTTGCCGGTTCGCCGGTGAAGGAAGTGCGCGCGGTGGGGCTGCCGATTCTTTCGGCGAAGGTGGATATCGCGAATGTGCGCGTGGAGTTTGAGTCGGGCTGTGTGGCCAATTTTACGGCTTCGCGGGTTTCTACCGAGCGGGTGCGGAAGCTGAGGTTTTTTGAGCCAAGGCAATATGTATCAATCGATTACGCGCGGCGCGATGTGCTCCTGATCTCGGTGGCTGAAGGTTTTTCGGTCGATCAGGCCATGGCCGCTGGTGCTGCGAGTGGTTTTGCGGATGGCTTGCCGGGGTTGTCGTTTACCAAGCCTGAGATTGTGCCGGGTGAGCCACTGAAGCTGGAGATTGCTTCGTTTCTGAAAGCCGTGCGGACCGGCGCGGAGCCGAGGGTGACTGCGCGGCAGGGGCGCGAGGCGCTGGCTCTGGCGCTCGAGATTCAGCGGGCGATGGTGGAGCATGCGGGGAAGGCTGGGCTGGGGGATTTCTTCGCCGGGGCTTGAGCTGTTTTGGCGTGTTGCATGCGGTTTTGCGCCTAAAAACCGGGGGGTGGGTGTTGTTTCCGCTCCTATCTGCCTCAATTTGTTGAGGTTAGATGGATATTTGGGCGCGATTTGGCGCGCTTTTGCCGCGTATTTGTGCACTTTTTGGATGCACTTTTCGAGCGGATTCCAGAGGCGCATGGGTGTTAGCAGGGGGTGCGGATGTGGCCTGCACCTGGGCTCGGATTGGGGTTTGGATATCACTTCTTCCATTATGCGCTTTTGGGGGGTTAATTATTCAGTAACTGGGGTTGCGGTTGTTTTGTACGCGTAACGTTCATTGGGCGATTTGTTATATAGATTGGCGGATTAGTTATATTGCGCGGCGGGTCGGTTACAGTCTTTGGCGGATTGGTTACAGTGGGTGGTTGAATCGGAATCTTGGGGGAAATGTTTTCGAGTTTGAGGCGTGTCCGGGCGATCCGGACCAGTGACCTTGGGAAAGGCGAGACCGCTGACAGGACTGGCGTTTATAGATTCTCACATCTCGAAATCGAGATGTGGGGCAGCCGCATTTGTTAGTCATGGAGACATTGGCCCCCGGCCCAATCCAACCAATTTGAAAATTCCCAGCTTCTCCAGGGTTCCGCTGGTCCAGCGATTGCTTCCAACCCGACCGTGCCTGTTTCCCCTATCGAAGCCAAACAGCAAGCGCAGCCGTCCGCGTCGAGCCTGCTGGATGAAGCGTTGCGCCACCACCAAGCCGGCAGGCTGAGTGAGGCGGAGCGCCTCTACCGGAGCGTCCTAGCCACGGACCCGCACCACGCCGACAGCCTGCATTTTCTCGGAGTGATCGCCTACCAGGTGGGCAAGCTGGACATGGCCGCCGAACTGATCGGAAAGGCGATCGCCATCCGGAGCCGCGTGCCGGGTTATCACTCCAACCATGGCAATGTGCTCCAGGCGCAAGGGAAGCTCGATGAGGCTATCTCGTCGTACCAAAGGGCGCTCCGTCTCGACCCGCGCCTTGTAGACGCGCTCTACAACCTCGGCAACGCACTGTTGGCCAAGGGCAGGCTCGAAGAGGCAGCGGACCAATACAGGCAGGTCGCGAAAATCCGCCCAGACCACGCACCGGCTCACAACAACCTCGGAACCATTCTGGAGTCCCAGGGCAAGTTGGAGGACGCGGTCGCTGAGTACCGGTCTGCCGTCAAGATCGATCCGAATTACGCGGACGCCTACAGCAACATCGGGAATGTGCTGCTCGCCCAAGGCAGGCTGGAGGAGGCCGCTACGGAGTATGAAACTTCTCTAAGGCTGGCTCCCTACTCCGCCGGTGTACACAATAATCTGGGCTTCGCGCGGCAATCGCAGTTTCGATTCGACGAAGCGATTCGCTGCTTCAGCCGCGCCGCCGCTCTTGCCCCTCAGTCGCACGAGTTTCAGAGCAATCTCGGAAACGTTCTGCAGATTCGGGGCAGGCTTGACGAGGCCGAAAACTGTCACCGGCTAGCGTTGAAACTGAGTCCGAACTACACGGAAGGCTGGAACAATCTAGGGCTCGCTCTGCAACTGGAGGGCAAGAACGAGGAGGCTGAGACGTGCTTCGATAAGGCGCTCAGCCTTCAGCCCAGTTTTGCCAAGGCGAAATGGAACAAATCGCTCTCCGAGCTGCTGCGAGGAAATTTTTCGGCGGGGCTGCGGGACTACGAAGCCCGCTGGGAAATTCACCTGCCCCGGAGCTTCTCTCAGCCGCAGTGGCGCGGAGAGCCGTTAGACGGAGCGACCATCCTATTGCATGCCGAGCAAGGGCTGGGGGACACAATCCAGTTCCTACGGTATGTACCCATGGTCCAAGCAACGGGAGCGTCCGTTGTGCTTGAGGTTCGGCAACCGCAAATCCGGCTTGCGGCGCAAATCCCCGGCGTCGCGGCCGTAGTTTCGAAAGGCGACGCCCTCCCGCATTTTGACTGGCACTGTCCTTTGATGAGCCTGCCCCTTGCCATGGGTACAACCCTCAGCACAATCCCCGCGTGTGTTCCTTATCTTTCGGTCCCGCCCGAGGCTTCAAAGAAGGCCGCTGCGATCCCCTGGCCCGAAGTTGGGTTGCGGGTCGGGATCGCTTGGGCAGGAAGTCCCACACACCTGCGCGATTGGTTTCGGTCCATACCGCTGTCTATGCTGCTTCCCCTCCTCGATCTGCCCGGAACTGCCTTCTATTCGCTCCAAAAGGGGCCAGCCGCTGCGGAATTGACGGGTCTGCGGGGGCAAATTACAGATTTGGGACCATATATCGAGGATTTGGCCGACACCGCGGCGATGATTCAGCAGCTGGACCTGACCATCGGAGTCGATACGTCCGTCGTGCATCTTGCGGGCGCGCTTGGAAGACCCGTTTGGGTGCTTCTTCCATTCGCCCCAGATTGGCGCTGGCTGCTCCACCGCGAGGACAGCCCCTGGTACCCGACCATGCATCTCTTCCGTCAACCTCAGCTCAACGACTGGCATTCGCCGATCGTCGCCATCCGAAACTCCCTAGTTTCCTGGCTCGAAATGGGCCGCAACCCCTTAGACAAAAAAAACAACATCCGAAAGGACCGTCGTGAAGCATAAATATCGTCCACTACTCGCGGCGGCAGCTTTTCTGGCAACAGCCATGGGCAGCAGAGCACTCCCGTCAACCTCCACGACTCTAACTGCATTATCGACCGCCGTCTCCGAAGGCACAAAAGTGACCTTGACCGCGTCAGCTACCTCGGGATCAGGCTTGCTAACCAAGGGTCAGGTGATCTTTTGCAATGCCTCGGCGACTTATTGCGAGGGATCTGCATACCTCGGAATCGCATAAGTTACGTCGGCCGGCACTGCGGTTCTGCCGATCATTCTCGGCCCGGGCTCCCACACGGTGCAGGCGAATTTCCTGGGTACAACCTCCTTCGCTTCGAGTTCCTCGTCCACACAGACAATCACAGTGACCGCCTGTGTGTTCTCGACGACGGCGTCGATCACGCCATCGGGTCTGCCGGGAATTACACTCTCAAGGGACGGGTTGTTGGTAGCCCCTATGACGCGCCGACCGGCTTGGTGTCCTTCCTCGATGCAAGCAATGGCGACTACTCCCTGGGCTCCGCCGACGTGGGAGCGGGCACTGTCGCGTGGAACGGCTTTACCTCGGCAGCCTCACCAACTCACGGCCGTAGTCTCGCCTGCAACAGTCGGGATACTCAACGCAAGCGGAACCGTGTTGTTCTACAACGGCGGGTCGCTGATCGGCTCAGCGACTCTCAGCGGCGGACAAGGCGTAATCGACGCCAGCACGCTCCCGGCTGGCTCCAACTCCGTAACAGCGACCTACGCGGGAGACGCAAATTTCGCGGGCTCGACCAGTTCGCCAGTTATGGTCGCCGTTACCAAGGCCAACCCAACACTCAATTGGCCGACACCCGCCCCGATTTCGTACGGAACCCCGTTGAGTTCAACCCAACTCAACGCCACAGCCAGCGTTCCGGGAACCTTCGTGTACACGCCGCCAGCAGGCACCGTGCTGGGTTTCGGCAGCCAAACGCTTTCTGTGCTGTTCACGCCTACGGACACAACCGACTACAACACCGCAACTGGCCCAGTTCTTCTGACCGTAGACTGAAGCACGCCCGATATTGCGGGGCGTCAATTCGAGCTAAGCTAATGAAGAGCCCCATCCGTGGAGCAAATCATGCTCCAAGGATGGGAGAAGCGCATTCAACTCGCGATGGCTACGCGTAAATCCCGCGCTGCTTGATTTTGAACGCCACGCGGCCGATCCACAGCATGTTGGTCTACCCCAAGTTTTCGTATTGACGGGGTGGAGGTCGCGAGTTCTGGCTTTCGGGGGTAAAGGAAAAGCCCCGGCTCACGGGTTGGAGAGCTGGGGCTTTTCATTTGCTGCTGATAGTTACTACTGACTGACGGTTTGGGTTTCTTCTACTTTGGCTAGTTCTACCAGGTTGACTGGGTAGTAGGCGTTGCGGATGTATTGTTTGACCATGCGGTTGGTGTTGAAGAAGGAGCCGTTGTAGGCGATGGTGGTGCGCATGAGTTTGCCCCAGGCTTCGGGGGATTTTAGGTAGAGCGGGACTACTGCCTTTTCCAGCTTTTCGTAGAGGGAGGTGGCTTCGGCGGCATCGTCGATGCCGTCTTCGATGGCCCAGCCGGTGTAGCCTTCGAGGCAGCCTTCGATCCACCAGCCGTCGAGGATGGAGAGGGAGGGGACGCCGTTGAGGGCGGCTTTCATGCCGCTGGTGCCGGAGGCTTCGTAGGGGCGCTTGGGGGTGTTGACCCAGACGTCTACGCCGGCGGTGAGCAGGGCGCCGAGGTCCCAGTCGTAGTTTTCGAGGTAGACGACGCGGAGGTCGGAGCCGGAGTACTTTTGCGCCTTTTCGATGACGCTGTGGATGAGGGCTTTGCCGGGCTCGTCCATGGGGTGGGCTTTGCCGGCGTAGAGGATCTGCAGGCCGCCGGCGGCCTGGGCGATGGCGAGCAGGCGGTCGGGGTCGGTGAAGAGCAGGTCGGCGCGCTTGTAGGTGGCGGCGCGGCGGGCGAAGCCGAGGGTTAGGACCTTGGGGTTCAGGACCAGGCCGGTGCGGTTGGCGACTTCGGCGAGGAGGGTTTCCTTGGACTGGCAGTGGGCGGTGATGATCTCGGCAAGTGGAAGCTCGATGGCGTTGCGGAGGTAGAGGTTATCGCGGCGCCAGTGGAGGATGTTTTTGTCGAGGAGGTCCTGGAAGGGCTCGGAGACCCAGGTGGGGGCGTGGACGCCGTTGGTGATGGCGTCGATCTGGTACTCGGGGAACATTTCGCGGGAGACGTTGCCGTGCTGCAGGGCCACGCCGTTGACGTAGCGGGAGAAGCGCAGGGCGACGTAAGTCATGTTGAGCATGTTTTCGTGACAACAGCCGAGGCGCTCGAGGCGGGCTGTGCGCTCGCCGCCGAGGATACGGTTGGACTGCTCGATGCTGAATCTGTCGTGGCCGGCGGGGACGGGAGTGTGGGTGGTGAAGACGCACTTCTGGCGGACGGCGTTGGCGTCGACTTCGGTGACGCGATTGAGGGGTCCGCCGCCGAGCTGGGCTTCGAGCAGGGCGAGGGTGAGGAGCGCGGCGTGGCCCTCGTTCATGTGGTAGACGTTTACCTTGTGGCCGAGGGCGTTGGCCATACGGACGCCGCCCATGCCGAGGACGATCTCCTGCTGGAGGCGGTAGTTGGAGTCGCCGCCGTATAGGTGGTCGGTGAGGCTGCGGTCCCAGTTGGAGTTTTCGGGCAGGTCGGTGTCCAGCAGATAAATGGGGATGATGTGACCGGCGCGGCCGACCATGTCATAGCGCCAGGCGCGGACGGTGACGATGCGATCCTCGACCGTGACTGAGATGCGCGGGGCTTCTTCGGTGCAGAAGTCGGTGACCGTCCAGGGCTGGATGTCTTCGGATTGCTTGCCGTTGGCGTCGAGGTGCTGACGGAAGTAGCCTTTGCGATGCAGGAGCGTGAAGGCGACGAGCGGGGTGCCGAGGTCGGCAGCGGAGCGGAGAGTGTCGCCGGCGAGCACGCCGAGGCCGCCCGAGTAGGTGGGCATGCCGGGGTTGATGGCGATTTCCATCGAGAAGTACGCGACTACGCCGCTCTGGGGGAAAGATTCATAAGAAAATTGCCGTTGCGAGGAGGAGTTGGACATGATCTTGTTTTCTCCGTGGGTGAATCAGGGCGTTTGCCGGGGAAACCCTCGGCTACGCCATCCATCGACCTGAATTTGCAGAACCCTGATTTTGAGTTTTTCAAGTGCTTCTGAGGTCCTGATGGATGGGTACGCGTTTCGACTCCGTGGACGGGTACGCGATCCCTTACTACTAGGACGACAGCTTTCCCTGAAATTCTCCGGACAGTTTTTGCCCGGCCCTGTCTTATCGGTCGATGTACGCTCAGAAAAGAGTTCGTACGGGAAATCTTAACCAGTTTAACAAGGCGCTGCTTCGAGGGACAGCAAAATCTACCCTCTTGTCGGCATTCCAGAAGGCTAATCCGATACAGACAAAGCGGCAATCCCACCTTGGTGGAGTCACCGCCTTCCCGGTAAGTAGCCCACAATGCAACGTTTGATGCGGGAATCGGGCCGGGGGGGGCGGGTTCCGCCTTTGGGCCAGCTTTTGAACTAAGCAACAAAAACGCGGTGAAGTTGCAGTGGGCTCAAATCGGATATTCATCCCGAAACCGGACGATTTGGACAGAGGCGGGGTTCGCGTCGCTAAATGATTCGATGCGCGCCGTCGGAGGCATGGCAGATGTGAATTTCTGGATCGATGCCGGTGGCTTGCCGGTAGCGGTTTTTGAGAGCTGCGGCGAATTCCGCGGCGTGTGGCTTTTCGACGAGATTGATGGTGCATCCGCCGAAGCCGCCGCCAGTGAGACGGGCGCCGATGAGGCCGGGGAGATCCTGTGCCAGCTCGACCATGGTGTCGGCCTCGGGGCAACTGCCTTCGAAGTCCTGGCTGTAGCTGAGGTGGGC
>Ga0182012_10003677_pt1 | contig 16246 bp, 11 predicted proteins | sample 612S2SmetaG_FD_120486 | JGI IMG/M metagenome (GOLD analysis project Ga0182012, IMG submission 120486) | Permafrost microbial communities from Stordalen Mire, Sweden - 612S2S metaG | ecosystem: Environmental > Terrestrial > Soil > Wetlands > Permafrost | place: Sweden: Stordalen | collected...
CGACACCCGTGAGCCAACAGTTCGACCGCCTTCCCCAGGGCGCCGAGTTGCCCGACGCGGACTATCGCGACGGAGCGGTGCAGGTCGAACGCGGGGGGACGCAATACTTTCACGGGATCGATGGACAGATTCCTGGCGATGAAGCGAGCGGGTAGCAGCCCGATACCATAACCAGCCTGAACGAACGCCAGCTGCATATGCATGTTGTGGATTTCAGCCGCCACCATGGGAGCGAAGCCGGCACGCTCCATCCGATCGATGAGGCTCGCCCGGAGAAAGCACCCGGGCGGATTGAGCACCCAGGGTGCTCGGGCCAAGCTGTTCCAATCTCCCTCAACGTGGCCTGCGGCGCTTTGGACGATCTCCATGCGGTCGCTGGCGATGACATTCGTCAGAAGAGGCGCAGGCGCGGTTTTGCCTTCGGGCAACAGCACGGCAGCAACGTCGAGGTCACCCGCGAGCAGACGGTGGATCAGTTCACCGGTCAGTTCGGTCGACAGCCGTACTCGGACCTTGGGGTATTTCTCCGTCAGCGCCTGAATAGGCTCGATCAGCGTCCCCTCGGCCAGGGCATGCGCGAGCCCGATGCGCAACAGGCCGTGAGGTTCGGCCTCGCTCGACGTAAGAGATTTCAGCGCCTCGGTCCGCTGCAGCAGATCGCGCGCTTGTTCGAGCACCCGGGAGCCCAGCGAGTTCAGACGCGGCGGCTTCACCGAGCGGTCGAGCAACTCCGCACCCAATGCAGCCTCCAGCCTTTGCACTTGCCGGGTAATCGCGGAGGGCGTCCGGAATAGACGATCGGCTGCGCCCGCGATGGACCCGGCCTGGGCGAACTCTACGAGGGCGCGTAAATCTTCGAGCATGGGGCCTCCCCTAGCGCTTTGCCGTCGAATGACAGGATCGTGCGCTAGGAGAATTATAATCGTGATAATAATGAAGTTGTGGAATTTTTATTTGGCATCAAAATAGCCAGGAGAACATCTCTTCGCGATCGGGTGTCCCATGAGCAAGACCGCCATCACCTCGCCGGAACTCGCGCCGCCGGTCGGGCCGTTTTCACAGGCGATCGAAGTCGGTGGCTTTCTTTACTTCAGCGGTCAGGTCGGCCAAGACCCGGCGACCGGCAAGGTGGTCGAGGGGGGAATTGTGGCCGAGACCGAGCGCGTCTTTCGGAATCTCGCAGCAGTACTCAAGGCGGCCGGCAGGAGTTTCGATCACGTTGCGCGTGCCGGCGTGTATCTCACGAGCATGAGTGACTTCGCAGCGATGAATGGCGTCTACGCGAAGTACTTCGGTCAACCCTTTCCCGCCCGCACGACGATCGCGGTGGCCGCGCTTCCGCTCGGAGCCTGCGTTGAGATCGACCTCGTCGTCAAGGCTTGAGGCGACGCACGGAGGGTAATCGCTTGAAGTACCCATTTCACATTGTCGATGTGTTCAGTTCGACGCCGTTCGGCGGCAACCAACTTGCGATTCTGCCGGACGCCACGGGTATATCGACCGAGGGCATGCAGAAAATCGCCCGCGAGTTCAACTTCCCCGAATCGACCTTCGTCCTGCCGCATAACGATCTCAATACCTATCGCGTGCGCATCTTCACGCCTCGGGCGGAGCTCGACTTCGCGGGACATCCGACGATCGGAACCGCCTGTGCCCTCGTGATGAAGCATCGAGTCCAGACGGCCGATCCGGTCCGACTGATTCTGGAGGAGAATATCGGTCCCGTGAGGGTCGAGGTCGCTCAGCGAAACGGGGGTTATCACGGCACGCTGACACTGTCCGGGAAAATCGACGCACCGAGCGGCGCACCGGCTCCGGCCGATCTCGCCGCCATCCTCTCGATCGAGCCTGCCGAGGTCATTCAATCCTTTTTCGCGGGCGTCGGTGTTCCCTTCTGTTTTGCCCAACTGAAGTCGAACGAGACTGTCGATCGGGCGGCAATCAATCGCGCCGCCTGGACAGCTAGGCTCGCGCGAGCGTGGTCCCCCAATCTCTTTTTCTTCGCCGGAGAGCTACGGGATGGCGGCAAGCTCCATGCCCGCATGTGCGCACCCGCACTGGGCGTGGAAGAGGATCCCGCGACGGGCAGTGCCTGTGCCGCCCTCGTCGGCGCCATGGCATCGAAGCGTGATTTTGACGGGACGGTCTATCGACTCTCGATCCAGCAAGGTGTCGCAATGGGGCGCCGAAGCGAAATCGAAGCCGAGGCGCGCAAGAGCGAAGGCATCGTGACCTCCGTCAGCGTGAGCGGCGCGACGGCCTACATCGCGAGCGGCGAAATCGAGGTGCCGTCGTCTGCGCTGGTGTCTTAGGCCGTCGAAGAGGCTGCCTTGCGCCTAAACAGGGGATTCCGGGAATTTGAATGTTCACCCAATGCAGACCGCGCGAGGAGAAGGCGGGCCCGTGGGCCCGCCTCGCCTCAACGTTCGCTCATCAAGATGCGCGTCAAGACGCTAGGGCAGCGGGCAATTGAGTGCGCCGCCCACGAATCCCGATCCGGAAGAAGTCCCCGTCTCGACCGTGCCGTCATTCTGCCATTGCAGTGCACATGCCAGAACTCCTCCCACGCTTTCCGAACTCGTGGTCGTGTGTGACACGCTCCCGAGATTGCCGTCGCACTCCGATGTGTCGGCGACGCAGAGATTCTTGGTGATCGGTGTGTATCCGCCGGGTACTTTGGTGCCCGAAGCGGGGTAGGTGGAATAGGTCGGATACCCAGTGTCCCAAGCAAGCGCCTGGGTGGCCCAGTTCCAGAAAAACACCCCACCGATCCACTGGTTGTTGGAGTTGCCGGCCCAGGCAGCAGGAGTGCCCGGCGTTACGTTTGTATGGTTGGTGACCAGGCTCGGATAATAGGAATAGGCCCAAACGAGGTCACCCGCCGCGCCGCTCGCGGCTTTGGTCGTCGTGGTCGAGCCCAACTCGTTGGCCTGGCTGCTTCCGAATTCACCCCAGCCGAGTTTGGCGTTCGGGAAGACCGTGTGCAGATTGTCGAACATCAAATCGACCAGATTGGGGTTCGATGCCCAGATTTCCGGGTTTCCGCTGCAGCCACTCGAGCCGTCGTACCACGAATAGTAGCTCACGATGACGTAGTCGACGCCCTGGCTGAACGGCAGCACGTTGCTGTACGTGCCACCCGGAGCGCCTCCGTAGGTGGTCATGACGTTCAGGTCGTTGATTGAAGTAAGGGTCTTGCCCGTGCTGCCTTGGCCGAGAACGAAGTTCTGCAGCCAGTTATTCGTCTCATTGAGACCGTTGACGCCTCCACCGTCGATGGAGTTGTCACTCGGACAGTAGGTCAATGTGAGCGCCACCTTGTTGCCGACGTTTGCGGTTTTGACGATCAGATACGAATCAGCGAGCATTTCGACGATCGTGTCGGGAGTGGTGACCGGATACTCGTACTTATTCTTGCCGCTGCCCTTGGACTTCCACTGAATGGCGTTGCCGGCGAAATCGGTCGTCGCGTACCACTGCTGGCCGGAGGGATTGACGCCCCACCCGCTGTTGCATCCCGGGACAGAACCGGGCTGCGCGCCATACTCTCCCTTGGTGGGGTAGGCTCCCACGGAGGAGTAAACCCAGCTGCCGTTGATCTCGTTGCCGATCTCCCAGATATCGACGTTGCCGCCTAAATTGGCCACGTAGCCATACCACCGTGCCCAGTTCTCCACCGGACTCAGGCAACCCATGCTGCTCGAGTCGGAGGGCATCGCCATCAATTTCACGCTCGCGCCATCCGTGGTTTGAAGGCCGTGCAAATCGCTGTACACGTTGACGTAAGAGAGCGTATCGCCCGAGGGGATGAGCTCCGAGTCGTCGCCGGTGCCCGACCAGGGGATTTCCGCGGCCGTAGCGCCTTGGACGAACGTGGCGTTGACGTTGGCGAGGCCGGGAAAATTATTGGCGATGGCGATGACGTTCGCCTTCATGTTGGTTCCGGTGGTCGCGTTGGCGGCAGCCTGGGGGGAAGTCACGATGCGCGCCGCGTACACGGTGGTGGCCGCTGGATTTCCACTGTTGGGCAACTCCTTCAGCCCCGAGGTGACCCATCCCAAGTAAGTATTCTTCTCGGTGTTCTGATCCGCGCCTTTGGTGCCCAACGTGATGGACACCGTGTCGCGGATGTCGTGATCGTCGGTGATGGTGACGCCACGCAACAACGGCGCCGGCGTATTGATGTTTTGAGCCCCCACCCGACCCAGCAGCAATGTCGCGCTCATCGCGACCAGCGCCAGCCGTAATTGCCCTCGAGCCTTCCGCACTTCCCTGCATCGATGAGACGTCATGTGAAATCTCCCCTGGTTGGATGTTCGATCGAAACACGAGCCAACATAGTATGTTATGCAGTTACCATAGATGGCAATAGTCTTCCGGCGCGCAGGGCGCGGATCGCGATGCTCGAGCGCGAGCGCTGAAAGCGGCTACGAGATCAGCGCCGGACCGGTAATGGCAAGGGTGCGGTGATGATCTCCATGTCCCAGCGCTCGGACGGATGCAGCAGGTGGGATTGGAAACCGATGAAGCGGCCCTCGAATACGAATTGGAACAGGCAGGCCCGGTCGTCGGACTGCACCGGATTGCCGGCAACCGGCTGAAACCCTTCGTCGGGCCGGGCGGATGCGAATACCTCCACCTGCCAGCCGCGGTTGTGCAGGTCGTAGCGGCCCGGGTACGTCTCGGTCGCGAGGTAGTAAGTGCCCGATGAGTCGCCCGCGCCCGGAACATACAGCAGGGTGGGCGCAGCCACTGTTTGCGTGCGATGCATGACCCGCTTTTCGGGAGCCCCGGCGAGGCCCTGGATGTCGAGCGCGCTCTTACTCACGATATCGAAGGAATCGGTGTCGTTGCCGCGGTAGAACGTGAGGTAGATTCGCTTCGTCACGGGGTCGCGGAATAGATTCGGGTTCTGGTTGCGCTGCGCGGGAGCCGCCGGCACCAAGTCGCCGAGCTCCCGGATGTCGATGCCGTCTGCGGAGCTCGCCAGAACGATCCGACTACTCGGCGAGTCATAATCGCGGGTGATGGCGAAGTAAATGACATCGGGGTGCGCGGGATCGGCGCCCTCGATCGCGCTCGGCCAGCGCGCGTTGCGCCAAAGCGGATTGCCCTCGTACTTCGTCCAGTGCAAGAGATCGTTGCTGCGCGCAAGCCCCATGCCTCGACCATTGTTCAATCCGTACCAGCCCCAGTAGCGGTATCCGGCGCGATCCAGCGCCAGCACCGACAGAGTGTGGGGTTGCTGGTCGCCCTCCCAACGCTGGTACCGCCGAAGGATGCGCTGGGGCTCGGACAGCCTCAGATAAGGAGGGCTACGCTCGTCCGCCGGCGCGGTGCGGGGCAACACCATCAGAACCAAGAGGACGAGCGACGCCCATCCGCTCAGCCCTGGGGCCGCCGCAGCGAAACGACGCTGGCACTGTAGCGATCCGCGCGAAGACGCGACTCGCTGTATTCGATCGGTCGATTGCGGGAATCGTAGGTCGTCTCGCGGATGAACAGCAGAGGTTTGCCAATGCTGGTCTTGAGCAGGCGGGCCGCCTCCTTGTCGGCCACGGTGGCACCGATCTCCTCGCTCGCATGGCTCAACAGACGGGCATAGGTTTCCTCGTAGAGCTGATAGAGCGAATTGCAGCGTGCCGCATGCTGCTCGAGTCCAGGAAAATCGCGGGCCGGCAAGTGGCTGTGCACGATCGCCACCGGCTCGCCGTTGACCAAACGCAGGCGGAGCAGGTCGTAGATCGGCGCCAGCTCGTCGAGCTGCAACGCCTGCGCAATCTCCGGCGGCGCGGGGATGATGTCGATGTTCAGCAGTTTGGCGGAGGGCTCGAGTCCACGCCGTCGCATCTCCTCCGAGAAACCACGAAGCTGCTGGAAGTTCCATGGCACGCGGTGCAGGCCGACGCGAGGAACCTTGCCCTTCTCGATCACCAGCAGTCCCTCGGCGCGCAACTTCTGGAAGGCTTGGCGCACGGGCATCTTGCTGATTCCGAGATGTTCGGCCACGTCGCGCTCCGAGAAGAAGGGGTCGTTCTCCTTGAGCATTTGCGAGCGAACCTGCGCCTTTACCTGATCGACGATCTGTTGGTAGAACGGGGTGAAGCTCGCCGGATCGAGCCGCAATCGCAGCTCCGCAAGCGCGGGTGCCTGACGCGACTCGGGGACTTGAGCTTTCGGTGCGCTCCCCCGCGACTCGCTCGACCTGCGGGAGGGGGCGCGCCGCTTGTTCGCAAGGGGGGGCGATGTGGATTTCGTCATGGTGCCAGCCGTGGATGCTGGTGCAAGTATACCGGGAATCCATGGTCGGCACTCCGCGCGCAGGGTTCGGGCGCTACAGTTTCAGGCGAAATCCCACGATGTATTGCGTCTCGAATTGCTTCGTGCCGATGCGCTCGTCCGGCCAGACCAGATAGAAGTGCTGGCTTTCCCCCGTCAGGTTGGATCCCTCGAAATAGACCGTGAGCATCTTGCCGAAATCGTAGCTCAAGGAACAATCGACGAAGGTGGCGGCCGCCTGGTACTCCTCGAAGCCCTGTATGCCGCCGTAATTCTGCTGCACGGCCTCGGCCGAGCGGTAGTTCGCGGCGACGCGGGCCTGCAGGCCGAACTTTTCGTACCAGAGAATCAAATTCGCCTGATGGCGGGAGTTGCCCTGGAAAGGAATCGGATTGCCGGCGACGTCGGTGCCCGTGTTGCTGGGCGAAAAGGTGTAGTTCGCATCCACGCCGAAGCCCGACCAGAGCCCGGGCAGGAAATCGAATCCCTTTTTGACACCGGCCTCCAATCCGTGAAGGGTGGCGCCGTTGCCCTGGATATTGGCCGTGAGCGGGGTGCAGCGGCGCACGACGCCGTCGGAGTCCGGCAAATTGCAGCGCGAGACCGTGCCGTTCGTGATGAAGCTCGAGATATCGATGTCGAACAATCCCACGCTGAAAATGGTGGAGGGGTCCTGGTAGAACTCGAACGACAGGTCGTAATTGGGCGAGTACCAGGGCTTCAGATCGGGGTTGCCGTTCTCGGTGCCGCCGGCCACGGCTTGAATCGGTTTGCCGTTGGGCAGCTTGAGGAAGGCGTAGTTCAAGGCCACGCCGCCGCCCCAATAACTCAAGTCCAGCGGCATCATGTTTCGGCCAAAGGCGAAGCGCGCCTTGAAGCGATCGGTCAGATCGGCCGCCAGATTGAAGGCAGGGAGCAGATAATTGTACGAGCGGTCGTACTCGGTGACACCCAGGTCCGCGCCGAGCTCGGTGTAAGGATCCGGATTGCCTTCGTTGTGCTGATCGATCGCGAGATCCAGGCGCACGATCTTGACGCCGATGTTGCCGCTCAAGGGCACGTAGGCATCGAATTTGAAGTTGTCCTGCACGTAGCCGGTCCATTGACGGTAGCCGACGGCCCATGAATTCGCCGGATCGGTGACGCCGACTTCGCCCGGATACAAGGCATTCTGAAAGGCGGTCATGTTGTCCATGACCTTGGGATCGAGCGCATACATGCCGATGCCGGATCCCGCGATATTCGGGTAGTAGATGAGGTGCTGTGCGAGCGTGGCGGGCAGCGTCGCGATGGTTTGGGCGGACAACGGGCCGCCGCGGTAATAACCGATGTTGTTGAGCGCGACACATCCGGTGCTGCCGGCATTCACGGTATCCAGCACGACGTCGGCCGCCTTGTAGCGCACATAGCAGCCCTTCGCATTCGGGCCCAGGATGTTCGTGATCGTGCCGGTCCCGTCGGCGCTCGCGTAATAGGCGCCATTGCCGCCCCAGACGGGGGCGGCCAGGATGAACGCATCGTAGGCGGAATGGCGGACATTGAATCTCAGCCCGAAGTCCAGGGTATTGTCCGGGGTGAACTTGAAATGACCATCGCCCCGAAAGACTCGGCTGCTGGCGGTTTCCTGGTAGTCGTTCTCCGATGCCGTTGTCTTCAGGGAATAGGCCATCGGGTTGTTCAGAATATTGGTCTGGAATGCATGAGGCACCTGCACCGTCATCACCTTCCCGCCCAGGCTGACGAGCATGGGCACCGTGCCACCCGGGAAGTTGGCAAGATCGTACGCGTTGAAGACGCGATTGCCGCCCGGATAGACCAGCGTGCCGGCCGGGGGCAAAGCGCCGCTCGAGTTGTAGAAGGACGGCACGTTGGGCCAGAAGGTGCCGTCCGCCACGGCGAACTGCGTGTACCCTTGCATGTACACCTGACGGGCGTTGGCCGCGAGCGCGCGCAGTTGACCGGTGAAGCGCCCACCCGTGTCGTAGTTGAGCTCGAGGTTGAAGTTGCGCGAGATGGAGCCGGTGAAGTCGTTCTCCGAATAGGTCTCGAGGTCGTAGGGGTACGCAAGATATTGCTGCACCGTGTAGAACTGATTGGAGGGGAATCCGGGATTTGGGGTATTCGCACCGTCGACGACGTTCGCACCGGTGGCTCGATACTGGGTTGGCACCCAGGTGGCGCCGCCCCAGTTGGGCGAATTGTTGATCTGATAGCCGACTGAGCGATCGTATTTTCGATCATCGGTGTAAAAGGCGTCGAAGGTGAGCTTGAGGCCCTCGGTGATTTCAACTTGCTCGGAGGTATTGACGCCGAGCCGGTGGCGGCTCTGGGTGGCATCAAGCGCGTAGAAGTCGGGTGTTCCGTAGAACGCCTTGTTGGCCTTGCCGTCGCCCGTCAGGTCGAGATTGCAGCCGTTCGGCGTGGTGGGCGTCCACAGCCCCTGGTTTTCCTGACAGTTTTTGGGCGTGAGCAACCGATAGCCGGGCGGCAGCGGTGCGCCCGCCAACCCGTTCAGGAATCCGTTGACGGCATCGCTGCCGTCGGGAGAGCTCGCCGGCGCGGTCGCGGTTTGTTCGCCGAAAAGCCAGCCGGAGTATTGGTTTTGTCCCGACTGCGAGTTCTCATGGGTCGAGTCGGTATAGGCCACCGAGAGCAGTGCACCCCAGCGGCTCGAGGTATGACTCAACAAGCCGTTGAACTCATGACTCGGCTCAGGAACGGCGGAGCCCTTGCCCACCTGGCCCGCGATGCTCGCCGTATCGCCTTCCTTCAGGTCGAACGGGCGCAAGGTGCGCAAGTTGATCGTACCGGTGATGCCGGTGTTCAGGAGACCCGCGCTCGCGGACTTGTATACATCCGCACCGGAAAAAAGCTGTGACGGAATGTCATTGAAATCCGGCTGGGCCGTGCCGATCGTGCCGGTCGTGAGGAAGGTTTCGCCGTTGAGCAGCGTGGCGACCTGCGGCAGTCCCCGTACCTCGACGGTCGTGCCCTCGCCCGCGTCGCGATCGATCTGAACCCCGGGTATGCGCTGGAGCGAGTCGGCAATGGTGCTGTCGGGGAGCTTGCCGATGTCCTGCGCCGCGATGCTGTCCTGAATGATCGGTGAGTCGCGCTTGAGATCGATGGATAGCCGTTCGGATGCCCGCACCCCGGTAACCACGATCGCATCGAGCTCATCGCTTTCCTGCTTTCCCGACGCCTTGCTTGCGCTGCCGTTGACGGCGGGCGCGTCGTTGGGGGATTGGCCTTGATCGTCTGCTACGGCGCCGCCGACGAGCATACAGCCGGCCAGCAGTCCGACATGCAGGGTCTGAATCCGGTCTCTCACTCGCGGCGTGCGCTGCATTTGCTCATCCCCCATCGCTGTCGTTTTGTAGAATCAAGCAGCAAGCGCCGCATGGCGCTCGCGGACCGCATTGTTGATGATCGGGCGCGCCCAAAATCCGATGCTGAGCACGATGCCGAACGTGCCATAGAGCAGGAACAACCCCTGGCGCAACCCGAAAGAATCGGCAAGACGCCCGATCAACAGCGGAACCAGCGCGCCGCCGGATATTCCCGTGCAAAGGATTCCCGCGAAGGGTCCATGCAGATGGGATACGGAATTGAGCGCCAGCGAGACGATGGTCGGCCACATGATCGAGGCGAAGAATCCGACGGCTGGAAAAGCCCAGAGCGCCACGCCGTAAGGCGCGAACAACGCGAGGCTCAACATCAGGAGGGCGCCGGCGCAGGTCGCTATCAGCACCCGCCGGCTGTCATAGAGACGCAGCAGCGCCATGCCGAGCAGGCAACCGAGCGTGAGCATGCCCCAGAAATAGGCGATCGCGTCCGCGCCCGTCGTATGCGGGTCGGCGCCGTGGTAACGACTCAAGAATTCCGACATCCAGTCCGCCGTGCCCTGCTCGGATCCCACGTAGGCGACGACGCACAGAAAATAGCCCCAGACCGTGGGGTTTCGCAGGAGCTTCCCATACGCGGCGCGATCTCCGGCTGACTCATCCGACGTGCGCTCCACTTTGGGAAGCTTGATGCATGACAATAGAAGCGTCGTGAGCAGGGCGATGAGGGCGAACAGCCAGTAAATGGATACCCAGGGCAATTCGGACGGCGTGAGCCTGGCGATCCATTGCAGCCCAAGCGATTGGCCACCGGCCGGCGCGCCGAGGTGTGCAATCAGGTACTCATAGACTTTGGGACTCAAAAAAGAGGCCACTCCGAACACGAACTGGGCGAACGCCGAGTTGAAGGCGAAATGCTCCTCACCACCGACCACCCGCAGGAGCGGGTTGAGCGCGACTTGCAGTGCCGCCATGCCCGCGCCGGTCACGAACAGGGAAGCGACGGCGACCGCATACGTGGGGGACGCCGCGAACGCCAGTGCGCCCAAGAACGCCACGCACAGGGCGGCCAGCATCGAGCGCTTCTCACCCCAGCGCTCGATGAGAAAGCCCGCGGGAATCGACATGACGCCGTAGGCAATGAAGAAGGAAAACGGCAGCACCGCAGCCATTGCCATGGACACCTTGAATCCGCCGATGATGTCGGGCACCAACGGGCCCAAAATATTCGTCAGGAAGGAGATGACGAAGAACACCAGGAAGATGAAGCCGATCGCCAGGTTCTTGCTGAGGTGCACGCCCGCTCCCGTGTCGAGTGCTTACTCGGTTGCAGTGATCTTGCTGATGATGTCGAAGCGCCCAGCCTGATGACCCGAGAGTTGCGCAGCGACCAGCGTCAACAGCTGAATGGGGACGATCTCGAGAATGGGCAGCACGGCGCGATGACAGTCGGGCAACGCAAAGGGATCCGATTTTCCCGAGCGCTCGATGGCGTAGACCCGCTGCTCGCGCGCCTTGATCTCGAGCAGCAGGCGCCGATTCAGCTCCTGCGTGGGTGGATCGCCGGTGAAGACCAGCGTGACGATATCCCGGCTCAGCATCTCGATCGGTCCGTGTCGGAAGGCGGCGCTGCTGAGGCCCTCGGCCGGCACACGCGCGGCCTCTTTGATGATCAGCGCACCGGTGCCGACGGCGCTCAGCGAGGCGCCGCGGCCCACCAGCTCATAGCCGTCCCCGGCGCGCAATTCGCGCGCCAGATTCTGGGCAGCCTCCGGCCAGCGGCTCAAACATTGCGCCACGAGCTCCGGCGCGGTCGAGAGCTCATCGAGCAGCGCTGCCACATCAGCCGCGGTCATCGCGGCGGCCAGCCATTGCAGAGCGAGCAATGTGCTGACGTAGGTCTTGCACGAAACGGAGGCTTCCGGCCCGGCCTCGATCATCACGGCATGGTCAGAGCGCCGCGCCAGCGCGCCGCGCGGATCGTTGGTGATGCCGAGCACCCGGGCAGGGGAGTCCAGATCCAAGAGTCGCACGGTCTCGGCGCTCGAGCCCGATTGCGATACGGCGATCACGAGCGTGGTTTCATCCAGCAGTCCTTGCGCGTGATGCACGAGCTCGGAGGTCTCGATCATGACGGCGCTCTGCCCGCGGGCGCACAGCATGAGGAACGGAACGTGCAGGGCGTGGAAAGAGGAGCCCATTCCGGTCAGGACCACCCTGCGGAAGCGCTGGGTCAGGAATCGGGTGACGCCGGTCAGCACCTCACGGCGTTTGAGATTGGCGAGCGTCCGCGACAAGGCCGCGGGTTGCTCTTGCAGGTCGCGGAAGTACGGAGTGTCGACAGCTTCAAGCATGATGAGCCCAGTGGAGTGCGGTGGTTGGTCAGGTATGGCGGCTTTGCCGCCAGATCACGCTGGCGCCGAGGAGCGCGGCGCGACTGCCGAGGTGGGAAGTGCAGATACGGACGTTCTCGGACGGCACCAGGCGGCAGCTTTCGCAGACGCGCTCTAGAATCGGTCTCAAGAACAAGTCCGCGCTGTCCATCACGCTGCCGGCGAGCACGATGACCTCGGGGGCGAATAGGGTCACCAGATTGGCGACGCCGAGCGCGAGGTATTCGGCTTCGCGCTCGATCTCCTGTCGGGCGAGTGCATCGCCCGAGCGGGCGAGCGCGCACACCCGCTCAGCGGTGTATTCAGCGCCCGGGGCACCCGTCGCCAGAATGGCTTGATGGTAGCGGTGCGCGATCGCGGGGCCCCGCGCCAGCACCTCCCAGCAGCCACTGGCACCGCAGAAGCAGCGAGGACCGGCGGGGTCGATGACGTGGTGGCCGATCTCGGGATGGGCATCCCCGATGCCGCGAAGCAATCGGCCGTCGTTGATGACCGAAACGCCGATGCCGGTGCCGACGGTGACACAGACGAAGTGGCGGCAGTGGCGGCCTTCGCCAAAGGTCCATTCCCCGAGGGCGAACGCGTTGGCATCGTTCTCGAGCGCGACCTCCACGCCGAGCTCCCGTGACAGGAGGCTCACGAGATTGCAGCCCTGCCAACCCGGAAGAAAGTCGACGTCCAGTACCGTGCCGTTCTTCGAGTCCACCGGGCCGGTGCAACCGACGCCCACGCCGGCGAGGACGCCGGCGGGTGAGGTCTTTGCGATCATCTGCCGCAACGCCTGGGCGATGCGCGCCATGGCGGGCTCGCAGCCCCCGGCGGCGTCCGTGGGCATGTCGAAGTCGGCCACAAGCTCGCCCTCTTGATTGACGAGCCCGACGGCGATCGACGTGCCGCCGATGTCCACCGCACCGATCAGCGCCCCGGGGCCGCTCACGGCGCCGCGTCCGACCATTCGAGAATCCCGGCGGCATATCCCTGCAAAGTGATCTTGAAACGGTTGGCCGTCCCTGAGAACGCGGGCTGCGCGCTTCCCAAAGCACGCAGCGACCGTGCCGGAAGAGAGCTCAGGATCTGTGTGCTCTGCGCGCTCGGCTCGTGATTGACGAGAACGATGTATCCGTGATGGGACCCCGGAAGCGAGGTGACCTCGACGCTTGGTCGGTCGGCTCGGATCTTGGGCACGACGCCGGCCCAAGCCGCCAAGGCTTGGACGATGCGGTGTGCCCGTACGGCCGCTGCATCGCCGTCGAATGCCGAGGGCGTCGCCCCGAGGTAGGACTCGAGCGGGTAGGCGGACAGGAGCACGTGCCCCGCGCCGACCCGATTCGCCACGAGGGCGGGCCGGCCTTCCTGATCGACCGCAATCACCTCGCCGCCCGCGAGCTCGAGGCGAACACCCCAAAACCGCTGCCCACTGCCGGACGATGCAAACTTGAACAGCTCGCCGGGACGAAGGCCGCCGAACGCTTTGACGATCTTGAGCGTCACCTCGCCCGCGGGGGCGGCGTCGACCATGCGGGCTCCGAAAAGGCCGGCCGGGTCCGGAATGGCGGCATCCCCCGACACGGAGGCGAACAGCGCTCCGCCGGCGTTGACGTAATCGTGGACGCGCTCCCATGTTTGGGTGCGCACATGCATCGCGCTCTGTTCGGTGGCCGTGAGCGGCGCCGGTAACCAAAGCAGCGGGTAGGAGTGCCAGTCGTCGAACTCGCGGGGCAGGTCGACGCTCAGCCCGGCGCGCCGCGACATCACGTAGGCCGCGAGCAAAGCGGACATCAGCGAGGTTTTCGCCTCGTTGCCGGCTCCCGCGGTAACATCCGCGACCGACACGTACGGGGTCGCGGTGCTGTCGAGCGGAAGATTGAAGCCGGTGAAATCGCCGCGTGCCCGCGACCACTCGTGCGGCACCAAGAGCGCGACGTCGGCCCGCGGCCGCTCGATGCCGGCGAGATCCATCGAGCCTGCGGCCTCCTCGAAGGCCACCAAGGCTCTGCCCGCCGGACGCAGCGTGCCATCGGCTTCGGTCAATCCGAACTGCGTCTCGTGCGGCGCGCGTGTATAGGGCGCGCGAGCGTATTGCTGCCTGTCGGCGTCGGTGTAACACCACAAAAGCACACCGTTGGCGCCCGCCGCGAATGCCGAATAGATGCTGGTGCGGTCGAAGTCGGCCACGCGCTCGGGTGCATATTGGGCATTGGATGCGCCGAGTTCCTGGATCAGCACGGGCTTGCCGGCTCCCAAATTCAAGGCGGTCGCGAATGCCGCTCCGTAGGTTCCGCGCTCGGATCCCATCGCATCGGGAAACAGCTCCGGCTCATAGATGGTGTAGGGATGGGTGCTCAGAAAATCGACATCGTCGGCAATGAGATCCGGCCGGAAGGGGCCGTGGTCCAGATCCTGGGTGCTGGTGCCCACCACGATGGGATGCTCGTGGTCTACCCTGCGGATGGCGCCGCCGATCAGCCGGGTCCAGTTGATCGCCGCGGCATCGCTGGCATCGGGAACGATCCAGAACGGCGGTTCATCGGTGAGATCCCAGGCGATGATCGCGGTTTCATGGGCATAGCGGCGCGCGAACTCACGCGCGTGGTTGGTCTCCAAGCGCAGCATTTCCGGGTCCGATTGCGGATTGCGGCCGGCACGCCAAGGCACGTCCCAGAAGGCCTCGCCGACTTCGCCGCCGATGAACAGCGAGGGATGCAGATAGATCCGGTATCGATGCGCGAGCGAGATCAAATAATCGAGCTGCTCGAATGCCTTCGGGTTGTAGATCCCAGGCATCGGTTCGAACCACCCCCACAGGAGGTCGATCCGCACCGTGTTGAACTTCAGCTGCGCCATCCGCGCGAAGTCCGCTTCGATCGCCGCCGCATCCCAGTTGAGCGACCAGAGGACGGCGCTCTTGGCGGGCACCCAATGTGCGCCTGTCACCACAAATCGCCTGCCTCGAGCCGAGAAGTAGTTGCCATCCAGCTTCACGGCCGCCAGCCGGTCGGGCGGTTGAGCAGCAACCGTGTCGCCGACGGGGGCCGCCACAACGAAATGCGTCAGGCCGCAGGCGAGGATCGACAACTTGCAGCCGTCGACAACGCGCGCTCGGATCCATGCTGGTATCAACACGACTCCCTTCAAGCGTAGCGCCATCCCATGAATAGTTCGACGTAACATCATACGTTCCTATGTTGTAATGTCAATTCGGCATTGAAATCATCGCCTAAGGCTCCGCACGCTACAACGCGGTTGGCTGGAACACGTCCGATGCGGCCGCCGCGCCCGCCCGGGCCGTCGGATTCGCATTGATTTACGGCACGATGGGGCGCGCGGCCGAGGCTGCGGCTTTGCAGGGTAAGTCGATGCAGGAATTCCTGCGCGCTGAGCTGGAGCGGCTGGCAGCGCGCCCATCGATAGATGCCTGGCTGCAGCAGGTGCGGAAGAGAAAGCGCGCCACACAAACTCGCGTGTCCACCAAGCAGATTCTCGAGAGCAGAAGCGCTGACCGGCGTTGAGTATGGTTGTTGATTCTTCCGTGATAGTGGCCGCGCTCCTTGATAGTGGTCCTCAGGGAGCTTGGGCGGAGAAAGTTCTGGGGAGTGGTTCGCTATGCGCGCCTCAGCTCGCACGTGTTGAGGCTGCGAACGTATTGCGCCGGCTGGAGCGGGCCGGGCTGATCACGACGCCGGAGGCGAATGCTGCGTACGACGATCTGATGGAGCTCGACATGGAACTGTTTCCGTTCGAGCCGTTCGCCGACCGTGTCTGGGAGCTGCGTCACAACGTCACCAGTTACGATGCGTGGTACGTCGCCCTCGCCGAAGCGCTCAAGCTCCCGCTCGCAACATTGGATGGGGCTCTTGCGAGATCGAACCGAGTCACCTGCGAGTTCCTGACGCCCGGGCCCTGAGTTATTCTCGGCTACGCAGGCTCCAGGTTCCGGCGCAGCGCCTGCCCCGCGGCCCAGGCGGCGCCAATGAGCCCCGCGCGATCGCCAAGCTGGCTGGGCGCGATGGTGATGGGTCGTGAGAAGAGGCTCGGAAGAGTCTGTCGGACCCGCTCATACAGCTCGGGCCGCACGCCGATGCTTCCTCCAAAAACGATGAGCTCCAGATCGAGGAGCGATTGCAGGGTCACTACGGCGAGGGCCACCCAGCGGGCCGTCGTGTCGAGGACCGATGCCGCGACTTCGTCTCCTTGCTCGAGCAGCCGGAAAATGTCTCGTACCGTGGCGGC
>Ga0182012_10003678_pt1 | contig 16239 bp, 14 predicted proteins | sample 612S2SmetaG_FD_120486 | JGI IMG/M metagenome (GOLD analysis project Ga0182012, IMG submission 120486) | Permafrost microbial communities from Stordalen Mire, Sweden - 612S2S metaG | ecosystem: Environmental > Terrestrial > Soil > Wetlands > Permafrost | place: Sweden: Stordalen | collected...
CAGCCCCTTCTCGGTGACCTTCATCAGCTCCGCTTCGGCCACCCCCAGCACTTCCAGCGCCGACTCGCTCTGGTCCGCCGCCCGTGCGATGGCCATCGAGCAGATGCCCATCAGCTTGCGCAGCAGGCTCTTGTCCTTGACGATGCGGATGTATTCTTCGATCACCGGACGCCGCGGCAAACCCTCCGTCAAACTTGCCAGGTAGGCCACGCCGCCCACCGACTCGACCTCCTTGTAGCGCGACAGCTCGTTGGCCAGCGTAACAATATCCACGGCACGCTGCGCGTCCATCAACTCCGTCATGCGCAAAAAGATGCGGCTGTGCGATTCGAGTGAAAAATCGCCGGCTTCCAGCTTTTCAGCGGCTTCGGCATGAGCGGCGTTGTCCAGCAGGATCGCGCCAAGAATGGTTTTTTCGGCATCGACGTTGGCGGGCAGGCCGGCGTCAAGGCGAAGATCGGGGATGGTGGCCATAAAGACAAGTTTAGGTTGTTTTGGACTGGAAAACCCGCCAATTTTAGCTGTGGGGATCAGGGGATTTATGGGGAAAACCGGGCAACAGTCCGCACCACTCCGCCCACGGCTCAAGGCGACAGCAAAGAGCTGATCGTCCTCTGCCTACGACCCGGCACCAGCAGTCGCCCGGCGCCCGTTAACCCCGGATTGGACCCTGCCTTACTGCACTGTAAGAGAAACCGTCCCCGCCTCGGTGAGCGTGCCGGACGTGCCGGTTACGGTGATGGTATAGTTCCCCGGCGTGGTGAACGGTGAGACGGGCACCGTGCAACCGCCTCCACTGCTGCCGCCACAGGCCAGCAAACCGCCGGCTATCGCCACCAGCATCGCCAACATCCCGATCACGTTCCGCAATCTCCGACGGCGCGCCGGAATGCCCAAAAGGAAGACGCAGGCCAGAACCGCGCCTCCTCCGGCGTACCACGGGATGTTGCGCGGCGTCGAATTGGACGCAGTGCCGGGTGCCCCAGGTCTGGATTTTCAGACCTGGGATTCCGCCCATCTTGACAGCCCCGCATCGCAGGGTCCGTCCCGGAGGGACGAGGTGAGAATAGCCACGGGTGCAACCCGTGGAACGCCCCCCGGCCGTCCTACAAGGGACGGCGTGAGGAATCCCCAAAATAGTTCCCTCTGTTTTGCCGATAATTAACTCCATTTGGCGCACAATCATGTCATAGGGCTCTCCAGCCAGTTCGCCAGAGCGAGCCTCCCGCGAGCGTCTGCCGCACAGGTGCCCGTAACCCCTTTGCTGTCTATTATCTGCAAAGAACTCCATTGCAATCAACCACTTACAGCGCAGCCCATGCCCTATCTCGCTGAAAAACAAGCCACTTGCTTGCAGAGACGGGGGGGGAGGGGGAAGTATCGCAATGGTTAACCTATGCCGGCCCATCATGCCCAACGGAGCCAAGTGCCACGCACCGGCTCTGTGCGCCAAGCCCTATGGCTAATACCCCACCCGCCTCCACGAGTTCACCGCCGCGCCGCCCATCGAAGTGGACGGGAACCTCAGGCTCGGCGTCCTCGAAGACCGCAGCGCCATCCAGATCGCCCGTGCCCAGGTCCTCGACGCCCTCTATTCCTCCCGCCGCGACACATCGGCCTCCGCCGTCGCCCGCTTGCTGCTCGAAATCCTGCCCGGCATGCAGCGCATCGAAATAGGCCTTTCCAGCCGTCGAATTAACCTCTACCACCCCGTCCACCACACCTGAATTGAAGGAAAACGTCCTCCTCTACCCACACGTTTCAATCGAGGGAAGCATGCGCAAACATCTCAAAACAAATATCTTGATGAATCCAGATGGTCTCACGAACCCCTCCCTCAAAAAGCCCCGATTTTGAGCCGTGAAACTGTGAGGCCCTATTCAAACCAAACAGAATCATCAACTTAGGAAACGGACTCCCACAGAATCACAGAAACTGTGGCCCTGTGATCCTGCGTAACCGCCAGCGCCGCAAGGGTGGCTCAGGTCCCGTATTTGGGACCTGGGAAGCTAAGAGCTAAAAGCTGAGGGCTAATAGCTGCTCTTAAGGTTTCCACCGCAGAATCGGCTTCCTCGCCGCCTGCACTTCGTCGAGTCGTGAAACCCGCGTCGAATGCGGCGCGGTCTTCACCAGCTCCGGAGTCTCGTCCACTTCCTTGGCAATCGATCGCATGGCGGCGATGAACAGGTCCAACTCCTCCAGCGACTCGCTCTCGGTGGGCTCGATCATCAGCGCCCCATGCACGATCAGCGGAAAGCTGACCGTATAAGGGTGGAAACCGTAGTCGATGAGCCGCTTGGCAATGTCGCCCGTCTTCACGCCTTTGGCCGCCTGGCGCTTGTCGGAGAAAACCACCTCGTGCATCGACGCGGTCTTGTACGGCAGTTCGTACAGGTCTTCGAGCTTGGCGCGAATGTAGTTGGCGTTGAGCACGGCGTCTTCGGTGGTCTGGCGCAGCCCGTCCGGCCCGTTGGCCAGCGTATATGCCAGCGCGCGAATGAACATGCCGGTGTTGCCATAAAACGCGCGCACACGACCGACAGATTGTGGCCGGTCATAGTTCCAGTGCTTCGTCCCGTTCTCGTTTTGAACCAGCACAGGTGTTGGTAAGAACGGCTCAAGGAATGCCTTGCAGGCAACAGGGCCGGAGCCTGGACCACCGCCGCCGTGCGGTGTTGAAAATGTTTTGTGCAGATTCAGGTGCATCACGTCCACGCCGAAGTCGCCGGGACGCGCTTTGCCCACCAGCGCGTTCATGTTGGCGCCGTCCATGTAGAGCAGCGCGCCCTTGGCGTGCAAGATGTCGGCGATCTTGTGAATCTGGCTCTCAAACACGCCGATGGTCGACGGGTTGGTGAGCATCAGAGCCGCAGTCTCTTCATCCACCTGCCGCGCAAGGGCGTCAAGGTCGATGCCGCCCTCGGGGTTGGACTTGAGGTTCTCGACCGTATAACCGCAGATGGCCGCGGTGGCGGGGTTGGTGCCGTGCGCCGAATCAGGAATCAGAATCTTCTTGCGCGCATTGCCCTGCGACTCGTGCCACGCGCGCACCAGCAGGATGCCGGTGAATTCGCCATGCGCGCCCGCCGCCGGCTGCAGCGTGATCGCGTCCATGCCGGTGATTTCGATCAGGCAGCGCTGCAACAGCGCAATGATGTCGAGAATGCCCTGCGAGAGCGAGTCTGGCCGGTAAGGATGCGCCTCGGCCAGCCCCTCGATGCGCGAGACAAACTCATTCACGCGCGGGTTGTACTTCATGGTGCATGACCCCAGCGGATACATACCCAGGTCGATGGCATAGTTCCAGGTCGAAAGCCGCGTGAAGTGGCGAATGATCTCAATCTCGCTCAGCTCGGGGAGCAAGCCGGCAGTCTTGCGATGCGAATCGCCCAGCAGCGCCGCGGGATCAACCGCGGGCACGTCGAGCGGCGGCAATTTATAAGCCTTCTTTCCCGGCGACGACTTCTCAAACACCAGAGATTCATTCTGTGTCTGGTGCGGGCGGACTTTGCCGAGCGTCCTGGGACCGGTTCCGTTACTTGTCATTTATGCCTCCACCAGCCCAGCCGCCAGCACCTTCGCGGCAGTGTCAATCTGTTCGCGAGTAATTAATTCGGTCGCACACCATAACGTTGCATTGCCTAACTCGGGATACCACTTGGATAAGTCGAGGCCGCCGATGATTTTCTCGTCGAGTAATCGCGGATTCCATACAGATGGTGATTCAACAGTGCCCAGCACAAACTCGTGGAAGCGCGGCGCGCCGCTAAACAACAACTTTGCGCCCGCCTGCGAAGCAAGCGCCTCTGCCGCGTAGGCTGCCTTGGCCAGGTTATGCTCGGCTAACTCGCGGATGCCTTCCTTGCCATACACGGTCAGGAAGATGGTCGCCATCAGCGCCACCAGCGCCTGATTGGTACAGATATTCGAGGTCGCCTTCTCGCGCCGTATATGCTGCTCGCGCGTCGACAGCGTCAGCACAAATCCGCGAAATCCGTTCGAGTCGACAGTCTGGCCAACAAGGCGTCCTGGCATCTGGCGCAGGTACTGCTCTTTCGCTGCAATCACTCCGCAGAACGGCCCGCCATAGCTGAGCGCCACGCCAAACGACTGCGCCTCCATGCTCACAATGTCCGCCTCAACCGGAGGCCGCACCACGCCCAGTGAAACCGCTTCCGCAATCGACACAATCAGCAGCGCACCCTTTGCATGCGCAATCGCCGCGATCGCTGGAATGTCCTCAATGATGCCAAAGAAGTTGGGGCTCTGGACGAGCACGGCAGCAGTCTCTGCGGTAACTTTCTCTTCAAGTTGCGCCAGGTCAATGCGCCCAGTCTTTGGGTCATAGCCCACCAGCGTCGATGGCAGTCCCTGGTGTTTTGCGTAGGTGGCCAGCACTTCGCGATACTCGGGATGGACGGTCTTTGCCACCACGGCCTTGTGCCGTCCGGTGACGCGCACGGCCATCATCACGGCCTCCGCTGCGCCGGTTGAACCGTCGTACATGCTGGCGTTGGCCACGTCCATGCCGGTGAGCTCGGCAATCATGGTCTGGAACTCGAAGATGGCCTGCAGTGTGCCCTGCGTAATCTCGGGCTGGTACGGAGTGTAGCTGGTGAGAAACTCGCCGCGCTGGACCAAGGTATCGATAATCACCGGCCGGTAATGACGATAGGCGCCCGCGCCGAGGAAGCTGGCGAAGCCCGTTGCATTTTTGTCCGCGGCGGCTTTGAAGTAGTCGATGATCTCGCTCTCCGCCATCTGGCGCGGCACGTCAAGGTCGCGGTCAAGCCGATACTCGGCGGGGATGACGGCGAACAGGTCGTCAATCGAGGCAGCGCCGATCTCGGCAAGCATCTGTTCACGTTCAGCAGGCGATTTGGGCAGGTAGCGCATTTCAGCTTTCAGCTCCTAGCTTCTAGCCTTCAGCTAAAAGCCCTTTGCTTGGATTACGTTGCATTAGATTTACAAAAGTTCCGGGTGAGTCAATCCAGCCCCATAGCTCCGAAAAGCAAGCTGAGAGCTGAAAGCTGACGACTGAAAGCTAGCTCCTAGTTTCCCGTCTCTTCTGAAATAAACGTCTCGTACGCCGCGGCGTCCAGGAGTTTCTCAAACTCGGCGGGATCGGATAGCTCGACTTTGATGATCCAGGCCTCGTGGGGCGCCTCATTGATCTTGTCCGGAGAGTTTTTCAGCTCCTCGTTCACCGCGGTCACGGTGCCGGTGACAGGCGAGTAGAGGTCGCTGACGGCCTTGACGCTCTCGACAGACCCGAAAGTAGCGTTGGCAGTGACCGTGTCGCCGACCTTGGGCGCATCCACATAGACGATGTCCCCGAGGGAGTTTTGGGCGTAGTCGGTGATGCCGACGGTTCCGACGGAGCCGTCGAGCGAAATCCACTCATGTTCGCGGGTGTAGCGGTAGTTGGTTGGGTAGGCCATGGGCGAGCAGGCTCCTCGTTTAAAGAATTTTGGAACTCGACTCCCTAGTGTACGACCTGGGGAGCATGAGGGAAAAATGACGGTTGCACAGGGTGAAGACCTGGCGCATTAAAGCAAAGTCATTGCGCAGGGCCAAAACCAGGGTAGGATTCAAGCGGGACCACCAGCAGAATCTCAAGCATGCCGGCCTGGAAGATGGGCAGGCTGGCGAGGGCGGCTCGGACTTCCGCCTCGCTCGGGGCCTCCCAGAGGATAGCCGCGCCGGGGATGTCGCCGCGCATCCAGATCTGGCGGAGCAGGCCGGATGCATAGAGCGCCTTGACGCGCTGGCCCTCCCGGGCGGTGAGTTCGGGGGCGAAGGCCTCGGGTGGGAACTGGTCGGTGCGGCGGCGGGAAACCGAGAGGAACTGCATAGGCCTATTTTACTGGGTGAGGCACCGAAAAATGGTTTGCATCAAAGTTAATTGGGAGGATTCGGCCCATTGCAGAGATTGCGGACGATCGCTTTGGTATTGCTGGTGCTCTTATTGCCCTGGGGCGGCAAGGCCAGCGCATATTCATTGTTGACGCATGAGCAGTTGATCGACCTTACATGGCATGACTCCATTGTTCCGCTGCTGCTGAGCCACTATCCGGGGTTGACGCCCGCTGACCTGGAGCGTGCGCGGGCCTACGCGTATGGCGGGTGCGTAATCCAGGACATTGGATATTACCCTTTTGGCGATGTCGCTTACTCCGACCTTACCCACTACGTGCGCTCCGGGGATTTCGTCGTGAACCTGTTGCGCGATGCGCGAAATGCGAATGAACTCGCCTTCGCGGTGGGGGCGCTTTCGCACTACATTGGCGACTCGGTTGGACATGCGGAGGCGATCAACCTCGCGGTTCCCGTCGAATTTCCCAAACTTCGCGCGCGATATGGTCCGGTAGTGAATTACGCCCAGGGCGAGCGGCAGCATGTGCAAACGGAATTTGCGTTTGACATCAACGAAATTGCGCATCACCGCATGGCGCCGGTCCACTACCTGCGGCATATCGGGCTGGAGGTGCCGGTGCAGTTGCTTGCTCTCGCGTTTTACCAGACGTACGGCCTGAACGAGGACTTTACGGCGAGACGCGGACGCCGTGTCAACGTAAATGCATATCGTTTCGCGGTGCGCGAATTCATTCCGCGTCTTGCCTATGCAGTTACCCTCCTGAAACGCCGTCGCGAGCCCGCCGACCCGAATACGCCGGAAGCTTTGCAAATGGAGAAAGAGGCGGACAGGGTCGCTACTGAGAACGATTGGCAAGCCTACCGGCGAAAAGCGGGTATTGGGACCTACATGTTGGCCGGTCTGCTGTTTGTACTCCCCAAAATCGGCCCGCTTAAGATGGTGGATGTGAAGGGTCCCACGGAGGCGACGGAAGCGGCATACATCCACAGCGTGGTGCTCTCAACGGCGGAATTGCGCAGGAGCCTGGAGCGATTTACCCCGCCGTCTGCGACCCGGCCCGGGGGCGCTAATCTGGTTGCGCGGGCAGCTACCGCGGGACAGGCCAACCAGGCGCTGTCGGATCCGCTTCATCCGCTGCCGAATCGCGATCTGGACACGGGACGCGTCGTGCAACCGGGCGGATACTCACTCACCGATGCCACCTACGCCCGCCTGTTGCACTCGTTGACGCGGCAACCCAATGAGCCGATTCCGCCCGGAATTAAGGCGGACATCCAGGCCTATTACGCCAACCCCGATGCGCCCATTACAACAAAAAAGGATTCGCAACAGTGGGCGCAGGTGCAGGCCGATCTGGTGACGCTCGGGCCGATGCCGACGAGCGCGGAACCGCCGCCTTATCCGACCTACGGAGATCATGCGGACGGCGGGCAGTGAAGCACCCGGATGGACTCCCGGCGCGTGCCCGACCCTTCGTCGCCTTTGATCCGGCCTGATCCTCAATCAAAACAGCCACGGCGCCAGCGCCCACGATTCGCGGCAATACGCGTCGTAGGCCGGGCCGAATGCTACACGCAGGTTCGCCTCTTCCAGGCGAATTTTGCGCCAATACGCCAGCACGGCCATTAACAAGCCAACCAGTGCAAGCCAGGTGCCCGTCACCACAGCCGTCCCGGCATACATGATGAGAATGCCGGTGTAAATTGGATGTCGCAGCCGCTTGTACGGCCCGCTCCGGATCAACTCATGTTCCACTTTGATGGTGATCTCGCCGCTCCAGTTGCGGCCGAGGTGACGTCGCGCCCAGATTGCCACAAACAACCCCGTCAACTCGATGGCAACGCCCGCAACGATGGTCAAAATGGAGACCGGAAGGAATCGTCCCAGGAACCGGAACTGAACGATCTCCAGCAACAGGGCCAGGTTGGTCAGCGTGAGGTGAACGCCACGCGACAAGCTCGTTTCCGAGCTCTTTGCCGCGGCCGCGTTTTTGGCCGCGATTTCCCAGTAAAGGCTAAAGATCACCCAGGGCGTGGCTGCGGCCATAACTTGCCACCGAGCCAGCGGCGAGTCGCCCAGTCCAGAATTCTGGATATGCACGGGTATGCCGCCCTTGATTCGCACAATGAGCGCTGCGATCAGAAGGGCAGCCACCACCACCCACTGAATCCATTTCCTTCGCCGCATCGAGAGCTCCCTTGATTGAATCTGTTTCGTCCCATGTTCTCAGTTTGCACCCGGCTGCGACCACGGCGGAACGATCCCGTTCATGCGCGCATATGCGACCAACTGCCCCATGTGTTCGTTGTTGTGAATGATGATGCGCAGGTACATCCCATCGACGGTCACAACTTTATTGCCGATCTTCACTTTGCGCTCCAGATCGCCTGGTTTCAACTGCGCGCGTGCTGCCTTCACTGCCTCAAGCGAGCGTTTCAGCCAGTCAATAACATCCGCCTTCGACGTCACCGTCTTTTCGAGTTTGTTGGTCACTTCCGGCTCCTTCAGCCCTGTAACGCTCAACAGATAAAAGTTGGCGATCGCGATGTGCATATACACCTCGCTCGTCGAGCGCACCCCAGGCGCGGGACGCCATGCAAACTTGTCGGCCGGAGTCGCTTCCGCCAGCTCGATCGGCTGTTTGGTCACATGCGTCAACTCTCCGTCGTAGCCTTCCCAAACACCGTCGTTCTGAGCTTGCGCGTACACGGGAATCGCGCTCAGGATGAGCAGGAATAGAAACTTCTTCATGGTGATCTCCTCCTTACCGGCGTTAGTTCATTTCCTATTTGCCAAAGAACTCGCCGTGGCCGCCGTTGGCCCACGGATCGTAGTGAGCGGCGAAGTTGGCGCGGGTCTGAACCGAGGGATGGTTGTACCCCCAAAATTCGATGAAGGGGCTGGGATTCGGGTCTTCAAGCCACGCTTCACCCAGCGCATTGAAGGCGGCAACCGCGGTCTTCTGCGGGTCGGGGACGAGCCCGTGAATAGCTTCCTGGCCGTAGACGTCGGCTTCGTGCTCGAAATGGCGGCTCATGGTGTTGGCGGCAGGTTGCAACACGAATCCTGCGATACTGATGGCGAAGATGAGCACCACGAAGCCTGTGCGGGAGGCTAGCGGCGCCGCGGCAGAGTCGTTGACCTGCAGACGCCAGCTTGCGCCGAAGCGACGCGCGAGCCAGACGGCAAACCCGGCGCAGCCCCAAAAGACGAAGAACAGCGCAGCAGTCGTGATCGCCATACCCTTGGGAATATGGTTGAGAACATAGTGTCCGCTTTCGTGGCCGAAGATGAAGAGGATTTCGTCGTCGGGAATTCTGCCGGCGGTCGTGTCCCAAACCACGATCCGCTTGGTGGCGCCGATGCCGTTGACATACGCGTTGAGCCCGTTGGATTTTTCGCTTGCCTTCATCAGGAACATGCGACTTGGCGGAATGTCTGTGCCGGTGCGTGCGACCAACTTCTCGAGATCTGCCACGAGTGCGGGGTGGCTTTTTGAGAGCGGCTCATATTGGTAAAAGATGGGCTCGGCCAATGGCTCAAGAAAAGTCCCGAGCGAGATCAACGGAAGCGTCACCAGCCAGATTCCGAACCAGTAGCGGCGCGGCCAGCGGCGCACGATCCAGTTAAAGAGCAGCAGCACCGGCGCGCCCAGCAGCACTACGAGAGCGAGCGATTTAGCCTGGTCGCCCAGCCAGCCGCCCCAACCTTGAACGCTGATGCCGTAAGCGCGCGAGACGTGGTGGCCGTAAACGTCGATTGGCAGGCCGGCCAGCGTGGTGACGATGAAGAACGCAGCAAAGAAAAGCAGCCCCTGCTGCCAGCGGCGACTGAAGATCCGGCACACGCAAGCCTCAAGACCGGCAACGGCGCGGGAAGCCAGCAGCAACCAGAGAACTACGAGGCCCCAGAGCGGCCCGACAATATCCAGAACATTGCGGATGCGGCTGATGGCAATGGCCTTGACGAGTTTGTCAGGCGGCAGAGTGTAGGCCTGCTGCGGGTTTGCGGGCGCGGCAATTGAGGTCGAAGGTGGAGCGGACTGGGCGCGACAAGAAGCCGGAACCAAGCCAACCAGCACAATTGCGGAGCAGAATCCAATCAAAGCACGTCGTACAAATGTCATGAATTCGCCCCTTCGCGGCAGCCGACTTTGAGACAATCGTAGGTACAGATGCTTTTACTCGATCCTTACAGCCCTTTGCCACAGAATTCTGCGGCCGTACCCAGACAGCTTGCGCTCAAGCCTCGCCTATACGCAATACTTGCGGCTTCGGCATTGATTCTTCCCGCAGTGAGCGCGGCGCAGCAGTCAAGCCCGGTTCTATTAGACGCGATGACAACCGAACTGCATCGAGCGTTCACCTCGCTGGGCAAGCAGGGTGACGAAAAGCAATTGCCGCCTTACTTCCTCAGTTATTCGGTGAGCGACGCGAGCTCGGTTTCGATTCAGGCGCAGTTTGGCGCATTGGTTGCCAGCGCTTCAAACCATATGCGCGTCGCCGATGTGCAGGTGCGGCTGGGCGAGCCCAAGCTGGACAATACGCATGGCACACATCGCAGCTCAGCAGTGAACAGCCAGCAACTGCCGCTGACGGACGACCGCGAAGCGCTGGCGCGTAGTCTCTGGCTGGCGACGAATACTGGCTACGGCACTGCGCTGGACAATTATCTGCGCGTGAAGACCGAGGCGGAAGTGCGGGCCAAAGAAGAAGACACTTCGCCGGATTTCAGCAAGGAAGCCCCGCAGACGCACCTGGGCAAGCCGGCTCCGCTGGTGGTTGTCGACAAGGCCGCATGGGAGCAGCGGGTGCAGGCGCTGTCAAAGATCTTTCGTGAATATCCTGACGTTTACCAGAATGTGGTGATGCTGACGATGCAGAACGAAACCGACTACTTTGCTTCGTCTGAAGGTTCTGAGGTGATCGCGCCGCACCAGGCCGCGCGCGTGGTAGTTTTTGCCGTGACCCGCGCGGATGACGGCATGGACCTGTTCCGAGCGCAGACATTTGAAGCCGAGACCGTGGCGGGTTTGCCGGCGCAGGCGGAGATGGAAAAGGCTATTCGTGAGCTGGGCGAGAGTCTTGAAGCGCTGCGCCGGGCGCCGTTGACGGAGCCCTTCGATGGACCGGCGATTCTGAGTGGACGCGCCGCGGCGGTCTTCTTCCACGAAGTGCTGGGGCATCGCCTCGAAGGCCAGCGCCAGCGCGGTGACGAGGAGGGCCAGACCTTTACCAAGGAAGTGGGCAAGGATGTTTTGCCGACGTTTCTTTCCGTGGCGGATGACCCGACCGTGACCACGTTTGGCAAGACCTGGCTGAGCGGCAGTTATGAATATGACGATGAGGGCCAGAAAGCTCGCCGCGTGGACCTGATCGACGATGGCGTGCTGAAGACATTTCTCATGTCGCGGCTGCCGATTGCCAACTTCGATGCTTCAAACGGCCACGGCCGCGCGCAGACTGGACGCATGCCCACTGGACGCCAAGGCAACCTGATTGTAACCTCGACCAAAACGGAGCCGGAGAGCGAACTGCGCAAGCAACTGATTGAAGAAGCGAAGAAGCAGAGCAAGCCGTACGGGCTTTACTTCGAGGACATCTCTTCAGGGTTTGCGGTCACCACGCGCAACTCGCCGCAGGCATTTTCGGTAATTCCGCTGGTCGTCTACCGCGTATATGTGGATGGACGCCCCGATGAATTGGTGCGAGGCGTGAGTATTGTGGGCACACCGCTGGCAGCGATGAAGCGCATTCTCGCCACCAGCGACAAGAGCGAAGTGTTCAACGGGGAATGCGGCGCCGAGTCGGGCACTATTCCAGTAAGCGCGGTGGCGCCGGCGATGCTGCTGAGCGAGATGGAAACGCAGAAGCAGGCGCAGGGCACGGCTCGCCCGCCGATTTTATCCATCCCCGGAGCACCGGCCGCGGCACCCCAAAAGAAGGAGGCGCAATGAACTCGATTCGTCCGTTGACAACACTTGCTGGAGTTGGGTTTCTTGCCGCTTCTCTGTGTGCGCCGTTGTTGGTCTCGGCACAGCAGACGCGCGCCGATGCTGAGAAAGATCCTCTGCTCAAGGCGATGCTCACCGAGCTTGACCGCAGCAAGAGCGAACTGCACTTGAAGGATTTTGCCAAGCCGTTCTTTATCCAGTACCGGATCGAGGACATCGACGACTACGAGACCAAGGCGGAGTTTGGCGCCAGCGAAGGTTCCGATCACACTCACGAGCGGGTGGCGCGCATCACGGTGCGCGTGGGCGATTACAAGACCGACAGCTCCGGCGGCCGCGGCGACGGCGCACTGGAATTGACTGCCCTGGGCGACGATCCAATCGCCATCCGGTCGGTGCTGTGGGCTGGGACGGACCAGGCCTACAAGGCTGCGCTCGCGGCATACTCAGCCAAGCAGGCTGCACTCAAGCAGGTGCAGACACCACCGCAGGCAGACGACTTCAGCAAAGAGACTCCGCTGATTTCACTCGCCGAGCCGCTCAAGCTAACCTATGACGATTCCTTATGGGTGAATCGCGTGTCGCATGCAAGCGGGCTTTACCGCACCGATCCAACCGTGAAGGCCGGTGAGCACGATGTGCAGTATTCTTCGGCGAGCTTTCACGGGCGCGTGACGACCACCTGGCTGGTGAACAGCGAGGGCACCATCGTGCGCAAGTCGCAAGGCGAATATCAGGAAGCCTTTGGTGTGGGCACGCAGGCTGCGGACGGAATGCGAATCGACCGCTCCTATTCCTCAACTGGCGTCACGCCCAAGGGTTTGGACGCGCCTGAGGCCTTCGAGAAACATGCGGTCGAAGAGATTGCGTCGCTCGCCGATTTGCGCAAGGCTCCGCTGGTGGAAGAGGAATATCACGGGCCGGTTCTATTGAGTGCAGACGCCGGAACGGATACGCTGCGGGCGTTGCTTGGCAGCGGAATCACGGCCACGCGGCCCAGGCTGGGCACCGAGGCGCGCACCAACGGGCCCTTCGCGTCCAGCTACCATGCTCGCGTGATGCCGGATTTTCTGAACGCGGTGGATGACCCCCTGCTGAGGACCTTCAACGGAAAGAGCCTTGTTGGCGCGTACGACGTGGACGATGAGGGTGTGCCTGCGCAGGTGGTGAAACTGGTGACCGATGGCAAGCTCGAGGGCTACCTGATTGGGCGCGAGCCGGTGAAGGATTTTCCGCAATCGAATGGACACGCACGCGCAGGCATCGCCGGCGCGGCGAGACCGTCGATCGGAGTGCTCAAAATCACGGCGAAAGATGGCCTGACCGATGAAGAACTGAACAAGAAGCTGTTGGACCTCGCCAAGGATCGCGGGCTCAAGAGCGTTTATTTTGTGCAGACGCTTGGCGGCGAACTGCGGCCGCGCATGCTCTACCGCGTGAGTGTCGACGGCAAGCGCGAACTTGTACGCGGCGCTGCTCTCGACGATCTGGATCAGCGCGCGCTGCGCTCGAGTGTGGAGGCAGCGGGCAAGGAACTGTGGGTTGCCAACTTCTTCGGCGAAGTGCCGGAGACAGTGTTGGCGCCCGCACTGCTGATGGATGACATCACCATCAAGCGTGCCAACGACAAGAACGACAAGTTGCCGTTTTATCCACCGCCGCAGTAGTGCGATCGAAAGCAACTCTGCCAGCTGAACTCGTGGAGGCGGAGGAAATGCCTCTCCAGCGAAACCAGGATGCTGTATCCCGAAAGCACGGCCGCCAAGTTGACGCGACGATCGGGAAACGGCAACCGCGCTCAAATCTGAACAGAACATGGTAACCCTGGTTTCGCTCGAACAGCCGCTCCCCGCGTTCCATCCCCCAAATTTTCCTCTGAGTTTTGCCGATTAATTCGCGGGTTTGTAGATAATAGTCAATAGAAGCTCAGCAACGGAATACCCGGCGACTTTCCGAAGTTCAAGACCTCCTCAAAAACGCCGTAACTCTTTTGTTCTCTTATGTCTGTAAATAACTCCTTTGTTATGTCATAGTTACGGCGCTGACCACCCAGTAACCCCATTAAAATAAGGATTTTACGAAAAAGACGGGGGGGGAGGGGGTAGCAGCTCGGCGGTACGGCACGTTCGCAGTCATCCCCGCCTGCCATCGAAAGCCGCGAGCCTGATGCTGTTCACTGTTCACTGTTCACTTTTCACTGGCCACTGTTCATGCACATTGTCCACTGGCCTTGAGACGCAAGTCTTTTGTTTTCTTGTAGATGAAATAACTCCTTTGTTATGTCATAGATAGGTGTAATCCGTTGAAAACAATATGCGTATTTTTTAGAGGGGTGGGGGGGGCCGCGGAACTCTGCCGCTTCTTTCCGATGGAGCGGTTGAGGGGCGGAATGAGAATGGCGAGTTGTTCTAATCGAGCCGGGTGAGATATGCCTCTGCCTCGGATTCGCCGGGGCGAAGGTGGCGGGCGATGGATTCGGCCTGCTCGCGGTTGTCGCCCGGGGGACGAATGCGCACCCAATAGCTGTCCTGGCCGGGAAACTCGATTACGTTCGAGTCGGGATATTTGCGCAACAACTGCGCCTTGAGCTTTTCGGCCTTGTGTTCGCTTTTGAACGCGCCGATCTGTACGCACCAGCGGCCGCCTCTGTCGATGGGTCTGGGCGCCCGGTAGACGTCGAGGCGAACACGGGCAAGCCCGGCACTATACACGCCCGTAGCCTTGGCGGATGCGATCGTGAGATCGAGAATCCTGCCGTCGACAAACGGGCCGCGATCAGTGATGCGCATGGCGCTCGACTGGCCGGTGCCCAGGTTGGTCACGACGATCAGCGAACCCATTGGCAGGGTGCGATGCGCGGCGGTCAGCGCGTGGTCGTCGAAGACCTGGCCGTTAGCGGCTTTGCGGCCTTTATAGGGGGCGGTGTACCACGTTGCCATTCCCTCCTCGGTCAGGATTGGCTGGTGCGACTTAATGTAGGCGATGTCCTCAGCGCTCACCCCGCCGGGTGGGGCAGGCGTGATGGGAATGCGTTTCGGGGCGACGGGCTGGGACGAAGGACTCTGCTGCGCAGCCGGCGCGGTCTGCTGTGGTGGAAGCTGGGAGACATTGACGTGATGCCCGCATCCAGAGGCAGCCAGCAGCGCGAGCGGCAAAACGGCCCAGGCGGCGAACCTGGAAATATTCGGACGGCGGGACATCAGGAGCGCGGATCCTTATTCGGATTGGGATTGGGATTCGGCGGTGGCTTGCGGTCCAGGCGGTCGGCGAAGCTGCGCAGCGAGTCGGCCACATTGCGCAGGGCGGAGATGGACTCGGAGCGCACCTGCGGCAGCACGGCGTCATTCACATAGGCCGCGGCGTGGCGCAATTCCATCTCAATGAGTTCAATGGCCTCTTCAATGCGGCTGCCGAGGCCACCCATCGGCGGGCCGGGCGGGGGATAGGAGCTCATGGCAGGTACCTCCGAGCACTGTTGCTTCGACTACTCACTTACAGTCTGAGCGGCAGGCAACGGCGCGTCAATGGCGGAAGCAGCGAAGGTGCCGCAATGGTCACTACAGAGGGCGGCTTTGCGGAAATCGGAGCCAATTTGATCTGTCTGAAGGCTTTGTTTCGGCCGCAGGCGACTTTTGGCTGGCAATTCGCGTCAGAACTGTTGACGGGAGACTGGCCGCGGAAAGAAGGGAAAGAAGATGGAGCCGGCACCGCAACCCGCGAGGCCCCGGTCTTTGCAGAGCAGTTCCGTCGCATTGAACAGGAGCAAGTGCGACCGAGAGCGGCGCCGCGTGCTCGGGTTGTGCCTCGCCTTTACGCTGGTATTCGCGGCCCTCGTGCAAGCGCACGCTCAGGACGCGCCTTCCAAGCCAAACCCGCCTCTGCCCGATGCGCCTCAGCCGGCTCAGCACGCGCCGGCAAAGCCTGAGCCATGCCATCTGAAGAAGGAGGACGCCGCATCCAGCCAGACCGTCCAGCCAGAAACCGAATCCGCTGCCTGCGACCCCTTCACGCCGCTGATCGACTGGTACGCGCGCTTTCTGGATGGACCCAAGGTCAAGCCGATGACGCCGAAGGAGAAGGCGTGGCTGGCGGTGCGCAACGTTGCCGACCCATTCAACGGGCTCACGATTCTGGGCAGTTCCGCCATCGCGGTGGGCTCGAATTCCCACTCGCCTTACGGACCCGGAATGCCTGGATTCGGACGCTATGTGGGCGTGAGTTACAGCCAGGACATGACGGGCGAGTTCATTGGCACGTTTCTGATTCCAACCATCGTGCACCAGGATCCGCACTACCACCGCATGCCCGACGCAACCATGAAGCGCCGCATTGCGCACGCCGTCTATCAAATCGTCTGGACGCAGGGCGACAACGGCAAAGGGATGCTGAACTACGCCGACCTGGTTGG
>Ga0182012_10003681_pt1 | contig 16233 bp, 11 predicted proteins | sample 612S2SmetaG_FD_120486 | JGI IMG/M metagenome (GOLD analysis project Ga0182012, IMG submission 120486) | Permafrost microbial communities from Stordalen Mire, Sweden - 612S2S metaG | ecosystem: Environmental > Terrestrial > Soil > Wetlands > Permafrost | place: Sweden: Stordalen | collected...
CAACTGTGTCCTTCGCGCGGGAGAGAGTATGAGCGACAAGCAACACACTCGACAGTGCCTCGATGGTTCTCTGCCTGTCCACCAGTACTGACTCGCAACTTTCTGGCAACACTAAGCTTAGTAGCATTCCGCTGTCCTTGTACAACAGATCCACACCATCCGCCGCACAGACCAGCAAAGGTAAAATCGGCATCGCGGAGAGAGACGGCTTGATGCTTTCGATGTGTACAAGCTGTTGGAGGCAGCTAAAGAGTGCACAAATTCGCTCCACTTCGAGAGACATTGTCCCCGCAAGTTCCTGGAGTTCGTCTCTAGACATCCGATCTGTGTAGCTTTTGAAGAGACTTGCACGCACGATCGTAAGTGGCTGCGCTACAGCATGCAGACCAAAAGACAAATTCGAGCAAAACACTTCCGATTCGGATTCCGATACTGATGATCCTCCGACTTTGGTCTTCTCAATCATTGCCTAAAACATACCCAACGCCACGGACAGTGCGAATCAACTTCACCTCTCCGTCGAGGTCGACTTTGTCCCGCAGGTACTTCATATATACGTCCACTATATTGGTAGTGGGATCATATGGGATGTTCCACACTTCTCGCATAAGTGTCTCACGCGATATAGCCTTACCTGCGTTGTTCATCAAATACTCAAGAATCGCAAACTCGCGCGGTGTCAGGTCTATCCTGCGTTTTCCGCGCATGACCCAGTGCTCCTCGCGATTGATGGCTAAATCGCCAACTGTCGAAGAAGACTTCAATTCGGGTGCGGAATTGCGTCGCAGCAGACCCCGCAATCTCGCCAATAATTCCAGAAGCGAAAAAGGTTTGATCAGATAATCGTCGGCGCCGTGCTCGAGCGCCAATACGAGGTCCTCCGTGCGGTTCCTGGCAGTCAACACGAGAATCGGAAGTCGAGGCTGGCTCAGTCGAACCTGCTTCAGCAGGGCCATTCCGTCCATACCCGGCAGGTTGAGATCAAGAATCACCAGATCCGGAATCGCCCGCCTAAGTTCTTCACACGCCGACTCGCCGTCGTTACTTAACTGCACTGAAAAGCGCTTATGCGTGAGTTCACGGCCAAGAAACTTTCCAAGTGAGCGGTCATCTTCAACGATCAGAATCCTCGGCGCCGTTGACGGATTCGATTGATCTTGGTGAGGAATGGTTGCCATAGGTATCTCTGGCGAGAGTTGAGATCTCACGTAGATTGGTGGAACACTCGTTGATTCGAACTTAGAATCCAATGAAATGCACCTACTAAGTAACCTACCGATCATACACCATGATCTTGTCGCGCAATATCTATCTCTGCGCGTGCCGCCCTAATTAGAAGAAGACTCCAACGGCAAGAACTGTCCCTCGCATCTACGACACGCGCTTCTTGATTTATTAGTCGCGACTTTGGTGTCGCAGTTTATGTCAATGCTACTATCGGCCGAATACCCTTATTCCGAGGAATCATCCAAACTTGTTCGGGGACATTGGCTCACTGCGACGCAAGCAGGAAATAACATTGAAATCTGGAGAGTTTCAGCCGATAAATGTGAAGTATTTTAATCACACTATCAGTGCCCGGAGGAATCCGCTAGGATGAGCGACAAAAACGGCGTCCGTAAGTACGAGTACCGACCTTGCCGCGTTGAAGCGGGCTTCAACGTTGATTTCAGATCGGGAGAGAAGACCCTCGGTGGGTTGTGCAGCAATGTCAGCAATACAGGAATTCGCGCCGTGCTCGACGGCCCCGTGTTCATCGGGAGCGCCGGATTGCTCGCTCTTCGCCATCCGATGGGCGCGCTCCAGCTCGAAGCCCAGGTCGCCTACATCGAGAACGGCCAGGCTGGCCTTGTGTTCCTCTTCCAGTCAGATTGGGAACGGGAAGTCACGGCATCGTTTATTGCTTCAATCGCAAACCAAAACGCCGATCTACTGGTCGTTCGTCTCCCTTAGAAAGTGTTATTGTTACTAGCAAAGCGTCTTGGGCGATAAGCATATCTTATTAGCCACTATTACGCGGCAACGACAAAAAACTTCATACTTATCCACGAAAAAGCCAGCTTGGGTCTGTCTGAGTCAATTCCCGTGAATCCCCAATAAACTGCGCATTACCCATGTAAATAGCCTTAAGCTTGCCTGCAACTCCATATTCTCGCTTCGATAACAAACGTTGCAGATCGGCAATGTCATCCATCGAACACAAGCTCGGACACCCAGTTTTGGACTACTTTGCCGCCGGTGCCGGTGCAGCACCTTCCTTTGTGGGACTCGTATTAGAAGGCTTGATGATCGGAAGCGCCCCGTTGCTAACAAACGTCGGACCGGGATTTGGCTTGTTTACATACTGGATGATCACGGTGACTCTCCGATTCGAGGAATCCAGAGGAAGAAGAGGCTTGCGAAGGTTGTGATCGGCGTATCCGCGCACTTGCACTACTTGGTCAGGGCGTATACCGTTCGTCTCCATTACCCGCCGTGCAGTGTTGGCGCGATCTGTCGAAAGCTCCCAATTGCCATAGACTTTGGAATCGGAATACGGCTTGGAATCCGTATGTCCCTCAATTGAAATCGGGTTCGGTAGCTTGCCTGCAACATTGGACAGAATCTTCAATAGACTCTCAAGGGTTGGTGTTGGTTCCGCTCTTCCGTTCTCGAAGAAAGTGCCATTCGGATCTTCCATTAACTCGATTCGCAGTCCCTCGGGAGTGATCGACATCTCGATCCGATTCTTGAGTTTGTCGAAGTTCGCCATTTTCGACATGGCAGCCATCAGGTCTTCCTTCAACTTCGACATGTCTTCCTTCTTGACGGCGCCCGCATCGCCAGCCCCTCCCAACTGCGTGCCCTTCTTTTGCGCTGTGCCGTTCGGATCGCGAAAATATCCGCCCACCGCCTCCTGCACCGGTTTGCTGCTGTTCATCAGCCAAAGCACAATAAACAACGCCATCATGGCAGTGACAAAGTCCGCGTAGGCGACTTTCCAAGCCCCGCCGTGGTGGGCGGCGTGGCCGCCCTTCTTCTTAATGATGATGATTTGCTCGTCGGCTGCCATAGATTCCTGAGATTATGCGGCTACTGCCGCCGGCTCTCCTGCTCTCTCTCTGCATGCCTTCTCCACTTCGGCGAAGGAAGGGCGTGCGTGACCGGGGATTGCGCGGCGGCCCATTTCGACAGCCATAATTGGAGCGGTGCCCTTGATGAAGGCAAGCATGACGACTCGTAATACATGGTAGTAGCTGTGTTCTTCATCCACATTCTTGGACATATTGGAAGCCAGCGGACCGACCATTCCGTAACACAACAGGATTCCGAGGAAGGTTCCCACCAGTGCGGCAGCCACTTTGTGCCCGATTTCTTCCGGTGGCCCTCCGAGGGAGCCCATCGTTACCACCACGCCAAGAACGGCTGCGACGATTCCCAGTCCAGGCAACGCATCCGCCATACTGTTCAGCGCCTGGCTGGGCTGGGTTGCCGAAAGGTGGTGAACGTCCATATCTAGTTCCATCATTTGGTCCACATCAAATGCGCTTACGCCGCCGGTAATGGCCATGCGCATCGTATCGCATACAAAATCGCTCGCGTGATGATCCTTGAGGAAGGCTGGATATTTCGAAAATATTGGACTCTTTCCTGGGTCTTCAACGTCGCCTTCGATAGCGATCGCACCCTCCTTGCGTGACTTGGCAAGAAGATCGAACATCATCTTGAGCGTGTCGATATAGCGTTGCTTGGGAAAGGGTGACCCTTTGATGACACCCATAAGGCCGGCGGCGATCTTCTTCAGAATATGCATCGGATTGGCAGTCAACACCGTACCGATCGCCGCGCCCAAAATAATAATCAGTTCGGCCGGCTGGAGAAGGACCGCCATATTACCCTTTTCCATGAGATAGCCCGCAATAACGCAACCGAAGACAACAAGAATCCCGAGGATCGAAAACATTGCCCATTCCTTCCCGTTTGAACGGTATTCTCTGTCGGCGACGGGAGACTAGGAAGGCAGGTCCGCGGCTCGCGATCGACAGTACGTTCGCTCGCTTAGTATCGGCAAACCTTATGCGCTTTTCCAGTGACGACACGGAAGTTGGCCTTATCCGCGAACGTTTCCGTTAGCCCCAGGGACTTGAGGAGACCCCATGAGGCTCAAAAGACCCTGACAAGGGGAAACGGCACCGGAAATCTTCTTGCGACGAAGAGTTCAGATCAAGGTGAGTCAAATTCGGCGAAATCACGGGACTCAGGAATGACTTCCGGGATAGGTCAAGAAGTTTGCGAGGGTTGCAATGAAGCATCGAGAAGTTTTCTCACGTTCCGCAACAAGTCATCCCGCGAGAAAGGCTTCTCAAGAAAGGCGTAGTCTTCACCAAGCACCCCACTCTGGGCCAAGGAATGATCGATGTACCCGGATGCATACAGAACCTTGGTTTCTGGTCTGAATTTTGCAAGTCTTTCAGCAAGAACAGAACCGCTAAAACCAGGCATCATCATATCCGTGATCAACAGCGGTATCGGTCCGGGGTGCTCCGCTGCTATGCAGAGCGCCTCAGCCGGGTCGCCTGAGTTCAGCACCGTGTAGCCGCAGTCTTCGAGAAGGCGCTGAGTAAGTTCGCGAAGTGGGTCGGCATCATCTACAAGCAGAATTGTCTCATTTCCCCCGCATACAGGCGTCGCTTTGGCTGGCTGGAAGGCGACCGGTGATTCCTCGCATCGAGGAAAATAGGTTCGAAAAGTCGATCCCTCGCCCGGTTCACTATAAACGGCAATCGCTCCCCCACTCTGTTTCACAATGCCGTAGACAGTGGATAAGCCTAGTCCAGTGCCTTGTCCGGCAGGCTTCGTACTGAAGAACGGCTCAAAGATACGGGACTGGGTCTCAATATCCATCCCAGTCCCAGTATCAGTCACACTCAGCATCACAAATTCTCCGGGCACAAAGGAAGGGTGTTGTAGGGCATAGACTGCATCGATCTTTGCGTTGGATGTCGAAATCACGATCTTCCCTCCCTTTGGCATGGCATCTCGGGCATTGATCGCTAGATTCATCAGCACCTGTTCCACTTGAACTGGATCGGCTTTGATCATTCCAGCGTCCTCGGCGAGAACGCTCACGAGTTCAATGTCGTCACCAATCAATCGGCCCAACATCTTCTCCATGCGATGCACAATCTCATTCAAATTCAGAACAACTGGCTGGAGCGCCTGCCGACGGCTGAATGCGAGCAAACGCTGGGTGAGGTTCTTGCCGGACATAACTGCATTGTGGATCTCTGAAATCATCCTGCGAGTTGGTTCGGGCAGCGGCTGGTCCTGAAGCACCTCGCAATATCCCAGAATGACCCCCAGAAGATTGTTAAAGTCGTGCGCAAGCCCTCCTGCAAGCTGGCCAACAGCCTCCATTTTCTGGGCTTGGCGATTTCGTGCTTCCCATTCATCGGTGTCTTTGCGATGTCGAATATCGCGAATGTTGCATTGGATGACCTTTCGCCCCTCGACCCGATAGACGTTGCTCACCACATCGACACTGATGGACTCCCCATCTCTACTCATCAAGGGCAAGTTATCATAGCGAACAAACTGATCCGCCTTGAGTTTCCTAAATTCAGCTTTGGACTCTTCTATATCCTTGATAAGACCTATATCCCAGATTGTCTTGCCGAGCATCTCATCGTGAGAATACTTCAACAGCGTCGCAAGGAATGGGTTGACATCAGTGATTCTTCCCGTGTTGATATCGAGGATCAGGATACCGTCTTGCGCGGCTTCAAACAGTCGCCGGTATCTGGTTTCAGAATCCATCAGCATCTCTCCCGACCTGCTTCTTTCACGAAGCTTCCGGCATTTGCGCGCATACACTTCGCACTCGAACTATTGAGAACAGACCTTGTGCACTGCGGTCCCCGCTCTCTCAGGACTATCTCAGGGTTCGGCATTGGTACGTCTTCCTTCTTGTGAAAGTTTGCGTCTCGCACCGCGTCCTAATTCACAACACCAGAGAATGCCCTAATCTCCCGCAAGTCCAGGACTATCGGCCGACAGCAAATTCAATCAAACTGGACGCAACGAAATCGAGGTGTCAAGTTGGATCGATCCTCTGCGCAGGCGCTCAAAATTACTGAGCAATTTTGAGCGTCGCAGCTACCCGGCGCAATGATCAGCCCAGACGCCCCGAGCAACACCCGTTCCCGCGTTGCTTTGCTCAAAAAGCTATCCATGGTGACCGAGACTAACATCCTTAGCCTAAGCCAATATCTCAGGTTATCCCCTATAGCCACTTCTGAAGCGATAGCCAAGAGCCTCCCTTACATATCCCCGAAGACTTACGACTCGACTCCATTGCTCCGATTTCCGGGCACTGATCGCGTCGCAGAAGGTTTGCGGGCGTAAAGAAGACGGACTGCATGAATCGAGCTGACTATGCAATGGGGTGCTGCCACACCCCCGCCACAGATCTCAAAGAAGCGACTGGCGCACCACGGTCCGCAACGAAAAAACCGCCGCAATCGGACAACAGCCAGAATTCACGCTGCTCAAAACACTCAAACACAAGGGATATTGAATGATCCTAGAGCCATTCGATTTGGGAGTTGAATTGGTGGACCCGGTGGGAATCGAACCCACAACCTGTCGATTAAGAGTCGAATGCTCTGCCAGTTGAGCTACAGGTCCGTTCAGAATAGTCGGAAATCGAACTCCAGGAGAGCCGCTTTAAAGCGTCGCCGAAGCATCGATCCAAGAAGGATTCTACCATATTCCCGCTTACCGGCCAACCTCTGACCGCATCGTCGGGGTATGCGTCGTGTCGGCAGCCGGCCGCCAGATCACCGAGAACTTCTCGCCCCGGAGCTACAAAACGGCGATTTCGGTCAAGCCCAGTTCTGCAGCCATGCCAAACAACTCTGCACCGTGTGGAAAGGACGGAACGGAAACCAAAGCCCCAACGTACCAGATCGGGTAAAGGGCCAAATTGGAGAGGAACCGCATGCCCAATGCAACCGCGCGACAGCCGGAGACCGTCCCGCATCGCACCGAAACCTGGATTCTGCTCATCATCGCGGGCAGCGTTGCGCTACTGCACTTAATTACCAACGGCCGCTATGGCTTTCACCGCGACGAGTTCCAGTTCCTTTCCGACGCGCGTCACCTCGACTGGGGTTTTGTCGCATATCCTCCGCTCACTCCCTTTCTGGAACATATCGGACTCGCATTCTTCGGAGTGTCCCTCGTCTGGCTACGCCTGTTCTCCGTGCTGGCCCAGTCCTTAGCAATCCTGGTTTCCGGCCTCATGGCCAGTGAATTGGGTGGTCGCCGGCTCGCCCAGGGCGCGGCAGCGCTCGCCGTCGCGCTTTCCCCCCTGCCGCTCTTTGAAGGCACCGAGTTTCAATATTCGTCCTTTGACTACCTCTGGTGGATACTCGCCGCCTACTGCGTTATACGCGTTCTCAAATCCGACGATGCGCGCTGGTGGCTGGGCGTGGGCGTGGCGCTTGGCCTCGGGCTCCTCACCAAGTATTCGATCGTCTTCTACATCGCCGGAATCCTCGGCGGCATGGCGCTCACCGGCGCCCGGCGCTATTTCCTCTCCAAATGGTTCTGGGCAGGCTTCTCCGTCGCCTTGCTCCTGTTTCTGCCCAACTTCCTGTGGCAAATGCGGCACGAATTCATTTCCTACCAGTTCCTGCAACACATCCACGCTCGCGACGTGCGACAAGGCCGCGCAGATGGATTCCTGGTGGACCAGATACGCATTTGCATCAACGTTTTTGCTGCTCCGTTGGCGATCGCAGGCCTGATCTGGCTAATGCGCAGCAGGCGCTACCGTCTCATCGCGTGGATGTACCTGATTCCGCTGGCCCTTTTCTTCCTGGCCAAAGGCCGCGGCTACTATCTTGCAGCAGCCTACCCCATGCTGCTGGCTTCGGGAGCGACCGTGGGAGAGCAGTGGCTCGCAACCATTGCGCGGCCCTGGCGCTTGGCCATCCAGAACATCTTCTTCACCGGCCTCTTAGCGGTCGGAATCTACGCCTGTGCCATAATCCTTCCCCTGGCGCCGGATGGCCCGCTGCGCCAATTCGCTCTCGCGCGCAATGGCGACCTTCGCGAAGAATTCGGCTGGGAAGAATTGGTCAGGACCGTCGCCGGCATCCGCGACAAGTTGCCACCGGAACAGCAAGCAAGCTTAGGCATAGTGACACAGAATTACGGTGAACAAGGCGCCATCGAAATCCTGGGTCCAGCCTACCGCCTGCCGGTACCCATCGGGGCCACCAACTCCGCCTGGCTGCGCGGCTATCCCTCCCCGGCGCCAACGACCTTCATCGCTCTGGGAATGTCTGAGAAGCATGCGGAGGAGATTTTCACCAACTGCCGGCTCGCCGGTCACAATGGCAACTCCCAGGGAGTTCCCAACGAAGAGTCCGAGGAGCATCCCGACATATTTCTCTGCGGACCGCCGCGCCTGCCCTGGCCTGAACTCTGGAAGAACGCTATCAACTTCGGATAAAGAATGCGCTAACACTCTCCAGGCTAAAAGGTGAACGCCAATCCGCCGCGGAAGCAGCGCTGCGCCTGAGCAAAGTACAAATGCGTTCCATCGCTGGTGATAAACGGCTGATAGCCTTCCGCAAGCAGATTGCGCAAGTCCAACTGCGCTTCCAACCCGGAGGTTCCCTGGCCCGATAGATGGATCGGCTGCCGGATATTCACGTTAAGATAAGGCTCGGCGGCATTCAACGCATAGGGTGCAACCTCGGTCACTGTCGACTCCGGCTGCCAGCGGTAGCTCGCCCGCCATTGCGTCTCCAACCCCTCCACCGTCCCCGAAAGCGCCAGCGAGTACATCTGCGCACGACGTGCATGGGTACCAAAAAGGATCGAAGCCACAGTCTCAGGATTCGGTGCAGCCTGCATCACCAGCGCGTCGCCGCTGGCGTAACTCAGCTTCACCCGGTTGTTGCCTGGCAACCGGCTCTCCACCGACGCCAGCACACCTTTCGCTGAGTAGCTGGGTCCAGCCGCACGCACCAATCCGCTGGCTCCATCCACCAGCATCCAGCCGCCCGAGTTTTCTGCGGCGCTCAGGTGGCCCGAGGCTTCGATCGTTGGATTTTCCAGCGTGTCACCGTAGATCACCAATCGCATTTCCGCCGGACCGGCGAACGTGGACCAACCCAGCTCCTGGTGCAGCCCATGCTCCAGAACCAGTTCGCCATTGCGTTCGCTCAAAACAGGCAGCCAGGCTCCGGGCATCGCCTCACTGGCATCCGGTTCCGCCGATCGCACTGTCGCCACTCGATACTCCAGCGTGCTTTCGCCCCGGTGCATGGCCAAGCTGGCAAACGGCAGAGCCGCGAGCACGCTCCGGCCATCTCCCACCCGCGCCAGCACCTGATCCGATCCAGCCTCGGCATCCAGCGCATTCAGCAGTTGCAGCGACTCCCAGGTGCGCATCGACGCCTCCTGCAATCCTTGCCGGTCGCCCGCGCCTGCCTCCGGGTCCGCCATCACCGCAAAAAGCGTCTGCACCGAACTGGATCCCATACCGGAGTCCGCCATCTGCTGCCGCATGCCGACCATCGCGTCTATTACGCCGGAAGCATCCGGGGCAAACTCCGCGCTCATCGCCAAACGGCGCCGAACCGGAGCATCCCGCAGCATGGCCATCGAAACCTGATTGCTTCCAGATCCAAACTGCCTCTGGCCCTCCGTAGCCTGCACACGAGTTCGGCGCTTTGCCGCCAATCGGCGGGACTCAGCGGTATTTGCAGTCTCCGCGGAACCGTCCCAAACCAGGATCGGCGACCCGTCTTCCTGCCAGCGCAGCAGCGGACGGTTCTGCGCCGAACGCAGCGTCCACGCCCAGTCGTCCCTGGCGCGTTCACGCAACCTTTGCGGTTGCGGCATAAATTGCATCAGGTCGTAAAGGCTGCTCAACGTCAGATCGACAACCGTGTTCGCACGAATCCGGAGATTCTGCTTGAGGGTTGGAATAAAGTCTCCGCCCACGGCCTTGATCGAATACTGACCAGGAAGGATGGAAGAGATGCTGTAGGCGCCCTTGCGATCGGTAAGTACCCGGGCCGCCAGCGACGAATCAGACCGTAACAGCTCGACTGCGATCCCGATCTGCGGGACGCCGGAAACATCCCGCACCACGCCGGCCACCGATCCCGAACTGAAAGCCACTCCTGCGGCAATCGGCGCCGAACCCAGCGAAATCAGAAGAATCAGCGCTGCGGACACGACTACCCATGGCGAAACGGCCAGTTGCGATTCGACGAATTGTTGAACAATACGCTTCACAGTTTTTGGGGCAACCGAATCGCAATCAGGCATGTTTCCATGCCGGCATTTTCCTGTATTGGCCTTCTCCTGAAACTTGAATTGCCTGCGGCCAACCAGGTCCGTAGCCCGGCGGTACCGTTTCTTTGGGGGTACTTCCTATTCCACGACAAAAGGGGCCGATTGCGCAATCTCTTGTTTTGAAATTGCGTCATTGACCCGGATCGTCACCTTGTACTTACCCGGCTGCAAGCCAGCAAGCGCCACGCTGCGATCCATCGTCAGCTGATCGCTGTGCGCGCTCATATCCTTCGAATCTTCATGCGTCTCGAGCAGCAGCTTGTCCGTGGCCGCGTCGCGAATCTCATACGTAACCGTTGCCGAATTGCTCTTGGTCTTGTCGTCAATGCCCAGATTGTAGACCTGCATCCAGAAATTCAGCTTCTGGTTGCGGGTAAACTTCACAGGGGTCGCCGCATTCGGACCCACCCGCGGACGAACATACATATTGCCCAGGATGAAGCTGCCCGTCCCGATCGTCTGGCTCGGCACCGCGTACATCGAATCAGCCAGAATCAGCGAAGAAGTCGCAAGCGTCTCATCGTCAAACTTGGGCACATTGATGCTCTGCGCGTAAATGCCAACGTGATCCGGGTTGTTTACATCCTTGATGGCAATATCAAGCCGGTAGCGGCCCGGACGCAGCGGCAGCGCCTTCCAGTAAACCGACTGCTTGTCTAACGCTCCCTGCAGCAGTTCCGCCGGCTCGGTAATCTCCACCGGGTCTTCAAAGGTCTGAACCACCTTGTCGGTGATAGTAGAAACCTTGCCCAGAATGTCGACAACACCCTTCGACACTCCCTCCTTGGTGGTGAAGGTTACGTCGCGGTTCTTGATCTGCAGCGTGATTGGCACCAGCACCGTATCCTCGGTCACGCGGACAAAATCCGTGCGCACATCGAAGGGGAAGACCGGCCCGGTGAGCAGCTTGTGATTCGAAATGAAGCTCTCCAGATCCTTGTACTTGATCGGCGGCGGCGCGAAAATCTTGGCCGCAAGCTCAATCCGGTCGAACTGCTTGGACTGGTTGCTGGCGCCGTTCGGTCCCGCACCAAGCGACTCCAGGCCTCCCTTGAAACGGTCGGCCTTCTTGGACTGCCCCATCTGCTCCGACATAGTTTCGCCGGCTCCGGGCACATGCAACAGCGCATCCTTTTCCGAGCGGTCGATCGTAAAGTGATAATCGCCGCACTGGCAGGTATCCACGAATTCCAGATCGATATTGTCGCCAATGCCTTCCAGATACCGGTAATGCCAGGTTTCAAACGGGAAAGTCGAAGTTTCACCGCCGCCCTCGTCAATCGGCCGCTCATATGTGCCGCCCGAAGGATGCGACTCAATCGAGTCCGGCTTGCCGAAAGCAATGTATATATGACCGCGATCCGTCTTCCACCCCGGCTTGCCGGCTGCAAAATGCTCGTTGGCATAAGCGATGCGGCGGTAATGTTCCTCACGGTATTCGTTGTCGGAGGAATCCGGGTCCGGATTGCGGCGCAGCCAGAACTGCTCGATGAAGGCGTCCCGCTCCTCATCGTTGCTCAGATTCTTAAAGGCCTTCTTCTCTTCGTCCGAAATGATATAGACCACATCCTGGTTCAGCCAGTTCTTATAGGTGTCGCCGAGCTCGGCATGCAATTCTTTCTGGCGGCTGAAGCGCTGTTTATCGCTGAGTGGACGCTTCAAAGGGTCCGTCTCATCCGGCTTGTCCAGCCTTTTGCGCTTGCCCTTATCCGTATCAGCCTTCGCGTCCGTTGCCGGTGGCGTCGTTGCGGCCGGGGTAGTTGCCGCCGGGGTGCCAGCTGTCTGCGGCTGGGCCGGCTCCTGCAGGCCAAAGGCCGTGCCAGCCAACGCCGGCACGCTCGCCATACCCAAAGCCATCCAGCCAAATCCAATTGCCAAGGCCGCCGACGGCAAGGAAATGCCTGTCGTCACGCGAGAAAGATTGCGAACACTCTGCTTCATACGATTTTCCTACTCCTGCAAACCCCTATTCTACGGTGGCGAACAGGGCTGGGCAAGAATTGAGGTGATAGTTGGACAATTCGCTCAAGGAAACGTCACCCAAACACTCCAATTCGCTTTTCTATGCCCTGATCCCTAATCCCTAATCCCTGCTTTTCCCGGGAACCCGTCAGCCGTCCTTTGCGTACACTGACAACGGAGACTTCCTTACCAACCTTCTGATATGAAAAAAGTCCTCATCATCGCTCTCGTGGTTCTGCTGGCCGGCGGCGGAGTTTTCGCCATGATCTACAAGGCGCAGTCCGGCTATACCAAGGTGCTCACCGGCAAAGTGGTTCGCCAGGACCTTTCCACCATCGTCAGCGGCACCGGGCAGATCAAACCGAAAACTTACGTCAACGTAGGCGCCACTTCCTTCGGTCGCATTACCCACCTCCTGGTCAAGGAGGGCGACCACGTCACTAAGGGGCAGGTGCTCGCCCGCGTGGAAGACGTTCAGGCCGGTGCCAATGTCGATGCCCAACAGGCTATGATCTCTTCCTCGAAGACTGACGTAGCCTCCTACATCGCGGCCGAAGCCACAGCCAAGGCCACCGTCGAGCACTCCAAGGCCGACCTCGAGCAGAAACGTCTCGACTGGGAGCGCGCCCAGGCCCTCTACAAGGGCGGCATCATGGCTAAGCAGGACTTCGACGCTAAAAAGGCCGCCTATGACCTGGCCGTGGCCACACTCGATCAATCCAACGCCGCGCTCATTCAAGCTCGCGCGCAAACCGAATCAGCGAAAGCCAAGGTCACCAACAACCAGGCAACACTGCGCTTCAACGAAGACGCGCTGGACAAGACGGTCTCCGTCGCTCCCTTCGACGGTATCGTCACCAACCTGCCCGTCCGCGAAGGCGAAACCGTCGTCGTCGGCATCCAGAACGCCGAAGGCTCCACCCTCATGACGCTGGCCGATATGAGCGTCATCACCGCGGAAGTCAAAGTCGACGAGACCGACATCGTCAACATACAAAACGGCCAGCCCGCCGACGTCAGCGTCGACGCCCTGCCTGGGCGGATCTTCAAAGGCCACGTCACCCTGGTCGGCGATCAGGCCATTCTGCGCTCCACCGGCATCGCCACCTCGCAAAGCACTACCGGCACCGAAGAAGCCAAAGACTTCAAAGTCGTAGTCACCCTTGATAAGCCAGACCCGGAACTGCGCCCCGGCCTTTCCACCACGGCCAAAATCACCACGGCGCACAAGCCCAACATTCTCACCCTGCCTATCCAGGCCCTGACCAACTCCCAAACGGAGACGCTGGACGCCAACGGCAAACCGGTTCTGGCCGCCCCATCAGCGCCCAACGCCAAACCTCCAACACCCGTTCAGGGGGTTTTCGAGGTCAAGACCTTCAATGGCAAGCTGCGCGCCGTTTTTGTGCCGGTCACGACCGGGATCACGGGAGCAACCGATATCGAGGTGGTCTCGGGTCTCACCGAAGGGCAGGAAATTGTCACCGGCCCCTATAAGACGATGCGCGCGCTCAAAGGTGGCCAGCTCCTCAAACGCGATGACGCCAAACCCACTCCAGCCGTACCCGCGACTTGATCCAGACCGCAAGCGCCGAGGGATCCAATACTTGGCCCAGCCAGTCGGACCGGAAAGCTCATCGGGCAGTACACTGAAAAGGACGCATCAGGATGGCAACCAATACCATGACCACCCCCGAAACCGCAGCCAACGCCTCCGCCGCCCCCAATGGCAAGCGAGACATGATCGTCGTCGAAGACCTGTGGAAGACATACGACATGGGCTCCGAACAGCAGGTCAGCGCCCTGCGCGGCATTTCGCTCCATATTAAGGACAATGAATACGTCGCCATCATGGGACCATCCGGTTCCGGCAAATCCACATTCATGAACCTGATCGGCTGCCTCGATTCGCCCAGCAAAGGCAATTACTGGCTCAACAGCCAGTTGGTAAGCGCTCTGGACGACGACGAACTCGCCCGTATCCGCAACAAGGAAATCGGCTTCGTCTTCCAGACCTTCAACCTGCTGGCCCGCGCCAGCGCCCTGCACAACGTCGAGCTGCCGCTGATTTACAACGGCACGCCCTCTGCCGAGCGCATCGAGCGCGCCAAGCAGGCCCTGCGCAACGTCAACCTCGAGTCCCGCATGAACCACAAGCCCAACGAGCTCTCCGGCGGCCAGCGCCAGCGCGTGGCTATCGCCCGGGCTCTGGTCAATAACCCCTCCATCATCCTCGCCGACGAACCCACCGGCAACCTCGACTCCAAGACCGGCGTCGAGATTATGGCCCTCTTCGACGAACTGCAGGCCAAGGGCAACACCATCGTCCTCGTCACCCACGAACCGGATATCGCCGAATACGCCCACCGCGTCGTTCACATCCGCGATGGAGAAATCGCCTCCGACGAACCCTCCAAACGCCTCCGCTAGTCCAAAACCACTCCCAGACCCCGCATCTCAATCGGAGATGTGGGGTTTTCCGTCGGCCCTAATGCTTAATCCCTCAAGCTTTCCAAGCTCCCGCCGATAATCCCCCCAGACGTTCTTCATTTTCCAGCACTGGCCCTCCCGGCGGCGCAAGCAACCTTATGTCCAACAGTTCACAAACCGTTGCGCCACCCGCCTGTCTCGCCCAGCCGACGGCGGGGAATCCCGAAGAGATTCCGGCCTTCATATGCGTCAGCTCCACTCTGCGCCGTCTCTTGGTCCAAGCCGAAATCACCGCGCCCCGGCTGCGTTTCGCCACAATCGAGGGTGACGCAGGAACCGGCAAGCATCTTCTCGCCCAGACCTTGCACCGCCACTCCGATCACCCTCACCTGCCATTCCGCCGCCGCGACGCCCGCGAATGGCTCGCCAATGAAGCCGACATCGCCGCTCTGAAAGGAACACTGCTCCTCGACCGCACCGATCTGCTCTCGGCACTCGGTCAAAACCTGCTCTTGAACTTCCTCCGGACTCTTCAGAGCGACCCCGCGCAAACCTCCCGCTTCCTGTTGCTGGTCTCCACCCACACTTCTCTGCGCCAGATGGCCGGTCGCGGCGAGTTTCTACCCGACCTTGCCTTCCGCCTCAGCGCCGCCCGGTTCACTCTTCCCCCGCTCCGTGAGCACCGCGAAGACATCGCGCCCATCGCCCAGGCCCTCATCGACCGCATCTGCCGACACTACCAGCAGCCCACCGCGGTACTCGCGCCCGGCGTCCTGTCCCGCCTGCTCCAGCACAACTGGCCGGGCAACGTCCGCGAACTGGCCTCCGTCCTGGAATCTGCAATCCTCGACTCAACCAACGGCACCATTCGGCTCAGCGATCTAGCCCTTCACGATGTCTCCGACCCCGCTTCGCTCACAGTGCCCATTCCACCCATCAGGCGCCCATCCAGTCCGGAGACATCAGGAGACCTCAGCCTCGATGCGGCCATTCTCCGCCACATCCAGTCGGTCCTCGAACTCAATCACGGAAACAAGCTCCGCGCCGCACGCCAACTCAACATCAGCCGTTCCACGCTCTACCGACTCCTGGCCGGAGAACCCGTTGCAACCCCCAAGCGCCCCACCTCATAAGGACCCTCCCGCCTCACCCAATCTTTTTCATTCCGCCAAACGTTCTCTGTAACGTGAAAGCAAACCGCGTACTCTTATGGATGCAGCCGTTTTTCCAGGGAACGAGTTGCGTATTCCCTGTTCCATATTCCCTGTTCCCTGCTTTAAGAGGTTTCCCATGCTGATTCGCAAATCCAACCCACTCTCCGGCTCCAACATTTCTTCCTCGGAAATTACTCCAAAAGACAAGTGGATCAACCGCCGCAGCTTCATCGCCGCTGCCGCCGCAACAGGAGCCGTCGCCCTGGGCTCCGCGCGAATGAGCGAGATTCTCTCTCCCTCGCGCGCCGTCCATGCTCAAACCAAGCTC
>Ga0182012_10003684_pt1 | contig 16227 bp, 13 predicted proteins | sample 612S2SmetaG_FD_120486 | JGI IMG/M metagenome (GOLD analysis project Ga0182012, IMG submission 120486) | Permafrost microbial communities from Stordalen Mire, Sweden - 612S2S metaG | ecosystem: Environmental > Terrestrial > Soil > Wetlands > Permafrost | place: Sweden: Stordalen | collected...
CAAGTTGACCGCTGTGGGCGACCTGGATGTCGATCAGCACCACACCGTGGAAGATGTCGGCATCGGATTGGGCGAAGCCTTCGATCGCGCGCTCGGCGACCGGCGCGGCATTCTACGCGCAGGCTATTTCTTGATGCCTATGGATGAGACTTTGGGTCTTGCTGCCGTCGATTTCGGAGGACGCGCGGTCGCGGTTGTGCAGACGAAAGTTCGGGCCACAAAGGTGGGAGACTTGCAGACGGGACTGGTTCACGATTTTTTCGAAGGCTTCGCGCGAGGTGCACGGGCCAACATTCATGCGCGCGTTCTCTATGGGCGCTCCAGCCATCACAAAATCGAGGCGCTGTTCAAAGCGTTCGGCCGTGCACTGCGCGTGGCTTGCTCCCAAGACCGGCAACTCAAACGCATGCTTCCCAGCACCAAAGGGCTTCTGTGATTGCCATTGTGGACTATGGCGCGGGCAACCTGAGCTCTGTGAAGAAGGCATTCGATCACATCGGCGCGGACGTCATCGTCACGACGAATGTCGACGATCTAAGTACAGCCGACAAAATCGTTCTTCCAGGCGTCGGTCATTTTTCCGCTCTGCGTAGCCTGGAGCATAAAGGCTTGCGAGCCGCGCTGCTGCAATCGATTCGCGAAGGCAAGCCCTTCCTCGGAATTTGCCTTGGGATGCAATGGCTGTTTGAGGGCAGCGACGAGTTTCCCGAAGTTGAGGGCGCGGGAATTCTTTCCGGACGTTGTCGCCGGTTTCCATTGGGTGTGAAATCGCCCCATGTGGGCTGGAATTCTCTCAATCCTCGCCAAGACTCGCGTCTATTGCGCGGCGTCGCAGCGGAATCGTTCGTCTATTACACCCACTCGTTTCTCGCGCCAGTTGTCGGGGCGACCTGTGGCACGAGCGATTATGGAGTGAGGTTTTCCGGGGCTGTGGAGAGCGCAAATGTTTTCGGCGTGCAATTTCATCCAGAAAAATCCTGGACTGTCGGATTGCACATACTGGAAAACTTTTGCGAGCTGTCGTGAGATTCAAGACATGCTGACCAAACGAATTATCGCCTGCCTCGATGTGGACGCCGGCCGCGTCGTGAAAGGCGTCAAGTTTCATGACTTGCGCGACGCCGGCGACCCGGTGGAGTGCGCGACGGCTCACGCCCGCGAGGGCGCAGATGAAATTGTTCTGCTCGACATTACGGCGACTCGCGACCATCGCCGAACCATGCTGGACGCGGTTTCTCGGACTGCATGCAGTCTATTCATCCCGTTCACCGTAGGCGGCGGCATTCGCGAACTCGCCGATGCCGCGGCCGTGTTCGATGCGGGCGCAGACAAAATCGCGATCAACTCCGCCGCCGTAAGGAACCCTCAACTGATCGGCGAGATCGCCGCACGTTTTGGTTCCCAAGCCGTGGTCGTAGCCATCGATGCTCGAAGAGTGAATGACGGTTTCGAAGTATTTGTCACGGGGGGCCGAATCCCCACAGGACGGGACGCGATTCTCTGGGCGCAAGAAGCTGCGGCCTGCGGAGCCGGTGAAATTCTACTTACTTCGATGGACCGCGACGGCACCCAGTCTGGCTTCGATTGCGACTTGGTGAAGCGAGTTTCCGAAGCCGTTTCTATTCCGGTGATCGCCTCGGGCGGGGCAGGCTCTGCTGCGCACTTCGTCGAAGTGTTTCGCGACGGTCACGCCGATGCCGCTCTGGCCGCCTCAATTTTTCACTTCGGCATAGAGAATATCGGACAGCTCAAACAAGAACTGCGCGCCGCCAGCGTGCCGGTCAGGTGGCCATGCTGATTCCATCAATCGATCTCATGGGCGGCAAGATCGTGCAACTTGTCCAGGGCGAAGAAAAGAAATTGGAGTTCGATAACTTCGACTACTGGATCGAACGCTTTTCAAAATATCAGGTCGTGCAACTCATCGACCTCGATGCCGCGCGTGGCAACGGAAACAACCGTACTCTTGTGAAGCAAATCGCCGCTCGGCTGAATTGCCAGGTGGGTGGCGGCATTCGCGACATCGACACGGCGAAGGAACTCATCGACTCCGGCGCAAAGAAAGTCATCATCGGTTCGGCCCTAATGAAAGCGGGTAAAGTTGATCGAGGCTATGCTCAGGCGCTTGCGACCGAGATTCCGCCGAAAAATCTTGTCTTCGCGGTCGATTCGCGCGGAGGACGCGTCGCCATCGAAGGCTGGCGTGAACAAACGAGCACCACTGCCATCGACATGATCGTCGCATTAGAACGGTTTTGCGGAGCGTTCCTTTACACCCACATCGACACGGAGGGTCTGATGGGTGGCATTCCGATGGCGACAGTAGAAGGGATCCGACTCGCGACCTCAAAACATCTCATTGTCGCGGGCGGCATTACTGAACAGCGAGAGATCGATACGCTCGATGCCATGGGCATTGATGCCGTGGTCGGAATGGCGATTTATACCGGCAAACTCGCGGGCTAGAAAATCAGTCTGCATCAATTTCGGCTAGCGCGACATGAGAAATTCGACTTCCTCTTCGATCTCAGAGATCGCAAGCAGATCGAGATTGGCATCCCGTAGCCTTTGATTAAGCTGAGGAAGCTTCGTTTGCTTGAACGTTTTCCAAGCTGCGATCCCCGACTTCACGCCCTCACTTGATTCTTTGTAGGTGGCGATTGCCTGGGATGGCACGGCACGATCGCCGCCTTCGACCACTCCCAAGGCTGATGCCAGTCCGCTGTATGCTTCTTGCAATCCTTCAGCGTCGCCATCAGCGGCTTTGTTGAAGAGAATTGCCTTGATGTCAGATTGCGCGGAGGCAAGGGCCGCAACCAGATCGGGATTCTGGCTCGCTTTCTGCTGGGCATCGCTCAGCTGCTTCTGCAATGACCCGACCTCAGCCAGCGCGCGCCGTGCTTCCCGAGTCTCGCCGAAGATCTGTTCACCTAACATGAACTGCTGCGCGAGCGTCGCGGTAGTTGCTGGGGAGCGCGGATCCATGATGAGCTTCAAAGGCTGGTGCTGTGTCTGTCCATCGACTGTCAGGCGAATGTCATAAACTCCAGGCACAGCCTTGGGCCCGCTGGGGCTGCGGTAGTCGGAGAATTCATCGTCGCTCGCTTCGCCTGAACTGCCCCAGCTTAGATCCCAGACAAACCGGTGCAAGCCAGTGGTATTGTCGAGCGTGATCGGCTTAGGAAACCAGCGCTCTGCAATCGGAACCGGAGGATGTTTCTGAGGCGCCTTGTCCTCCGAAGAGAACTTGCGCACAAGTGTTTGGTGCGAATCGAAAATTTCCAATTTCAAATCGCTTGCATTCGATTTCAGAACGTAATCGATGACCGCGCCGCTGGGAGGATTTTCAGCCGTTGGTTCTTCGGGCGGAAGCGGTGTCCCAGGAAAAGAGTTATTGTCAACGCGCACCGCCTGGGCGGGACGGTAGAGCAAGAAAGTGCTCGCCCTAGTAGCCGCTGCCGTTTGCCGCAGCGGAGTAATGTTGTCGAGAATCCAGAAGGAACGGCCGTGCGTCCCGATCACTAGATCGTCGCCGTGGATCACGAGATCGCGCACCGAAGTCGCTGGCAAGTTGAGTTGCAGTGACTGCCAGTGGTCGCCGTCGTCAAACGAGACGTAGACTCCGAACTCGGTCCCGGCGAAGAGCAGTCCTTTAGTGCGCGGATCTTCGCGAACCGCGCGGAGAAACGCGGGAGCGGCAATCCCGTTTGTGATCGATTGCCAGGTCGCGCCGTAATCGCGCGTCCGATAAATGTATGGCGTCTGATCGTCGAGGCGGCTGCGATCGATGGCTGCATAGGCGACTGCGGGATCGAAGTGCGACGCTTCGATGAGAGAAATCTTGCTCCAACTGCTCAATCCTGGAAGCGTAACGTTCTTCCAGGTCTTGCCGCCATCGCGTGTGAGGTGAATCAATCCCGTGTCACTGCCTGCCCAGATTAGATCGGCCTTGAGCGGCGAGGGCGCAATCGAGAACACAACGCCGTAGCCGCGCTGTTTCGAGTTCTCGACAGTTGACGGACCTGGGGTCTTCTCTCCCGGTTTAACCGTGCTCCCCGTTAAGTCGGGGCTAATCGTCTGCCAATGCAGACCTCCGTCAATCGTCTTCATGACAAACTGCGTACCGAAATAAAGTGCAGTTGGATCCGCAGGGGAAAAAACCAACGGCGGCGACCAGGGCGCGCGGTACTTGCGTTCATTTACTGCGGCCATGAAATCGACAGCCGGCGACGGCGAAACATTTTGACTGAGACTCGTCTTGCGGTTGAAACGATCCACGGTGCCATAAGAACCACTCAGATAGATGATGTCTGGATTCTTAGGATCGGGCGCCATGTATCCGCTTTCGCTCTCGCCCGAGGGAAACCAATCGCGCGGGGTGATCTGGCCGTGATCGGTGCGGCTAAACACCCCGGCGCTTCCGGTATCTTGCTGTGCGCCATACACAACGTAGGGAAACTCATTGTCGGTGATGACGTGATAGAGCTGCGCTGTCGGCTGGTTGTACCATGTGCTCCAGGTTAGGCCGCGATCGAGGCTCACGGTTGTCCCTTGGTCGGTGCCCAGAACCATGCTGGAAGAATTCTTAGGATCGACCCAGAGCTGGTGATAGTCGTCGCCACCGGGCGCGCCGCGCACGATAGAAATTGTCTTGCCGCCATCCTCGGAGCGATACAGCGCAACATTCGGAACGTAAACCACATCGGGATTTTGCGGATCGATGGTCACGCGGTTGAAATACCAAGCCCGGCTGGTCAGGCGCGGATCGGCGTTGGCGAGAGTCCAAGTATTGCCGCCATCGTCCGAGCGATAAAGGCCGGCCTTCTTCGCGTCAATCAGCGCGTAGACGCGTTTGCCGTCGGGCGCAACGTCGAGACCGATGCGTCCCCAATCGCCTTCGGGCAGGCCGTTGCCTTTGAGCTGCGACCAGGTTTTACCGCCATCTTCCGAACGATAGATTCCGCCGCCGGGGCCGTCGATGGGAGCGTAGGTGCTCCACGGAGGGCGATGCGTGTGCCAGGTGCCCGCGAATATAAGCTGCGAGTTCCCGGCGCAAATCGCAAGATCGGAAACGCCGATCTCGGAGCCCGTATCGAGGGACTTCGTCCAGTGCGCGCCGCCGTCGGTGGATTTATAAACTCCGCGCTGATCGTTGGGACCATAGACGTGGCCTAATGCTCCGACATAAACCGTATTCGCATCTTTCGGATCTATTACGATGCGGCTGATGTGGCGCGTGTCTTCGAGGCCAATGTGCGTCCAGGTTGCGCCGGCGTCGGTGGATTTATAGACGCCATCGCCAAACGACAGGCTGGAGCGAATATCCGTCTCGCCAGTTCCCACATAGATCGCCTTCGGGTCGGAGGGAGCGACCGCCATCGCACCGATCGATCCCACAGGTTCTCTGTCAAAGATGGGGGTCCACACCGTCCCCGCATCGGTGGTCTTCCAGACACCGCCGTTCACTCCGCCGAAATAAAACGTCGTTGAATCGCCGGGAACACCCGCCACGGCAACGACGCGGCCGCCGCGAAATGGGCCAATGAGGCGCCACTTCAGGCCGTCGATGAGTTGCGGAGAAACGGACTGCGCTGTCGCCGAACCTGCCGCGAGCAGCAGAATAATCATGAAAGAGCTTAAAGAAGAGTTCAGTTTATGCAATGAGTAAGCCCGCCTTGGCTAATTAGTGTAGCGGAAAATAGAAGCGTCACGCGAAGCGGCTTCCGAGTGGCCCATGCGGGAGAGTGGTATAAGATGTGCTTTGCAGAGGCCAACATGCCCAAGCCCTTGAGTAACTTTCTATGTGCCTTAGCACCCGTCCTATTCTGCGCCCTTACTTCGTTAGCGCAGATCGCTCAACTACAGGCCAAGGCCGAAGCGGGCGATGAGGCAGCCGAGTTCGCTCTTGCCAAAGCTTATGACGAAGGAAAAGACGTAACGCAGAGCGATGAAAAAGCTGCAAAGTGGTACCGGGCCGCGGCGGAAAAGGGCAACGCAGCCGCTCAGAACGACATTGGGTTGATGCTGATGTCCGGTCGTGGCGTTGACAAGAACAAGGAAGAAGCAGTTACGTGGTATCGAAAGGCGGCACAGCAGAAAAATCCATCTGCGATGTTCAATCTTGGCACCGCCTATTACAACGGCGACGGCGTTGATATCAACGACGTGGCTGCATACTCTTGGTTCTTGCTCGCTCAGGATTTCGGCAGCACTCCCGCCGTCGATGCGGTAAAGCGAATGGACGACGAGAAGGGAAATCTTCGAGCCGAGGCTCTCGAAACGGTTGGAAACATGTACCAGGCCGGTGCAGGCTTGCCAAGAAGCTCCGACGATGCTGCTCTCTGGTACCGCAAAGCCGCCGATCTTGGTTCGCCATCCTCACAAATGAAATTGGTCGGTATCTTGCTCGAAGGTCCGAACGCGGCGGCGCATTATGCTGACGCACTCCAACTTTGCCAGAAGGCTGCAAGCTTGAACTACGCTCCGGGAGCCTATTGCGTCGGTAGATTCTATCAGCAGGGATTGAGTGTGGATAAGGATCCTGTCAAAGCTGCGAAATCGTTCGAAGAAGCCGCCAAGCTTGGCGATGCGCCGGCAATGTTGAGACTTGCGGATATTTACTGGAAGGGCGACGGAGTGAAGCAGGACAAGACGGTCGCCTACGAATACATACTGCTGGCCTCTTCGGGCAACGTAGCAGAAGCCAGACAGGAAAAGGACAGCTTCGAAAAGCAGATGACCACCAAAGAGATTGAAAAGGGCAAGGCTAAAGCCATCCAATGGACCCGCCAGCGAAGTTCCCTCGTCTTGATGAAGAGAACGCCTTCGGCGAATTAGCCTGGCGATCGCGATAGTAATGTTGGCGTTTTCATGTCTCATCAGGCCGCCGCAGCCGCAACTCTCAGCCGAATTCTCTCCCATCTGGTTTCAGGAAGGGTCCGACCGTCAGTTATAATTTTCTTTGTAAAAGTATTGGCGAAGAGTTTCGCTAGCTGCGACTGGCTTGATTTGAGCGCATCGAATACACATATAAGGAGCCCCCCATGGCGATTCAGAAGTCGGACAAAATTTGGCACAACGGCAAGTTGATCGACTGGGACGACGCCACGCTTCATGTGATGTCGCATGTGGTGAACTACGGTTCGTCGGTGTTTGAGGGCGTGCGCTGTTACGCGCTGCCCAGCGGCCCGGCGATTTTCCGCGCCAAAGAACACATGCAGCGCCTGCTCGACTCGGCCAAGATTTATCGCATTGACGTCGATTTCACGGTGGACGAACTGCTTTTCGCGGCGGTCGATCTGGTCCGACACAACGGCGTCTGGCCTTGCTATATGCGGCCCATTATTCTGCGCGGCTATGGCGAAGCTGGCGTCAATCCCTTTAACTCGCCGACTGAGGTTTACATCTGCAATTATCCCTGGGGAAAATATCTAGGGTCCGATCCCGAGCAGGGCGTCGACGTTTGCGTCTCTTCCTGGACCCGCCTTGCGCCCAACACGCTTCCAGCCATGGCAAAGGCGGGCGCGAACTACATGAACTCGCAGCTCATCAAGATGGAAGCCATCATCAACGGCTACGTCGAAGGCATCGCGCTTGACGCCAACGGATACGTCAGCGAAGGCTCCGGCGAGAACGTCTTCATTGTGCGCAATGGCACGCTGCAAACCGCGCCGCTGGGTAATTCGGTGCTGCCTGGAATCACCCGCGACTCCGTGCTGAAACTAGCGCGCGAACTGGGCATTCCGGTGGTCGAGGCGGGTATCCCACGCGAGATGCTCTATATTGCCGACGAAGCTTTTTTCACCGGCACCGCCGCCGAGATCACAGCGATTCGCTCGGTCGACAAAATCAGCGTTGGCAACGGCACAACCGGAGCCATCACGAAAGCGCTGCACAAAGAGTTCTACGCCATCGTCCGCGGCGAAAAGGCGGATCGCTTCAACTGGCTAACGCCGGTTCCGGTGGCGAGCAAGCAGCCAGTGAACGCCTAAGCGGGCTGAAGTCTTTCGGTTTCAACCTACGGTACCGCCAGGATTGCGGCAGTGCTGGCGGCGGATGTAGCGACGTCGACGCTGCGTTGAGCCAGCATTTTGCCCGTGCTGCTGGGAACGAAGAGAATGTCGTCGGCTTCGAGTTGCACGTCCTGGGTTTTGGCGTTGAGCATCTTCTTCAATTCAACCGTGGTTTCGGTCATTCCTTGGTCGGTCTTGCGAATGATGCGAGCAGAGTTCAGCTTCGCGGTTTTCGTGGGGCCGCCTGCCATGGCGATCGCTTGCAGGGCGGTCATGTGTCCGGTGTCCATAAGGAAGCCGCTGGGATGAGTGACGTCACCGACAACATAGATGACGTCGGCCTTGCGCACCACCACAGTGTCGCCGGGAAGAATCGGGATGTTGCTCTCGGGATGGTCAGTAATGTTTCTCGCCAGCGGCACCGTGATGGGATGATCGGGATCGGCGCGCCGGGTGATGGTGATGCCGCGTCCGGCTTTGTCGGTTAGGCCGCCAGCTGCGGAGATTAAATCGAACAAGCGCTGCTGCCCGAGGATGGGATAGATTCCGGGACGTGCGATTTGCCCTAGAACGCTCGCGCCCTGCGAGGCGTATTGATCAACAAAAATCGATACATGGGGATGCTTGACGAATCCGCCGTCGTCCAGCCTTCTCTCAATCAGCGCCTGTGCCTCTTCGGTGGTCAGGTCGGCAAGGTGAACGTACTCTATCAGCGGAAGGTAAACATTGCCATCGCTGCCGATGCGAGATTTCGTGGTGAGTTCGGGGATTCCGTAAACGCTTAGATCGATTAAATCGCCTGCTCCGAGACGGATGGTGGCCGATGGTGGCGAAGGAGGAACGGCGGGCGAGGGCGTCTGTTGCGAGGAGGCGAAAAGCGAGCTGAGTAGCAGGCAGAATCCGAGCGCGATGAATTGGCGGCCAAACATGTGTGAACAAGCTGAGCATAGCACCACTGCGCGGAGACGATCAGCGTAGGGTTCCGCAAGAGTCAACGAGGTCGATAGGACGTTTCTTCGGTGACGACGAACCAAGAAAGGAATTGGTTCAACATGGGAAAGCAGGTTACCCTGCCGAATAGCAGTGAGTGAGCTTTCTTTCGAGCCGCTAGTTCAAGGGGGACTGGTTGCCGCTATTTTATCTGGGGACCTTCACGTTATCGCTGCTCGGTTCTTTCGTCCTGACGCGGTGGGTGAGAGATTTCGCCACACAAAAAGGTTGGGTCACGACCTTGACACCGGCGGGGCAGGGCCGTCATGTGCACAGTCAGGCGTTGCCGCGTCTGGGCGGAGTCGCGATCTATCTTTCGTTTCTAGTTAGCATTGCACTGGCAGTTTACTTTAGCCGATCGCATCCCGGCCTGGATTTTGGAATGTCGCTGCGGGCGGGCCTGACGATTATGCTTCCCGGGACGCTGATATTTTTGTTGGGCGTGTATGACGATCTGCATCCCGTTGGCGTGCGGGTAAAGTTCGCAGTACAGGCGCTTGCCGCACTCATGTTGTTCGCCGGCGGACTGCGCATTGTCGATTTGCCATTGATCTTCGGCAGCCGTCAGCTTTCGTGGGTTGTGGGAGTTCCGCTAACCGTTGGATGGGTGATTGGGATTACCAATGCATTCAACCTGATCGATGGGCTCGACGGACTGGCTGCGGGATCGGCTTTGTTTTCGACGTTCGTTCTGTTCGTAGTGTCGTTGCTGAATCACTCCAGCGCAGTCGCGCTCATGAGCCTGGTTCTGGCGGGCGCGATCCTAGGATTTCTGAGATTCAATTTCAATCCCGCGACAATTTTCTTGGGCGACTGCGGTAGCCTCTTCATTGGCTTTATGTTGAGCGCGCTAGCGCTGCAAGGTACGCAGAAAGCGCCGACGGCGATTGCGGTCGCGATTCCCATAGTGTCTTTCGGCTTGCCGATTCTAGAGACGCTGCTCTCTATAATTCGTCGCTTCATCAGCGGACGGCCGGTGTTCACGGCAGATCGCGAGCATATTCACCACAAACTTTTGCAGCTGGGATTTTCGCATAAGCAGGTCGTCATTACGCTCTATGGCGTGTCGGCATTGTTCGCCTTGCTGAGTCTGTTTCTGCTGGCTCCGAATGGCAGCACCATGGGACTTGTGTTCGCGGTGCTGGGGACGGGTGTCTGGGTGGGCGTGCAGCATCTCGGCTATTTGGAGTTCGGCGAGCTTCGGCGCATCGCGCTGCGCACCATCGATCAGCGCCAGGTGATGATCAACAATATGGCAGTGCGCCGGGCAATTGAGGAATTGAAGGCGACGCACGACTACCGGACACTGGGCAATATTTTATCGGCGGCGTTCGGATCGAATGACTTCGAAGTATTCGAGTTGCGTCTCAATCAAGGCGTCGCGCTTTTGCCTGCCGGCAGCTTGCAAGTGGTTTCTTCAGCGGAGGAGCCTCCTTATTTTCGCTGGACGAAACCGGGCAGCCGCTTCCGGCATGGCGGGATCAGCGCCTGGAGCCTTCAGTTGGAATTGATCACGTCTGAGCAACACGCCGCGGGATCGATGGTGCTGCAACGTCTCTACCACGAACGCGAACTGCAATTGGACATCAATCTACTGACCACGGACTTCCCCGTCGTCTTAGGCGACGCTCTGCTGCGGATCGCGAAGAGTCATGCAGCGGTTCCCTCGCGGATCGAACAGGCAGCGGTTATGGCGGCAACCGCCGGCTAGCCTATCTTGCTGGGACCGCTTCTTTATCCGCCATCCACAGCAGTTTTCCGTGAGTCGGATTCACTCTTGCTGCGGGATGTTTGTCCACCTTGGACTGATTCGTCTGCTCGGTGAGCACGTGGTTCAGCATGGAGGCTTTGTCAGATCCGCTCACCAGGAAGAGCACTTCCGTAGCGTTGTCGATTGCGGGATAGGTCAGCGTGAAACGGAAGGCATTCAACTTCTCCACCCAATTGGCGACGAAGACTCTTTGCGTTTCCGCCAGCGCCTGGGTGCCGGGAAACAGGGAGGCGGTGTGACCATCGGGCCCCATGCCCAGCAGGATTAAATCGAAAGGCGGAAACTCTCCCGGTTGCAGGGCGAATACTCTTTGGATGGTTTCCTCATATTCGCGCGCCACGGCTGAGGCGTCGCGACCTTCCGCCGGAACGCGAAAAATGTTTTTCGGATCGAGGGCGACTTTCGACAGCAGCGTCTCATTGGCCATGCGGTAGTTGCTGTCGGGGGAATCGGGAGGAACGTGGCGCTCGTCGCCCCAGAAAAAATGAATTTTGTTCCATGCAATTTTGTTCGCGTAATCGCTGGCCAGGACGGTGAACAATCCTTTGGGCGTCGATCCGCCAGAGAGGGCCACCGTAAATTTTCCGCGGCTGGTTATCGCTTCCGTCGCGCGCGCGGCGAACTCCGCGGCAGCGGCGCGAAATAAATCGGCGGCCGTATCAAGAACGCGAACTTCGGGTTTTACTGACATCCCACTATTTTAATGCTTGGCGCAACCGCGGATCATAACTCCGCTCCACGAATCGAATTGCGATAAGATTTCCTTACTCGCGGAGAACTTCCTTCTGAACTTTCAACGCCCACTAACGCGTCTCGTCTTTATCGTGTTGGCATTCGCAATTGCGCAAGCGCAGCAGTCACAGCCGCCCTCAGCTGCGACCAACGCGCCCGATAAACAGATGAGCGATCCCGCACCGGACAGACCCGAAGCCCCGTTCCACGCCTTCAACCTGCCCGAGCAGGAGTTTTCCATTCCGCGATACTGTGACTTTATCTCGAAGGGAGTCAAAGAGTCAGCGGCGCTATCGCAGGTTTGCCAGTTCGCGCTCTCGCTGGACGAGCGTCTCCCCAACGTGATTTGTTCGCAGGAAACCAAGCGCTACAAATCGGGCGGATTGCTGAATAAAGGCGAGATGAAATTGCAGGATGTGGTCACCGCGCAGGTGAGTTATGAAGCGGGCAAGGAGCATTACAAGGATTTAGCGGTCAACGGCAAACTCATCCATTCTTCGACCCCCAACCTTCGAGCGGCGTGGTCGACCGGAGAATTTGCCAGCGCCTTGCTTGACGTTTTCTCGCCGCGCAGTCAGGCGTCTTTTAAGTTCGAGAAAACGGACGCGTTGAACTCGACTCCAGCTCTGGTTTTCGACTACGAGATTGCGCCTGAAAATAATGAACTATGGCATGTGGAGGTCGGCGACCTGGAAATGTTTCCTGGATATGGGGGGCGCATTTGGATCAATCCGGCCACACAGCATCTCATGCGCCTCGAGCGAGGTGACATCAAGACCGCCGCCAGCTCGCCCGTTCGCCATCTGGAGTCAACGATCGACTACGCGGATGTCGCGCTGGGCGATGGCAGCAGTTTCACTTTGCCGGTAGCTTCCGAAACCGAAGCCTGCCGCGGTCCGAGTCAGCCGCCCTGCTGGCGCAGCGAACTCAGCTTCAAGAATTGGCACAAGTTTACCGCCAAGACGAGAATATTGACTGGCGATGAACCGTCCCCTCAGTAAGCGCGAGAGGGCACGCTGGCTTAATAATTTACGTAAACAACGTCCGACTTTTTCGCCTGCGCGTGGTCTTGTTTGAGCGTGCGCGCCAAATCGCCTAACGATTGCGATGGTGTGCTCGAGAGAAAATCCGACACCGGGCGCTCGCCCTGCCCAACCGTATAGCCATTGCTATAAAGGACGCTCTTCTCGGAGGCCAGCGATTGCTGTGTAGCTTGCAGAGGATTGGACTGAAACGTTGTGGGTTGGGCTTGGGAATTGAGAATGTTTCCGTTTGCTTGACCCAATGCTGCCGCCGAGCACAGCGCGAAAAATGCGACCAGGTATTTCATCATTTTGTACCTCGAATTCTGGTTTGAAGATCAGCCCTAAGCCCACGCCTAAACTTCGCTTGGGGCACCCCTTGAAAGAGGGCAAGCCTCGTGCCAAAAGAAGCGAGCGAAAACTCAAGGGTTAGCGGCAAACGGGTGGCGATTGCGCAAGAAATTGCACTCTTCTTCCAGAAGTAACCACCTGGTGGTTACCTACGCTAGGCCGCGCTTTTTTCCTGAGCGCAACGTGCGGCGCCAATCAGCGCGATCTTGTCGTTGGAGATCACGCGTACAGGAATCGCTTCGACCAGAGGGCGCATGCGTCCCTTGTCGAAGAAGGGTTGCAGGAACAACGGACTGTTCAACTTCGGCAGGATTTTCGGTGCGATACCGCCGCCCAAATAAATGCCTCCGACGGCGAGGAGTTTGAGAGCGAGATTGCCCGCTTCCGCACCGTAGATCGCAACAAAAAGATCGACTGCTTGTTCCGCCAACGGAGATTTGGAGTCAATTCCGGCGCGTGATATGGCCGCGGCCGCATCGGAGTGCGCCATCTCATCGGTCAACCATTTCGGTTCTGTGCCGCGCCCGGTGTCGCGCAAGAAATGAAATACATTCACTAAACCGGGGCCGGACAAAATGCGTTCATAGCTCACATGCCCGTAGCGCGCGTAGAGATACTTCAGCAAATCCATTTCGAGCTCGTTGCGCGGACCGAAGTCGCAGTGGCCGCCTTCGCAGGCAAAAATCTGGTGCTTGCTTCCATCCCAGTAGAGGCCGGCTTGGCCCAATCCCGTGCCCGCGGAAATCACCGCCTGATTGCCGAGCGGACTTCCCGCTCCTGGATTCAACGCCACCAGATCCGACGGAGCCAGCGCGGCGATGCCCCACGCATTGGCTTCAAGATCATTGACCAGTACAGCTTTCGGAATCTTAAGCTCAGCTTCTAGTCGCTTCGATTCGACAACCCACGGAAGGTTGGAAGTTTCGACGCGGCCGTTGCGCACTGGGCCGGGGATGCCGAAGCAGGCTTTATCTGGGCGATATTTGGAACTGCTCAAGAATTGGGCAACGATTTCGTCCAGCCCGGAGAACTCGCGGCTGGGAAAAACGGAACTCGAGAGCAGGCTGAGTTTTCTGTCAACGACATCGAAAAAGGCCAGCCGTGCGTTGGTACCTCCGATATCGCCGGCCAAAATCATTCCTCGAAATTCCTCCAATGACGGCCGTCTCGCTCCAGCAAATCGTCGGCGTCCTTCGGCCCCCAACTGCCCGCCGCATAGTTGGGAAATGACCGGGGTGGAAGCGCCTTCCAGACATCCAGCGCCGGACTCACCACTTGCCAACCCGCTTCCACCATGTCAGCGCGCTGAAACAGTGTGGCGTCGCCGATCATACAATCGTAAAGCAGGCGCTCGTAACCAGTGCTGGGTTGCGATCCAAAATAGTCGGCGTACTCGAAGTTCATATCCACTGCACCCAATCGCATGGACGGCCCGGGAACCTTCGCTGCGAAACGCAGCGAAATTCCTTCCTCGGGCTGAATGTGCAGGATCAATTGATTGGGCATGAGCGTTTCCACTGGCGTGTCGCGGAAGAGCACGAACGGCGCCCGCCGGAACTGAATCACGATGTGCGTGTTGTGCGCCGCCAGCGCTTTTCCGGTACGCAAGTAGAACGGAACATCCGCCCAGCGCCAGTTGTCGATTTGCAACTTCATCGCAACAAAGGTTTCGGTGCGGGAATCGGCGGGTACATCCTGCTCGGAGCGATACGCGGGAACGCGTTTGCCGTCGACTATACCTTCGCCGTATTGCCCGCGTACAGTTTTGCTCAGCACGTCTTCGGCGCTGAGCGGTTGAATGGCGTGCAGAATTTTCGCTTGCTCATCACGCACCGCGTCGGGCTGGAACGATACCGGAGGCTCCATCGCAGTCAGGCTGATCAACTGCATGATGTGGTTGGGAACCATGTCGCGCAGCGCGCCGGCGCCATCGTAGTAGCCGCCGCGCGATTCCACCCCGACGGTTTCCGCCACTGAAATCTGCACATGATCGATGTAGCGGCGGTTCCAGATAGGCTCGAAAATGCCGTTGGCGAAACGAAACGCCATGATGTTCTGGACCGTTTCCTTGCCCAGATAATGATCGATGCGGTAAATCTGATTTTCTTTCGCCACCTTCAAGAGTTGCTGGTTCAGCGTTTTGGCACTTTCGAGGTCGTGACCAAAAGGCTTTTCGATGATGACGCGGCGCCAGTAGCCATCTTCCTGCATCAGTCCCGTGGCGGAAAGATTCTCCACGATCGGACCGAAGAAGTTGGCCGCGGTCGCCAGATAATAGAAATGGTTGCCGTGCGTGGTGTGATCTTTGTCGACCTGGTCGAGCTTCTCTTTCAGCTTTGTATAGACGTTCTTGTCGTCGAAGTCGCCGGACACGTAGTAGAGCCGCTTGCAGAACCACTCCCACAAATCAGTGTCGACCGGCTCGGTGGCGAACTTCTTGATGTCCGCCGTCATTTTCTTGCGAAAGTCATCATCGGACATCGGTGACCGAGCGACTCCAACGATGGCAAATTCGCGAGACAGCACCTGCGTTTTGGCCAGATTGTAGAGCGCGGGAATCAGCTTGCGGCGGGTCAGATCGCCAGCGGCTCCGAAGATAACCATGGCGCAGGGATCGGCCACGCGTCCGGTTCGCGACGTTGTGGGAACGGGCAGTACTTGGGTGTCAGCCATCGGAGATCAACCTTATCGTTTTTCTAAAAAGCTCAATCTTGTCGCGCAATGATCGTGATGGCTACTTTTTGCCGGCGGATAACTCGATGTGTCCACCGAACTTTTGCCGCATAGCCGACAGCATTTTTTCCGCGAAGGTGTGTTCCTGACGCGACCGGAAGCGCACGAACAGCGCCGCCGACAGCACATCCACCGGCACCGCTTCTTCGACCGCCGCCTGGATCGTCCAGCGGCCTTCGCCGGAATCCTGCACAAATCCAGTGTACTCCGAGAGTGTTGGATTCTCGGTCAGAGCCATCGCTGTGAGATCCAACAGCCACGAACTGACCACGCTGCCGCGCCGCCACACTTCGGCGATGTCGGCGAGGTTGAGGTCGAACCGATGTTCCGCGGGAACCTCTTTGCTGGTGGCGTTCTTAAAAATGTCGAAGCCTTCGGCATAGGCCTGCATGATGCCATACTCGATGCCATTGTGCACCATTTTGACGAAGTGCCCGGCGCCCGATGGGCCGCAATAGATGTAACCGTCTTCGGCGGTGCCGGAAAGTTTTTCGCGGCCCGGCGTGCGTGGAATGTCGCCGCGTCCCGGAGCCAGCGTTTTGAAAATCGGATTCAGGTGATCGAACGCTTCTTTGGGTCCGCCAATCATCATGCAATAGCCGCGGTCGATTCCCCA
>Ga0182012_10003687_pt1 | contig 16216 bp, 13 predicted proteins | sample 612S2SmetaG_FD_120486 | JGI IMG/M metagenome (GOLD analysis project Ga0182012, IMG submission 120486) | Permafrost microbial communities from Stordalen Mire, Sweden - 612S2S metaG | ecosystem: Environmental > Terrestrial > Soil > Wetlands > Permafrost | place: Sweden: Stordalen | collected...
CAAGGCGACGTAATCGTTCAACGGATGGCGATACGCGAGCGAGCCCGACAGGGTGAGCTCAGGCACGTTCTGCACGCGATCGTCGATGGTCGTCGCCGGCACCGCGTTCGCGATGTACTCGGAATGCAGCCAGCTCGCACTCGCCGACGCCACGAGTCCCGACACGACGACGGCGCTCATCTCGAGCTCGGTGCCATAGATATGCGCATCGCCCGCGTTGCTCGTGAACGGGAAGCCGCATCCGAGCGGAATGTTCTGCTGGATGTGTTGCCAATTCTCGAAATAGCCGGCTGAATTGATCGTGAATCGGCCCGTGCTGTCGCGATATTTCTCGCCGAGCTCGTAGCTCCACACCTTGTCGGGGTTGTAACCGAGCGGCGCACCGTTCAGACCGAGCTGCTGCAGCTCCGCCAGACACTCGGTGCCGAGCGAGCCCGCCGTCGGAATCGGCTGGTTGCCGCCGCCCGGTCGGAAGCCCTGGGAGGCGGTGGTGTAGAGCAGGAGCTCGGAGTTGAGCTGGTAGGCCAGATTCACCTTGGGCGTGACGCCCGTGTCCTTCTCCTCGGTGTGGAAGTAGTCGTAGCTATCGTTGCCCGAGGAGCTGAGCCAGCCCGACACCGCCGTATTCACCCTGTTGTGATAATAGTAGCGGCGCGCGCCCAAGGTCGCCGTCAGTTGATTGAAAAAACGATAGGAGAACTCGCCGAAGAACGAGTTCTGCAGGATCGTTTGCGGCTGATACTGCGTGAAGCCGTTTCCCGTGCCAAAGGTCGGCGCCGCGTCCGGTGTCGGGACGAACAGGTTCCATTGCGACTCGAAATCCTGGTAGAAGTAGCCGACCAGCCACTTGAAGTCGGTGTCGCCGGCCGACGCCAGGCGCAGCTCCTCGCTCCACTGCCTCGTCCGATCGTCTTCGACAGGCGTCGGCGACGTGGGACCGGTGTTGCTGTACAGCGGGAAAAAGGGGAAATCGCCATTGAGCTGCAAGAGTTCCCCGATCTCTTCGGATCCATCCTGGCGCAGATTCTCGTCGCGGGTCCAGTACGAAGACGCCGAGGTGAGATCCGCGAAATCGAAGTGATAATTGACCTTGAGGTTGCCGATGTCGATCCGATCCTCGAACGGCTCGGCGAGATCGAAAGGCTGATAATTCGTGAGAGTCCCGGGATTGCTGTCGATGAGGCTGAGGCCGCCTTGCGTGAGCTCCTGGTACATGAGCGAAGGCTCGATCGAGAGGCGATCCGACGCATTCCACAAGAGCGCGGCGCGTACGCTGCGCAGATTCTCGCTGTTCACGTCGTGGAAATCCGCCGCGACCGGCGCGGCCTGTACGTTGCCGCGGATCCCCGCGGCGGTCGCGGTATTGAGGACGGTCGGCGCCGGGAAATCGCCAGGCGCGATCACGATCCGGTCGATCCAGCCGGTCAAATGCTCGAGCGAGCCCACGACGCGCAGCGCGGCGGTGTCACCGAGCGGCAGATTCACCATGGCGTTCTCGGTGTGGTTCAGGCTGTTGCCCCCATCCGTGCCGCCGAAGATCAACTCGCCCGACGCGTCGAACGCCTTCGGATCGGGGGCGTTCGGCACCAGCTTGATGGTACCGCCCATCGATCCGGAGCCATACAGCGTGCCCTGCGGGCCGCGCAGCACTTCGATTCGATTGAGATCATAGAGATTGGGATCGATGACGACCTTCCCGTTCTGCGCCGAGGACGGCGCCGTGAGCGGCGTATCGTCGAGGTAGAAGCCGACGGTGGAGGAATTTCCGCCTGACGAGGTCATGCCTCGCATTTCGAGTTCGGTTTGGCCGCCGCCGCTCGTCCTCATGGACACTCCTGGCACCGTTTGTACCACCGACTCGAGGTCCGTGATGCCGCGATCCGCCAGATCCTGACCGCTGATCGCCGTGATGCTGATCGGCGTCGTCTGGACGGTCGACTCGCGCTTCTGCGCGGTGACGGTGATTTCCTCCAGTTGGTCGCCCTTGCCGGGCGCTACGGTGGCCGCCTGTTGTGCCCAGGCGGCCGCGGTGAAGCCAAGGCCCACCCACGATGCCGAGATTAGTCCGATTGCTCGGATTGACGTGTGTCCCCTCATATTCGCTCCCTTGTTCGCTTTGGCAGCTACGTCGCAGTTGCAGTAATGCTACAACGATGCGCAACGTCCTGCGAGATTTTTTCCCGAGGCCCAGGACCTTCTTAAGTGGGCGAAATCATATCACTCTCGCGCGCGGGTGGCGATGCATGGAAAACGAGTGTCGTTTTAGTCCAACGCGACGAAGGATCGCGGCGTCGCACCAGGGGAGGTCTCGGCACGCGTCACGCCAGGGACGGTCTTCGCACCGGTTGGGCCGTCTCGTACGCACGCGCTGCCCGCAGCACCAGCGCATCGCCGAACATCGGGCCCACGAATTGCATTCCGATGGGCAAACCCGATGCGGTGAGGCCGCAGGGGACCGTACAGGCGGGCTGCTGGGTGAGATTGAAGGGGTAGCTGAACGGCGTCCAGCCAAGCAACGCCGCAGGCGTCATGTCCTTCATCCCGGCGGGCCGGGCATCGAAAGCCGGAACGGCCACCGCAGGCGTCACGATGAGATCGAAGCGCTGCATGAACCGGCGCAGGTGCGCGCCGAGCGCACCGCGGCGCAGCTGCAGTTGCTGCACGTCGAGCACGCTCGGTGACGAGCCCAGCCGCGCTTCGGCCGCGAAATCCGGATCGGTCAGGACCTGCTGGGCCGGGGTCAACGTGTTCCACAAGGTCCACGCGCCGACGAACCAGAGTCCGCAAGTGATCTCCAGCGGATCCTCGATGCCCGGATCCACTGCCTCGACGACGGCACCGAGGTCTGCCAGCACGGCAACCGCCCGCTCGCAGGCAGCCGCCACCTCCGGGTCGACGTTGCGGGCGTAGCCGAGCGTCGGCGACCAGGCAATGCGCAGGTCGCCGATTCCGTCGCCGAGGCCCACGAGGTAATCGCGCCCATCCGGCGGGAGCGAGGTCCAGTCCCGCGCATCCGGCTGGCTCAACACGTTCATGACGAGGGCCGAATCGTGCACGCTCATGGTGTGCGGCCCGAGATGGGAGACCGTGCCGAAATAAGAGAGTGGATATGCCGGCACCCGGCCGAAGCTCGGCTTGAAGCCGACGTTGCCGCAGAAGGCCGCTGGAATCCGGATGCTGCCCGCGCCGTCCGTGCCGACCGAGATCGGACCCATGCCCGCGGCCACCGCGGCCGCGGTGCCTCCCGAGGAGCCGCCCGGCGTCTTCTGGTGATTCCAGGGATTTCGCGCTATGCCGGTGAGCGGCGAATTGGTCTCGCCCTTGCAGCCGAACTCCGGGGTGGTGGTTTTACCCAGGATCACCGCTCCCGCCTCGCGGAGCCGCGCCGCGGCCGGTGCGTCCACGTCCCAGCTTTGAGCCGGATCGACGGTGCGGCTGCCCCGCAGGGTCGGCATGCCGCGCGTGAGAATGAGATCCTTGATCGAGACCGGTACGCCGTCGAGTGCGCCGCAAGGCTCACCTCGCGTCCAGCGCGTCTCGCTGGCGCGCGCGCTGTCGAGCGCGGCCTCCGCAGCGACATGGCTGAAAGCGCGGAGCACCGGATTCAATCGCTCGATGCGAGCGAGCGCGGCGCGCGCTGCCTCGAGCGGCGAGGCTCGCCGGGTGCGATAGAGCTCCATGAGCTCGATCGCAGTGCAGTCCGCCAGATCGGCTTTGATCATTGTTGCGCCTCCTGGCGCCGCCCGCGCACTTGCGGTGCATCCCGGCAGCGACCGGCTATCGTACGGCGAGCACCCTCTGCGGACCGGACGGCTGCTCGCACCAGCAATAGGCGTACAGCCCGCGCGGATCGTTGAGTAGGGCGATCTCGCGCGCCCGTTCGACCAGGGGATCGAGCGCCCGCTCGACGCCGCTCTGCGGCGCGAACAGCCCCGCCAGGCGCCCGAGAACTTGCCCCAATTCCGAGCGCAACTGCATCAACAGCTCCTCGCGCAGCGAGAGTTCGGATTCGATGTAATCCACGTCGTAGTTCGAGCCGAGCTCGGCGAGCTTGGCGGCGGCGTCGGTTGCATCCTTGAGCCCCCCCAGATGATCGACGAGGCCGATGCGTTGCGCGTCGACGCCCGCCCAAACCCTGCCCTGCGCGATCTTGTCGACATCCTCCACGCTCTTCTTGCGCCCTTCTGCGACCCGGTGCAGGAACTCATCGTAGGCATGATCGACCGAGGTTTGCAGAATACGCCGGGCCGCCTCATCGAGCGGCCGATCGACACGCAACGATCCCGCGAGCGGCGTCGTACCGAGACCGTCCACCTTGACGCCGATCTTTTCGAGCGTGCGCTGGAACGTCGGCACCACCGAGAACACGCCAATCGATCCGGTCAACGTGGTCGGGCTCGCGAAGATCTGATTCGCAGCCGCGGAGATGTAGTAGCCGCCCGACGCCGCGTAGGTGCTCATGGAGACCACCACGGGTTTACCCGCTTTGCGCAGCGCCTGGACTTCCCGAAGGATGAGTTCCGAGGCGAACATGCTGCCGCCGGGGCTGTCGACCCGCAGCACCACGGCCTTGACCGCCTTGTCGTAGCGCGCCTGCCGCAAGAGGTCGGCGGTGCTCTCGCCGCCGATCTTTCCGGGCGGCTGATGGCCGTCGAGGATCTCGCCCGCCGCGACCACGATCCCGACCTTGGGATCACCCTTCGATTTCAGGCCGAGCTTGGGCCGCACCGCCGACAGGTACTGGCTCAATCCGATCGATGTGAACGAGTGCGTATCGGCATCCTCTCCCACGATGCTCTTCAGATCGTCGGCGAGCTGGCGGCGGCTCTTCAGTGCGGTGACGAGTCCACGCTGGATCGCGAGCTTCGCCGCATCGCCGTTCACCGCCGCAAGTGCCGCAGCAGCGTCCGCCACGTATTCGTTGAGGGCATTGGGGGCGAGCGCCCGCGCGCGGGTCACATCCTGGCTGTAGGAGTTCCAGAGGGCAGCAAGCCACACGGAACTCTCCTCGCGCTCGCTCGGCGCCATGTCGCTGCGCGAGAACTGGTCGGTGAAGCTCTTGAACGTGCCGGCGCGAAATACGTTCACGTCGACGCCGAGCTTGTCGATCGCATCCTTCAGGAACATGCGGTAGTAGCTGAAGCCGTCCACGTAGACGAGGCCGAGCGGATCGAGATAGACCTCGCCCGCCTGGGCGGCGAGATAATATTGGCTCTGATCGAGCGAATCGGCCGCCACCACGACGCGCTTGCCGGCGCCGCGAAAATCGCGCAGGGCCGCGCCGATCTCCTGCAGCTTCGAAAGGCCCGACGTGCCGAGATTGGAGAGATCGAGCACGATGAGCTTGATGCGCTCGTCGCTCTTGGCCGCTTCGATGGCATCGATGACATCGCGCAGCAGGGTTTCGGGGGCGGGACCGCCGGATGCCTGGCCGAACGCGCGGCGCAACGGGTCGCTGGAGAGCTGCTCGACCAGCTCGCCTTCGGGGGCGATCAGCAACGCGGCACTTTTCGGCACCGTGGGAACGCTCGTGTGCAGCGCCGCCAGCACGAAACCGAAGATGACCAGCAGCAGGATCAGGTGGAGTACCTTCCGAACCCCCTCCAGCATCCGCCAAACCAGCGAGAAAAACCCCATCAGCGCCGACTTGAGCAGCGTTCAACGAGCCTCGCGCGGTGCTCGCCCACTAGCGGGTCAGACCTTCTCGTCGATGCGCGCGGCCTTGCCGGACAGGTCACGCAGATAATAGAGCTTGGCGCGCCGTACCGACCCGCGGCGCTTGACGCTCACCTCGCTGATCGAGGGGCTGAAGGTCTGAAACACGCGCTCGACGCCTTCCCCGTGCGAGATCTTGCGCACCGTGAACGAGGAGTTGAGGCCGCGATTCTTCTTGGCGATCACCACGCCCTCGTAGGCCTGAACGCGCTCGCGGTCGCCCTCGACCACCTTGACCTGCACGACCACGGTGTCGCCCGGGTTGAAGTCCGGGAGCTTGCGCGTGGAGCGCTCATCGTTCAGTTGTTGAATGATCTTGTTCATTGCTCTCACCCTCACCATAACTTGCGTCAATGACCCGTCCGTCTTCCGTGCGCCGCGCAGCCGCCGCGCCCTTGAATTCCTCGAGGAGAACCCGCTCCTCGCCGCTCATCCCGCGTCGTTCCAAAAGGTCCGGCCGGCGCAGCCATGTTCGGCCCAGCGACTGCTGCAGGCGCCAGCGGCCGATCGCCGCATGGTCGCCCGACGACAGCACCGCGGGCACTTCGTGGCCGTCCACGCTCGCCGGCCGTGTGTAATGCGGCCAATCGAGCAGCCCGTCGGTGAACGACTCCTGCATCGCGGACTCTGCACTTCCGAGCGTGCCCGGAAGCAGCCGCGCGATGGCATCGATGACCACGAGCGCGGGCAGCTCACCGCCCGACAGCACATAATCGCCGATCGACCACTGCTCGTCGATCTCGTACTCGACGAAACGTTCGTCGACACCCTCGTACCGTCCTGCGACCAGGATCAATCCCGGCCAGCCGCTCGCCTCACGAGCCCGACCCTGTTCGAACCTTGCCCCGTCCGCTCCCAAATAGACCGCCCGCGATCCTGCCGGGCTCGCGGCGCGCGCGGCGCGCAACGCCTCGCGCAGCGGCTCGACCTTCAGCACCATACCGGGGCCGCCGCCAAACGGGCGATCGTCCACCGTGCGATGCACATCCCGAGTGTGGTCGCGCGGATCGAAATAGTCGACCTCGACCACGCCCCGCTCGAGTGCGCGCCCCAGAACACCATGCGCCAACGCCTCGCGAAGCATCGCCGGGAACAAAGTCACGACCGCGATACGCATGCGATCTCCGCCTTCCGTGACTAGCAGGCTCGGCCTGCTAGGCGGCCGGGTCATCCCAATCGACCACGACCTGCCGCGATTTCAGATCCACACGCCGCACATGCCGCGGAACGGCCGGCACCCAATATTCCCGTTCACCGCGCACCACCATCAAAGCATGCGTGGGTATCTCGATGAAGTGCGCCACGGTCCCGAGCCGGACGCCCGCCAAATTCACCACGTCGCAGCCGATCAAATCGGCCCGATAAAAGTCCTTGTCTTCGCTCGGCGGCAGCTCATTCCGCGGCACCCCGATCGGCGCGCCCCGAAGCCTCTGAGCCGCGTCTCGATCCTCAATGCCCGCCAATTTGACCGTCAGCTGACCGCCGCTCCGGCCGTGCGCCTCGACCGCGTAGGCCGTCCAGGCGCCGCCGAGCTTGAGCTGAAACCGTCGATGATCCAGTAATCGCTCGGGCGGATCCGTGTGGGAGCTCAATTTGACCCACCCCCGGACGCCGAAGGGTGCACCCACGGTCCCCAACTCGATGAGCGCCGAAGGCTCAGGGCTCATCGCACCCGCCCGCGTCCTTGTTATAGGTTCCTCAGGCTGCCTGCTTGCGGTACACGGTCAGCAACTGCTTGACCCGATCCGACATGTGGGCACCTTCCTTCAACCAGTGCTCGATGCGCGCGACATCCAGGCGCAGCTTGATTTCGGCGCCCCGCGCCACGGGATTGAACAGTCCGACGCTCTCAAGGCTGGTACCGCCCTGACGCTTGCGGCTATCGGTTACCACGACGTGGTAAAACGGCGTCTTCTTGCCGCCGCGTCGAGTCAATCGGATCGTCACCATGATGCTTCACCTTGCAATGCCAAGCCGCTAATTGTACTGGGTAGAGACGCAGCTCGGCAACAAAAAGCCGGAACGGAGCGGGAACGGATGCCAAGGCGCCGCCGGGAGCCCGTGAAGCCGGAGCCGATTCGCGGCGTTACGGACCGAACCCGGGAGGCATGCGCCCGGCCATTCCCCGCATCAGATTCTTCAGCATGCCGCCTTTGGCGAGCTTTTTCATGGTCTTTTGCATCTGGTCGAACTGCTTGAGAAGCCGGTTGACCTCCGGCAGCGGTACGCCCGCACCTGCTGCAATGCGCCGTTTGCGCGAGCCGTCGATGATATCCGGGCGGCGGCGCTCGCGCGGCGTCATCGAATCGATGATGCCCATCTGGCGTTTCAATACCTGGGGGTTCACCTGCCCGGCAGCAGCAGCGGCGTTCGCCTGCAACTGCGCCGGCAGCTTGTCCAGCAAGGCGGACATACCGCCCATTTTCTGCAACTGGCTGAGCTGATCGCGCAAGTCCATGAGATCGAACGACTTCCCTTTGCTGATCTTCTTGGCCAGTTTCTCGGCCTTGTCGTGGTCGACCTGTTCCTGAACCTGCTCGACCAGCGCCAGCACGTCCCCCATGCCGAGAATGCGCGAGGCTATGCGTTCGGGCTGGAACAGCTCGAGCGCCTCGGATTTCTCCCCGGTCCCCACGAACAGAATGGGCTTGCCGGTGACCTGCCGAACCGAGAGCGCGGCGCCGCCCCGGGCGTCGCCGTCTGCCTTGGTGAGAATCACCCCTGTCAGGCTCAACGCCTCGTTGAATGCCTTGGCCGCGTTCACGGCATCCTGTCCGGCCATGCTGTCGACCACGAACAGCCGCTCATGGGGCTGGATGGCAAGCTCGAGGCGCTTGATCTCGTCCATCATGTCGGCATCGACGTGCAGCCGACCCGCCGTGTCGATCAGCAGCACATCGTAAGCCTGCAGCGTCGCCTCCGTGAGCGCGCGCTTGGCGATCGTCACCGGCGCCTCGTCGACGCCCGCGGGTGCGAATCCGGCCCCCACCTGGCTGCTCAGGGTCCTCAACTGATCGATGGCGGCGGGCCGGTACACGTCCGTGCTGACCAGCAGGACTTTTTTGTTCTGCTTTTCGATCAGCCAGCGCGCGAGCTTGCCGGCCGTGGTGGTCTTGCCCGCCCCCTGGAGGCCCGCGAGCATGACCACGACGGGACGCTGCGCGCGCAGATTCAGGCCGGCGCTCGGCTCGCCCATGAGGCGGACCAATTCCTCGTGCACGACCTTGATGAACGCCTGACCGGGCGTCAGGCTTTTGGTGACCTCGATGCCGACCGCGCGGCTCTTCACCGCCTCCGTGAAGGTCTTCACCACCGGGAGCGCGACATCCGCATCGAGCAGCGCGAGCCGAACTTCCCGAACGGTGTCGGAAATGTTGTCCTCGCTCAAATAGCCGCGGCCGGAGAGCGCGTTCAGGGCGGCCGTGAGGCCGGATGTCAGGCGATCGAACATGGGCTCAAATGATAGCGCATTCCGGAGTCCTCGCTAGGCGCCCGCCGGATCGTTGTGTCATCATCCGATCCGCCGTGATCATCGCCCTTTCCTTGTTCGCGCTCTACGCCGCCGCTGCCTGGATGATGCTTCGGAGCGTCAACAAGCCGGTGTTGGGCCCGCTCGCCTGGGCGGTGACCTTGGGCGCGATCTCCGCGCACTCCGACGCCATCGTTTACATGATGCGCTCGCTCGGACCCTATTCCATCGGCCTCCTCGAGGCCGCATCGCTCCTGGCGTGGACGCTCGCCATCCTTGCCTGTCTGATCGCCATCGAACGGCAGAACCGCGCAATCGCCGCGATTCTTCTCGCGCTCGCGGCGTTCGGCGCGGCGCTCACCGGCCACGGACACACGTATGCCGCAGAGAACGCTCCCGGCTGGGAGCTGACCGCCCATATCCTGCTGTCCATGGGGGCGGCAGCGCTGCTGCTGGCCGCGGCGGTGACGGCACTCATCCTCAAGTTCATGGACAGACGGCTGCGTGCGCGGCGGCTCGCGGACCTGCCCGCCGTGCTCCCGCCGCTGGATGCCATCGAGAAGGTCATGTTCCGGCTGATCGGCGCGGGCTTCGCCTTGTTGACGCTGGCGTTGCTCACCGGATTCGTTTTCGTCACCGATCTCTGGGACCAGCATCTGCAGCACAAGACCATTCTGTCCTGCGTCGCCTGGGTCATCTTCGGCGTACTGCTGATCGGCAGGATCCGTTACGGTTGGCGGGGACGCACCTCCGTGAGCTGGACCTTGAGCGGCTTCGGCTTTTTGCTGCTGTCCTATTTCGGATCGAAATTCGTGCTCGAATATTTGCTCGGGCGCCATTGGGGTTGAGCGGCATGCCGCGCTAATGGAACATTTTTCACTCGGGGTACTGTTCGCGGCACTCGGGGTTCTGTTGCTCCTGGCCGCATTCTTCGCCGGCAGCGAGACCGCGCTGATGAGCTTGAACCGCTACCGGCTGCGCCACCGCGCCAAGATGGGGAACCGGGGCGCTCGCTTGACCGAGGCGCTGCTCGCCCGGCCGGACCGGCTGATCGGCCTCATCCTGTTGTTGAGCACGGTGGTGAACGTGGTGACACCCACGCTGGTGGGCCTCATCACCTTGCGGATGGGCGGCGACTATCTGGTCGCGGCCGGCGTGATCGCGCTCACCTTCATCCTGCTCATCTTCTGCGAGGTCGCCCCGAAGACCTTCGGGGCGCTGCATCCCGAGAGCCTCGCGACACCCGCCGCCTACATATACACCCTGTTGCTCGCGGTGCTTTACCCGGTGGTCTGGGCCACCAATCTGCTGGCGAACGGCGTGCTGCGTCTCTTGGGAGCCTCGCGTCAGCAGGCTTCCACCTCCCTGAGCAGCGAGGAACTGCGTACCGTGGTCGCCGAGGCCGGCGCCATGATCCCGCAGCGGCACCGCCAGATGCTCATGAGCATTTTGGATCTGGAAAACGCCACGGTCGAGGACATCATGGTGCCGCGCGTGGAAATCGTCGGCATCGACATGGAGGACTCCTGGGACAAAATCCTCGAGCAGCTGCGCCAGAGCCAGCACACGCGTCTGCCGGTGTTCGAGGGCGACATCGATCGGATCATCGGCGTGCTGCACATGAAGCGCGTGGTGCACGAGCTGGCGCGCGGACGGCTCGACCACGGCAACCTGGTGGAGGCCGCCAGCGCGCGCGACGTGTACTTCGTTCCCTCGGGCACGCCGCTCAACACGCAGCTGTTGAACTTTCAGCGCGACAAGCGCCGCCTGGCCTTCGTGGTGGACGAGTACGGCGACATCCAGGGGCTGGTGACGCTCGACGACATTCTCGAGGAGATTGTCGGCGAATTCACCACCGATCCGGCCACCATGATGCACAAGGATGTGCACCGCGAATCGGATGGGAGTTTCGTGGTGAACGCCTCGACCACCGTTCGCGCGCTGAATCGGTCGATGCGCTGGAATCTCCCCACCGACGGCCCGAAGACGTTGAATGGCCTGATCGTCGAGTTCCTGGAGACGATCCCGGAGCCGGGCACCACGCTGAAAATGTCCGACTACATGCTCGAGGTTTTGCAGACCGGCGACAACGCCATCAAAACCGTTCGGATCCGCCCGCCCGCCGCGTCGCCCTGAGCGGCGCGGGATTACGTCATATTGCTTGGGCGTTTTTTGAGACGTCCGTTGAGGCGCCGCCGGGCGGATGCGCACACACTGAAAGGCATGAAAGCCATCGCGATTTGCGCCGGACTTCTGCTCGCTCTGTCGGCAAGCGCACAGGACCCATTGCGGGCAAAGCTCGTGGGGCAGCGCGTCGTCGATTCCTATCCGGGCACGCCGATCCTGGTGTGCCAGTATGCGGCTCCCGGTGCGAAATACGAGGTCGTGGCCTCGACCGGCAGCTGCGCGCGCTACATCGAGCTCAATTAGGCGCTGCGGCGGGGCTACTGCGACGGCAAAGCTCGCCCGCCCATCGGCGGTGACTTCTCGATCACGCCGCCCTTCATGACGAAGGACACCCGCTCGACCACGGACATGTCCTCGAGAGGCGAGCCTGGCACGGCAATGATATCCGCGTAATACCCGGCTTTGAGCAGTCCGATCTGCCCGTTCCAGCCGAGAATGCGGGCACCGTTCAGCATGTCCGCCTGCAGAACCGCCAACGGCTTCATTCCATACCGTGCCATCAGCGTGAGCTCGCGCGCCTGGGTCCCGTGCGCAAACGGCCCCACGTCCGAACCCACGGCGAATGGAACTCCCGCAGCCAGCTGCCGCTTGAACTCGCGGACTTTGTATTCATACAAGGGCCGCTCGCGATCGGCGTCGGGCGCTCCGGGTGCGGCGAAAAAATCGAACACCGCGAGCGTCGGAACGGCGGGAATATTCTTTGCCTTCATGATTCGCATGGTCTCATCGCTCAACTGAGTCGCGTGGTCGATTGAGCTCACTCCTGCACGCGCGGCGTACAGCGTGCCGGGTTCGCCCGTCGCGTGAACCGCGACGCTCGTTCCCAGCCGGGCTGCCTCCTCGACTGCACTCTTCAACTCGGCCTCGCTGTACTGGAAAGGAGTTTGCAGCACTCCGGCGACCAGCCGGTCCGGTCCGGTCTCATAGATCTTCGTGAAATCCGCACCCTCCTTGTGCTGCTCGCGCATGACCACGATCAATTCCTGCGCAGTGTTGGCGTAGCTCGCGTTCGACAGCACATGTTGTGCCGGATTGAAGTCGTTCGCGTCTTCATGCCCACCGAGGATGTCGATCGCGTTGCCGCTGATCCGCAAGCGCGGACCCACGATCAGCCCCGCGTTGATCGCGTCGCGGACTGCCGTGTCCGCGGAACCGGCTCCCTCCGTGCCCATGTCGCGCTCGGCGGTAAAGCCCGCAAGCAGATCATCGCGCGCAGCCAGCGTCGCCCGGATGGTTCGCTCGGGTACCGACTCCCGCACGGTCTGCAAATCCTCCGCACCGGGGTGCAGGAACAAATGCACATGGACATCGATCAATCCGGGAAGCAGGGTCGTATCGCCCAGATCCTGCAGAACGGCGCCTGCCGGATGCTCGACCGAGGTGCCCACTGACACGATGCGATCGCCCATCACCAGCACCTCGGCGGGTGCGAGAACGCGGCCGGTGTCGACCTCGAGCAGTCGGGCCGCACGCACGACGATGGGATGCGGTGTGGCCGCCGCGGGCTGGGAGGCTGGGGCCTGGCTGCACAACGCTGCGCAGAGGGCGACGCCTGCATGGCGCCGGCGCTTCCAAACGGATTCCGCCGGCTGCATCGCGGACGCGGTCTGATTCATCGTCGTCACCTTGCTCCTCGCAGCCCGCTGCCGTGCCCGGAATTCTGTTCGCTCCACGAGCGGCTGCCAAGACAATTTTCTCGGGCCGGGCTCGCGGCAGCGCGGAGCGGATGCGCGGAGCGGATGCGCGCTCGAGCTAGAATCCCTCGAGCGCCTCGCCGAGGCGCGTCACGCCGCGCACCGTCATTCCCTCAGGCGGACGGCGGGGCACGTTGGCCTCCGGAATCAGCGCCGCCTTGAAGCCATGCTTGGCTGCCTCGCGCAGGCGCTCCTCACCGAAGGGAACCGGGCGGATTTCCCCCGCCAGCCCCAGTTCGCCGAAGGCGATGAGCGAGTCGGGCAGGGGCCGGTCGGAGAGGCTGGAACGCGCGGCGAGCACGATGGCAAGGTCGCCCGCCGTCTCCGCCATCCGCACGCCGCCGACGACGTTGGCGAACACATCCTGACCCTGCAGCGAGAGGCCTGCGTGACGGTGCGCCACGGCCAGGAGCATGGTCAGACGGTTGCCGTCGATCCCGACCGCAACCCGTCTCGGATTCGAGCCGAGGCTCGAGTCGGCCAGCACCTGCACCTCGATGAGCAGCGAGCGGGTGCCTTCGCGCATCACCGTGATCACGCTGCCGGACACCGGCGTCGGGTGACGCGACAGAAAAATCGCGGACGGGTTGCTGACCTCGCGAAGTCCCTGCTCCGCCATCGCAAATACGCCGATCTCGTTCGCGGCCCCGAAGCGATTTTTCACCGAGCGCAATACGCGGAAACGGCTGCCCGTATCGCTTTCGAAATACAGCACCGTATCGACCATGTGTTCGAGGACCCGGGGGCCCGCGATCTGTCCTTCCTTGGTCACATGGCCAACGAGCAGCACCGCCGTCCCGCTCGTCTTGGCGAACCGAACCAGCTCCGCGGTGCATTCGCGCAGCTGAGAGACCGCGCCGGGCGCTGTGTCGATCCGCTGGGAATACATGGTCTGGATGGAATCGACGATGAGCGCCCGCGCCTTGAGGCTGGATGCGGTCTCCACGATGGCCTCAACCTGGGTCTCGGCCACCAGGCGGGCGGTCGAGTCGGCGAGCGCGAGGCGCCGCGCGCGCAGCGCCACCTGCTTGATCGACTCCTCCCCGGTCGCATAGAGCACCGGGCCGGCCGCGGCGAGCGCGGCGGCGGCTTGCAGCATCAAGGTGGATTTGCCGATTCCGGGATCGCCGCCGATCAAAGTCACGGAGCCGGCCACCAAACCGCCGCCCAGGACACGATCCAGTTCAGCGGAGCCGGAGGAGATCCGCGGTTGTTCGGCAGCGGCCTCGGCGGCCAGCGAGACCGGCGGATCCAGGCGGCCGGCGCGGCGCGAAGCCCCTGCCAGGGCGCGGGTTGGGCCCGACCGCAGCTCGGCCACCAGCGTGTTCCACTCCCCGCATCCTGCGCACTGTCCCTGCCATTTGGCTGAGGGAGTCCCGCAGGACTGGCAAACAAAGACCTCTTTTACATTCGCCATCGGCTTCCTCGCGAGCGATTTTGTGAGCTTAGCATTGCAGTCGGGGTCGCCCGATCACCTATACTTCGCCGCTTCTGCACGCGGATTATGTCTATAGCATGCGAAAGTTCGGGATGATCGCGGCAATCGTAGGTTTTGGCCTCCTGGGGCTTGACCTGCTGCTTCGGTCCCACGTCAGTTTGAGCCCCTGGGCCTGGTTGCCCGGTGCCGTGCTGTTGAGCGGCGGAGCCACCCTGCTGTTCTTATCTGTTTGGGCCCCCGCCACACCCGCAGCGCCGGCGCCCAAAATTCCACCGCCGCCGGGCACCGACACCGCCCGCCTGTTGGATAATTTCGAGCAGCGTTTCGCCGAACTGAAGGGCCGCAAGGGCAGCACCACGGTGCTGGGCGATCTCTATTCGCTCGGCACCCAGCTCGAGCAACGCGGACGCGTGGTTCAGGCCACCGCCGTGTTCCGGCACCTCTCCCGGATAGACAACACGTATCGCGATGTCGGCGCCCGCTTGCGCCGATTGATGGATGCCGAGCGTGCAGCCCCGAAGGCCAGGGCCGCCTCGACGGGTTCACCGATTGGGGCGATCGCGCCGAGCGGTAGGCCGGGCCGCCCGGCCGCGCCTGGGTCTGTCCCTGCGGGCGCGCCTGCGGGCGCCCCTGCGGGCGCCCCCAAAGGCGCGTCGCCCGCCGCGGGTCCGGCTACCCTGGCGGCCAGCGGTGCGCCCGCCGGTGCCCCGACAAGCGAATTGAGCCGGCTCGGCCGCTATCAGCTCGAGCGGGAAATCGGGCGAGGCGCGATGGGTGTCGTTTACCTGGGCCGCGATACCGCCATCAACCGTTTGGTCGCGATCAAAGCCATCCCGCTTGCGAGCGAGTTCAGCGAGGTGGAATTGACCGAGGCAAGAGCCCGTTTCTTCCGTGAGGCCGAAACTGCGGGGCGCCTCAACCATCCCAATATCGTTACCATCTATGATGTCGGCGAAGAACACGGGCTTGCGTACATCGCGATGGAATACCTGAAAGGTCGGCATTTGAGCGATTACGCCACCTCCGATAACCTGTTGGAACCGAGAAAGGTGCTTGAACTCATGGGCCGGACCGCCCAGGCGCTCGGATTCGCTCATAAACAACAGGTTGTTCACCGCGATATCAAGCCCGCCAACATCATGTACGACCCCAATGCCGACGTGCTGAAGATCACCGATTTCGGGATCGCGCGGCTCACCGGTACCGGCACGACCCGCACGGGTATCGTGCTCGGCACCCCCTCCTTCATGTCCCCCGAACAGCTCGAGGGGCGAACTGTGACCGGTCACTCGGACTTGTTCTCGTTGGGTGTTAGCCTGTTTCAGCTGTTGACCGGCCACCTGCCGTTTACGGCCGACTCGATGACGGGGTTGATGCAGCAGATCGCGGAAGTTCCGCATCCGCCGTTACGGTCCTATCGGCCCGATCTTCCCGCCTGTGTCGAGAGCGTCATCGACCGCGCGCTGGCCAAGACACCCGAGGCGCGATTCGAATCCGGGGCCCAGATGGCGGCCGCTTTGGAGGACTGTCGGTCGCGATTGCCGACGGGACTGCCATGATCGAGAGACGTGCATGAGCCTGAGGGGAAAAATCGCAAGCGTCGCACTCACCGACACCGGCAAAGTGCGCGAACACAACGAAGACATGATAGGCGCCGAGGCCGACATCGGGCTGTTCGTGCTGGCCGACGGCATGGGCGGGTACAACGCCGGC
>Ga0182012_10003688_pt1 | contig 16215 bp, 13 predicted proteins | sample 612S2SmetaG_FD_120486 | JGI IMG/M metagenome (GOLD analysis project Ga0182012, IMG submission 120486) | Permafrost microbial communities from Stordalen Mire, Sweden - 612S2S metaG | ecosystem: Environmental > Terrestrial > Soil > Wetlands > Permafrost | place: Sweden: Stordalen | collected...
TCCAGCCAGATCTTCTGGCGGATTTTGTGACGAATACGAGCCACTTCCTTGAGGATCGCCGTGTTCCCCCACCACACAGAGGGCGACATCACTAGAAGCTTGCCGAAAATCTCGGGATGCTCCAGGCCAAAATACATGCTGACTAAACCACCAAGCGATGAACCGCCAATCCCGGTATTGGCCGCATCGGTCAGCGTGCGATATTCGCGGTCAATCAGCGGCTTCAACTCATTCACCACAAGCTTGCCGTACGCTCGGGCACGTCCACCGCGGCCGCGCTTATCTTTCACGTGGGTATACTCAGCTACGCGTTCCAGACCGGTGTTATAAATGCCAACAATGATGAGCGGCTGAATTTCGTGCGCTTTAATCAGCCGCTCGGCTGTTTCATCCAGACCCCATTCATTTCCGCCGAACGCAGTAGCGGCATCAAAAAGATTTTGCCCATCGTTCATATACAACACCGGATAGCGCGCGTGGTGCGCGTGGTAATAATTCGGCGGAAGATAGACAATGACGTCGCGCGGGCTTTTCAGAAACCGCGAGACGAATCCTTTGTGATGTTGAAAATGCCCGGTTAAGGTATGGTGCAAATGTAAGGGCTAGCCTTTTACAAAGTCTATCCTTTTACAAAATCCAACGACGCCGAGTTCATGCAATAGCGCAGGCCGGTATGTTCGCGCGGGCCATCGTCGAAAACGTGGCCCAGATGCGCATCGCATTTGGCACATTTCACTTCGCGGCGAATCATACCCAAGCTCATGTCGGTATGCTCAACGACATTCTCTTTGGCCAAGGGCGCCCAGAAACTCGGCCAACCGGTGCCCGATTCGAACTTGGTGTCTGACGAGAATAGCGCAGTTTCACAACAAATGCACTTGTAAATGCCGTGCTCGTGGTTATCCCAATATTTGCCGGTAAACGCGCGCTCGGTGCCTTCGTGGCGCGTCACATCAAACTGCTCAGGCGTGAGCTGTTTCTTCCATTCGGCGTCAGACTTTTGCACCTTCTCCACTTCCATGACTCCTTTGCGCTGACCGGAGTCGGTGAACTCCACAATTTTAACTAGTCTGGGGCCCTTGGCGAAGGCCATGGCAAAGCGGCTACCCGCGGCTAGCGAAAGACTAAGGCTGAGAAAGGTTCGGCGTCGCATATCTGCATTGTAATTCGCGGAAAGGGAGGCTGGAGTTACGGTTTCTTTTTCGGACGTAGCAGACGTTCAGTGGTGGATTCGTTAGCCGGGGCAAATTGCAAGGCGGCGGCGCTCAGATAAGGGCGAAATTGTTTGCGCCAATAAACGAGAAAACCCTCCGCCGTGATCTCATTCAGCGCCAGGACGTAATGGTCGAGCAGAGTTTCGCCCAGCAACTGCCCCGTACGTTTAGCCGCTGTTTGAGCCGCGCGCGATAGCCAGAAGACACTAGCGGGCAATTCGGATAGGGTGCCCACGGCAAGAGTTGAGCAGAGCGTAAAGACCGATTGATGCTCGGCGGCAGACACCGTCACAAGTTTGGTCCAAAGGGTTTCTAGCGTGTTTAGATTCGGCAGGCTCGCGGAAGGAACGGTGGGCAGAACTTCTCTCAGCTTTTCCCATTCGCGGCGCAAACCGCTGAACGTCACCGGCGGCATGTTGAGGGTGTCGGCTAGTTGCGCGCTCGTGCGCTCCAGCCCGTTCAGCACCTGATCGAGATTTTCGAAATGCGATTCACGATCAAGCAAACCCTCCTGCTTTAGCGATTCGGCAATCTGTTCGATGAGCGCATGGCCGGCACCAGTGGCATCAGCCAGCGCGGCGAGCACCCAGATAGGCGAAACGTGCAGCGTAAGCAGGCCCAGCAATTCGATTCCGTGGCTGGCGGTGCGCTTGACGAGAAAGCCTTCCAGATCTTCGTTCTTTGGATAGACACCTTTGACGCGGCCGAGTTCCTCAATGAGAAAGCGCAGCGTCACTTCCACCATGACGCGGTAAAGCGCAGTTCGGCGCAAACGCGCGGGCAGCAGAATAACACCCGCTTCGCGGAGCAGACCTCCGGTAAGTGCGCTGATGGATCGCACCAGCCGCTCCGGCAGTGAGAAAACAAATGGATAGCCCAAACGAGAGCCCAAATTGCAGTATCGCGCTGTTGCATATGGCATACTGCCCGACATGCGCTTATTTGCTCTGCTGTTGTGTTCATTACCACTTTGGGCACAGCCAAAGGTTGAGATTTTGTGGGACCACTACGGCGTGGCGCACGTGTACGCGAAAAACATGGAAGGCCTGTTTTTCGGTTATGGCTATGCATCGATGCAAAGCCATGGCGATTTGATTTTAAAGCTCTACGGCGAATCGCGCGGGCGCGCCGCGGAATATTGGGGCCCGGGGCCAAGTGACGAAAACATAAAGCAGGATCATTGGGTGCGCGTGAATGGCGTGCCGGAGCGCGGTGAGCAGTGGTACCAGCAGCAGACGCCGGAATACAAGAAATATTTGGATGCTTGGGCCGCCGGAATGAATGAATATGCCAAGCGGCATCCGGAAGCGCTGAACGAAGAACGGAAGCGTGTGCTGCCTGTAACGGGTGCGGACGCGGTGATTCACACTCATCGCATTATGCAGTTCAGCTACCTCACCAATGCGGGCGCGGTGGAAGGTTTGGTGACGGGACACAATCCGGCGTTGGGCGGAATCGGATCGAACGCCTGGGCGATTGCGCCGAAAAAATCGGCCAGCGGTCACTCGATGATTCTGATGAATCCGCATTTGCCTTGGCGCGATTGGTTCACCTACTACGAGATCGATCTCAACGCGCCCGGCATTCATCTCTATGGTGCGAGCCAGGTTGGGTTTCCTATGCTGCGCTTTGTATTCAGCGATTATCTGGCGTTTACGCAAACGGTGAACTCAATTGATGCGAACGACTTATACAAGCTGGAAGTGCACGACAACTGCTATATGTTCGACGGAGTTTGCAAACCGTTTGAGACGCATTCGGAAACGATGAAGATACGCGGGCGCGCGGATGAAACGCTGGTAATTAAGAGCAGCGTGCATGGTCCGGTGGTTTGGGACAAAGACGGCATGGTGGTGGCGCAGCGAACGGCGGGACTCGATCGGCCCTTTGGTATTGAACAGTATTGGAAGATGGCGCTGGCCCATACGTTTGCTGAATATCAGGCGCAAGTGAGCAGGCTACAGGTTCCGACGTTCAATATTACCTACGCCGACAAAGCGGGGCACATCATGTATTTGTTCAACGGAACGCTGCCTGTGCGCGGCCAAGGTGACAGCGCTTTCTGGCACGGAGTCGTAGATGGAACAACATCGAAAACCCTTTGGACTAAGATTCACAGCTACGAGGATTTGCCAAAGGTGATTGATCCGCCGAGCGGCTTTGTTCAGAACACGAATGATCCGCCATGGACTTCGACTTATCCGACGGTGCTGAAGGCAGCGGACTTTCCGCCTTATACGACGGCTGGCCGAGATGAATTGTGGCGCACGACCAGATCTCTGCGTATGTTGACGGAGCATGACAAGATCAGCTTTGACGAGTTGAAAGAGCTAAAGTATTCGACTCGCTTGGAACTGGCGGACCGCACAGTGGACGAACTGGTGAAGGCGGCGGAACAATCGGACAGCGCGAAGGCAAAACATGCGGGTGAGGTTCTAAAAGCTTGGGACCGGCAGACGGAAGCGGACAGCCGGGGTGCGCTTTTGTTCGAAATCATTGCGTCGAAGTTGAAGTTCGAAGTGCCGCTTGATCTGATGAAGCCGTTCGATACGCCGCGCGGGTTGAAGCAGACGCCGGCCGCGTTGGTTGCGCTGCTCGAAGCCGCATCAGACGAAGCGGTGAAGAGGTACGGCGCAGTGGATGCGCCATGGGGTGACTGGCGGCGATTGCAGCTTGGGAATGTCGATCTACCGGCAAACGGCGGTCCCGGAGCGTTAGGAGCATTTCGAGTCTTTAACTATGCGCCGGGAAATGCCCCCAAACGGCATGCCGTGATGGGAGATACGTTTGTGTGCCTGGTGGAGTTCGGCAGTCCGAATCGGGCGCGGGCCATCACTAGCTATGGCAATTCGTCGCAGGAGGGGTCGCTGCATGAAACGGATCAACTGCCGATGGTAGCGAAGAAAGAGATGCGCACGGTGCTGCTGATGCGGAAAGATGTGGAAGCGAACGTGGAAAGCAAGGACGTTTTTTAGCGTCAACGCTTGCCACCGACAAGGGCATCACGGGCGCGGTCGGCGTGTTGGCGGTAGTAGACAGAAGGCCACCAGTTCCCCCACAGCAAAATGTTGGCAGGGCAGGAAGTGGTGGCCGTGAAATCGGCGTCTTTGTACAAGATGGGCACGGCTTGCGCAGATGTGGGAACGAAGCAGAATGCTCCGTAATCGGCAGTGAAGTATTGCAAAGGAGCAAGGCCGCTGCTTTTAGCTTGCGCATCGGCGAAGAGAATGCGTTGGCCCAGTTCTTTCGATCCGTTTGTCACGGTCGAACCAATTTCTACAATCATGGGCAGCGCCTGCTGCGCGTCATCACCGGGCAACTTCGCCACTTGGCCGGTGGCGAGCCATTCGCGAACTTTCGTTTCTGCACCGGGAGCTGTGAGATAGGACAGACGCGTATAGCCGTTGAAGATCATCACGAAACGGTTGGGCTGATTGATATAAACGCCGGGAAGATCAATGGTAACGGGTACGGTGGATCGAGCCAAGCCGCGCTGCTCGCAGATGAGATTGAGCATGTGATCGTCGGACGAACCGATGAGGCGAATTGGTCGCGGATCAAGTTTTCGGTTGCGCAGAACCAAATCCCAAGTTCGTTCGAGCGCTTCGTAGCGCGCACCGAAGAAGCCGTCGCGAAGATGTTCGTAGAAGGAAAGATATGAGCCGAAAGCAACCGGACCATGGCCTGCGGGCGCGACCCAGTGGCCACCGCGTGACGGACCAAAGACTCCGAACGGAGTAAAGGAGACGAACCAGAACACCAGCGATGCTGCGACAGTCAGCAACTTGAACTTTGGTCCCGCAGCGGTAATAGCCCAAGCTGCGCAAAGTGTTGTGCCGAGCGCGAGGCCGAGAATGTACTTGGGTGAACCGAGATCGCGGAAGTAGTAGAAGAGCGGGACGATGGTGCTGAGCGGCAAGAGCCACTGAGTCTTGGAAACTTTGAATAGGCCGAGTAGCGCTAGTGCGCAGAGAACTGGACCGAAGCCGAAGAATAAGTAGACCGCGAAGATGCGCCAATCGATAATCCAGGGAAAGGCAGTCTCGGAGGGGAACGCTCTTACAGCCAGCAGCCAATAGACAACAATCGTGATGGCCGCACTCAGGCCAGCGGCGACGATGCGTCGCCAATCGAAACGCAACTTGGAACCATCAGTAGCGAGCAGGACAAGGATGAACGGCGCCATGAGTACGATGTCAGGCCGGCACCAGAAGGACAAGCCAAGCAAGAGACCAGCGAGGGCGTCGCACGTTATGCCACGGCGAAGTGAGATGAGTGCGGCTGAGAGAACAAGCAGCGCCATGGAAAGCGAAGCCTCATTGCCGTATAAGAAGTTCACCACGAGTGCGGGCGTGTTCAGAAAGAGAAAGAGCGACCACCACGGGCCGATACCGGTAAGGCGGTGCAAATAGATGGCGAGCCCAATGAGATAAACGACACCGCACAGGGCTGCGGAATAGCCGGTGCTGGCGACGGCAGTGCCAGGAAGCACTTTATGGAACAGCGCTTGGACTTGATAGTAGAATCCGAAATACGCTTCGCGATAGTAGAACGGCGCGTGCGAGGACGAGGCCAAGAGCGGAAGCCGGGAAAGGCTCTCGACCTTTGCCGCCTTGCTGCCAAGGTCTTGATCAAGCGGCAAGCGAATGCTCACGAATGTGAACAAGAACACCGTAGCGCATGCGGCAGCGGCGAACAGATTCTTGAGGCTGAGATGCAAGAAGTCAGTACAGCATATTGCCGGCAATTACGGTTTGGGATTACTCGTGTCAGTGCGCGGCCAGCCGCTTTTTGGCGGAGTTGTTGGGGTGGTCGTGTTAGAAGTCGGCGCAGGCGTTGTAGCCGGAGTGGCGGCAGGTGTTGTGGCCGGAGCGGTATCGTTGGGAGTATCCAAAGTATTCACCACTGGGCCTGAAGAATCCTCATTCACAGCCATGCGCTTGCGCCGGGGGGTGGGCTGCGAAGAATTGTTATAGTTGTCGTCGCCGGGAATCGGATCAGACGGGGCTGTTTGATGGGTAACAACCGTTGGTCCGCTATTTTCGTTGGAGCCACTGGTCATGAAGACACGGCGGGAACGAACGTCGGCTTCGGGAAAACGAATGCGCGCTTCGGTGGTTAAATCCACGCGGATGTCATGGTGCGATTTCGCCTGCCCCTCTTCGGTGAGGTAGAAATGCAACGCGTAGCGTTGCCGAAGGCGAGAGAGCGTATCTTCAAGCGCAGAAGCATCATTGATCGACATAGTGTCGCCGCCTGAATCGCGGGCAATGCTCTCGGTACCAGCGCTGTGGGATGGGTCATAACCACCAGCGCCGCCACCGCCACCAGGAGTGCGTCCGCTGCCGGGCCAACCACCACCGCTTCCGGGGAAACCAATACCACCACCGGGAATGCCTAAACCGATACCGCCACCTCGGCGTCCACCACCGGGCCCACGATTGGTCATGGTAGGAGGATCATAAGGCGCTTGCAAGAAACTCAGCACCGCGTTCGCGCGCGATAAAGCGCTTTCTACGCGGGGCTCATCTTCGGAATCCTGGGTTTCGTCATCGGTCAGAATCACAATGGCGCGGCGCGCATCCGCGCGGGCATGCCGCTGCACATATTGCGCGGCCTCAATCATGGCGCTGGTGATGCGCGTACCACCGTTGAAACTCTCGGAACGAACCAGATGCCGTAACTCGCCGGTCACTTCACTGCGGCTATCGGAGAAAGGAAGCCGTTCGCGGGTGCGCGTATCGAAGGTCATGATGGCGATGCGGTCATGCTCCGCCAGAACGTTCAATGCTTGTTGCGCGGCGTCGGCAATGCGCTGAACATGCGGACCCATACTGCCGCTCACGTCCAACAGCAGAAGAATATCAATGGGCATACTTTCGCTGTCGAAATTTTTGATGGGCGTTACTTTACCGTCTACACGCAGAATAAAATCGCGAACCTGCAAACCACTGATGGCGCGGCCATTGCGGTCTACCACTTGCGCATCTACGCGTGACAGCGCAACGTCGCTTTTGAAGACCGGATCGTCGGCGCGCAGAAAAACCGCGGCGATTGCCAGAACACCAACAAGACAAATATATCGATTCACCGCTGTAACCCGCCCTAAGAGTTAAACGTAGAGAACCGCCTCTGCGTTACCAGATAAGATCAAATTCAGTGAAACTGCTCATCTTTTCCGATATTCATGAGGATTGGCTCGCGCTTGAAAAGCTGATGGGCCAGGAAGCGGATTACTACGTGGCGGCGGGAGACTTGGCGAACTGGGGCCGGGGCTTGGAAAAGGCTGCCGATATTTTGGCCAAACGCGCGGATCGATTGTGGCTGATGCCGGGAAATCACGAATCGGTGGCGGATATGAAGGTATTTTGCCAGCAATACGGCTTTCACAACTTGCACAGCACTAGTTTTGAGCTAAGCGGTTATCATGTGGCCGGTTTGGGCTGTTCGAATCCGACCCCGTTTGACACGCCGGGAGAATATAGCGAGAAGGAACTTTCGGAACGATTGACGCCGTTTGCGGCATTAAATCCGCTGATCTTGATTTGTCATTGTCCGCCGAAAGACACCTTGTTGGATGAAGCGCAGCGGGGAAAGCACTATGGCAGCACGGCGGTGAAAGAGTTCATCGATCGGCAGCAGCCAGCATACTTTTTCTGCGGCCATATTCACGAAGCGGCCGGAGTGCATGAAGAACTGGGGAAAACTCTAGCTTGGAACGTGGGTAAGAAAGGACATCTGCTAACGATCTGAACCGGCTGAACGATTGGAGATAATAGCAGCGAGCCTTGTCCATGCCTCGTAGTGTTAGCCTTTCCGATGCCAGTCCGCGGGAGATAGCAGCCGCTATTTCGCGAAGCCGACGCGATTTTTTGCGGCAAGCCACGGGCGCGGCGTTGCTGGCACCGTCCGCTTTGCGGGCAATGGCTTCGTCGAGTTCGAAGAAAGCAGTGGTGGTCACGTTCGGCGGTGGAGCGCGCGACGACGAAACGTTTCACCCGGACGGCCAAGACAACATTCCGCACATGCTGGCTGAATTGGCGCCGCGCTCTACGTTTTTCACACAAGTGATTAACCGGGGCATTTTGGGGCATTATGTGGCCACGGCCAGTTTGGCGACGGGTGTTTACGAAACGTTCAATAATTTCGCGGCAGTGTCGCCGGGCAACCCAACGGTGTTCGAATATTTCCGCAAAGATTTGAAGCGGCCGGCAAGTGACGCTTGGGTGATTGCGCCCAGTAATGGCTTTAACGGCATTGGCGAGAGTGTAAACAAAGACTACGGCAAGGGTTTGGGCGCGGGTGTCATTCTTCCCAAGCGATTGCTGGCGGCGGCGCTGGCGAATGGGGCGGGTGCGGATTTCAATCATCTGCTGCAAGACAATTACGAATCGCAGGCATTTAGCCCGGTGATTGGCGGGAACGATGTTGAGTTAAAGCAACTGGCCGACATTTTTAAAGTTTCGGTGGCTGACTTCATTACACACGCAAAGAGCTTGGCCAGTCCGGATGAGCTTTCGGTTTACATTGCGAAACAGCTTATGAAGCGGCTGGCGCCGAGCCTGCTTTGGATTACGCTGCACGATATCGATGTCGCGCATTCAGGCGCGTTTTCACTTTATCTGGATGGCATTAAGCGTTCGGACCGGCTTTGTTCGGAACTTTGGAAAACGATTCAGAGCGAACCGGAATATGCGAACAAAACGACGATGTTCATTCTGCCGGATTTTGGGCGTGATTCCGACATCAGTTCCGGCGGCAATGGATTTCAGCATCACCGCACAGGCGACCCGACGTCGCGCACAACCTGGATGATGGTGCTGGGACCGGGGATTCGCGAGAACCATGTGGTGGAAAGACCAGTGGATTCAACCGATTTGGTGCCCACGCTTGGATCGCTGCTGGGGTTCACGCCGAGTCTTTGCCATGGCCAACCGTTGTTGGAGGTTCTCTAACATGCGGCCTAGCGAACTGGCGGCTGAGAGCTTCAAGAGTTACCCGCCGAAAGGCCAGGCGTTGGCGGTAGCAAATTTGCCGTTGCTACGGGATCTGCCGCTGGGGTTTGTGCCGTTTCTGCTGAAAGACGTTCAAATTTTTGATTGGAAGTTTCCGGTAGAGCAGGCGGAGATGACCAACCAGCTTGCCTATTTAAGCAAGCTATGGGACACACAACGCAAGCGCGAGATGGAACCATTTGCCGCGTTGAAGCTGACCGACAAACTAGAGAGCGCGGATTGGGTGAACGAGCCAGCGCAGTTTCTGGAAAAGCTGTCGGCGCATTTGTGGGCCACGCAGCAGATGGATGTCTTTCGCGATGCGTCGGAATCGTACGTACGAAAATTCAACATTGCCACGCCGCCGGCGCCGTTGATCGCGCCGCGTCTGGGGATTGCGGTGTTTGGCGAAGGCGTGAGTGCCACGCAATACAACTTGTTTCGCAAGATCAAGCGCAGCGGGGTTTACTTCAGCAACGTGAATCCGGAGAACGGGCGCGAAGCCATTGGAGAGGCGCTGAAAGCCCGTGCGGCGAGGCACAAGATTCCTTACGCGCACTGGTGCGTGGATGGAGCCGATATGACCATGGCCCTGCCCGGGTTCGTTTGTGTTTCCTATAACGGTTTGACGGGCGTGCGCAGCAAACTGGCGGCGCTGATGCTAAAGGCGTACGAAGCTCCCAAGTTCGATCCCGAACAGTTGCGCAGCAAGCTGGCCGCTATTACGCCGGAAGCGGTGGGCCTGCAAGATTCCGGAGACGGTGCGCTGGACCGCTATCAACTGAGTTTGCTGACTGAAGGTTCGGGCACGCAGATTTACAGCACGACGTTTGTGCAATGGGCGGCGCGCGAGGCGCTGCGGCGCGCGCAACCTATTACGCTGTTCACGCGCTACGCGCCACGGCAGAAAGAGCGCACGATGAACGAACTGCTGAGCGGCGTGGAAAAGAAAACCGCGAGTGATCCGGAGGGTTCGCTGATAGACGGCGATATGGGCGCTTACTACACGTGGATCAACATGCAGCGCTTGCCGGGCGCGGAAACCGCACGCTTTCTGGTTTGGTTTGAAGGGCATGCAGAGGCAGTTGTGATCGCTCCGGGGCTGAAGGCCGGCAGCGAAGATCATTCATCCATCAACATGGCTGGGCTGCTGGCTAAACTCGCGTAACGTGAAAATAGTCAAGCTGAAAGCAATTATCTGCAACGCGGAAATGCGCAACTGGGTCTTCGTGAAATTGGAGACCGATGTAGCAGGGCTTTACGGTTGGGGCGAATGTTCGCTCGAATGGAAGACGCGCAGTGTGGCGGGGGCGCTGGAAGATTTCGCGCCGATGATTGTGGGCGAAGACCCGACGCGTATTGAACACCTTTATCAGAAGATGTATCGGCAATCGTTCTGGCGTACCGGCGTGATTGGGCTTTCGGCAATCTCGGGCATTGAGCAGGCGTGCTGGGACATTCTTGGAAAAAGTCTGGGGCAACCGGTTTATAAGTTGCTTGGCGGCGCGGTGCGCGAAAAAGTGCGCATGTACACGCATTTGGGCGGCGGCGATATGCGGGCAGTTTACGAATCGCAATATACGGCCGATCCGCAGGTTTTTGTGGACCGGGCACAGGAAGTAATTGCGCGCGGTTATAACGCGGTAAAGGTGCTGATTACGCCGCCAACAGAATCACTGAACTCGATTGCGGCGTACAAATATGCCGAGCGCATGATGGAAGCGCTGCGATTGGCAGTGGGCGATGCAGTGGACATTATGGTGGATTGCCACGGACGACACTCGCTGGCGAACGCGATTGAGTTCTGCCGGGTGCTGGCGCCTTACCGGCCGTATTTTGTGGAAGAGCCGGTGCCTCCGGAAAATGTTGACGTGATGGTAGAAGTGCGGAAAGCCACGACCGTGCCGATTGCTACGGGCGAACGATTGGTGACGCGCTACCAGTTTCGCGACGTTGTTGAGAAGCAGGCGTGCCATGTGATTCAGCCGGATCTTTGCCACTGCGGTGGATTATGGGAAGCGAAAAAGATTGCGGCGATGGCGGAGACTTATACGATGGGCGTTGCGCCGCACAATCCGCTTGGCCCCGTTGCGAATGCGGTGGCGCTGCATTTTGATTTGAGTACGCCGAATTTTTTGATTCAGGAAGATATGCTGACAGACGTGCCTTGGCGCTGGGAAGTGGTACAACATTCTCTTGTGAGCCAAGACGGTTATTGGCTGCCGAACGACGCGCCGGGGTTAGGAATTGAAGTGAACGAAGAAGCGGCGGCGCGACATCCGTTTAAGCAAGAAGTGATTCATCCCATGACGGTGCGGGCGCATGACGGGGCGGTTCTGGATTGGTAAACGAATTTAAGTATTCTTAAGGAGCACATGTCTAGACTACAAGGCAAGAACGTATTGGTGACCGGCGCATCGTCCGGTATCGGTGAGGCGATTGCGATCCGTTTCGCACAAGAAGGCGCGAATGTGGCTATGAATTATCACAGCGGCCAAGACCGAGCGGAGGCAGTGAAAACGAAAGCGTTGGATGCGGCCAAGGCGGCTGGGTTCACGGTGAACTGTTTCACGGTGGCGGCAGATGTCTCGAATGAGCAAGCGGTGGCGAGCATGTTTGCGACGGCCGTGCAGCAGTTTGGTTCGCTGGACATTCTGATCAACAATTCGGGCATACAGAAGAACTCTCCAAGCGACCAAGTGGCGATGGCCGATTGGGACAACGTAATTGGCGTAAACTTGCGCGGGGCGTTTTTGTGCGCCCGCGAAGCGATCCGCCATTTCCTGTCGCGCAAAGCGAAGGGTTCGATTGTGTTCAATTCGAGCGTGCACGAGATCATTCCGAAACCGCTGTATGTGCCGTATTCGATCAGCAAGGGCGGCATGGAAAACATGACCAAGACGCTGGCGTTGGAATACGCGGACCGCGGCATTCGGGTGAATGCGATTGGACCGGGCGCGATTGTTACGCCGATCAATATGGCGTGGATCAACGATCCGAAAGCGAAGGGGGAAGTGGAGAGCCACATTCCGATGGGTCGGGCGGGCACGGCGGAAGAGATCGCGGGCGTGTTTGCGTTCATGGCATCGGACGATGCCTCATACATCACCGGGCAGACACTGTTCGCTTGCGGCGGATTGACGCTTTATCCAGAATTCCGCACAGCTTGGTCTTCTTGAGATTTTGAGACACAGTGAATCGGCAGACTTACGCCGAACACTGTGTGCCCTGGTTTTGAATGAACCTTGATATCGCCGCCGTGGTTGCGCACAACGCGCGCGGCGATATCAAGACCCAAGCCCGTTCCTTCGTTCACACCCTTGGTGGTAAAAAACGGTTCAAAAATCCTGTCGAGATTCTCGGGTGGGATGCCGCAGCCGTTGTCGATCACTTCCACTAAGGCCTTGCCGTCGGCGCAATGCGTGACTAAGCGCAGTTTGCCTTTACCGTTCATGGCATCAATCGCGTTACTGATGAGGTTGGTCCAAACCTGATTCAACTCGCTGCCACGGACGGTCATGCGAGGGATGTTGCGATCATACTCGCGAACTACTTCGATGCCGTTCTTGAGGCGGTGCTTGAGCATGATGAGAGTGGTGTCGATCCCGTTGTGAATATCCACTTCCTGCTCGGGCATTTGATCCATGTACGAATAGTCTTTGACAGCGCGGACTAGCTCGGTGATGCGCTTCATGCTGCTTTCGATTTCTTCAACCAGGCGATTGATGTTGAGGGAGGCGGTGAGACGGTTGAGGGCCATGCCGAGATACTCTTTGGGTAAACGGACCGCTATCTGTTCAAGCACTTGTGGAGTGCAACCGGAATCGACCAGATCAGGCGCCAGCATCCAGGAATCGACTACGCCGCGCTTCTCTAACCAGTCGGCGAGTTTCTCTTCGCGGTCGCTTCGCTCGAGCGAATCCAGGGCGACAGCGCAGGCGTTGGAGGAGAGATCGCTTTCTAACTCGATGAGGAAGCTGCGAGATTCTAGATCGAGATTGAGTTTGGCGAACTTGACATTGGCGGTGCGAAACTCTTTTACGGCTTTGCGCAGATAGTCGGCGGCACGTTGTCCGGCGGCGGCGGGGTTATTGAGTTCGTGCGCCAAGCCGGCCGACAACTGGCCCAAGGCCATGAGTTTCTCGCGTTGATTGTCGGCACGAGTGGCCTCGCGAATACGGTCGGCCATGAGAGCCACTAAGCGCTGCGGGAGGACCGGGATTTGCTGCAACATCTCAGGGAAATGGCTCTTGTTCAACTGGGCAGCGCGCGTGTCTTTTGTGGCGTAGGCGTTGGATGGAAACACGGTCAGTCGCGAGAATGGCAGCAGACCGGAGATAGTGCCAGCGGGGGCGGTAAAGACTTGGCCGGTATCGGCACGTTCGCCACGGATCTCGCCAGTGAAGATGGCATAGAGATAGTCGGCAGGAGTGCCGGCTTTGATGACCAAGTCACCTGATTTACTTTCGCGCAACTCCATGCGTTCGGCGAGCCACTGCAGCGACTCGGTCGGCAGATCGTGGAAGACGTCAATGCTGCGGAGATCCTCCAGAGTGGGGCGAAGTTCTACGTCTACGTTCATACGCCCACCTTAGTTAAGTATTGATGAACGAACTGAATGGCGACCGAGCCTTCGCCGACTCCGGAGGCTACGCGCTTCGCTGAGCCGCAGCGAACATCACCGGCACAGAAGACGCCAGGGACACTGGTTTCGAGAAGATATGGTTCGCGATCGAGACGCCAAGTCTTGGGAGGTTTGCCGTCTCTGATGAGATCTGTGCCAGTGAGAATAAAGCCTTTGGGATCACGCTCGACTACACCATCGAGCCATTCGGTTTTGGGAGACGCGCCGATGAAGATGAAGAGGGCGGTGGCTTTGATGCGGCTGGTTTCGCCGGTCTTCTCACACTTGAGAGAGATCTCCTCCAGGTGATCCTCGCCGTGAACCTCGGTGACATGGGTGTTGACTTCGATCTCGATGTTGGGAGTTTGGGAGATCTGCGTAATGAGGTATTGCGACATGGTTGCGGAGAGAGATGGGCCGCGCACCAGCATGACGACGCGCTTGGCGTATTTAGAGAAGAACATGGCGGCTTGGCCGGCGGAGTTAGCGCCACCGACAACATACACTTCTTCGTCGCGACAAGAAAGGGCCTCGGTAGAGGCGGCGCCGTAATAGACGCCGGCGTCTTGTAAGCGATCCATGCCGGGCACATCAAGTTTGCGCCATTGGACACCGGTGGCGAGAACGACGGCATGGGAGGAGATTTGAGTGCCGTTGCTGAGTTGGAGGAAACGGTAGGTGCCATCGGTTTTGAGCGCGGTGGCTTGCACGGGAGAAAGGATCTCCACTCCGAAGCGCCTGGCTTGGGTGACAGCGCGGCGGGCCAGATCTGCACCAGAGAGACCGGAGGGAAAGCCGAGGTAGTTTTCGATGCGCGAACTGAGACCGGCTTGACCGCCCGGGGCTTCGCCTTCGATCATGATTGTTTTCAGGCCCTCGGAGGCTCCGTAGACGGCAGCCGCGAGACCGGCGGGACCGCCGCCCACAATCGCGAGGTCATAAAACTCGGCACCGGCGCGCGTCTGCAGGCCGAGTTTGTCGGCGATTAGGTTCAGGTCAGGCTGCAGGAGGCACTCGCCATCGGAGAGGAAGAGCATGGGGATTTTGCGATCGGCGGGAGGATAAGGCTCCAGCGCTTTGCGAGTGGCCGCGGTTTGGTCGGCCGCTTCGATATCGAGCCATTGATAGGGGATTTGATTACGTGCGAGGAAGTCACGAACCTCATATGACTTTTGTGACCAGCGAGTGCCGAATAAGCGGATGCCTTCGAACGGCGGGCGATAGTGGGCGGTCCAGTCTTCGAGAAGGTCATCGAGGACGGGGTAAAGATTTTGTTCGGGCGGGTCCCAAGGTTTGAGCAGGTAGTGGTTGAGTTGTACTTCGTTAATGGCGCGAATGGCGGCTTCGGTATCGGCGTAGGCGGTGAGGAGGACGCGTTTGGCGTCGGGGAAAAGCTTCATGGCTTCCGCTAATGTTTCAATTCCGTTCATTTGCGGCATGCGGTGATCTACCAGCAGCAAGGCGACGGCTTCGTTTTGTTTTTCAAGACGGCGAAGAATTTCGAGAGCGGCGACGCCGGAATCGGCGCGGATGATGCGGTAGGTGGCGGCGTATTTGGCGCGGAGGTCGCGTTCTATCGCGCGGAGGACTTCCGCGTCGTCGTCGACTGTGAGAATTACGGGCCTAGCCACGTGAAGACACTCCTGACATGTTGGTTTGATACCGGAACAGGGGAAAGTGATTCGGGGAGAAGATACCATGCGGGCACACTTTGGGTGTCGGCCCGATTTCCTACGCCTGAAATTTGGACTCTCGCTCAGCCTAGGCGGCTTTTTTGCGGAGTTTGGTGACCCAATCGCGGTCGAATTGCGCCAATGGTGGCATTGATCGCTTTTCGTCTAAGAGATAGACGCTGCGGCGAAGCTCTAAATACTCTTTGGTAATTTCGAACCCAAATTGGGCCGGGCTTTGCGGGTTGGGAAGGGCTTTACAGAGGGTGAATTCCCGCATGGCCAGGTTGCGCCGGTGGAATTGGATAGGGTCGTCCGGTTGATTGTGAAGGTCTGCAAGTTCAGCGAGGTGCTTTCCCAGGGTGCCACGCAGGCGACGTTCTTGGAGGGCGAGATTTTGCAGGTCCTTTTTATAGGTGCGTGCGATCAAGCCTTCGAGCAGAGCGGCTCGGACTTTTTCGTCGGTCTCATCGACGAATTCGGCAGCGAGTTCGCGACGGCCCAGAGCGAAGGTGGCGGCTTCCAGGACGGGAATGCGCAAGAGTCTCCATTCACAATCGATGATGGTTTGCACGAGATGACGCTCGTAATCTGGGTTGGAGTCTCGCGTCCAAGATGCCATCCATGACCGCCGCGGCGCTTTGCGGGGCACTCGACAAGGAGGATGGCATGCATGCGGAAGTGGAATTAGTCGCCGCCATCACCCGCACTCA
>Ga0182012_10003689_pt1 | contig 16214 bp, 12 predicted proteins | sample 612S2SmetaG_FD_120486 | JGI IMG/M metagenome (GOLD analysis project Ga0182012, IMG submission 120486) | Permafrost microbial communities from Stordalen Mire, Sweden - 612S2S metaG | ecosystem: Environmental > Terrestrial > Soil > Wetlands > Permafrost | place: Sweden: Stordalen | collected...
AGCCAGGCCGAAACGCGCGCGCCAAGCGCCTCGCGCAAAGCCTCGTCAACGACATGCGCCGCCGCTTCATTCGCGAAGCCCTCGATGAGCAAAGCCTCCGCCTCGCGCCGGGGCAGGCCGCGCGCTTCCAGATAAAACAACTGGTCCGCGTCGAGGCGGCCGCAAGTCGCGCCGTGGCCGCAGACCACATCGTCCGCGAAGATTTCCAGCTCCGGCTTGTTGTTCATCGACGCGCCGTCGACGAGCAGCAACGCCTTCGACTGCATCGAACCATCGGTCTTTTGCGCAAGCTGCGCCACTGAAACCTTGCCCTGAAACACGCCCGTCGCGGACTCGTCGACGATGTGGCGGAAAATCTCGCGGCTCTTGCCGCCCGGGCTCTCGTGCCGCACGAGCAGCGTCGTGTCGGCGTGATCGCGCCCGCGCAGCAGCGTCGCGCCGCAGAACCATGCCTCCACGTCCTCTCCCGAGAGCGTGGCGAATATCTGGCGGCGAAGCAGACCGCCGCCTTCAATCAGGCAGAAGGAGTTGATCGCGCTCTTTCTTCCAAGCGTCGTCAAGAGCGAGAGCACGCGCACCGCGCCTTCGCCTTGCGGCGCGACGGTCGCGACATGTTCGAGCTTGGCGCCGTCGCCGATAGAAAGGACCAGCGCGTGATTTTCCTGCGCGTCGGAACGCGCGAGCGGCTCGAAAGTCTCCCGCAGCGTGACGGAGGCGCCCTCCCCGATGATGGCGACCGAGCGCGTATAGACGGATTGCGCGGCGCCGCCCGAAACAAGATTCGCAAGCTCCAGCGGCTGCTGAATCGTTGCGCCCGGCGCAACACGCAGAACGACGCCATCCTGCATCAGCGCGGCATTGAGCGCGACAACGGAATCCTCCGCGTCGCCAGGCAGCGCGGACAGCACTTCCGCCTCGCCTTTAGCCAGCGCCTCGCGCAAGGATTGCGCGCTGACGCCGGGAGGAAGCTCGGAGAGATCGGACAGATCGGGACGGAACGCGCCGTCGAGGATGACAAGACGGCAGGAGGCCTGCTTGCGCTCAAGCGCGGGCGCAGCCGACGTGGTCTTCGATAGCGGCGCTACGCTGCGCAGAGCGGCGCGCAGATCCGTGTAATGCCAGCTCTCGACCCGCTTGTTCGGCAAGCCCACGCGCGAAAAGGCGTCCCATGCGCCCTGCCGCAAGGAGCGCGCGCCCGCGTCCTTCATGGCTTCGAAAGCAGGGGCGAAGGCGTTTTCCGTCGATGTCGCTGTGTCGCTCATGGTCACGCCGCTTCCACGATGTAATCCTTGTAGCCGCTCTCTTCGAGCTCAAGGGCGAGTTCAGGGCCGCCGCTGCGCAGGATGCGCCCGCGCGCCATCACATGAACCGTATCCGGCTTGATGTAATCGAGCAGGCGCTGATAGTGGGTGATGACGAGGAAGCCGCGATCCTTGGCGCGCAGGGCGTTGACGCCATCCGACACAACGCGCAGGGCGTCGATGTCGAGGCCGGAATCCGTCTCGTCGAGAATGCCGAGGCTCGGCTCCAGCAGCGCCATTTGCAGAATTTCCATGCGCTTCTTCTCGCCGCCGGAAAAGCCGCTGTTGAGGGGACGCCGCAGCATATCCTTGGAGACGCCGAGCCGCGCGGCCGCTTCATTGACGCGCTTCATCAACTCGGGGGTTTGCAGCTCTTCCTCGCCGCGCGAGCGGCGCTGCGCGTTGAGCGTAGCCTTCAGAAAGGTCATCGTCGCGACGCCGGGGATTTCGACCGGATATTGAAAGGCGAGAAACACGCCCTTGGCCGCGCGCTCATGCGGCGCCAGGCCGAGAATATTCTCGCCATTGAGCAGAACTTCCCCGCCAGTGACGTCATAACCTTCGCGGCCCGCGATGACATAGGAGAGCGTGGACTTTCCGGTGCCGTTCGGCCCCATGATCGCGGCGACTTCGCCATCGTGAACCGTAAGCGTGAGCCCATCGAGAATCTTGCGCTCGCCGATGGAGACATGGAGGTTTTTGACTTCAAGCATTAGAAGCTCCCATCGACAGGTATGTTTCCGCGACGCCCTCATCCGACCCCGCGTCGCGGGGGCGCCTTCTGCCGATCCACGGGAGAAGGGAGGCGCGCCCTTCCTTCTCCCACGTGTGGGAAAAGGCGCCCCTTGCGTCAGCAAGGGTTGGATCAGGGCTACCGAATTGGACGAAGCTCATCCCACGCTCCCCTCAAGGCTTATCGAGATCAGCTTCTGCGCCTCGACCGCGAATTCCATCGGCAGTTGCTGCAACACGTCGCGCACGAAGCCGTTGACGATCAGCGCCGTTGCCTCCTCCGCCGAAAGCCCGCGCTGCATCGCGTAGAACAGCTGGTCCTGCGAGATTTTCGAGGTTGTCGCTTCATGCTCGAATTGCGCGCTGGAGTTCTTGCTCTCAAGATAGGGCACGGTATGCGCGCCGCATTGATCGCCGATCAAGAGGCTGTCGCAATTGGTGAAATTGCGTGCGCCTTCAGCCTTGCGATGCGCCGAAACCAGCCCGCGATAGGTGTTTTGCGAGCGCCCCGCCGAAATGCCCTTGGAGATGATGCGGCTCTTCGTGTTCTTGCCGAGATGAATCATCTTGGTGCCGCTGTCGACCTGCTGGCGCCCGTTCGACACGGCGATGGAATAGAATTCGCCCTGGCTATTGTCGCCGCGCAGGATGCAGGACGGATATTTCCAGGTGATGGCGGAGCCCGTCTCCACCTGCGTCCAGCTGATGTGCGAATTGCGCCCGCGACAATCGCCGCGCTTCGTAACGAAATTGTAGATGCCGCCTTTGCCTTCGCTGTCGCCGGGATACCAGTTCTGCACGGTTGAATATTTGATCTCGGCGTCATCGAGCGCGACCAGTTCCACTACCGCCGCGTGAAGCTGGTTCTCGTCGCGCTTGGGCGCCGTGCAACCTTCGAGATAACTCACATATGAGCCAGCGTCTGCGATGATCAGCGTGCGCTCGAACTGGCCGGTGTTTTTCTCATTGATTCGGAAATAGGTGGAAAGCTCCATCGGGCAGCGCACGCCCGGCGGCACATAGACGAAGGAGCCGTCGGAATAGACCGCCGAATTCAGCGTCGCGAAGAAATTGTCGCTGACCGGCACGACAGAGCCGAGATATTTGCGCACCAGTTCCGGGTGCTCGCGCACCGCCTCCGAAATCGGGCAGAAGATCACGCCGGCCTTCGCCAGCTCTTCCTTGAAGGTCGTGGCGACCGAGACGCTGTCGAACACGGCGTCGACCGCGACCCTGCGGTTTTCGACGCCCGCGAGAATTTCCTGCTCGCGCAGCGGAATGCCGAGCTTTTCATAGGTGCGGAGAAGCTCGGGATCGACGTCCTCAAGCGAGGTCGGGCCCGGCGTCGATTTCGGCGCGGAGTAGTAATAAAGGTCCTGATAGTCGATGCGGGGATGTTCGACACGCGCCCAGTTGGGCTCGGTCATGGTCAGCCAGCGGCGATATGCAGCAAGTCGCCACTCGGTCAGCCATTCCGGCTCATCCTTCTTCGCGGAGATGAAGCGAACGATGTCTTCCGAAAGACCCTTTGGGGCCTTGTCCGATTCGATATCGGTGGTGAAGCCATATTTATAGGCGTCGACGTCGATGGACTCGACGGCGTCAACGGTCTCTTTCAGAGCCGCCATTCTATTTCTCCTCGTCACGGCGGGTTCAAGGCCCGTCGGCCGAATCTTTGGGGGCGAGCCCCCAGCTCAGGCGGCGGATTGCCGTGATCTTATCCGATGAGCAACCCGTGCAAGAGCGATGCCGAACAATTCTACATCCTTTGCGCTTGAAGACCAGCCTAAACTGATCCTGAGCATTGCGGTGTCCTCGAACCCCATCGCGGCCAGCACATGCGAGGGGCGCACTTTCCCCGACGAACAGGCGGAACCCGATGAAATCGCAACGCCTTCGAGGTCCAGCGCCATCACCGCCGTCTGGGGTTCGAGGCCCGGCGCCAGGAAAGCGCTGGTGTTGGCGAGGCGCTCCCCGCCCCGTCCCAGAAACCGCGCCTGGGGAAGAATTTCGGCGACTTGCCGTTCCACCGCGTCACGCAGTTCGGTAATACGCCGCCCTTCCCCCTCGATATTCTCGATTGAGGCAGAGAAAGCGGCCGCAAAACCGGCCGCCGCCGCGACATTCTCTGTTCCCGCCCGCCGACCGGCTTCCTGCCCGCCGCCGCGCAAAACCGCTTCCCTTATATGGATATCGTCCCGCACGAAGGCCAGAGCCCCGGCGCCGGCCGGTCCGCCGAGCTTGTGCGAGGAAAAGAACAAAATATCCGCGCCCAATGTCTCGAATGTTGCATTGCAGCGCCCGACGGCCTGGGTTGCGTCGCAGACGAGAAGACCGCCCGCCGCATGGATCAGTTCCGCCGCCGCCCGAACCGGCTGGATGACGCCGGTCTCATTATTCGCCGCCTGCAGGGCCAACAGGACGCGCTGGCCTTTTGTCCGCGCCAGCGCCGCCTCCAGCGCCTCCAGCGATAGAACGCCCTCGACGGTGAGCGGCAGGGTCTCCGTCTGCCCGACCGGAAAGCGATGGCCGGAAAGCACTGCCGGATGTTCGCCACCCGAGAGCAGCAACCGGTCGAAAGGCGCCGCTTCCCGGCCAAGCTGAAGATGTGGCGTCAGCGCCAGATTGGCCGCCTCGGTCGCGCCGCTGGTGAAGACGAGGTTGCGAGGCGACGCCCCTACACCGGCGGCAATGACCGAGCGCGCCCGCTCCATGATCTCGCGCGCGGCGCGGCCTTCCGCATGGACAGATGAAGGATTGCCGAGCACGTCCAGCGCGGCGACCATCGCCGCGCGCGCCTCGGGGCGCAGCGGCGCGGTGGCGTTGTAGTCGAGATAGGCGCGGGGGGTGGACATCTTCAACTCAACGCTCCGGGCGACTCGAGCCAAACGCGCGCGCCACACAACAGCTTTGACTTGCGCGCCCAGCCTGTCATCGCAATAGTGCATTTCCTTTGTTACTTCCACCCAAGCAATTTTCGGGGTCGTTTCATGCCAAAGAAGCTGATTGTGTTTTGTGACGGCACCTGGAACTCCGCCGACCAGAAGACCAAAGATGGCCGCCCCTGCCCCACCAATGTGTTGCGCCTGTTCGAGGCGACCGAAAGCCGCGACCGCAACGGCGATCCGCAGATCGCGCATTACACCGCTGGCGTCGGCACGAAATGGTCCGACCGCATATTGGGCGGCGGCTTCGGTTTTGGGATTTCCGACAATATTCGCGACGCCTACAGCTTCATCATCAGCAATTACGAACCCAGCGACGAGATTTTCCTGTTCGGCTTCAGCCGGGGCGCCTTCACCGCGCGCAGCATCGCCGGCCTTATCCGCAATGTCGGCGTGCTGACGCGCTACAAGCTGCATCTCCTCAATGAAGCCTATGACCATTACCGCGACAAAGACGACAAATGGCATCCGGACAGCGATCTCTCAAAAGCCTTCCGGGCGGCGAACGCCTTTCCCGACACGCCCATAGCCTTTCTGGGCGTGTGGGACACGGTTGGCGCGCTCGGCGCGCCCTTTGGCGCCGTCATGAGCAAGATCACCGACGCGCTGTTCAAGACGCAGTTCCATGACGTGCAGCTGAGCTCGATCGTGCTGGCGGCCTATCACGCGCTGGCGATAGACGAGCGGCGCTGGCCCTTCCGCCCGACGCTGTGGGAGCTGAACGACACGCATCGCGCAAGATGCGCGGCGGCGAAAGCGAAGGGCGAGATCACGCCCTATGAGGAAAAATGGTTCGCGGGCGTGCATTCCAATATCGGCGGCGGCTATCCCGACAGCGGCCTCGCCGATTGCGCGCTGGAGTGGATGATCAACCGCGCGAGCCATCACGGGCTCGACATCGACGCCTCGAAGGCAAGTCCGCCGCTCTATAACCCAAACCGCAATGCGCCGCCGGAGAATTCACAGACCTGGTATTACCGGTTCGCGACCGTCGTCTCGGTCTATATCCCCGCCGCATGGCTGAAGCGCAAGGGCGATCCCAAGGAAGCGCCGCTGATCGACCGCGTGCAGTGGAACGGGGATTATCTTCGCATCGTCGGAAACCAGGGCGACCTCGCCGCCGCCGTGAAGGCCTTTCCGGTTCTCGACGCCTACACAGGCGAAATCTCGCACGCCGCAATCGAAAAACTCGCCCGCGATGAAAATTATGATCCGCCGAATCTGGAATATGCGTGAGGGGCGGCGCGGCCCCTCATCCGACCCCGCTTCGCGGGGCCGCGTTCTCCCGCGAGCTGGAGTAGGAAAGGGCGTCGTTTGATTCGACTGTAAATCAATCAGCTACGCCAATCTAAAAAGTATGGGCGCTCCCTTCTCCCACTTGTGAGAGAACGCAGCCCTTGCGTCAGCAAGGGTCGGATGAGGGACCCTCGCCTCTAACCCTAAGCCCCAAACACCCGCGCGAAAATCGTGTCCACATGCTTGAAATGGTAGGAGAGATCGAACAGCTCATCCAGCTCCGCCACAGAAAGCTTCGCGCTCACATCCTTGTCGGCGCCGAGCAGCGCGCGAAAATCGCCTTCGCCGCGCCAGACCGGCATGGCGTTGCGCTGCACCAGCGCGTAAGCGTCCTCGCGCGAGACGCCCTTTTGCGTTAGCGCCAGCAGCACGCGCTGCGAATGGACGAGGCCGCCCAGCCGGTCCAAATTCTTCTTCATGTTCTCAGGGTAAATCAGCAGATTCTCGATCACGCCGGTAAGCCGCGCGAGCGCGAAATCCAGCGTCACCGTGGCGTCAGGGCCGATCATGCGCTCGACGGAGGAGTGCGAAATATCGCGCTCGTGCCAGAGCGCTACATTCTCCAGCGCGGGGATCGCCATGCCGCGCACGAGCCGCGCGAGGCCGGTCAGGTTTTCCGTCAGCACCGGATTGCGCTTGTGCGGCATGGCCGAAGAGCCCTTCTGCCCGGCCGAGAAAAACTCCTCCGCCTCCAGCACTTCCGTGCGCTGCATGTGGCGGATTTCGATGGCCAGCCGCTCGACGCTTGAGGCGACGACGGCGAGCGTCGAAAAGAAGGCCGCGTGGCGGTCGCGCGGAATGACCTGCGTCGAGACGGGCTCGACGGCGAGGCCGAGCTTTTCCGCCACATGCTCCTCGACGCGCGGATCGATATTGGCGAAGGTGCCGACTGCGCCGGAAATGGCGCAGACCGCGATCTCCTTGCGCGCTGCGACCAGCCGCCCCCGCGCGCGGGAAAACTCCGTATAGGCCAGCGCCAGCTTCAGCCCGAAGGTCGTGGGCTCGGCGTGAATGCCATGCGAGCGGCCGATGGTGGGCGTGTGTTTGTGTTCCAAGGCGCGCTTCTTGATCGCGGCCAGCAGTGCGTCGACATCGGCGATCAGCAGATCGGCGGCGCGGGTCAGCTGCACGGAAAGACAGGTGTCGAGCACGTCGGAGCTCGTCATGCCCTGATGCACGAAGCGCGAGTCCGGGCCGATGAATTCGGCGAGATGGGTCAGGAAGGCGATGACGTCATGCTTGGTGACGCGCTCGATCTCGTCTATGCGGGCGACGTCGAAAGTGACATTGCCGGCCTTCTCCCAGATCGCCTTAGCGCTTTCCTTGGGGATGACGCCGATTTCCGCGAGGGCGTCGCAGGCGTGGGCCTCGATCTCGAACCAGATTTTGAAACGGGTCTGCGGCTCCCAAATATCGGTCATCGCCTTTCGGGAATAGCGCGGGATCATCGGGGGAAGCCTCTGGATCGGAAAAGGGGAGAGGCGCGGCCCTAACACGCTGATCGTGCGCCGTCCACATGCGCCTTGCTCCGCCGACCGGCATGTCCTCGACGTCCATTGGTCAGCCGGCGGATATCAGGGCCCGTTAAAGCCGCTGGGCGAGGATTTCGCGCGCGCCCAGCAACTCATTAGGTCCTCGCAAAACGAGCCTTGAGCGGCCGTGAATTCAGTGCTTGGAATTTTCCGGGCAGCCGCATTTGGTGTCGCAAGCCAACCTGTCCGACCACAATTTTTCGTGATCGGCCATATTGTCGTTCTTATGACGAATGAACGTGTCCTCGCACTTGCTCGCGCACATCGCCTGCTCGTCTTCGTTGCGAGTGTCGCAAGTCACGGTCGTAACGGGGCTTTTCAGGCCGGTCACGGCCGCGCCTTCGAAGGCGTAAGAGGGAGCAATCATTCCGCCCAACATCAGAGCCGCCGCCAGAAGAATGTTCTTTTTCATCTTGGTGTTTCCTCGGTTGATTTATTCTATCGGGAGCATTGCCCCGGCGGGGCATAGGCCAGTTTTACAATTTGCTGTCAATAGAGAGACCAAAATTCTGATTGTCGCAGGGGAGCCTGTTTTGGAGGCTACCCATGAGGCGGCGAGGGGTTGAATGACGGACGCCCCTACTCCCCCGCGTCCACATAAATCTCCGCGCCCTTCTCCAGAAACTCCGCGCTCTTCTCCGCCATGCCCTGCTCGCGCGCCTGGATCGCGGCAGCCTCCTCGCGCAGGTCGCGGGTGATCTGCATCGAGCAGAATTTCGGCCCGCACATCGAGCAGAAATGCGCGACCTTGTGCGCTTCCTTCGGCAGCGTTTCGTCGTGATATTTGCGCGAGGTGTCGGGGTCGAGGCCGATGTCGAACTGGTCGTTCCAGCGGAAATCGAAACGCGCGCGGCTCATGGCGTTGTCGCGCTCGATAGCGGCGGGATGGCCCTTGGCGAGGTCCGCCGCGTGGGCGGCGATGCGATAGGTGATGACGCCGGTTTTCACGTCGTCGCGATCCGGTAGGCCGAGGTGCTCCTTGGGTGTGACATAGCAAAGCATCGCCGTGCCGAACCAGCCGATCATCGCCGCGCCAATGCCTGACGTGATATGGTCGTAGCCCGGTGCGATGTCGGTGACGAGCGGCCCCAGCGTATAGAAGGGCGCCTCGCCGCAGGCCTTGAGCTGCTTGTCCATATTTGCCTTGATCTTGTGCATCGGCACATGGCCGGGGCCTTCGATCATCACCTGACAGCCCTTGTCCCAGGCGATCCTGGTCAGTTCGCCCAGCGTCTCCAGTTCGGCGAATTGGGCGGCGTCATTGGCGTCGGCGTTGGAGCCGGGACGCAGGCCGTCGCCGAGCGAGAAGGAGACGTCATATTTGCGCATGATGTCGCAAATGTCGCCAAAGCGCTCATAGAGGAAACTCTCCTTGTGCTTGGAGAGGCACCAGCGCGCCATGATCGAGCCGCCGCGCGAGACGATGCCGGTCACGCGCGAGGCGGTCAGCGGCACATAGGCGAGGCGCACGCCGGCATGGATGGTGAAATAGTCGACGCCCTGCTCCGCCTGCTCGATCAGCGTGTCCTTGAACACTTCCCAATCGAGCTTTAGCGCGTCGCCCCCAACTTTCTCCAGCGCCTGATAGATCGGCACCGTGCCGATCGGAACGCTGGCGTTGCGGATGATCCAGTCGCGGATGTTGTGGATGTTGCGGCCGGTGGAAAGGTCCATGACGGTGTCGGCGCCCCAGCGGATCGCCCACACCATTTTCTCGACCTCCTCCGCCACCGACGAGGTTACGGCCGAATTGCCGATATTGGCGTTGATCTTGACGAGGAAATTGCGCCCGATGATCACGGGCTCAAGCTCGGGGTGATTGACGTTGGCGGGGATGATCGCGCGACCGCGCGCGATTTCGTCGCGAACGAATTCCGGCGTCACGAATTCAGGGATGGACGCGCCGAAACTCTCGCCATCCTTGATGCGGGCGGCCGCCTCGTCAAGCGCGCGCTCGCGGCAAATATTCTCGCGATGCGCGACGTAGATCATTTCCTTGGTGATGACCCCGGCGCGTGCGAATTCGAGTTGCGTGACAGGGCTGGAGCCGGCGGCGCGATAGAGCCTGCGCGGGGCTGGACAAGGCGGCACGAGATGATCTTCGCTGACGAAGCCATTGTCCTCGGGCTTGACCGCGCGGCCAGGATAGGTTTCGAGCCCTTCGCGCGAGGACAGCCAGGGACGCGCGACAGGAAGCCCAGCGGACAGGTCCGGCGTGAAGTCGCCGCATCCATAAGGACCGGAGGAATCATAGACACGCAGCGGCCGCTCTCCCGCCGAGGGGTCGAGCGCGATCTCGCGGAAAGGAACCCGCACATCGGCGGCGCCCTGCGGCGCCGAATAGACCTTCCTCGATCCACCGATGCAACCGGTCGTCACGCTAGAGGGCTTCGAGGGACGCTTGTCATGCGCGTTCATGGGCAGGCTCCAGCTATTACACGGAGACAGGCATGACGTCGGAGATCTCGACAGGAAGGATACTGAGCCGTGGTGAACGGCTCGTCCCTATGTCCTGGCATTCCCTCCGCCGGCATGACCCGGATCAGGTTCGACGGGTTCTTCTCAGCCGCTTGCGCGACGCCCCTCGCCATTAGAGCGATGCTAACTGTTTATTAAGCATACCGCAACCAAGCTGCAAACGGGCCGAATCGTGGCTTCAAGCCGGTCTTTCCGCCTGTGGCGAATACGTGTGTGGTAAATACGTGACAACGTCACGAAAAAAGGGCGCTAGCCGGGTTCCAGCCCTGCTGGAATCAGAAAGATTCTGTTACCACTGAATCGAAATTCGGAAAGGCCTGTGTGTGCATGGGCGACAATATCGCAATTCTTCTTGACGCAGGTCAATCTCCATGAAAATCAACATCCGGCGCGCTCTTCTTGCATCATTGTCGTTGTCGCCGCTGATCTCGGCCAGCCCGCTTCTGGCCGCCGACGGTATTGAACTGATCGGCTATGGCGCGCGCCAAAAAGCTGTCGCGGGCGCGGATGTCGCCGACTCGGTTGACGCTATGTCGATGTCGATCAACCCGGCGGGGATCGTCGGCATGGATCGCCAATATCAGTTCGGCATCACCGCCCTGCTTCCGGATCGCGGATATAGCGCCAGCGGTCCGCTGGAGGTGCTGGCGCCCGGCAATGTGCAGAGCGGCCGGGCGATCTTCCCGGTGCCCAATAGCGCCAATGTCTCTCCCATCGACGCGGAATCGGCCTGGGGCACCGTCTCCTACGGCAATGGCGGCATCAACACGGCATACAGCATGGGCAATTTCAAACCGCCCATCTACGCGCCCCCCTTCCCTTTCCCCGGCGTCGTGTCGCCTCTGCTGGCGCCCTCGGCCGGCGGCCCCTTTGGCGGCGGCTTCGCCGGCATCGACTATCAGCAGGAATTTTTCAGCGTCGTTTACGCTCGCAAATTCGGCCCCGTAACGATCGGCTTCGCGCCCACGCTCGTCGGCCAGTCTCTCAATATCCAGGGCCTCAAGACATTCGCACCCTGGTCCAGCGATCCCTATCATCTCTCCGACAATGGCTATGATTACTCCTTCGGCGGCGGTTTCAGAATCGGCCTGCAATATGAGATCATGAAAGGCTTGCGCTTTGGCGCCGCCGGCTCCACGCCAATGTTCATGACGCCCTTCGACAAATACGCTGGCGCCATCGCCGATCATGGCAAGCTCGACGTTCCCGCGGATCTGACCGCGGGCTTCGCATACGACATCCGCCCGGATGTCACGCTGATGGTCGACTGGAAGCATATTTTCTATTCCGCCGTCCCGGCTCTCGGCAATTCGAGCGGCCCGATCTTTCTCGGCTCCCTCGGCTCCTTTGGCGGGACGGGCTTCGGCTGGCGCGACACGGACGCGGAGGCCTTCGGCATCGAATGGCGCGCCACGAAGCAGCTGACGCTGCGCGCGGGCTATCGGCATACGAGCCCGATGATCGGCTCGCAGGACGTCACGCTCAATGTGCTGGCCCCGGCGATCACCGAGCATCATGTCACTGGCGGCTTCAAATACGAGCTGACCAAGAACTCCTCGATCGACTTCGCGGCAGTCTACGCTTTCAAGAATTCCATAAGCGGGCCGGAGAACGTGCCTTATGTGGCCTTCGCATACAGCACGCCTTTTGGACCTTACTCCGTGACCCAATTGCCCCACTATGGCGCGGGCACCAATGTCACGGCTTCGCTAAGCGGCCTGGAGTTCTCGGTCAGCTACACCTATAAATTCGATACTGGCGACAACTCGTGGATCCCGACGCACTTCTGACGGACAGGCTCAGTCCCCGACCAAGAATTCCAGACGCCCCGAGGGAAACCCCTGGGGCGTTTTGTTTTTTAGCCTTCCTTGATGATCGTCGGCGCCGCCCGGCGCGATTGCGTCTCCAGCAGGGTTTTCACCTTGGCAGCGAGATTGAGATAGATCGCCGCATGCTTACCGTGCGGATCAACGCCGACGACGGGACGGCCGGCGTCTGAGGTTTCGCGGATCGCGGCGTCGAGAGGCACTTCCCCGAGAAACGGCACGCCCAGCTTTTCCGCGTCGTGGCGAGCCCCTCCATGAGAGAAGACATCGGTGCGGCCGCCACAGTGCGGGCAGAGAAAATAGCTCATGTTTTCAATGATGCCGAGGATCGGCGCCTCGACCCGCTGGAACATTCCGACGGCGCGGCGTGCGTCGATCAGAGCAAGGTCCTGAGGCGTGGAGACAATGACCGCTCCGCTCAAGGGAACCTGCTGCGCCAGCGTCAGTTGCACGTCGCCGGTGCCGGGGGGCATGTCGACAACGAGAGCGTCGAGTTCGCCCCAGGCGACCTCGCCGAGCATTTGCATCAGCGCCTGAGAAACCATCGGGCCGCGCCAGACCATCGGCACATCTTCATCGACCAGAAAGCCGATCGACATCACTTTGACGCCAAAAGCCTCATGCGGAATCATCTTCCCGCCCTCGACCTTCGGCTTGCCTTCCAGTCCGAACAGGCGCGGCGCCGAGGGACCGTAAACATCCGCGTCAAGCAGGCCGACCTGCCAGCCCTGGGCTGAGAGGCCAAGCGCGAGATTGGCGGCGGTTGTCGATTTTCCGACCCCGCCCTTGCCCGAAGCGACGGCGATGATGAAGCGAATTTTCTCGACAGCGGGGATCATGCCGCGACGCGGCGCGGCGGGGCCAGGGCCAGGGCCATGACTGTGACCGTGGCTATGGCCGTGGGCAGGCTGCGCCGGTCCCGGCTGCTGCGCGCGCTCGGCCGTCAGCGTCACGATCGCCTTGTCAACGCCGGCAACCCGTCCGACCGCCTCCTCCGCCGCGCGGCGAATGGCTTCCCAAAGCTGGGGCTGCGAGGGATCTCCGACAATCGAGACGAATGCCTTTCCCCCTGTCACGTTGATTCCGCTGACAGTGCCCCCGGCGGTCAGAGGCGCGCCTCCCGGACCCGGGACTCTCTCAAGAGCCTTCAATACATCAGCTTCATTCGCCACGGCCGCTGCTCCTTGCCGATTGCAATATCGCGTTCGCGCTTGCGCTTTCTAACGCTGGCCCGCTTCTCGAACATATGCTCAGGCAAAGGCTATGCCGTTATTTTCGGAACTCGTCCACAGAGCCCTCTCCGCAACAGACGCGATCGCCCTGAACTGGGGGACAGGGCACGTCCCCATAGGAGCAGAAGACGCAGCAATCGCCATGTTTCGGCGTTATCGCGGCGCCACACTCAGGACAGTCGTATCGAATGCAACAGCAATCCTGAGGCATCCTGAGAGTTTCGCCGCTCCCGCAGCAAGGACAGACAATCGTCGAGCGAAGTTGAATCCGTTCGCCCAATTTCCGCTCCCCATCGCTTACGCTTCAGCATCCGCATCGACTTGCGCTTCGACCGCATGCTCAATCTTCGGGGTGCGCTTGAAGGGCGACTTACGGCCCCGCATGGTCTGAACGATCTTCGCGCCATTGGAAAACGCAAGATAGATCATGAGTGGGGGCACCGACGCCATGGTCTTCAGATACTCAAGCACCGGGCCACGCTTCAGCGCAATGTAGGGCGGCAAGGTTATCCCCAGAACCACGACGGTCGTCATTGCTGCGAGGATCTGGAGCAACCAGAGATAGGGGCTGACGGAACCATGCAATATGGTTCCAAGGACAAGCGCCAGCACGCCAATCGCCGCAGCGGGAAAGAAAATCTGATGCGCGACCAGAATAATGGCGGCGAGTCGCTGCGTCAGGGTCCAGGGCGATCGCCAAAGCGGAACGATTGTCTTTTGCGCTACCTGAACAAAGCCACTCGACCAGCGCCTCTGCTGGCGGCGATAGTCCCGCAGGCCCTCGGGCACTTGTCCCGGAATTGGCGGCTCGGAAACAAAGATCCCGTGCCAGCCGTCGAGTGCGGCGCGCACGGTCAGGTCGAGATCTTCGCACAGGGAGTAATCCGACCAGCCGCCAGCGCTCTCGATGGTCTTGCGGCGCCAGACGCCGCCGGTTCCATTGAACTGGAACAACCATCCTGCACGGGCGCGGCTGCGCTGCTCGACAAGAAAATGGCCGTCCTGAACAAGACCCTGCGCTCTGGTCAGCCAGTTCTTTTCGTAATTGGAGAATTCGCAGCGTGACTGGACAAAGCCGGCCTTGGGATCCTTCACCAGCAATGGCACGCCACGCTTGAGCCAGTTCGGCGGCGGACGAAAATCAGCATCAAGCATGGCGATGAAAGGCGCGTCGGAGATGCTGAGGCCATAGGCGCAGGCGCCCGCCTTGAAGCCCGCGCGGTCCGGCCGACGCACATGGGCGATGTCGGCTCCCTCGGCGCGCAACTCCTCAGCCACGGCGGCTGCTCGGACAGTGGTCTCGTCCGTGGAATCGTCAAGCAACTGAATGTGAAGCTTGTCCTTCGGCCAGTCGAGCTGAGCCGCGCAACGCAGCGCCTGCTCCGTGACCAAAGGCTCATTGTAGACCGGGATCTGCAACAGCACTTCAGGCAATTCAGGGTCGGGAAGCTCGATTGACGCCGGATCGGCGGCGCCACGCAATTCGTCCCAGAGGAAGCGGCCGATGACCGCGAAATAGCCGAACCCGATGACGATGAGCGTCAGCCCGCTGGCCATGGCGATCACGTCGACGACAAAGCGGATGAGGTCGAACACCAAGCGTCTTTCCTTCTTTATCTGACGGCGGGAGGCGCCTTGAACTGCGCCTTTGCACAAGTCTCGCGCGGTGCGTCGGCGCGCGCGTCAAAACTGTCCTTCGCCCACACAACTCGACTGGTCGTCCATGCCCGCAGCCAAACCAGGATCATGACCGCTTCACGCATGAGGAAGATAACGGGCGCGTCCCATGATACGCGCCAACCCTTCGCAAAGGAAAGCATGGTCTCCGCCACAAGCCACAGCAACAGCGTCGCGACTACAGCGAGGCCGGAGGTCGCCCCCACCAGTGGCGCAGCAATTGCTGCCGCGATAAGCGCAGGAAAAGCTTGGCAGAACGGCTCCAGCAGAAAGGAAAACAAGGCGTCGCCGCGACGAATTACGCTCCAGCGCAGCTGACGCTGAAAGACGTCGATCAACGCGCGCCGCCCCAGCTCTTGCCGCACTGCACGATGCGAAAACACTGTGCGCAAACCGATTCGCGCCATGGCCTTGGCCATCGCATTGTCCTCGCCGACAGTATAGGAAATCGCCCGGAAGCCACCCGCCCGCAAAAAGTCGCCGCGGCGAAACAACATGATCTTGCCGACGCCAAATCCATGGCCGAAGGCTGAAGCGAGATAAAGCATTCTGGCATGGGGGCCGTTGAGAATCGATGCCTCGATATGCGCGCCGATATTTTCGGCCTTCGCGCCGTAAGGTATCGCGCAGACAAGGCCGACCTTTTCGGTGAGCTGACGCATATGCTGGGCGAGATCGTCTGGCTCCAGCACGGCGTTGGCGTCTTTCATGAAGATCGTGTCGTTCGCGGCTTCGGTGAAGGGCGCCACGAGATTGTCGACCTTTGGACTTTTTGCGACCTTTCCTGTCGAATGCAGAAAGCGTGTCGCGACATCTGGATGCCTGGCGAACACCGCGCGCATCGCCCGCGAAGCCTCGGTTTCCATGTCAATCGCCGAGGCGAGAACCTCAAACCGGGGATAATCCTGAATAAACGCCGATTCTTGCGCTAGGTCGAAATTGTCTTCCAGCTGCTTGACGGGCAGAACGACGGATACGGGCGGCTGCGTCCGATTTTTGGCGCGACGTTCGGCGAGCCACGGCTGCAACACCGTCGCGACGCACGACACCGCCAGCAGCACGACGGCGATCACCCAATAAGCTGCGCCGATCCAGAGTGCCGCGTCGGAGAGGAGTGAACCCGCCGACGCCATCAAATCGCTTCTCTCTCAGTTGTTTGAGGCACGTCCGCGGAAAAGCGCAGCATGACGGCGTC
>Ga0182012_10003691_pt1 | contig 16208 bp, 20 predicted proteins | sample 612S2SmetaG_FD_120486 | JGI IMG/M metagenome (GOLD analysis project Ga0182012, IMG submission 120486) | Permafrost microbial communities from Stordalen Mire, Sweden - 612S2S metaG | ecosystem: Environmental > Terrestrial > Soil > Wetlands > Permafrost | place: Sweden: Stordalen | collected...
GACCCTAGATGGCGGCTGGTGACACGAATGTTGGGTTTAGGGTTGGGCAAAAGTTAGACCAAGCAAGCGTGGCCATTTTGCACACCTTCGTTGTCACTGGGCCGTCTCCCAATATCCCCTGATCAGCACGATTGTGGCGTGGGCCTTCACTATCGCCACGCTGATCGCGATCTCCGTGTCGCCCGTCGTTTTGCGTGGTGGCGTCCTGCTCGCGGTCACCGCATTGCTCGTTCCGACCGACCCCGAGGTCTTCGGCTTGCCCCTCTATACGTTCTGGTGGGCCGGCCTCCTAATCGTGGTTGCGGCTCTTTGGCGGCCCAGAGCCGGGTGGACGCCGTGGCGCCTTGCGTTCGTCTTCGTCGGCGGCCTTTCATCACCGATCATTCTGCTCGTGCTCCCGCTGTTTTTGTGCCGTATGGTCGCGTGGCGAAAAGACATTTCCGAGCGTATCGTTACGATCGCGGCAACGATCTGTGCGACGACGCAAATCATGGAGCTGGTGCAATCCAACAGCGTCGCGCCGAAAAGCCTATTGAGCGCATCCAGTGCATTGGCTGCCTTGCCGTTATTTTTTGGGAATTATCTGGTCGGGAGTTTGGGCCGCGCTCACCCGACGGTCGCGACGGCGATCGAATGGACAGCGGCCATCGCGACGCTGGCTCTCGTCACCGTTGCTCTCCACAGCGGCAGGCGACATGTCGCGATGCTGATCGTCCTGCTTTACCTCCTATTCGGCTCGATTGCGCTTTCGGCCGCGCGTGTCCCGATTTTCATGCTCGATCCGATCTCGGCGGGCCCCAGGTACTTCTTTTATCCCTTTGTGTTCGAAGGGTGGTTCCTTCTGCAGGTCGCCTTCATCGGGCGAAGGGCGATCGTTCGATCAGCCGCGGCTGCCTTTGTGGCGCTCGCCGCGCTAAACGCGGTGCCCGCATTGAGTCGTTCACACGAAGACTTGCACTGGCTGGCGAACATCGCTACTTGCGAAACCCAGGTCGGCGACAGCGCAGTCTACAACGTTCCCATCGAATACGACGGGCGCGCGGCATCGGCGTGGTTCCTGCCGTTGACCGGAGGGCAGTGTCGCGCGCTCGCGGCGAGCGACTTGCTCGCGCGGCCGGGGTTGGCGCACCCATCACCAGTACTTCCCTATACGGTGCACAACCTACCGCCGGCGGGCGTACCGCCGTCTTCCATCGCCGCGGCCGACACGGTCGTCTCGAACGGTTGGAATGGAACGGATTTTCAACACAGTCGTCTACCAGGCTTTGTCGTGGTTGGTTCATATCGTACGGCTGACGCGGACACCGGTCGCTTAACGCTGCGACTTCATCGTGGCGACCGCGTGTTGTTCCGGTCAGGGCCGACCGTGGAGCACCAACGGATCCACATCAACGATCAGCCTCCAGGTAGGTTCGATACCGCGTTGCCGACTGCTGTCGATTGGGCCGTCCTCGAATTCGCGAACCCTCGGCTGCCTCGGGAATTCGTAGTCATCTTTGAGGACGGTGGCACCGGCTGGGGCGAGTGGTCAGCAGTAGCTCTTGCGCGGCGCTCTGGATGCCGAACGCACGCGCGAGCTATCCGAGCAGATGCCGGACTTAATTTGAGCAGACCCGCTCCGCCAGTGTCACTTAATTTGAGCAGAAATCTGCCTTGATTTCGAGCATGGCCGCCGATGAAATCGAGCGGCTACATCTACCGGCGCGGCGAAAGCAAGGCCGAGTTTCTGTCCTGGGTTGCGATCATCGCCGCCAAGTCGCCGGGCCTCAGGCTGCCCTCGCCCAAGAACGGCGACCCCCGAAACCCGTTCAGTCCGAAGGCCGCTGCGACCGTTTGGAAGCGCGTCGGTGTGACATTACGTTCTCCGGGGAGCGGGGCTCTATGTAATGTCACACTCGACGTGGTTTCGGTCCTCGAAACCATCGTCGAAAGGCGTGGACTCAACCCGCTGGCCTTCGCGGTTTCGTATCGCGATCTCGGTCGCGCGCTGGGCATTCACCCCGAAGTCGCGCACCGGCGCGTGAAGGCGATCGTCGAAGCCGGGAAGCTCGTCATTCTCGATCGCGGCACCCAAGGCGAGAAGGGCCTGCCTACGATGTACTGCCTGCCAAACCGTGCGGACCCCGCCGCCGCCCGTGATCATCATGCAGTCGTCGCGCGCAAGGCCAAGCGTGCGGAGTACGAAGCCGAGCAAGCCGCCCTCGCGGTCGCGCAGGTCATCCCGCCGCGGCCTGCCGGCGTCGAGCGCCGCGTCTGTCCGGTTGGGCACGCTACCGAACGCCCACGCTCCAAGCCCCGACTCGTCGCAAGACGCGTCTGATATCTGCAAGCCAGCAGAAACCCGGTTAACGCCCGACTGTTCTTGTCCGTCCCGGTGTGCGAATGCACATCCGCCAAGAGGACCGGGAAGGGTTCCCATCGCCGGCTTGCCGGCGATGGGAGGGACGGGCCGACCCGTTCGGTACGAACGGAATAGGCTCTACACTTGCCTACTCGACCGAAGAACGCGCCTTCGGCGCGCGGCCCCGTGCTCGCGGCGATCGGCTACGCCGCGAGCCGCTCCGCTGAGGCACGCCCGTAAATCATGTTAGAACGAGACCACATTGCATGAGAACAGCCTGATAACATCCGCCGCGAACCACATTAGTCGAGAACGGGCGTCCGGCGGCGGAGCACGGTGTGTCTGAAGGGAATGCCGCTCACGGTCGCCGACTCGTGCGGGGTGACGATCGGAAGGTCTCTTGACTTGATCTACTACATCGACCGATTCGTGTCGTTCGATTCGCTGACACGCGTGAGCGGATGGGTTGTCGGAGATTCGCCGCTGCAGCGCGTTTCGCTGGTTGCGTCGGGAAAGGAACTGGGTGCCTGCAACCCTCTGCCGAGCCCCGACGTTGCCGCACATTACCCTGCAAAGGCACATGCGAAGCTTGCCCGATTCGACATACGATCTGTATCGAGTGCCGCGGCGACGCTCGACGCAATGCTGCGAATCCATTTTACCGACTCTTCCGTCGCCGTGATCTCGAAACTGGGCACACCCTCCCCTTCTGACGCCGGTCATGCTTGTTACGGAAACTTTCTGGCCATGATCGGACGGATGCCGCCCGGGAACTTCCTCGAGATCGGCGCCCGCGCGCGGTCGGGCGTGACCCGCCGGGAAGTGATTCCGCCCGCCTGGGACTACACCGGGTTCGACATCATTGCGGGTCCGAATGTTGACGTCGTCGGCGACGCCCATGCACTGAGCCAATCGTTTCCGCGCCTCAGCTTCGATGCGGTTATGGCCATCTCGGTGCTTGAACACATCCTAATGCCTTGGAAGATGGTGCTCGAGCTCAATGCGGTGATGAGGCTGGGCGGCATCGCGTTGTTCCATACGCACCAAGCTTGGCCGCTCCACGACGAACCCTGGGACTTCTGGCGCTTCAGCAAGGATGCGTGGCCCGCTCTTTTCAATGCGAAGACTGGATTCGAGATTCTCCAAGCGGGCATGGGCGAGCCGACCTTCTTCGTCCCGCTCCGCGTTCAGGCGTCAACCAATTTCGACGAGCAGTTAAGCTATTTGGTGTCAAGCGTTATCGTGAGAAAAACGTCAGAGACGATGTTATCTTGGGACGTAAACCTTCGCGACGCCGTTGACACGGCTTATCCGGCCTGACGTCACGCCGGTGAGTGCGAGGACGTCGAGCTGCTCCGCTTGCGATTTGCAGGACGAGGAAGACGCGGCGGTGCTGCTGCGTCCCCGTACACGACCTAGCCTCGCTTAGCGTGCTGAAAATTCCGAATCGTGTCTTCACCTCTACACGCTGCCCACTTAGAACCGCCCTTCTAAACCGACTTAGACCGGCCAGCCCGGCTAAGATTGCGGCCCCCGGCTTCATGACGGCCGGGGGTCGCAAGACTACCGCGCCGCTGATACGCCGGGGCCCCGGTTTTACCTCGTACAATCACTAGGGGCCACACAGGTGTTTGGCCCAGAATGTGGTAGACTGGCGAACATGGCTCAACGCACGAAAACCAACAGAGGCGTATACCTAGACTTGGCGCTCGACGATGAGATGCGAATTGCCGCAGCGCGCGAGCGCGTGTCTATCTCGCGGTTCATCTCGGACGCCGTGCGGGTCGCGATCGCGAAGCAGAAGCGCCGTCTGAGTGCCGAGGACGTCGCCGCATGAAGCTGACGCGGCCCGTCGTCAGCAGGTGCATCAAGTGCGACGTCGCCGTTGAAACACTCATCTGCCTGCGGTGTGATTACCGTCCCGAGGGATGGCCGCGCGACTGCAAACCAACGCACATAAAAGACACGCAACCGAATCCGGCAACGGGCCGGATGTGGCTGTCGTCACGCGCTAGGCGTTGGCTGCTGCGGCTTCATCGGCAGGGCGTCACGCAATGGAAACGCCCGTCTGGTCGCCTGCAAGATGCTGTCTGCTCGTCATGCTTGGAAGAAGTGGTTAGCCTCATCAAGCAACACCACAAAGGACGCGACGACTGGTCTATAGCCTGCGGAGTTCCCGCAACGACCCGCGCGATGAGCGCCTAAGAAACGACGAAGCCGACGCGCTGGTAACGCGACGGCCGTCTTTTCACCCTAGAAAACCCGCTTTTTTATCCGCCCGCAAAGCTTCAAAATTGAAAGTTTTCTATGTCCTCAGTTTACCACATTACCGCTAACGCGGCAAGTCGCGCTTGCTCGCCTAGCCACGCTGCCCTGAGTGGTTTTCCCCGATTTCCCCGGTGCGTCCTCTGGTGAGCATCGAGCCGGTCACGCCCATTCGGCGGCTTGGCTCGAAAGCCGTCGACGAAGACGCGCTTCGCACGATCGACCTACGCGCGCTGCTCGAACTCGATCTGCCGCCACCCGATTTCGTCGTCGAGCACCTGTTCCCGCGTCGGTCCTTGGTCCTAATGAGTGGCGACTCTGGCGCCGGCAAGACCGCGCTTATCGTTCACGCGGGCATCGCGATCGTACTGGAAAAACCGATCGGCAACCGCTTCGAGCCGGTCGCTGGTGCGAAGGTTCTGTACGTGAACGCCGAGAGTGACCCGTCACTGATCTCGCTGTCGGTGAAGCAAGCCCTAGCGGGAGTCGATGCGACGGCCGAGGCGCTTCCGTGGAACCGCTGGGAGTTTGTGGGCGACCAGGGCTTCGCCGACGTTTGCCTTACGCCCGGCGCCGCCGGGGACGCCGACAAACGACGCTTCGAGAAAAAGATCGCGACCTTTCGCCCCGACGTCATTGTGTTCGATACGCACCGCGCGATATTCCAAGTCGACGATCGCGACAATATCCAAGTGTCGATCGGGTTGAACTGGCTGAAAATTCTCGCGATCAAATTCAACTGCTGCATCGTCGTCGTTCACCACCAAAAGAAACTCAGCGCCGGCAGCAACAGCACCCGCGAGCGGATCACCGGCGCAGCTGCGTTCCGCGAGATCCCCGGCGTGGTACTTAGCGCCGTGTCGGACAACGGTTGCCCGATGACCGCGCTCAACATCGACAAGACGCGCTTCGCCCGCGATGACGTGCAGACGGGCAAGGCGTTCCCGGTCGAAGCGACCTTCGAGCCGCCGCGCCGGCAACCGGATGGAACATACAGTGTCGGCTCATCAGCGTTCGCCATCCTCGCCATCACCGAGCAGGCGCCCGAGCAGACACCAGGCGAGGCGCGGGAAAACCGGAGCGCCGCGCATCTGGTCGCGATCAAAGCGAAACTCATCCATTGGGCCAAGCAACGCAGCGCCGACCAACCCTTCACGAAGATGATGCTCGAAGATCCCAAAAGCGGGCTGCGCGCCCAAGCCGCCGACGTCCGAAAGGCCCTCGACGAGTTGATCGCAGACGGCGAAATCGCCGTTATCGCCGAGCGACCCAGCCGGCGGGGCGGTAACTTGCACCATCTCGCGGAACTCGCCGATTTTCCAGACGACAATTAACGCCCGTGGTTACAGGGTTTTTTCGATCTCCGTCTTTGTCGTCTGATCGTCGTCTTTGTCGTCTGAGACGGCGAAAGATTGTCGTCTTTGTCGTCTGCCCCCCTATAGGGGGCTAGACGACAGACGACAATCATCGCCTAGTCGCCGGGCGACATCGGCGACATCGGGCGACATGCCATGCCGCTGCTGTTGGGGCCGCCGCCGGTCGCCTGGGTGAAGGATAGCCTAGGGCGTCAAGGATGCTCGCTGCGCTCGCACCCCTGCGGGGCGGCTCCGCCGTCCTTGACCCCCTAGGCTGAGTCTTGATCGAGGCGACCGGCGGGGTACGGCAGGACGGAACGGGGCAACGCTGACCGGACGGCTACGCACCACCTGGGGCGCTGCCCCAGACCCCGGAGGACGCCCCCGGACGGACCCGGCAGGTTAGGTGTACCAAACGATTAAGCGTGCGCTCCTGCTTGGGCGGATCGGTTGGTCCGGGTTCCTCGTCGTCAAAGCGGCTGGCACGGTCCTGGGCCTCGCTCTGCTCGGTGTGGATTCGGCGGCCGGGTTCAAGGTCGCCGTCGCGCACGGTGCAAGGGCGCAGTCGCGCGCAGCGCGATCGGAGCGAAGCGACGACCCTTGCGGCGTGTGCGACGATAAGCGACCGCCCCGGCCGGCGACTCCATACCGAGCAAGGGCAGGATGATCGCCAAAAAGCGGGCTCTGGCAGTCGCATTGCTGGAAGTGCTATTCCTAGCCGCTACCTCGAATCGGTGCGCGATTGTCCGCCGGCACGCGTATATGCGATTCGTCACAAGCGCGATTCTTTGACCGCTGACGTGCCGCTGTCGCCGGCCGATGGCCTGGCAGTCATCCGACCGCGCTATCGTTCGCGCAGCGTGGCGCGCGGTGCCCGAAACTAGACGGCCGGCGGGCGCGCACGCACGCGATATCGCGATATTCAGATGCGGTGGCGCTGAAAACTAGACAGTCACCGCGCGGAAGGTTCGCCTTAGAATTGACCTTCCGAAACAGAAAAATAGAAAACTAGAAAGAGTGAACCGATTCTAGGCGGCGGCCGGCATCGGGATCTCGGCGAGTGTTCTGTTGGGCGCGGCGCCGCCGGCAATCGCAGGCTCCTCCACGATCGCCATGATCTCTTGTCGGTCGTCGTCGATCGCGACCGGGACAAAGTTCGTGCCCGTCGGATGCTGCGCCGTTATCTCGACAGCGTGTTCGAGAAGGTAGATCGCTATGGTCGCTGCCGCCACGTCGCGCTCGTCGTCCTTAAGGGGTCGCATCATCGTCTTCGACCTCGATTTCGTCGTCTTGTTGAGCCGCCGCCAGAAATACATCGGTGTTTAGCATAATGTCCCCCACCGCATAATGGATTGGCGGGACTCTCGGCGGGGGTTCCATCGGTTCCGGCTTCCGTGGCGGGAAACCCGCTCGGTGCCGGTGCAGCGGACCGTGCCAATCATCGTAGCGCACAAAGTCGCGAAACCGTCCGTCCTTTCGCCGCACCTGAAAAGCGACGGCCCAGCGAGTTAGCTTGCCGCCGACAACGAGCCACCGCACGACATATCGAGCAAGCAGACCCTGTTCGTCCCAGCGCAACGAGACGAAGTATTCTTCCGGGTATTCAATCCTTGGCATGCTTGAAAGATAGAAAAGTAGAAATCTAGCGTTTGGCGGTGCGGCGCTTGATGTAGTCGTCGACGGCCGTCTCGATCATCGCTTGCAATGTCTTGCTTTGCGGGTCGTGCAGCACGAAATCTTTCCAGGCGGTGTGCTTGGCCTCGGGGATGCGGAAGGCAAGCTGCTTCATGGGGACCTCGGCTGGTTCGGCCGGCTTGGCTTTGCGGATGGTGCGCGGCGGGGTGGATTCGACTGCCGGTTCCGGCTCGACGGCGAATGAAGTGATGACGGACGACTTCGGTTTAGCCATTGACGCGACTCCAAATCTCGGTGAAAAGCGCCGCGATCTCGTCGCGCGCCGGCTTGTTGAGCAAATCGGTGGTTTCCACGACGGCGAGCCCGGTGCCGAACGTGCGCCGGTACAGAAGCCGGTCGTGGATCTCGGTTGGGAAGACGTGGCCTAGCTTGGCGAGGACCGTGCGGCTGTCGACGGCTTCCTGCGATCGGCCGGCCGGGACCGAATTGAGCACGAACGCGAACGGGACGTCGGCGGCTTTGGCGATGCCGGCGCTTTCGTAGGCGGTGAGCACGTCGGCCGGCGACGGCAGAATTGGAATAAGGGCGAAATCCGCCGCCCTGGCGCTTTCGGTGAGCGCGACGGTACTGCGCGGCGCCGAATCGACCCAAACGCTGCTGTAGGACCGGGAACGTGCCGTTTTGAGCGCGCCGGCAAGTTCGCTCGGCGCGATCGTGACGACCAGCGGCGTCTCGGCCGCACGGACGCGCTTCCATGCCGTTGTGCTGCCCTGCGGGTCCGTGTCGACGATCCCCGCGAGATGCCCCGCCTGTACCGCCGCCAAGGCGAGATTGACGGTCAGCGTGCTTTTGCCGACCCCGCCCTTGCCGGATAGGACCATAATCGTCTTCACGCCGGCAGCATAGCATGAAATCTACCTAACTTGAAAGATAGAAAGATAGAAATCTATGCTATACTGTAAGGGAGCGAATACGCTTAGAAAGTGAGTTACGAATGACCGACGAGGAGAACGAGCGCCGCAAGAAGCTGGGCGTCGTCCTGCGACACGCGGCGCTGCGCGAACAGGCCGCTGAAGTCGACGCGCTGACCGCGGCCGAGCGCTACCGTCGCCGGGTAGCGAACCTTGTCGCCTACGCCGAGGAGCGCGCACGAGTGGAGGCAGCGCCGTGACAGCGCTCGCGACCGTCGACCCTGTTGCGGCGTTCCCGGCGATCGGTGAACTGGCGCAGCGCCGGGCGCGCAAGTACGCGGAGAAGGCGCTGGCGCCGAGCACACTGCGTGCCTACCGGGCCGACATGGACGCATTCGAGGATTGGTGCTGGGGCAAGGGATACTGCCCGTTGCCGGCCGCGCCGCAAGTCCTGGCCGACTACGTTCCCGAGATGCACGAAGTCCCGTCGCCGCGCCGGCTGCTGCGCGGCCAAGTCGATCTGTCGACCAACGACCCCGGCGGCCTGCGCGCCAATTCGATCCGGCGCCGGCTGGCCGCCATCCGGTACTGGCACAAGCGCGCCGGCTACCCGTCACCGACCGACCATCCTCTCGTTGAGGAGATCATCGCCGGGGTGCTCCGCACGAAAGTCGAGGAGTGCGGCGAGACAGTGCGGCGCGTTGATCCCATCATGGCCGAGGAACTGCGCGCCATCCTCGCGCCGCTGGGCCGGTCGCCGCGCGACGTCCGCGACCGGGCGCTTCTGTTGGTGAACTTCCGGGGCGCACTGCGGCGGTCGGAACTAGCCGCGCTGCGCCGGTCGGACGTAACGATCCATGCCGACGCGCTGCTGGTGCGGGTCCGCAAGTCAAAGACCGACAAGCTGGGCGCCGGGGCTGTCGTGCCGATCGCGCGGCCGGCAAGCGAAGACTCCTACGATCCCGGCGCGGCGCTTGAAGCGTGGCTCGCGATCGCGCCGGCCGGCGACGGTGAATCACCGCTGTTCTGTAGCCTGCACGGCGCGGCGATCGGCAAACCGTTTGCGCCGGCCGCGATTGCGACGATCATTCAGCGCCGCGCCGAGCGCGCCGAGATCTCTGGCGACTTTTCCGGGCATTCGCTGCGCCGGGGCGTCATCCAATCGCTCAACGCCGAGGGTGTCACCTCGGTTGACATTCAGATGCTCACCAGGCAGCGCACGGCGACGATGGTTACGCTTTACTGCGAGAACAACGACCAGCGCAAACTCGCGCGCCGCTTGCGCGATGGCCTGTAGGCTTTAGAGGGCCACATTCTTAGCGAACTCCGTCTTTGTTACCCCGCGCGATGACCCACTAGACGATGGGTCCCCCGCAGGCGTATAGTCTCAGCCATAATCTAAACCACAAGCGGACCCCGGTTGCGTTCTAACCGCTCCCGAGGCCCTAACCCACCGGAAGGACTAGACTCCCGATGAGCTACGCTGCTGCTACGCGCAGCGCGTGGGCCGCTCCCGTATTTGCGGACGTCCACGCGCCGACCGAACCAACCTACCGGCTCGAACCCACCCACAACCAGCGCACGACGGCTTTAGTCGACGCGCTGCTGCTGCTTCGCGTCGAGCGCAAATGGCGCGCCTTGAACCGGCGCGATGCACACGACGCCTGCCCCGAGATGACGCGCTACCGCAACGCGGTGCGGGTCCTCGAAGTCGACCTGCTGCGGGCGATCGTCACCGCCGACGAATGCCCCGCCGGGGCGAGCGAGGCGAACGGGGGCGACCCCGAACGGACGGCGCTGCTCGATGATCGCGCGATGGCTTGGCGATTGGCGCGCGATCTCGGCTTCACGCTGCCGCGGCCGTCGCGTCCGCTGCTGGTCAAGCTGCGATCGGAGCGCGACTTCCTGGCGACCTACGTCGCCGGTTGCCGGCTGCTGTCGTCGAACGATCGACTCGAAATCACCGCTGCCGTCGACCGGCTCACCGTCGCGGTCGAACTGCTCGAACGTGCCGCGCTGGCCGGTGCGCCATGCTGACGACGCAGGGCTGCCGAACCCCGAACAGGTGCCGCGTTCACGCGCACGTATGCGACCCCGAACCCGGTTCCGATGCTTGGTTGGCGGATGCGCTCGGTGACGCGGCCATGAGCGCCACGCCAACAGTCGACGACTTCGCCGAGGACGTCGACTGGGTTGCGGGCCTCGTTCGGCTGCTGTTCGATTGCCGGCGGCACGAAGCGACGACGCAAGGCATGATTGAGGACGCGCGTCACCGGCTCGTCGCCGCGATCGGCGGTGCGGCATGATGACCGACGACTTGCCGACGATCATTTCCGCGTGTTCCCGCGGCGACGTGACCGAGATCAGCGTCTTCTCTGGTGACGGCGAAACGCTGGTCGAGTTTACGATCGCGCGTGCGCTGCTCGACGTGGATGCGCTCGCGAAACGCTTCGCGGCCGGCGACCGCGCCATCGCGGTGCTGCCATGATTGCGCTTCTCGCGGCCCTTGCCGGTGGGTACTTCCAAAACCTCGCCGCAACGGCCGAGGGGTTGTCCGCGCAAGGCGACACCGCGGCGCTTTGGATTATGACCGCGACAATCGTGTTTGGTATTGCGTCGATTACGGGCGGCAACCTCACGAAAAAGAGCCTACTTGTGTACGCCGGGGCTGGCGTCATCGGCCTTACGGGCGCCGCTGCGCTCATCGACTACAGTACCCACGCCGCAGCCGCCGCGCTCATCAAGTGAAAGATTTTAGCAAGACGTGTGACCGACGTGTGGCACACCGTCGCCGTTTACTGCGGCGATGACGGTCCCGACGATCTCACTTCCCCCGACGCAAGAGAAATGCGTTCAGAAGGACGACTCTAAATTGAAAACTCGGACCCATGATCTCGACTCAGCGACTTCGGCACTGAGGGCAGAACTCGAAAAACCGTCCGAAACCCTCGCCGGCATCCTCGAACCGATGGAGGGCGACATTCGCGCCGCGCTCAAGGCCAAGAAGACCCCGACCGCAATCGCGAAGCTGTTGAAAGGCAACGGGATTGATGCGAGTCTGAATGCCCTTCGGACGCACGTTGTGGCGATTCAGAACTCCAAGCCCCGGAGCAAGAAGCGTGAGACTCAGAGTGCTAGATTGAGGGCTGTTTCCTGAAATGGCTGAGACTCGCTTGCATGCTCTAAAATCGGGGCAGGATAGACAGCCGGGGCCCCCGGCTGAAAAACCGCCTACCGGCGGGGATGCTCGACCGGAGATGAAACTGCGGTTCTCGGTCGAGCAGGACACCGCAATTCGGTTAGCCTGGCGCGCACGTCAACAGTCGATGAACGTCACGCTAACCGCCTTCATGTGGGGCATCTTTGAGGCGTCTCAGCGCGAAGTCGGCGCGAACACGCCGAGTTTCTTGGACCTCGCGCCGACTGCCGGCGCGCTGTCCAATCTCGCCGACGAAGACGAACGTCTACGAAAGGAGATCATGCGCTGCGCCGGCAGCCTGCGTCAGTGTTTCGGCATGTACGCCGACGACGGACCCGCGCTGCGGGCGCACATCGGCGCGGCGCTCGATAAGGTCGAAGCCGCGTTGTCGGCGGCCGATGCGGCTTGCGCTGCGCGCGGGGACACCTTCGCGCAACTGCAGCACGAACTGGCGCAGGCAGCGGCACGGGTGGCGCGTTACGCCAGGTGACTAGCGCCGATAAGAGCGGAAAGCAAGCCCGCTCTTTCGTCGATCTTGAACGGTATCTGCTGTACGGCAAGGCGCAGGACCGGCAACGGGACGCGGCTGGAGAGTTACTTCTTCGCCGCGATCTCGTTGCTCATTGGTCCAGTGGCGTGGCGCTCGACGAAACGGCCGGCCTTGAAATGGAGGCGACCCGCAAGCAGCAGCAACGGGGGCAGCCGGTGCTGCACATCGTCATATCGACGCGCTTCGGCGAATTGCTCAGTGAGGAGCAGGCGCGCACGGCGGTCGACGCGATGCGGCGTTCGCTGGGCGCCGAGCACCTGCAGTACAAGGCCGCGCTGCACTTCGACCCCGACGAGGACCGCTATCACGTCCACTTGATGATTAACCGGCGCGATCTCCGCACCGGCAACCTTCTGCGGATGAAGGGCCACCATTACAAGATGGCGCGCGCATCGGAATGGTGTGAGCGCGATATGGGGCTGCTAGTGGACCGCAAGGTCGATTGGCGCGCGCACGTCAGCGACCGCGATCTCGGCATGGAAGTCGAACGCGCACCGGAGCGCGAGCGCCCGGACGCCCTAAAGAAATCCTGGGAGACGGTCGTCGAGCGCGCGCTGCCGGGGATTGCCGTAGCTGAAACCTGGGCCGACGTTCACGCGGCGCTCCGTCCGTTCGGCGCGGAGATCCGCGAACGGGGCAGCGGGTTCGTCATCGTCGGTCCCGAGCGCGGCTATGAGGTGAAGCTGTCGGCGCTCGGCGTTCTGTCCGACAACCCCGCATCGGCGCGCGAGCTGCGCGGTCGGTTAGGAGACTTCATTCCTAGCGAACCTGCGGCGGTCGGATTGAAGGCGAAAGCGCCGATGGCCGCCGCTGACGTCATCGCCGCCAAGGCCGCGATCATCGCCGCGAACCCCGACATGGTGATCGACGACCTCGCCCAGATGCGCTCGACGTGGACACGTGAAGACGTCGATCGCGAAGTCGCCGCCAAGCTGGGCGTCAAGTTCGCGCAGCACGAGCAGTACAAAGAGGCATTCGAGCAGGTCAATGCTGCTGTTCTTAGCCGTTCGGAGCCGGCCGCCGCGGGTGACGACCGGACGTTCACCACGAAGGCCATCCGCGTCGAAGAAGACGCGCTGTTCGCCGCGGCCGAGAAGATTCACAACCGGCGCGATGGTCCGCGTTTGCGTGCGCCATCGGCCGATCTCACGATGGCGCAGCAGAAGGACGCCTACGCGCATCTCGCCTCCGAGCGCGCGCTGGCGAACGTGACGGGGATTGCCGGCGCGGGCAAGTCGCGTTCGTCGCGCGACTACTGTGCAGCCGAAACAGAAGTCGGCCGGCGCGTGATCGGGACCGCGTGTTCGGGCGAAGCCGCCTTGACGCTGGCCGACGAAGCCAAGATCGACGCGAGGAACCTCGCGCAACTGCTTTCCGACCTGCGACCGGACGAGCAGGGGCGCACCAAGGACCGGCTGACGTCGAAGACGACGATCGTCGTGGACGAGGCGCAGCAGGTCGGTTCGGAGCGATGCCGCGAGCTGCTGGAGATGGTCGCCGCGGTCCCCGGTGCGCGCATTCGATTCTTCGGCGACGTCGAACAGCACGGCTCGGTCGGGCGCGGCGCCCCGTTCCGCGGGCTGGTCGAGACGTTCGGTGCGGTCGATATGGCCGAGACGATGCGCGCCAAGCACGAGCACTTGCGCGAAGTCGCCGTCGCGATGCGCGCCGGCCGCGTCTCGACCGCTTACGACGTGCTGCGCGATCATTCGCACCTGCACGGGTACGCAACCCCCGAAGAAGCATTGGCCTCGCGAGCCGCCGGCTACGTGTCGAGCCTCAAAGCCGACCGCACCGCGCTGCTCATTCCGACCTCGAACGCCGACTGTCTGACCCTTTCGCTGCAAGTCCGTGCTGCGCTACCCGAACGGCTGGGCGAGGAGCGCGACTACGCGACGGCGTTCGGGAAACGGACGTTCGCGGTAGGCGAGCTGGTGCAGGCGCGCGAGCCGAACCGCGAAGCATCGCGATCGGTGAACAGAGATCGTTTTACCGTTGTCGGTCATCGCGATGACGGCCGGCTGGATCTCGAACGCGAGCGCGACGGCCAGCGCGTGACCTGGAACCTCACCGAAAAGCCCCGGCTCGAGTATGGCTGGGCCTGCACGTCCTATTCGGCGACCGGCAAGACCGTCGACGACGTTTGGGGACTGCAAGCCGGAAATCGGAAAGTCGCATACGGCGACGTAACACGGGCCCGCGAGCGCGTGTCGATCGCGTTCACCGGCGACTTCGGCCGCATGATGGCCGACGCGCAGCGCGACTCCAGCAAGACACTGGTCCGCGATGCAGTCGCTGCGCAAGCGCAGCCGGCGCAGCAACGCGAGCAGAGTTTCGCGCGGGCGAAGACGATCGCAGCCGGGCAGCGAGAGCAGCGCGAAGCCGCGGAACGGGCCATCGTGGAGGCCGCCGCACGCGCCGCGGCCGTTGTCGTGGCGCAGCGCGAGGCCCAAGCACGCGCCGAGGCCGTCGCAGCCGCACAGCGAGCGCAGCACGAAGCCGCCGAACGGGCGCAGCAAGAAGTCGCCGCCGCTCTCGCCCTGGTCGAACGCCAACGGCAGCGCGAAGTCATCGAGAAGGCGCGACGCGCGGCCCAAGAACACGCCGAGGCCCAACGGCAAGCCAAAGCCGCGCGCGTGGCGCAACGGTCACCCGAAGACGTCAAGCGCGGCTTTGCAGCCGAGAACATTGGTCACTTCTACGTCTTTGACGAGGAAGTCGTTCACGGCAAGGACGGCAACGAGTACACCATCGCCGAGGGCTGGCATAACGTCATCGGCAAAATCTCACTCGACGGTGACACGCTGAACAAAGCCGCGGTCTCATTCAGCGCGGAGTCGGACGACGGAACGAAGGTTCGCGTCCCGCGCGAGATGGATCTCCTCGAACTCGCCGAGGGCGTCGAATCCGAATCCGTCGAGATCAGCGAGCAGTATCAGCCGCTATTCGAAGCCGCCGTCGAGCGCGCCGCAGAGGCGCAACTGCAGCAAGACTACTCGCAGGTTTCGAGCATCCGCTTCGCGCTCGAACACTCCGGCGGAATGAGTAAGCGCGACTGCCCGACCGACGAATCGATCATGAAACGGCTGCCCGAGCTGCGCGAACGCGCGACGAACGAGCGCGACCCGTGGAAGTACGAAAGCGAGAACGACACTATTGCGAGGATAATCCGGGACGAACTTGGCCGCGGGCGGTCGCAATCGCGCGGCATGGGGCGCTGAAATTGCTTTAGAATGCAAATTCTAAGCCAACCGGCCTTGTCCGTGGAGACACGCGCGGAGCCCGCCAGGCGTGGAGAGCTAAACCTCGATGGCTCCTAGGTCAGCCGGAGGCGCTAAAACGCGTCCTAGGGCTTTATTTGGCCTCTTTTTCGCCGGCTTCGGCGTCCCCCGGCGTCTTTTTGGTCGGCAGGGTCCCGCGGCCGCGGTGTGCGTACCCTTGCCGCCGGGTGAAGTTGCAGCGGAACCATCCGCCGCTGCTCGCCGCGACCGTCTACGAGAACGAAATCACGCGCTCGACGAGGCGATCTATTGAGCAGTTTCCTTGACATCGTGGTACGAACGCCGCTGGCCACGGTCGCAGGCATCGTCGACCGTTGCAGGCGGTCGACGACGTGCAAGGTCGTGCTGTACGTCCTCGTCTTCTTTGTGATCCTTTACGCACGCCGTTCGGACCAGCTCATTCATCCACAGGTCTGGGACGAAGACGGTACGCACATTCTGCGGGACCTCATCCACGACGGTCCCTGGTCGATCCTGCGGCCCTTGAACGGGTATCTAGTCATAATCCCGCGAGCGATCTCGTTTCTTTCGCTCTCCATCTCCGTCTCGGCCCAGTGACAACGAAGGTGTGCAAAATGGCCACGCTTGACTACTCATCGGCGAGAGTAGGCACGCTGGGGCTGTCCCAGGAGCGAAGGGCGCTCCATGAAGCTGGTCTGGTCCCCTGAAGA
>Ga0182012_10003692_pt1 | contig 16202 bp, 13 predicted proteins | sample 612S2SmetaG_FD_120486 | JGI IMG/M metagenome (GOLD analysis project Ga0182012, IMG submission 120486) | Permafrost microbial communities from Stordalen Mire, Sweden - 612S2S metaG | ecosystem: Environmental > Terrestrial > Soil > Wetlands > Permafrost | place: Sweden: Stordalen | collected...
AATTGGACAGGCTACGAACAGAAAAAACACAGACCTCATCCGCCAAAGACGCTCAACCCTGTCCCAAAGCCTTTATCAACAGCGGCGCACTTTCAATGCTGCCGATATCTTGGACAGCAGTGAACAAGCATAAAGCCTCCGGCTTTGCCGGAGGATACTTACTTCGGGACTGATCTCTGAAATGACATGCCACGGAACCCAATTCCCAGAAGACTGGATCCCGGGCTGAGCCTCTGCTGGCCTAACCCTTCTGAGAATTGGGCGAAAGTCCGTTGCCGATCAGTAGTGCGCACACTTCACCACCGTGGAACATGATTCATCGCTGCCAGGCACAAATACTCGCCATCATTGCACGGTGAAGCTGAAGGGCGTGGAGCTGCTGCCGCCGGGGTTGATCACCGTCACCATTCAGGTGCCGGTCTCGTTGGCGTCCTTGAACGACGAATCTTTGAGCTGGCCGGAGTTGACGGAGGTAGTGTTGTTGCCGGGATAGGAGTCGCCTTGGGGATTATGGTAAGTGACCGTGACTCCGCTGACGAAGTTGCTGCCTTGATGGTCAGCGTCCGCACGCTGGTCAAACCCGGCACCGGACTCGGCGACACGGCGGTGACCATGGGCTAGGCGGCTAACTCGGTGAAGCTGTGGGCAGTGAGCAATGCTCTGCGTCACCATGTCCGGCCCACCGCCGGTCACCGCACCGTCAATGTTCCGCTGGCCACAGCTTCGTCGTTGACCAGGGCGCTCGATGACTGACCCGCCGTGCCGGTGTTGTCCGCGATCACCCAGACGTAGTAGGTTCCCGCCGTCGAAGGCGCGGTCACCGTCACGTTCTGCGCCACGCTACCGTTCGCCGACAGACTCGACGCCGGTACCGCCCCCACATCGTTCGCCGAACTGCCGTAGGAACTGCTCGACGAAGTGATCCTCACTTCCGTGCTCGACGCGTTCGCTGTGCCCGTTCCCTGGTTCTTCAGCGTCCAGTTCACCGCCACACTGCCGCCCGGCGCCACGCTCGCCGGGCTGAAGCTGATGTTCTGCACCACAAGATCGGGGCTGCCGCTGCTCTGCACCGATGGCGAAAAGACCGGACCATCCTCCACATCCCGGTCAATGCCTTGGTTGGGAGAGGACCCGAGGGTCACACTGCCCCATATTTCCTGAGCAGGCGATGGACAGATTTGACTTGAGCCTCCTGCACAATACTGGTGGATTCGCCGTTGGGCCCAGTTGCCGGGGAGAACGCTAGCTAAATCCGCAGCCGCATCCACGCCATCTGGATAGAATGCCCAGATAGCATCAGGGGAATTTGTCCAATCGCCTGCGTTATAAGCCCATCCGTATACTCCAGCCTGAAATCCCTGAGCACGTAGTTCGTTGACCCAACCGCTTAGAAATTGGCTAACTGTTGCACTGCAAGTGCTGTTGTCTGTCGAATATGCCTCCATATCGTAGTAGATGATGCTGTTTCCCATTCCCAGCGACGAAGCGCGATTGGCGGCTGCATCCGCCTCGGCAGCACCGAGGTCAGACGCCGTTGTGAGAATCGCATTTTCGATCAAATTATTACCATTGGGATTCTGGGTAATGCAGGATGACTGCGGCCCGACCCATAGGGGCATAATGCCCCGCCCATCGCTGGACACATGGCTAACCCAGCCTGAATCAAGGTTTGTATTTTTTGTCCTCGCGCTCACCTGTGCTGGAACGCTCCCACAACCGTCTTTGATTCCGCTCGGGGGTGCGACAGAAGCGTCACAGCCGCCAATGTAGACGCCGATATCTCGGTAAGGGCTGTTTGCCATCTATGCATCCATCTCGCTCTGGGAAGGAGCCAAGAGTATGTCGAATCCCTGACTCTCGCTGATGCGGATGTTCGATGTGGTAACGCCAGACTGAGTCACAGTAACAGTTGCAGGGCTGCCGGAAGCACCGCTTGCTGTCACTTGGATTGTCCCCGAGCGTTGCCCTCCGGTGTTCGCGGAACAAGACACCGCTATGGTTCCGCTGTTCCCTCCGGTCGCGCCGGAAGCAATTGACAACCATGCTGATCCGCTCGTCACAGTTGAGGAGTAACTCAATGCTCCGGCTCCCGCATTACTCACGCTTATGTTCGTGGAACCAGCAGCTGGAGTCACCGATGGATTGGTTGGGGTCACCGATAGGACCGGTGCCGTTCCCGTATTGATGGTGAAGTACTCAATCGACGCCGGAGAGCTGGAGCCGGCGGAGTTGGAGGCTGACACCGTCCACAGATACGCAGTGCCGTTTGCGAGAGTCCCTGAGGGGATGGGGGCCGTGTTGGTGGTCACGTTTGCCCCATAGACGATTTTGCCGCTGGTGTTCTCAACCGCAACCGAGTAGGCGGTGGCCCCCGTGGAGACGTTCCACGTCAGCGTCGGCGTCACTGTCGCGATCGTGGGTCCGGGCGACGAACCTCCTCCAGGCGACAGCCCGCTCGGAATTTGCGGAGGCCCTCCAGAACCACTATTGACAGTAAAGTAGAACGGCGTGCTCCAGGGGCTTTGGCCGGCAGAGTTTGTTGCTTGAACGTTCCACGCGTAGCTGACGCCGTCCTGCAGCACGCCAGATGGGACCGCCCAAGACGTTGTACTCGACGGAATCAAGGGAACGTCGTAGAAAGTGTTGTTTTTCCCGTAGGGCGCGTTGGATATCGCAAGTTCATAGGTCGTCGCGCCAGAACCAGTCCACTCCAGCGTGGGATTCGTGACCGTGATCTCTGATCCGGGACTGGATGCCCCCGTGGAGAGGTTTGTGGGCATATCTGGAAGCGCGCCAGCATTGACGGTGAAATAGAGCGAGGAACTTACCGGGCTCCAACCGGCACTGGTGTACGCCTGCATATTCCAGCGATAATTGATGCCGTTGAAAAGGAACCCCGGAGGAACAGTGTATGAGGTGAGACCGCCATTGATCTGGCCGCTACTGTAAACGATGTTCGAGGATCCGTAAGGAGCCTTGGAGATCGCAAGGTAGTATTGAGCGGCGCCTGTACTGGTCCAGGAAAGGGTGGGCACAGTGGTGGCGATCGAATTGCCCGGCGAGGTTGTGGATCCGGGCGAAACCGGTTGCGGGGCCGTCGGTGTTGGAGTGGGAGCGGCGGTGACTTGAAGGTTTACCGGCGTCGATGAGCCATTGGTGATGGCAACAAAAGTATGGCTCACCGTGAGGGGGAAACTGGCTGGGTTGGCAAGGTCGGCAGCCGAGAGTGGAAGCTGCAACTGGTTCGGGTTATTGAAGTCAGGCTGGCGTGAAGAACCGTTGAAGGTCACCATGTCGCCCGCAAGGAAACCATATCCGTTGATGAACAACGTCTGCGCGGTAGAGCCTGCGGCAATCGGGTTCGGCGCAAGATTCTGAACAGTGGGTGCGGCACCTTCGTTGCCGGAAGACAGTAGCAAGGTGGCGAGAGTCTGCACTGCGTTATTGGTATTGCTTTTGGCAATGATCGTAATCGGGCAGGAATCCTCGTAGTAGGCGCTGTAGAAGGCACAATAATTCCCTGCGGGGGCAACCGATGGCGCTGTGTACAAACCGGTGTTGGCGTTGATCGCGCCCAGTGCGTCGCCCAGTGAGCCGTCTTCGAGAGACCATGTCACGTTGGATGGGGTAGCGGAAAACTGTACGGTGTCGCCGAGCTTAACGCTGGGCCCGACGGGCGTAACGTTAATTTCCGCCGCGGCATTTGCGATGTCGACTGCATTGCAGACCATGTCCTGAACGTCATAGGACGGCACATCGCCACCGCCTTGGACAATCCCGACAATATTTACCTCAGTCTCGCCGGCTGCGGCCATCGCGTCGTTCTTGGCAATTAGCTGTGCAATCCCTGTGGCAATGTATCCCACACATTCGGACGTAAGATCGCTTTCGATCGCCATCCCCCCGCACAGATCATCGGTCCGACACCGGTTTCCGGCGAAGCACACGCGACAAGAACGCCTGCGGCTCCGCCACATGTGATCACTCCCTTGATGTTCCCGACCAGATTGCACGCTGAGGTCAGCGGAGTAAACTGTGTTGTCTGCAGCTGGTTGGTGCTGAAGTTGTCGTTGCAATCGACAGAAACCGTTGTATCGAGCTGCGGGTTAGCAAGGCACGGGTTGAAGGAATTGAGGTATTGATTGGTGGACGCAGAGCCATTAGAAGTTGCCATCATCAGCGGACTGACGCCAGTGGTCGCGGAAGTCGAGCTGGACGAGTCGGCGGGTGAGAGTCCGAATGCGTTCTCGTGTACGCGCATCCGGTTCAAAACCACCGCAGCTTGCTGGGTTACCGAGGTTGAGGCCGCGACAAAGACCAGTTCAAGGACAGCGGTTTGATTGCCCGAAACGGCGGATACCTCGACCACTTCGCCTGCATAACTCGCTGGGGGAGTAATGCTGCCTGAAAATGTGCCATTGATGTCGGTGGTGGCCGCGTTTTGTGTGATCGAGCCCTCGCTGGAATTGAGGGTCACCGTCGCGTTGGGTACTGGGTTTCCACTGGAATCAGCGGCTGCCGCGGATAGCAGCCAAGGCCCGCTGGGCGAACCCGCGCTTGCTGGCGACGCTAGCAACACCAGCTTAGCCACAGCGGTCACTGGCGTGATTGTGAATTGCGCGCCTGCCGATGAACCACCTCCGGGAGTAGGCGTCGTCACCATCACGACCGCATTACCGGCCGTGGTCAGCTGCGCGGCTGGAATCATAGCCGTCAACTCGCTTGTAGAGACGTATGTTGTCTGCAGCGCTTGGCTGCTCAAGTTCACAACGGACGTGGGCGCAAAGTCGATGCCTGTGAGAGAGATGGGCGTATCGCTGGTACCGGCCGCGACCGAGGACGGAGAAAAGAGTAAAAGCACGGGGAGCGGATATACAAGCGTGATTTGTGCCGCACCTGACTGAGTCGAATCTTCGACACTGGCCGCGGAAATGCTAATAGTGTTGCCGCCCGATGGAATCGAAGCCGGAGCGTCGTACAGTCCGGTGGATGAGATCGTGCCCAGCGTAGCGTTGCCACCGGGAACACCGCCAACAGTCCAGTTAACCTGCTGGCTGAAAGCTCCTGTTCCCTGCACAGTTGCGTTACATTGGTTGGTCTGCCCAATGACAATACTCTGCGAGGTGCAGGCGACCGTGACCGAAGTGATCGTCAAAATAGCAGTGACCGTTACGGTTGACGACCCGCATTTGGTCAAATTCTGCGTAGAGGTGGCAGTGATGGTTGCCGTTCCCGCACTACTCGGCGTAAAAACGCCTGAACTGCTGACCGTTCCCATACTCGTCGGGCTTACAGCCCAACTGACTAAGTTGCTGAAACTCCCAGTTCCCGTCACCGTGGGAGTACAGGTTGACGTTTGATTGGTCTGGATTGACGATGGGGAACAGACCACGGAGACCCCGGAGATCGTTGAAGCGGCTGTAACGGTGAAATTGACGGCAGCCGAGGAGCCGCCTCCCGGAGTGGGATTGGTGACAACGACCGGATAGGAGCCTGCTGTAGCGAGGTCCGCCGTTGTCAGCGAGATGGTCAGCTGGCTGGCGCTCAGGTCGGTAGCGGCATGAGCCGCGCCGTTGAAGGTCACCGTGGAAGTGGTCAGGAACCCGGTCCCGTTGATGGTCAGCGTCTGCGCCGTTGCACCGGCCGCCAGTGAGGCGGGGGACAGCGAGGCGACTGTCGGAATGGGATTGCTCGGAGCCGTGACCGTAATTGTCTCGCTATTCGATTTGGTCGAGTCCTGTGTTGAGGTGGCGGTGACAGTATCCGATCCGGAAGCCGGAACGGTGGCTGGCGACGTATACAGCCCGGAGCTTGAGATTGTGCCTGAGACGGCAGACCAGGTCACGGCGGAGCTGTAGCTGCCCGGTTCCCGACACTGCCGCCGTGCATTGGCTGGTCTGGCCGGTCTGGACGCTGGTGGGAGTGCAGGAGACGCTGACCGAAGTGATGGTGGGGGATACCGGTGGGGTGCTACCGCCCCCGCCGCCGCAAGCAGAGGCAAACAGCAGTGGAACACCCAGAAAAAGTGCACTGAACAAACGAAGGTCTTTGTTTGCTGAATTCCGACGCGACTGAAAGGTCATCTTTCTTTTCCCCACGAACCTGCGAGACCTGTGATCTCAAGCGGTCACGGGCAAAGCAGCCCTCAATGAACTGAAAGGGGAAGATAACCGATAATTGCGTGATTCAGTTGGCGTAGAGCATACTGCAGCGTCATGCAACGCGTAAGAGACACTTGCGATTAGCTTGTGTGCGCTATTCGCAACGAGCCAATTCCCCCCACGTCAAGTGCCAACCATAATACTCAGTTCTGCAAGGCATACACGACCGGGTTCAGTACCTCTCAGCACTTTTCAACCAAGTAGCGTAGCCGAACTCCGAGCGAAATGGCAATACGATGCAGCTTCATGATGCTGATAATTCGTACTGGCCGGTCCTAGCTCTTGTTCCAGCTCAGGAGAATCGGGAGCACAGAAGCGGCTAGCCCTCGTCTTCGTCGAGTTGCTCGCCGCGGCGACCCTTGTAATAGGCTTGGGTGTCAGGATGGTTGACGGTTACGTCGGTAAGAGCTTGATCGAAAATGCCTTTTCCGCGATCGCGCAGGCCTTCTTCGTAATCCTCGCGATCTTGCTCAGAAACCGACATAAAAGACCTTTCCTTGTGCGCCGCGATAATACGCCGCTCCGGTAATGCACTAAAGCGCAGAGTCTCTTCACGTATTCAGGCCGGATTGCTGGATGAGAAGAATCCGTGGATTTTCCAGCCGGACGAGGCACCCCGATGACAAGAACTGGCTAAGTCCAAAGCTACGTTGCATTTGCTGAATCTTCTCGCCTCGGGCCGATTGCGGTCGTCCGGCTGGCGTTTGCTTCAGGAGCGCGGCCACGTAATTCTCTCCGTGGGGAAGAGCCTCGATGCAATTGAAATCTGCCGCTTGTTGCAGTATTGGGCGATTCGTCCTGACAAAGTCGACTTGTGGCAAGGTTTTCCCGAGGGCTTGGCATTGTTCCGGGCGGATTACAGTCCACTCGGAAGTAATTCTTCCTGAAATGAACGGTTGTGGAGCAGACAAGCCCCAGGAGGGCTGGGGAGTGGGCGGAATCTGGGTAGGATAGCCGTGGAATGCCTTCCAGGCATCGATCAGCGGGAAGATATCGTCGGCCATGAACTGCATGGCCTTGTTGTTGACCACGCCCACGAGATCATTGATCGCCCAGCCTTCGATTCCGCCGACCCACAGCCGGCCGAACTTCGTGCAAGGACAGATCACAAGCGGGTTCGCCTTCGCCGTGCTGTCCGTGAACCACCAGACGCCGGCGCCCAAAGCTGCAACTGTGCATAGACCGAGGATGGCCCAGCCAACCGGTCCGCAGAGGAGGGCCGTTCCTCCCTAGTATAGGGGTTTCGATGAACATCGCTTCATTGGCGGGCGTTTCGCCAAACTCCATTTTCGCTAAAAGTGAATGACCAGGCCTGAGCTGATGCGGGTGTTGTTCTGGTGGTTGTTGCCTCCGTTGTTGAAGGTGGTGAGCAGATAGTCGGCTTCAGCCAGGCGAATGGAAAAGGTCTGGTTGATGCGCAGGTCGCCGCCGCCGCCGATGTTGGCAGCGAAGGTTGCAGAGGCGTCGGAATAGGCGGGCGTCTTTCCGGTGACCAGTGACCCGCTGGCGTGAGCGACGCCAAACAGCGCCTGGCCGAAGGGTTGAATGGGGAAGTGATGGACTGGCGCGAGGTAGCGCGGCCCGACGGTGAAGGTGCCGAGGGTGAGATTGAAGTTGTTGGAGCTGATGGGTGCGGTGGACCCGTCGATGGTAAGGTCGCCGACGATGGCAACGCGGCCCGACTTGACGGGCCAGGCAAAGGAGGCGCTGCCTCCATTCATGTTGAAGCAGCCGCAACCGCCAGGGGGCGCGTTACTGCGCAGGTAGGTGTATTCGAGAGCCAATTCGACGCGGTGCAGGTTTGGCGATGCGGGCGGCGGGGCAGCGGCAGCAGGCGCCTGGGCAGCGGCGGAAACGGTGGAGACCACGGCGATGGTCAACAACAGGGCGGATAAGGCTTTGATCCTGATTCGCATGGTATCTCCTTTACTGCACAGTGAGCTGCACGGTAGTTGAGTGGGTATCAGATCCGCTCGTGCCAGTAATGGTGAGCGTGTAGGACTGAGATGTCTGCGGGAGCGCGAAGCCGCCGCCGCAGCCGGTGAGGGCTGCAGCCGTTGCAAGCGAAGCAAGGCCGGCGACTAGCAGGAACAGCTTGCCTCTGACCGCCTTGCGCCAACGGCGGAAGGGAAGCAGCAGAAGCAGCGCCAAAGTGGGCGTGGCTACCGGCCACAAGCTGCTGCTGGGCTGGGCCTGGGCGAACAGGCCGGCCGCCGTCACTATGGAAAGCGTCGAGGTTGCAGGACCGCTGCCGGGGTTGATCTGTGGGGGCGAGAAGGTGACTGTGGAGCCGGGCGGGTATCCCGTCACCGAGAGAGCAACGTTGTTTCCGAAGGCGTTGATGCTATCCACGGTGATGGTGTAGTTGGCCGTAGCGCCGGCGTTCACGGTTTGCGAGCCGGGGCTGGCGGAGATGGAGAAGTCCCCGGGCGGCGCGTTGATGACGACGGTGCGCTGCACCTGGGGCGCCGCGGAGTAATCTGCATTGCCTGCCTGGTTGGCATCGATGACCAGGTTGCCGGCGCTGGTGACAGTGACTGTGCTGCCGGAGACAGTGGCTGATGCGGTACTGGTGGAATCGATGGTGAAGACCACCGCGTTGCTGGAAGCGCCGCCGGTGGCTGTGAGGGTGATGGTCAGGCCCGCGGCGTAAGTCACGGGCGAGGTGGGTTGGGTGAAGTTGATGACCTGCGGGGCCTGGGTGACCACGACTGTGCGCTGTACCTGCGGCGCGGCGGTGTAGTTCGCGTTGCCGGACTGGTTGGCATCGATGACGAATGTCCCGACGCTGGTGATGGTGAGCGTGCTGCCGGAGATTGAGCCGGTGCCGGTGCTGCTTCCGTCGATGGTGAATACGACAGCATTGCCGGAAGCGCCGCCGGTTGCGACCAGTGTGACGGTCAGGCTCGGCGCGTAAGTATTGGGCGAGGTGGGCTGGGTGAAGCTGATGGTTTGCGGCGTCGGCGCATTTACTGTGATGGTTTGTTGAACCTGCGTTGCGGCCGCGTAGTCAGTGTTTCCGGTTTGATTGGCGTCGATGGCGAAGGTGCCGGTGCTCGTGACGTTCAGTGTGCTGCCGGTGATGGATCCGGTCGCGGTGCTGGCCGCGTCGATCGAGAAGGTAACAGCGTTACCAGAAGCGCCGCCGGTTGCAACCAGCGAAATGGTCAGCCCCGTGTTGTAGGTGACCGGTGAGGTGGGCGCAGTGAAGTTGATGGTTTGCGGCGCCTTGTTGACGACGAGTGTTCTTTGTACCTGCGCAGCAGCGGAATAATTTGAGTTTCCGGTCTGGTTGGCGTCGATTACGAATGTGCCGGGAGTGGTGATGGAAAGTGCGGTCCCGCTGATGCTGCCGGTACCGGTGCTGCTTCCATCGATGGTAAATAAGACGGGGTTTCCGGATGCGCCGCCGGTCGCGACCAGGGAGACGGTCAGGCTGGGCGCGTACGTGATGGGCGTGGTGGGTTGCGTGAAGGTGATGGTCTGTGTGCCGATCGAGTTCACGACGATGGTTTGTTGAACCTGTGTTGCCGCGGAGTAATCTGCGTTTCCAGTTTGGTTGGCGTCGATGACGAGGTTACCCGTGCTGGAAACCGTCAGGGTGCTGCCGGCGATGGAGCCCGTAGCCGTGCTGGCCGCGTCGATCGAGAACGTGACGGGGTTTCCAGAAGCGCCGCCAGTTGCAACCAGCGAAATGGTCAGCCCCGCGTTGTAGGTGACCGGCGAAGTGGGCGCGGTGAAGTTGATTGTCTGCGGAGCCTTGTTGACGAGGAATGTTCTTTGTACTTGCGGAGCAGCGGAGTAGGAGGCGTTGCCGGTCTGATTGGCGTCGATGACGAATGTGCCGGGGGCGGTGATGGAGAGTGTGGACCCGCTGATGCCGCCGGTGCCGGTGCTGCTTCCGTCGATGGAGAATACGACGGGATTGCCGGAAGCGCCGCCGGTTGCGACCAGCGTGACGGTGAGGCTGGATGCCCAGGTAATGGGCGTTGTGGGTTGGGTGAAGGTGATGGTTTGCGCTGTCAGCGAGGCGCCTACCCCGGTGCCGTTGACAGGGATTTTCTGGTTGGTGCCTGAGACGTTCAGGTTGTTGTCGGTCACCATTACGGAGCCGCTGTTGGCTCCTGCCGCGTTCGGCACAAAGTTGACCGAAACATCGCAGCTTGCGGTTGAGAGGAGCGATGTTCCCTGTGCGCAGAGACTGGTGTCCAGGCTATTTTCGGGGAAGTTGGAAAGATACTGCGGATTTGTCCCGGAGCCGAACGCCAGGGACGCATTGCCAATGTTGGTAATGGTCGCGGTTTGCGGGCCGTCTGTGGTGTCCGTTGAACCCAAGTTGGTGGCTGTTTTGAAGGTCAGGGTGGGCGGATCCTGCGTGTCCAGTTTGTAGACCTGCTGGTCAAGCGTACTTGCGACAAAAGGATCTCCGCTTCCATTGATCGCAACATCGTATATGGAGCTCAGGGTAATGGGGATGGTGACAGGCGTGCCGTAAGTGCCTCCCGTAAATGGGACCTTTATCAAGTAACTGGAGCCGGTGAATCCAGTGTGCTGCTCGGCGACGTAAAGGTCCCCCGCTGCATCGAGCGCCAGGCCAATGGGAGCGCCAACACCGCTCTGCAACTCGGAGCTGGGGACGACCGTAACCTGGGTACCCCAGCCTGTGCCTGTCCAAGGCAATTCAAGCACGTTATGACCGTAAGTGTTAGCTGCGAAAACGTCGCCATTCTGATCGACCGCGACGCCATTGACACTGCTTAGCCCGGTGAAAGGCAGAACGACCGGCGTTCCGTAACCGCTGGAGGTCCAGGGCACTTCGACCACTTCATCCTGGGCATAGTCAGCAAAGAAGATGTCTCCCAACGCATCTACCGTAAGATGCCTGGGCTCGCGCGTGGTGGTTCCAAGAGGTACGGTTGTCTGCGTTCCATAGGCGCTACCTGTCCAGGGGATCTTGATGATGTCGAACCCTCCATAACCTCCCACATAAACATTGCCCGCGCCGTCCACTGCTACTCCAAACGGCTCGGTGTATCCGGAGCCGATCTGCGTGGGGCTGCTATATGTGTTGTTGCCCGTCTTCGTTAGTTGATAAACGGCCCCGCCCGCATTATCGACAAAGAAGACATTCCCGCCTGCGCTGGCCGCAACGCCGGTGACAGTGTAGGAGGTGGGCGTTGGCAGCAAACTGGACTGCGGGGCAGTACCAAAGGCGATCTCCGGCCCGGTGGCATAACCCGGCAGATAGGTAATGCCGAGCACGTTTCCGCTGCCATCCAGCAGTTCCGCAACTCCTGGGCGGATTCCGGGCGCAACCGGGTCGAAGATCACGTTGACCGTGCATGTTTGGCCAACGGTATAAGCGGTTGTGGTATTGCAGGTTCCGCCTGAGGTTTCGGCGAAGTCGAGGGCCGCCACGCCCTGAGCCAGCACCTGAATTGAGGCAGGCGTCCCCGCTGTTGTAATCCCGACCGTTACGGTCTGGGTCGGCTGGGGTATGCCGATCTGGGACGAGAAGCCCACGCCGGTTCCGTTGAGGGTGGCGCTGGTGTCGTCAGCCGCGTTGTTGTTGTCGGTGACCTGAATGCTTCCTGAAAAGCTGGTGGCAGAGGTAGGCGTGAAGGTGGCGTAGATAAAGCAACTGGAGCCGGCCACCAGCGAACCCGTAGTTCCGCAAGCGCTCGTACCAGTCACTGAGGCAAACCCGGCGCCGCTTATGCTGACGGAATAGGACAGCGCGGCATTGCCGCTGTTTGAGAGCGTGGCCTGCATTGGCTCGCTGGTTGTTCCTGCAACCTGATCAGTAAATGCGAGCGGATTTGGCGAGAGCGACGCGACTGGCGCGGGTGGAGGGGTTCCAGTACCCGTGCCGGTGCCGGAAAGGTTGATTGTCGATGGCGAACTGTTCGCGTTGCTGTCCAGCACAATGCTCCCCGTATAGGCCTGGTCGGCCGTGGGGCTAAACGTGATGCCAATGGTGCAGCTCGCGCCGGGGGCCACCGAACCGGGCAGGTTGCAGGTTCCCGCGCCCGCGCCGGTCACGATGGCGAACGGGCCGCTCACCGTTGGCGTACCCGTGAAGTTAAGGGCCACGCCGCTCGGATTCAAGACCGTCACGTAGGCCGGGCTGCTGGTGGTATACACCTGCTGGTTGGCAAACACGTACTGCCCGGTCGCGCCGGCGGAGGTTACAGCGGCGGGAGACCTTTCAGTCGCTACAATGTTTCCGTAAACGTCCATCGTAAAGGTTTCGTTGTCCGCCGTGCCTGTCGCTGATCCGTATCCCGTATCGGGCTCGCCGATCGAGCTTGCAGACAGGTCATAGTAGTTACCCATCACCGTGTAGATGTTTCCCTGCGAATTCACCTGACGAATTGCACCATCGAAGTAGTCCGAGATATAGACACGGTTGGCGGGATCGACGTAGACGCCTTCCGGTACCGAGAGCGCCGCAGCGGTGGCAGGTACGCCGTCCATCGTGTACGAATCGCTGCCACCGCCCGCGAAGGTCGAAATATCACCGCCGGAATTCACAATGCGGATGACGTTGTTTCCTGTATCCGATATGTAGGAATTTCCCTCGCTGTCGAAAGCAATCCAACTAGGATTGCATAGGTTCGCCTGTGTTGCTAAATACGGCCCGGCGCCTGTCGAATAGAGGCCACCGCCGCAAGTGGAGCTTCCCGCGAAGATGCTGATCTTCCCGGTGGCGCTCGATACCTCGCGGATAACGTAGTCAAGTACGTCGGCAATGTAAAGGTTGTTGTTGGCATCGATCCCAAGACCTTCGGGGCGGCTGAGTTTCGCATCCGTAGCCGGGCATCCATCGCCCAGCGTGTCCGTCTGGGTGCCGCCGCAGCTTCCAGAACCGCCGCCGGCAAGAATCGAGATGACTCCTCCGGGAGTGATCTTCCATACCGTATTAGTGAGTAAATCCGACATATACAGGTTGTTGCTTGAATCCATTGCCAGCCCCCAAGGCTCCTCGAACTGCGCGCTCGTCGCTACCGCGCTGCCGTTTGGGTACCCCGGATTGTTCTGTTGTCCGGCAAACGTGCTGATGTAGCCGGTCGTATGATCGATTCGGCGCACCACATGGTTGCCTGCGTCGGCAATGAACAGGTTCCCGCTCGAGTCAAAGGCTACCCCTGCCGGGGAATTGAGCTTTGTGTTGCTAGAGTTCGCGGGGCCGCCGTCTCCGCCATACCCAGTGCCATTGAGACCGGCGATGAGGTTCACAGTCGCAGGAACGAAAACGATTGCCGCCGACGGTCCAGAGGCAGGTGGGCCATATTGTGCGATGGCTGGGCTCTGGGCGAAAACGAGGGTGAGCGCTGCGGCTGCCAACATCCAGAATTTGCGGATCATCGAATGCTCCTTGTAGGGCACGCGCCGGGGGCGGGCGGGTCTTATGGCAATGGAATTGTCATGTTTGTCTTCGGCTGCCCCCCGGGGACGGATTTCAATCAGCTTTTTGCAAGTTGTGACACAACAAGATGGGAATGTCCTCAAATTGAGGATTAAAAGACGAATGGCGCGGCCGCGGTAGACCTCGCGCCAGGGAGAGTGGAAAAAAGAAGGGCCGGAAACCTCTCTTGAACAGTTATGCGCAGAAATTGCGTAAAGCCCGCCATTCCACGCAAAGAAATTCTCCGCCCGTCTGCCAGGTGTGGTTTCGCATGAGTGGCTCGTCGACTACCGCCCGCACAAGCGGTGTCCGGCCGCGTGAGCCCACCGATAAGACCGTAGTTCTTCTTAGCGCCAACTAAACAGAATTACCCTTTTGTTGTTGGGCTACCAATATGCCCACGTTTGCTGCCGTTGGCGATCCTTTTTCGCATTCGTTCCAGAGCCAAAGACTGCAGCGTATTCAGAAGACCAACCCAGCAGGACCCAAATCTGGTGCGACCGAAGTCCAGGTGGATGACCGCCAAACGATGAGGCTGGGAGCAGGGCAGAGTCGCTTAGAATCCCTTGGACGACCTCGATCTAAAGGGATGAACTGAGAATGGAAATTGCCTAATCAAACGTGAGTTCCCCCGGCTCTGCCGGGGTGGCAGTAGCAGTTTGACATTTGCGGGAGTCCATCCAAGAGACTCCGAGAGGTGAGCCGCCAAGCACACTTCAAGGAGAATCCCGGATGGACGAATATGAGATCTGTCTTCTGTAAACCCGTTTTTCACTCAAATAGAACTGGCTGCGTAGACGTCTGTTCAGCATCGCGGAAGTTGCACAGGCCAACACCGACCAAGCGGTAGCGCTGATGGGGATCCAGGTCCACGCGCTCTCTCAGGGATAGGGCTATGCAGGTCAATTCTTCACATGAAGATGGCGGAGAGGATGGCGTATGGCTACGGGTCAGGATCTTAAATTCACTCGTTCTTAGCCTCAGGACCACTGTGCGCGCTATGCGGGTTTCTTTGCGGGATGCCGCCCAGGTCTTCTCCGCCAGCCGGCGTATCAGTGGCACTGTTTCGGATAACGGCACGTCATGCTGGAAAGTGTCTTCTGCGGACACTGACTGTGTAGGACGGTCCGGAAGGACCGGGCTGTTGTCGATTCCACGTGCCAACTCGTAGAGGCGAACTCCGTGGCGGCCAAACGGACCTTCGAGCGTTGGCAGCTCCAGCCGCCGTAAGTCTCCCACAGTCCGTATTCCAAGTTTCTCAAGCCTTGCTTCCGTCACCTTGCCAACGCCAGGTAGGCGTCCCACCGGAAGCGGCGGGAGGAATGTATCCACCTCGTCCGGCTGGATTACGAAGAGGCCACCCGGCTTTCGCCAGTCGGAAGCGATCTTTGCCAGGAACTTGTTCGGCGCCACCCCGGCGGAAGCGGTGAGGTTCAGCTCCTCACGGATTTGCTCTCGAATTGTACTTGCCACACGCGTGGCAGTCGGTAGCCCGGTTTTGTTTTCCGTAACGTCCAGGTACGCTTCGTCCAGTGAGAGCGGTTCAACCAAGTCCGTGTGACGCTTGAAGATCTCTCGCACGAGCAGCGAAACGGCCCGATAGCGTGGGAAATCCGGAGGTACGAAAACAGCCTCAGGGCAAAGTCGCTCGGCACGAACCGCTGGCATGGCCGAACGAATACCGAAACGCCTCGCTTCATACGAAGCAGCGCAGACGACAGAACGGTTTCCCAGCCAGGCGACAACGACTGGCTTGACGCGTAGTTGCGGGTCATCCCGTTGCTCGACGGATGCATAAAAGGCATCCATGTCGATGTGCACGATTTTCCGAACAGCCATCTTGCAAAAATTCTATGCCCGGTGTGAAAACCCGCGCGATTGGAGCCTGAAATCGGCCGATTCTCACGCGATTCCCGGCTAGGTCCCCGCCCAAAAGCCAGATGTGGTGGGACTATGCAGATGTCTTCGCGCCGGACCTTGCTTCCGCCCGTGCTGCAAACGCCTTGGCCATCTGAAGGAAATTAATGGTTTTTCGTCCAGTTGCCGAAGACGTAGATCAATCTTAATTGCTCGATGAGTGCATGGCCTGTAGTCGTCAAGCGAGATCCAAGCACAAGCCAGCCTCTGCAGTCGTCGAATGATCACTGCGCGTCGCGACGAAATCATCTGCAATGCCGTCTTGTTCCTAAATGGGGCCAGCTAATGCGGGCTTTCCTCCGAGGTGTCCGTGACGCCACACACAACCTGCGCGGGTCTCCCGGATTTACGGCGACGGTCGCTAAACTTGGAGAAAACGTGCAGATCGACGTCTGCCCGAGGCTCGATCCTGCTGAGCGTTTCTGCATTTGCGACGTGGCTTTCTTCGACACACGCTGGACGCGCACAGACTATTGTCGATTTCATTAAAGCCGCAAGTAAGTGCCCGGGGGCCTTTGCATTGGCTTCTGATTGGGCAAATCGATCTCCGGAAAGTCCTCTATTGCGTCTTATTTTGAATCGATCACAACATTTGCTAGTGTAGTCCACCACACAGATGGTCATTTATTCAAGACCGCCCGAGCGCGTGTGACCTTTTCCAGGATGTCAGTGGCTTTGGCGGTCCAGATGAAGGGCTTGGGATTCTGATTGTGGCC
>Ga0182012_10003693_pt1 | contig 16200 bp, 11 predicted proteins | sample 612S2SmetaG_FD_120486 | JGI IMG/M metagenome (GOLD analysis project Ga0182012, IMG submission 120486) | Permafrost microbial communities from Stordalen Mire, Sweden - 612S2S metaG | ecosystem: Environmental > Terrestrial > Soil > Wetlands > Permafrost | place: Sweden: Stordalen | collected...
AGCGTGCATTTCTTCAGTTGAAAAAACGAAGCCAAAGCGGAGGGGGTCGAAGGGGCGGCGGTTGCGGCGGGCGTTGGATGCCATTTCGCAGGCGCGGAGGTATTCGCGGTTGCGGTGCTCCAGGGAAGCTTCTTGTTTCTCCTTTTCTTTGCGTTCCTGCTGGAGTTGTTGGAGTTCGGCCAGGTTGTTTTTGCGGAGATTGGTGATGCGGCGCTCCTGGAGGGCGAGGTTGGTGAAGTCCTTCTTATAGGTTAGGTAGATTTTGCCTTGGAGGAGGTTTTCGTCGGCGAAATCGTTCGCGAATTCGAGGCGGCCGAGAGCCCAGATGCTGGCTTCGAGCGGGTGAATGCGGAGGAGACGCCATTCGGCGTCGGCGATGATTTGGACGAGCGCGCGTTCGCGATCGGTGGCGGGAGAGAATTCGAGGAAATTGCGGTCGAGGTGTTGTTGGTAGACGACGGCGTCGTCGGAGGTAAGGAGGACGGTGCGACCGGTTAAGCCGGTTTTGACGGCGTTCATGGAAGATTTCGCCTTACCTTCGTCCGTAACAGGACCGCAACTTTTTTGCGCGTTGGCTCGGTTAGCAGCGAGTTGCGCTTGGGAAATGGGATTAGAAAACATGGTTTCGGGTCTACCGGTTGGAGCTTGCTTCGCAAGCATAAGCTTTGACGGCTTTACTTTTGCACGGGCGGGGAGGGCGACGAGATAAAGGTGAGGGTTTTTGGGGAGGGTGAAGAGGGGTTAAGTGCTTTGTGCTGTGGGAGATGGAGATATTTTAAAAATATTTGCAAGTGTTGTGACCGAAAAACGCGGCTCCTAAAAACGCTGCTCGCTTGATACAAGCAGGGGGCGGTGAACGCCGCCCTGACGGTCGCGGTTCCTTTGCTGCAAGCGAAGGGAAGGCGTAAACGGGAGGTGGGGTTTCCGAAGGGTTTTTGAGGGTTTTCGGAGGGTTTTCGAGAGGTTTTCGAAAAGCACTTTCCCTGGGGAGTACCGCTATTTGTCCTAATGCCGGTAGCTACTCTAATTTACGATGATGCGCAAAGCGAGCTTTGCCCTGGCGGCGGCCGGCCTGACGTTCTGCGTGACGCGGGTGGGGGCGCAGATGGCGGATCTGCCGCAACGCGGGGTGTACCCAAATGGCGCTTACACTTTCGACAAGCTGGAATCGATCAACAAGTACAAAGGGATTTTGACGTACTCGATTCCGATCACGAGTTTGCCGCTGGGCCGCGGGGGGATGACGGTTCCGGTGAACCTGGTGGCCGCTTTGGATAGGTGCTTGTTTCAGAAAGTAGTCGGCGACCAGTCCAAGTCCCTCGGCGTCGGCCGCAACGCTCTGCGGGAAACGTTTAAATCCGGAGGTTGTGAAGTGCGCGATCAAGCCTTCTTCGTCCACTCCGAACCAGGTCTCGCGGTATTTGTGCGGTTGGGATAGTTCGGGGAGGGGCGATCACGGTGGTAAACGCCGGGCGCCAAGCGGTGCTATCGACGGAGGCATTCTCGGGTTTCAGCGGAGGGATTTGGGCGTCGTGGAATATAACGGGGATGTGCGGATTCAGGTGGCGGGCACGGCTGGCCCAAAATGGCGTAGTGAACGGAATCTTTTTCTGGCGCGCGGGGTGACGCCAAGTAAAATGTGTCTGACACCTTTTTGGCCCCTTGGGCCGGTTGACTTGAACCGGAAGCCTTCTTGAACGTTCGCCTAGTTGATGGCATGTATGATTGTTCCGGCATTATTATGCGCTGCCACCGGCGATCGACGAGCGGCTGGACGTTTTGGGACCGCAGTCTCAAGCGGAACGCCCATTGGCCGGATGGTTGGTGGGGATGCGTTGAAGTTGGGCGGCTGGCAGCGATTGGACGCCGAGTATGACAAGCAGTTTGGCGTTGAGATGGCCGGTTGGCCGCCCAACGCGCCGAAGAGTTGAAACGTGAGGAGGAAGGAATGAAAGCGACAGTAGAAAAGTCTGCCGTAGCCACGGGCGAAACCACAGGCAAAGCGGAGACCATTATTTATTGGATTGTGACCACTCTCTTTTGCCTGCAGATGAGCTTCACAGCATACGCACAGCTGCGCCTGCCGCAGGTGGCGCAGGCTTTTGCGCACCTCGGATTTCCGAGCTACTTCCGGGTGGAGCTTTCATGGGCCAAGTTCCTGGGCGTGGCGCTGCTACTCGCGCCGGTTCCCGTGCGGCTCAAGGAGTGGGCCTACGCGGGTTTCGCGATCACGCTCGTTTCGGCGCTGATGGCGCACCTCGCGGTGGGTGATGGCCCGGAATCGTGGAGCTGGGCGGCGGGCACCGGCGTGCTTTGGACGGTCTCATACGTCTTATGGCGGCGACTGCAGGCGATGCGGGAAAGCGCTTAACGGCAACACGGTTTTGCGTGTTCATTTACCTGGATGATATTCCTTTTCGGTGTGGCCAGCTAAGTCGGACTCATAGAAATAGACGTCGCGTAGGTGCCGGGGCTGTAGCGTTCGGCTTGATCGATTAGGCGAACGTTTACGGAACTGGCGTTTTCCCGGGGTAGGGCTGCCACACGGCGGAACGTGACGTCGCCGATTTCGATGGGTTGGTAGCGGCGAGAACAGAGTAAGTCGAGAGCGGCGATGCCGGCGAAGGAGCTGACTTCTTGACAGCACTGGTGCACCCTTTTCGAGAAAGAAGCTCTCAATCGCGGCTAAAGTCGCCGGCGTGAGTTGCGCGAACAGGCCCGATCCGAAGATTTGCGTGATGGGAGCATTGATGCCGTCGAAGACGGCGTATGCGCCGGCGCGTTCGATCCAGGTGGAACCGCTCCGGGGGAACAGGCCGCGGCGGGCTTCGGCGAATTGCTTGCAGGCGCGGCCCCCGGGTGCGTTCGAGACGTTGGAGAGCGCGAGGTTGGAGGGAAGCATGTGGAGTTATCTTACAAGCGCGAGCGGAACAATTTGATTTCCATGGGCCACGATTCGGGCAGGATATCGGCAAAGGGGCGTTCCTCATGAACTGCTAGCGGGCCCGCCAATTCTGGACGAGCGCAAAAGGGGTCCGTGGCTCGGCTAAGGTGTTGATCACGAACTTATCTCCGTTGGCGGAAACGTCGAAGGGGGCGAATGCGTAACGCCGAATTTCAGTCTTAAAAAGCGGTTGTTCGCTAAAAACTTTCAGTTTGCCGTTCGAGCGGTCAAGTTCAGCGGCCATGACTTGATTTGCCGGCGTAAGGTAAAAGAGTTCTTTGCCGTCGCGACGCCAGCGCGGAGCCCTACCGCCAGCGGCGGAAATCAAGAGTTTCCCCGCGCTGGCTTGCTCGCTGTTTGAGCTTGATAGAAAATCTTGGGGATCGAAGGGAATCAAATAGACCTCGGGCCTACCCGATTCTTCAGAGGTGTAGGCAATCCAACGTCCGTCTGGTGAGAATTGGCCATCGTAAACCGCTTTCTGAGCGTGAGAAAGTAGTCGCGGCCGAGGGTCGCCTGCCAGGGGTAAGATCCATAGATCGGCGCGAGAAAGGCCGATGTCTCCGCGGGTGTAAAGAATGAATTGCCCGTCGCGGGACCAACTGGTGGGCCAGATCTGGCTTAAGGGCTCGTCGGCTGCCAGGAGCAGTTCATTTTTGCCGGAACCGTCAGATGGCCGGAGGTAGATGCCCAATAACGATTTGCCTTCTAGAAGGCCAAAGGCCAGGCGGGCCCCGTCGGGCGACCACACGGGGACGCCGTGGTCGACATCAGGTTCGGCGCTCAATTTCCAACGAACGTGGCGATTAAAATCATCGATCCAAATATCGCTACAGAGGGAATCGGGGCTCAGGTTAAGGGCGAGCATTTGGGAGTCCGGGGAAAGCCGAACGTCGAAGTAGTCGCCATCCTCGCCGATGACGGCAAGGTCGTGCCGGCTCGATCAAACAGTTTCAGGCGGCTGCTGGCTACGCCGAGTTTTTTGTAGATCAAAAGGCCGGTTTGCGAAACGTCGAATACTCTGGTCCAGTGATCCTCGGCCAGACCTTCCGCGACGGCATGTGGATTACCGGTTAACAAACCGCGGGCGGGATCGAAGGGTCGCGCCAGGAGGGTTTGGCCGCGGCGATAAAGAAGAAAACCGGAAGCATATAACGCCTCAGATTCCTGGTTCACGAGCAGCCTCATTTCCTTGCCATCGGTGGTGGCGAAATAAGTGCCGGCCAAGGCTTTATCGCCGCCCGTTGCGCGAAATAGGAGATGGCGTCCGTCGGGCAATATCTGCGGTACGGCACAAATCCTAAACCGCGACAGGTCGAGAGCGATGCTGAGCAGCGGATGGCCCTCGGACACACTCACCCGACTGATGCCCTTGCCGTCGTCGGCTACAAAGAAAATGATGCCATCACTCCTCCAGGTGGCCCCACCCGGTTGTGGCGCATCGGCGATAGCGACCGGCGGACTACCTGCCGCCTTGATGGTATTCAATTTGCCTTCGGCAAAGAAGCCGAGCGCCCGGCTGTCTGGAGACCAGAACGGGAATTGCGCTCCATCGGTGCCAGGCAAAACGCGCGCCTCGAAGGAATCGAGCGAACGGACCCAGAGCATGATTTTCCCGTTGGCGTTAGAGGCGGGAAACGCAACGGTATGTCCGTCGGGCGACAGGGCGGGCGAGCCGCCTTCCAAATTGAAGGTGACGCCGGGAGGGGGCGTGAGTTCGGAAATGAAAGTTCCGCCGGGAGCGTTTCCGGCTCTTGATGCGACGAAAACGATGCCGGCGACTGAGGCCAGAAGGGTAGCGGCCAGCGCCGAATATAGCAGCTTGCGGATGGCAGGAGGTGACGTGTTAACCGGCGGCTCCGAACGCTCCTCTCTGGGAAGGGCCGGCTCGCCGGCATGCCCAGGTTGTTCCAGCTTAGGCGATTCAGTAAGCGGCGCTACGAAGCGATATCCTTCTCTCGCGGCAGAGTCTGGATAAATCGCGGATGAGCGGCATTGGTCCAACAAAACCCCGCGTATCTGACGGATGGCGAAGTTAATGCTACCCTCAGCTTCAAGATAGACGTTGTCTCCCCAGATATGCCGCCGGATGGCGTCTCGCGAGACAACTCGAGGGGCGTGCTGAATCAGCAAGGTCAAAATCTGCAAGGGCTGCTTTTGCAACTTCAACCGGATGCCACGGCGGGAGAGTGTTTGCCGGTCTAAGTCGAGTTCGAACTCGCCGAAGCGGATGATTTTTTGCCGCGCAGGTGCGCCTCCAGTGGCCATTTTTCGGCTGTCTTATCTAGCGCCATGCCCTCAGGCGATGGTGTAGGTATTGTATCGGCAATGGGTTAGCTCCTCATGTGGAGATGAGGCACAACTCAGCCGCGGGCTCATTCCCAAGCGCCGAACGGTCTGGCAAAGTAAAGGTCGCGGAGAGGCCGGACAAAAAAAAGACCCGCGGATGTTACGGTTTTGGCGGTTTATTCGCGCCTATAAAGATGAGAGCCGGCAGACAACATGACAAAACCCATTTTGTTTAGAACCCTATTGACGGAGGAGTTAGTGCCGGTGACGGCGAGCGCCCAGACGGCGACGGACTATGCATACGTAGTTACCTCAGCGCTAACCGCATTGTGTAGCAACTGTTGCTTATGAAGGCTGGAGACGGATCGCAATGCAAATCTTATTACTCGCCGGCAGCCAGCAATTCGGAAGGTATGAAGGAGAACAAAATGATGTTAGTAGTTAGATCGCTCGCGTTAAGCGGGGCAGTTATGTCACTGACGGCGAGCTTAGTGGGTCAGAACGTAGTTACCGACTGGAACAGCATTGCGTCGAGCACGATTGTGGCGCACGGCGGGAAGAGTGCCGGATCAGCGGCGGTATGGTTTGCGTACGAGAGCATTGCCGTCTACGACGCTATTAATAGCATCGATAGAAGGTTCAAGCCGATGTACTATGACGGCCGTTGCGACCGCGATGCGTCGGAGGAAGCGGCGGCGATCGCCGCGGCGCACCGCGTCCTGGTCTATTATTTTCCGCAACAGCAGGCTACGCTGGATGCAAATTACCGATCGTCGTTAACTCAAATCGCGTCATCCCGGCGCGCTAAAGAAGCGGGCATTGAGGTGGGCGAGGCGGCGGCGCAGGCGCTTATCGCCGCGCGCACAGGCGATGGCCTGGAAGCGGATGTTCCGTATCAGCCGGGCAGCGGACCCGGGGTTTGGCAGCCTACACCCCCCGGCTACTTAGCTGCGGCGACGCCTTGGCTGGGAACAATGCGTCCTTTCACGCTGACTTCGCCCGAGCAATTTCTGCCGGCGGGACCGAAGCAACTCTCCGGAGAAGAGTGGGCGGCCGACTATAACGTGACGCGGCTGTTTGGCGCGCAGAATAGTGCCGTGAGAACCGCCGGACAAACCGAAATCGGGCTCTTCTGGACGGAACACACGTCGCAGCAATATGCCCGCGCCTGGAACTATCTGGTGCAAAACCAGCGCTTGGACTTAGCGGATTCGGCGCGCCTGATGGCCATGTTGTGGACCGGATTCTCAGACTCGGCGATTGGCTGTTTCAACGCAAAATACACTTATAGTTTTTGGCGTCCGGTGACGGCGATTCAAGCGGGCGGAGGAAATGATGAATTGGCCCCCGATCCGGCGTGGCTGCCGCTCGGTACAACGCCGAATCATCCGGAGTATCCGGCGGCGCACGCATGCGTTACTTCAGGGGTCTCGCATCTGGTGGCGGACTTTTTCGGTACGAGCAAGGTGCAGGTGGTTGTGGACAGCCTTGCCTTTAAGGATGGCGTGCATACGCACACCTTTGAGAACACTACAGACTGGCTCGATGAAGTGTCATGGGCGCGAGTGTTTGCGGGCTTCCATTTCCTCCATTCCCTGAAAGACGGCGCACAACTGGGCGAATCCGTAGCGGAACACGTGAACCGGACAAGTTTTGGGCGGGAGCGGCGCAGATGAGCCGGGCTAGCCCGGCATGGCAGTTAGTGGAATCGTTTGGAATTTTCAATTCAGATATCAGGAGAAAACATTATGGCGACTTTTAAGATTCGTGATTTGATGGTGGCGGTGCGGCCAGGGCTGCAAACACCGCAAAGGCCAGTGGCATTAGACGAGTGCGGCGACGACACAAATACTTTCATTTGCGAAGCCGCACCATTCGACAGCGGTGGCGGAGGAGGCTGCGACGACTGTACGTTCACACAGGATTGCGAGGGCTGTACAAACCCTTCGAATCCCTGCGGTCCGTGCACAAATGGCGATAGCTGCGGCGGGTGCACCCGGACTTGCCAGGGTTGTACCCAGACTTGCGGCTGTACCCGGACCTGCGGACACACGTGTGGCGGGAGGACCGGCGGGGGCTGTAACTTCCATACCATCGGCGAACCGCCTATCATTGCGCAGATGGCCGGCAGCCAACTCGCCAGCCTCAAAGCGCAGTTGCGTGCTGCGATGCAACAAGTCAGCCGGCGCGAAAGCGTGCTAGCGGCCGCGGCGGAAGCTAGGGCAGTTGTCCCGCAGACGCTGGCGCAGGTAGACGCTCTAGAACAGAAGCTAACGGAAGCGATGGACGAATTGCGAACCAGGCGTGCGGAGATTCAGAAGGCGGCGGGCGCAAGCGATACGAAGAGCGGCGAGACGAAGTGATTAATTTCCGCACAGCGCGCTTACGATCAAACCCGCGTTTCCGTCTCTTGCCATTCGATGAATGCGACGAGCGGGAGCGGCGGTCGTTTGGACACTTGGCGGAAGATGCGAATTTCTATGGTCTGCTGGTGCCCCCGACTAATTCGGCGGCACCTATCAAGTCGGTCTCGCGCGACGCAGCGTTGCTCTTTTTGAGTCTGCGAGAGCCGGCTTGTGCGCCGCATCTTCTGACCAGTCTGTTTCCGACTGCTACCGAGGACCGCGTCCGGGAGTTAGTTTTGGATGGGGTTTGCGAGATCGAGCACGGAGGGGTCTTCGTTTCCGGGAGTGCAGCCCTGTCTGTTTTGGGGGACGACATCAGAGACGGGCCCGTTTCGCGGGTGGCGCGACTGGCCGCCGAGGGCATTGGGTACATCGCCGCGCTGGAAGGACTCTCAGCCAGCGAGGCAGCGGTGCGATTGTATATGTATAATCGCCTACCGTGTACAGCTTTGCTCCAGAAAAAGTTTGCCGACGATGACGCAATCATTCGTTATTTGGCGGGAGACACCGGCATAGCCAAGACACTTGAGAAGCACTGGGTGCGGGAGGTGAGTCAAGACGCATGGCTGGTGTGGCGGCGTGCCAAGCCGTCAAGCAGCCTCAGCTTCAAGCTTTTTATCAGCCCGTCGCTGGATGGACTTCCAGCAGCTTTTCAGGTTGCCGTGGACGCGTTGCTGCGGGTAAAGTGCTGCCATTTCAAGGTGGGGCGAACGGCGTTCGGGCTTTTGCGTCCCGACAAGTTTGTCGCCTACTTCGCCAGCCTTGAACAGGTGAAGGAGGCTGCGGAGTTGATACGCGCGTCGACGGCTGGCATTTCCGCGCAAGGCGTGCCGTTCACGGGCGCGATAGATTCGGAAGGCTTGGTTTCGTGGGGAATGGACCCACCCAGGTTCGCACAGGTGATGGGCTGCCAGGAGCATCAAAGCTGGCGGCAATGGGTTACCGAGAGGGTGGCGGTGTACACGCTGGCGGCAAAAGAGAGCCAAGCGGAAAACATTCTGGATTTCGTGCTTCAGCGGATTAGGCTGGACGGAGTTGATCCTGGCACATGGAGTCCGAGCATAAACATTTGGAGCGGCACGGCAGGTATGGAAGAGGAGGTTGCATGAGTATCGACGGAGCGTTGGTGATGCCGCCGGAGGTGGAGATTTTCCCGGTTCGTGAACTTGCGCCCGACGTGCGCGCGAACATCGAGGCGGAGGATGAGGACTATGCCGTGACTCGCGTCCGTTCGCGGTCGCCATCGCGGATTGTCGATAAGGACAGCGCCGATCTGTTGGTTATGTTCCGCAAGCCGTCGCGCATTGTTGACGCCGTTCTATCTTTCGCGGGTTCACGGGGTTTGGATGCGGAGGCGACGCTGGAAAATGCCTACCCTTTGCTGAATCATCTCTATCATGCCCAAGTGCTGGTGCCGCCCGATGGAGAAGGCGGCCCGGCCGACGAGCGGGAGCTTAAGGTGGGCAGCATGGTTGCGGGCTTTCAGCTGCTCCGCAGCGTGCAAAGCGTGGAGGACAACGAAGTATTTTTGGGGCGCAACAGCGCAGGCAGATATGCCGCCGTCAAGTTCTACCGCAACGCGGACGAGCGGACGGCGCGAGCGCTGGAGCATGAAGCGGAGATGTCGCGGCGAATAGCGGACAAGCGCGTTCCAGAATTATACTCGTTGAAGCGCACCGATTCAGGTATCGCCCTGATCACGGAGTGGGTGTTCGGATTGGAAGCGACCAATGCGGCCGCAACGCTTCGGCGGCGCGGCTCGTTAGGTCAACGGCCGCTGCTTTCGCTGTGCGCAGATGTGGCGAGCGCGTTTGCCGAACTGCACGAAGCCGGCGTGTTGCATGGCGACGTTCACCCTCGCAACGTATTGGTGGAAGAGCGCGGCGCCATTCGACTCATCGACTTCGGTCTGGCGCAGCCCATTGAGAATACGGGAAAGTCCGCCGTGCGGGGAGGGGTGGCCTTCTATTTCGATCCGGAGTTTGCCGAAGGGCAGCGGACCAACGAGCAGGCAATGCTGACCCCGGCGGGCGAACAATATTCGGTGGCGGCGCTGCTTTATCAATTGTGGACTGGCGCGTATTATATTGACTGGAGTCTGGAGCGCGAGACGCTTCTCCGCCAGATTGTCGAAGTGGATCCGGCACCCTTCGAAGCGCGGAACGTGCCGGCCTGGCCCGCCCTGGAAAGCGCGCTGCGGCGGGCGCTTGATAAGCGGCCTGAGCGCCGTTACCCGAGCATGCGGATGTTCGCCGAGGCGTTAACGCAACTACTGCCCGAAGCCGACGCGCGAGACCGGAACGCGGCGCTGCGCCACAAGGAACGGCCACGGGAGCAAGATCTGCTGGAGCAAACTTTGCAGCGCCACGCTCTCGGCGGCCCGGCGCTGCGGGACGGCCTTAGCAGCGCGCCATTCGCTTCCATCAACTATGGCGCCGCAGGGGTCGCCTACGCGGTGTATTGCGTCGCGCGGCGGCGAGCCGACCCGCAGTTCCTGGCGTTAGCGGATGTTTGGGCACAAAGAGCCTATGCGCTTTCGTCGCACGAGGAGGCCTTCTATCGCGCGGAGTTGGACATAGACCGGGCCACGGTGGGCGAGGTGTCGCTTTTCCATTCGATGTCCGGCGTGGATTGGGTGCGGGCCCTGGTGAGCAGCGCGATGGGCGACGTGGGTGCCGCCAACGCGGCGATTCAGTCTTTCGTAACCCGATCACGCGGCGCATGCGCCAATTACGATCTGACGCTAGGGAAGGCGAGTCTGCTGATCGGCTGCGCGGAGCTGGTGGAGGCTGTGCCCTTAAGCTGCTTTATCGATGTCGAAGCAGTACGGGCGCGCGGCACGGAAATCGCCAACGAGCTTATGGCCCTCATCAAGGCAGAGCGCATTGCGACCTCGACGGCGGTTACGAAGCTCGGCATCGCGCATGGTTGGGGCGGGCTTATCTTTGCGGTTCTGCGTTGGGCGCGCGCGACTGGAAGGGAAATAGACGGCAGCATTGCGGGCGCATTGGACGAGCTGGCGGAACTGGCCGAACCGCATGGCACGGGCCTCCGCTGGCCGTTGGAGAATGGCGCGGCGGCCTCTCGCTCCTACATGGACGGCTGGTGTAATGGAACCGCCGGGCACGCCATGCTCTTCGCGCTCGCGCACGAAATACTTCACGCGGCACGGTTCGCCGAGCTTGCCGAACGTGCTTCCATCGGTGCTTGGGCAGCCGAAACACGGCTTGGCACCTTGTGTTGCGGTCTCGGCGGGATCGGCTACGCACTTCTGGCGACATATCGATCAACGGGTTCAGAGTTATGGTTAGAAAGGGCTCGCACAACCGCCCGGCGCGCGGCAGCCGACAGTTCCAAACATTTCCTGCGAGACTCGCTCTACAAAGGCGCCGTTGGCGTGGCAGTGCTCGCGGAGGATCTGAAGAACCCCAGAACGGCGGCGATGCCGCTTTTTGAGCCATCACGTTAGGTTGCAAACGACTATCGCGCAGTCCCAATGCGACGCCCACATCCGTTTGACAAGTGGGTTGCGCGGCACTGTGAACGGTCAGTTACCTGGATGATATTCCTTTTCGGCGTGGCCAGCTAAGTCGGACTTATAGAAATAGACGTCGCGTAGGTTGCCGGTGCTGTAGCGTCCGGCTTGATCGTCGAAGTGTCTGGAATCGGCGTGGCCGCTTTCGCCGCCCGCGGTGACGGCTTTGGCGCGTACCTTTTCGCCAAATTCGACAACCGCCACAAAGCTGTTGCCGCTGGTGCCATACCATTTCCTGGTAGCGGGATAGGCGTGCGCGCCGAAGGAGGCGAGCGATCCCCAAACGGATGAGGTGAAGCCGACGGGAATACTGGGGCCGCTGTCGCTAAAGGGCTGCACGATATCGCCGGTGAGACGTTCGAAGCGGTTGATGGCGCCCCAGGGTGTTTGCCAAGTTCCAAAGTCAGCGGTGAGCTTGGCGGAGGCGGCTACGAGGGATTGAAGCAATTGCTCGCGGGGAGCTTTGGAGGCTATATAGTCTTCTATAGAAAGGCTGGCGCGCTTGGCATCGGCACTCACCTGACGACGAATGTCTTCGCCCCAGAAGACAGCCAGCGAGGTAGGTATCGAATCCACTCCCCAGCGCAGGTCCCAGGAGCGCAGTGAGGCAATCTGCGAAGCGAGTTCTTGCGAGGGCGCATACTCCCAGGCTTTGACTAAAGCGGGAATAGCTTTCTCAAACCAAGGTAGATAACTATCGTAAGCAGCTGAGATGAGTGAGTCGAGAGTGAAGTCTTTTTTGTTTTCGAGAACTCGGATGGCATGCAGGCCGCGGGCGGATTCGCCGCCCATCTCTACGTAAACAGGATAGTCTTGTTTCTTCGGACTGCTGGCACCGGCGGAGGACCACGGCCAATTGTTCGCATTGTAGAGCCAGCCGCTCGCCGGGTTGAGCAAGTGCGGCGTTTCGTCAATGGAAAGAAGTCCATGCCAATCAGTGGCGGGATCGCTGCCGTCGACGGGCTTGGTGAAGTCGAAACGAGTGTCGCGGCGGGGGATGAAGTTGCCGTGGAAATAGGCAATATCACCGGCCGAATCGGCGAAGATGGTGTTGTTCGACGAGTTCGCCTGAAGTTCCATGGTTTTGCGATAGGACTGGTAATCCTTGGTTTTCGTGCGCAGGTAGGATTGCATGAGCGCCTTGATGTGAAGCTGCATCAAGCGACAAGCCACCCATTTGCCATCTGATTCGCGCACTATGGGACCGTGCACGGTGAAATATGCGGTGAATTTCTTTTCCGCTATGCCGGCGGCGGTTTTGTAGGGCACGCTGATTTCCCTGGCGATCAGCGGGCGATATTCGTTGCCGTATTGGTAGACGAAACGATCTCCTTTCTTCGAGACTGTTTCGAGATACTCATCCACGGCATCGACGCCGCTGGATGTGTGCATCCAGCCAGTGTGTTCGTTGAAGCCTTGATAGATGAAGAACTGGCCCCAGGTGACCGCGCCATAGGCGTTCAATCCTTCATCACTGACCATCTGCAACTCGGAGCGAAAGAAGAAAGAGGTGTGAGGATTGATGAGCAGGAGCGAGTGATGATTGAGGGTGTTTGCCGGAGCGATGGCGATGCCGTTAGAACCGCGGGGTTCTTCTTCGTAGGAGGCGAGTGCGGTTTGCGGCAATTTTGTTTTTCCGTAGAATTCCTCTAATTGATTGAGGTTGACGCGTTCGATGTCGCCACCGATGCTGCCTTCGGTGAAGCTGAGCGCCATCCAAGGTTCGAAGTGCTTGATCACCCGCGGCGCGATGGCGGGATGTTTGGCGAGATAGAAATTAAGGCCGTCGGCAAGGGCGTCCATGAGCTTCTGGAGCCAAGCGGGGCTTTCGGCGTATTCTTTTTTTAGTTCGGCGGGATCGATGAAGAGCTTCTGACGAAGGTCCTGGTAGATTTTGGATTCGCCTTCGGCTTCGGCTAAGCGGCCCAGCGAATTGAGGTAATTGGTTTCGACGCGGTTGAAATCGTCTTCGGCCTGGGCGTAGATCATGCCGAAGACGGTATCGGCGTCGGTTTTGCCATAGATGTGGGCGATGCCCCAGGTGTCGCGAATGATTGTGACGGCTTTGGACTGGCGTTCCCAACGCAGAGATTCGGAATCTTTGGCGAAGGCTGAAGCGATGGCAAGAACGATGAAGCAGAACGGTTTTTTCACGATTTGATTATCCTAGCGTGTTTCGGGAAGGTTCGGCCTGTTCCCTGACGGTCGCGGTTCTGAAAAGGTGCTTGTTACCTTTCTAGAGGTTGGCGAGGCGGGTTTGGGAGTCGCCGAATTGGTCGAGCTTGATGCCGAAGCGGTCCATTAAAGAGAGGTAGAGGCTGCACATTTTGCGGTTGTCTTCGCTTTCCGTCAAGTAGTTCAAGGTGCGACCGGTTTCGAGAGTGCCGCCGAGGGCGCCGGCGAGCACCAATGGCAAGCGGAAGTTGTCGTGTTTGCGACCGATCCAAAGATTGGAAAGGAACATGAGACAGGTGTTGTCGAGCACGGTGCCATCGCCTTCCTTCATGCTGTCAAGTTTGGACGCGAGATAAGCATACTGGCTGACGTGAAAACGGGCAATGCGTTCATAACCGTCTGAATTGTTGTTGTGGGAGGCGGCGTGGTGGCCTTCTTTCACATCGAGAAAGGGATAGTACATGGCGGAGAGGTCGCGGGAGATGATGAGCGAGGCGACGCGGGTTTTGTTGGTTTGAAACGCGATGGCGATGATGTCGCACATCAGGCGGGCATGCTCGCGCAGATCTTCAGGCAGACCGTTGGCCGGGCGGTCCATGGTGGCGGCGACGGTGTTCCTGGCTTTGGCGGCATCCTCGGCGTCGGATTTGCCTTTGCGCATGCCCTCGACGCGCTTTTCTACTTCGCGGACGCTGGTGAGATATTCGTCGAGCTTGCCTTTGTCGGTGGAGCTAACTCGCTTCGAGAGATCCTGGGCGCGCTCTTTGACGCGGTCGAGAATGCTGATATTGAGAAGGCTGCCGCGGTTGTCAAACAGATTGTCCCAGGCGAGAGACGGATAAACTTCAACAGGGACGGGCGAATCCGGACTCTGCCAAGAGATGTGCGAGCTATAGGCCATGGAGAAGTTAGTTTCGTGATAGCCGGTCATGGGCTGCTCGCAGGCGAGGACGATGCTGGATTGCGGCGTGTCGTCGCCCAACCGGTTGGCGATCATTTGATCGATGCTGATTCCGGAATGGATGATGGCGCCTTTGGAGATATGCGCGCCCGATAACAAACTGCCGGTTTGACCAGGATGAATGCCTTGGCCGGTGAGGGCTTTGACGAAGAGGCCGTCGATCACATTGATCTTCTGCTTGAGCGGTGCGAGAGGTTCAAGCGTTTTGCTGAGCTGCATGGCAGCGCCTTGGCCAGTGGCGCTCCAATGATCCTCATTAATACCGTTGCCCAGGAAGACGACGCCGAAGCGCTTGGGGAAGGCCAGGGGCGCGGGCGTATCGGCCAGGACGTGTAGCGACTCAAGCCAGGGCAAAGCCATGGTGCAACCTACACCGCGCAAGACGGTACGGCGTGAAATGGGAGGGACAGGGTTATCGGTCACTGAGTTGCCTTCCTAGATTGTAATTGGGTTCGGGTACGGCGGGTGGCTCGGGTGTTCGTTTGTTGAGAAATTGCGGGCTAGTCACGATGGTTTCGACCAGCGAGTTAAAGCGGTAATGATCGGCGGCTAGGCGAGTTTGCATGCGATCAACCAGCGATTCGTCGGAGAGTTGGAGCGAGCGATTCAGTGCGTAGGCGAGGATTTTGCGGCTGAGATTGGCGATGAATTCGTTTTGGCGGTGTTGGCGGATAAAGGTTTGAAGTCCGATGAGACCATCGCCCTGAAAGCCGCCGGGAAAGGTAACGGAGGTATCAACGGGACGGCCCGCGAGATCTTTGGTGCGGGCATCTCCCACTGGACCGTAGCCTTCGAAGGCGAGACCAAATGAATCGAAGCGGGCATGACAAGCGGCACAGACCGGATTTTCGCGATGTTTGGCGAGCATCTCGCGAATCGGGAGATCGGACTTCGACTCATCGCTGGGAAGTTCGGGAACAACGGGCGGAGGTGGAGGGATTCTGACTCCCAATACCTTTTGCACGACCCAATTGCCGCGCTTGACGGGACTGGTGCGGAGTCCGGGAGAGTTCTGAGTCATGAAAACGGCCATGGGCAAGAGGCCGCCACGGCCGTACTGCCTGGCATTGTCGACGCGGACCCAGGTGTTGGTATCTCCGGAAATGGACGGCATGCCGTAATGCGCGGCTAACGGAGGATTGACGAAGGTATAGTCGCCGTAAATCAGGTTGAGGACGGAGCGATTGTTAACAACAGTATCTTCCATGAAGCGAATGGGCTCCTGAAACATGGCTTCGCGCAGGTCGTTATTGAACGCGGGGAAGCGTGCGCGATCGACGGAGTTATTGGTTTCGAATTGGCGGAAGGCGAGCCAGTTGCCAGTGAATTCCGTGGCTAAGCCACTGACACGCGGATCTTTGAGCATGCGGCGGGTTTGGGCGAGTAGAATATCCGGCTGCAGAAGATCGCCGGCGGCAGCGTGACGAAGTAACTCAGCATCAGGCTCGCTGCACCAGAGGAAGTAGCTCAACCTAGTGGCCAGAGCATAGCTGGAAAGAGGTTGAATCCGAGATTTCGAGGAGGCAGTGGCCGACTCGGAGAGATCGAGGCGATAAAGAAAATCGGGAGAAATGAGCACGCTGACGATGGAATCGCGAATGGCATCTTCGTGAGAGAGTTCGTTCTTGGTGCGGAGACTGTGATAATACGCGAGCAGATCGTCCTGCTCGGCCTTGCTGAGCGGCCGGCGATAGGCTTGCGCGGCAAATTTGAGGAGAGCGGCGAGATGTTTAGGCTCGGCGTCCTTGCGCTCTTTTTCCAGGCGGCGGAGAGTGGCGTTCAGGCGGTCGAAGTGATCGCGAATGGCTAGCGGGGCTAGCGGGTCGTTCTTCGGGTCGGCGGCAGCTTTGGCTAGATAGGCATCACGCAGACCCAGGATCACTTGGGAATC
>Ga0182012_10003695_pt1 | contig 16195 bp, 12 predicted proteins | sample 612S2SmetaG_FD_120486 | JGI IMG/M metagenome (GOLD analysis project Ga0182012, IMG submission 120486) | Permafrost microbial communities from Stordalen Mire, Sweden - 612S2S metaG | ecosystem: Environmental > Terrestrial > Soil > Wetlands > Permafrost | place: Sweden: Stordalen | collected...
ACGCTCGTGCCCGAGTTGCGCCTCTCGACGGAGACGGCGCGCGGTCTTTTGCCGAGGGAGGTCCCCTTCCGCCATGCGGTGGAGAACGCCCAGCGCACGGCGCGGATCGCGGCGGCCTTTTGCCTGGAGGATTACGCTACGCTGCGCGGGATGTTTGTCGATCACCTGCACCAGCCCCATCGTCAGGTGCTGATTCCCGGTTTCGCGGCCATTCTCGCGGCGGCGCAGGAGGCGGGCGCGCTGGGGAGTTTCCTCAGCGGCGCGGGATCGTGCCTGATGGCCCCCGCTTTGGACAACGTGGACGCGATCTCCGCCGCGATGCTCGACGCCGCCCGCAAGCATGATCTCCCCGCGCGCGCCCTCGTCCTCAAGGCCGACAACGAGGGCGTGCAAATTGTGGGAAAGGATTAGAAGCTAGCCAATTCTGCAAATCCGGGACTCATTTCCTATGGATGAAAAGGTATAGAGCACATGAAATTCGAAGCCCTCGTCCTGCCTCTGGCGCAACCATCGCGCCAACGAACGGGAAGACAGCGTCGTCTCAAAAGCAAAGTCGATCCGCCGCCGGGCCAAATCATCCAAACGGGTGAGCATAAGACGCCCCGCTTCCATCGCGACGCCCTCCGTCCGGAAAGCCGACAAGCCTCGCGCAATGTCATCGGCATTGACCAACTCCGTGCAATTCAAATACCGGCGGAACAACGCGCGCGCCGTTGTGCTCTTCCCCGCCCCATTCGGCCCGGCAATGACATAAAGGTTCGGCATTGCTTCGAAACGCTCTGCGAAGACTAAAGCTTCTCCGCCGCCCAAAGGCAGGCTACCACTAGGCAATGAAACGTCTTTTGCTCCTCGTCTCCGGGTTCATGGCTCTCGGCATCATCGCAACTGCTCTCGCCGACACACCGCCCGTTTCCCATGACGCCTCCTTCTCCAAGGAGGGACTCTTCAAGGCCGACGTCTCCACGCTCACCGACACCCAGATCGTTGCCCATCCCGACGTCCCACTCGATCCAACCAAAAATGTGCTTTGGTGTGGAACCCTGCAACTCGCCTGGAACAAAGCCATCGATCTCGTCGGTGAAAAACTCCACTTCGCTAGGCAGCAGCTCGTCATCGTCGATCTCCTCAACCAGGAAGACTTCGCCGGTACCGACCTCGATGCCGACAGCTACGTCGCCCTCGCCGACTTCGAGCGCAACAACGTCGAGGACGAAATTCGCGCCGCGCTCGATAAAACCTTCCACGGCGCGGCTTCGCCCGAATTGATCCCGCCCAAGCCGGCCCATCCCGGCCCGGACGACTTCGTCGCCTATGCCTACCTCTACAAAAACCTCTCGTTCCCGCTGCCCTTCGAGGAAAATGAATATCCGCTCCAATTCGGCGATAAATCGGTGGAGAATTTCGGCTTTACGGACAATCGCGAGAAACTCCCCGCTGCCGTCTTTGCCCAGGTCTCCATCTACGATTACCAATCCTCCGACGACTTTATCATCAAGCTCAAAACCAAGTCCCCGGACGACGAACTCATCCTCGCCAAAATCACGCCGGGCGCGACCCTCGACGCCACCATCGCCGCCGTCCTCCAGCGGATGACTCCCGACAAACGTGAAACCGCCCTTGAACGCGACGTCCTGGCCATCCCCAAGCTGAATTTCGATTTGCGCAAAGACTTCTCCGAACTAGAGGGCCTCGTCCTTCAACCCAGCCCAAACGCGAAGATCAAAAACAACCTGGTGCTCAGCGAAGTCAAACAACTCGTCCGTTTCCAGCTCAACGAAAAAGGCGCCATTTTAAAATCCGAAGCCGTGATCGCCGAGGTCGGTGCCGCCGCACCGGAGAACCCCCCCAAATTCCACCTCATGATCTTCGATAAACCCTTCCTCATCCTCATGAAACGCGCCAACTCCGCCCACCCCTACTTCGCCCTCTGGGTCGGCAACCCCTCCCTCCTCGTCCCCGCCCAGCCCTCGTCCCCGTAGCCGTCGCGCCTCTTTTGGAGGGTCGACCACAGGCGAGCCTGCCGTCCTGACCCATTCTTTGCCTCCCCTGCAGCGGTAGCCGTCGGCCTCCGGGCGGCGGGTCGCGTCAGCGACTCTTTAAAAGATCGTCATCCTGAGCAAGCCGGGCTTGCCCCGGCGCTGTCGATGGACCTCTAACTATTTTTGCCTTCCTCAGCGGTAGCCGTCGGCCTACCTACACACTCTAGAACGCCGCGACTATCCGCCCGAAGCGCCTCACGATCAAGCTGAACTCGCGAAAATTTGGTCTAACTCGAAGCTACTCTCCTAGTCGCATTTCTGGTCGCAGTGGTCGCAGTGGTCGCAAATTTGGTCGCATTCGTAGTCTTCTGCAGGTGTCTAGGACAAGCGGCTTTTTAGGGCCTCGGTCATTTCCGAAAAACCATTAAGACCAAAATTGTTACGCTGTTCGAGGAATTGCGTTTTCTTGCTTATCAGTTCGAGACACTCCTGCTTTCTATCGAGCACATAGGCTGCGGCAATTGCCCTCATAGCCCGGCAGTCATGAATGGCGGAGTGCAACCATGCTGCTTTGTCATCGCCGGATAAAACTTGCAAAACCATCTCGAGAGAAGAAAAACGCTCAAGATAGGGTAAGCCAATGGCCCTAAATTTTTCTATAACGCCATCCGCGGCTTTAACCACGTCGGTCTTATCGGCGATATTCCATCGATGCTGGCCTTCGCCAGCTAGATTCCCCAGCTCACAGCCGAGCGTCCACGTTGTCGGCATTTTTTTCGGAGCGAATGAATGTTGCGGTCTAAATTCGCTAACCAATTCTTCGATAGCATCGAAGCGAACAGCTACATTTGCTGTGATGTCTAGATCGTGAGGGTGTCGAATAAAGCCGATGTGCAGAGCGTGCCTACCTCCATCAAACTTTCGATAGAAGGATTGCCCCTTAGCTTTGGGATCAAATCCCAACGGAATGAGCCTTTCGCCCAATTCAAGAAGGAGGCTATCCTGCCACTCTTTGATTTTCCCGCTCATCTCTGAAATTACATACGGAGCGCAAAGCTGAACGACAAGAATCAAAACATCTTAAGACCAGTGTAGAAATAGCAGAACACGCCACCTCTTAAGTTTAAGAGTCGCAAGGAGTCATTTCCGTCACATCTGTCGCCATCAGTCATCGTCAGTCGCCCTCATTCGCTACCAAGTAATTTTAGCATCATCAGCGTCTTCGATTTATCAGTTGGCAATGAACGCGCTCGAATTCGCCGCACGCAACTTTGTCGTTTCACCAAAGGCTGGACGCTCACTGGAACGACATCTTGCAACAGTGCTCTTGCTGCGAGCCAAGGATGCGACATTCTCGCAGATTCAAGATTTGCTCGCGCAGCACGGCGTGATCGTTTCGGAATCGAGCATCACTCGATTCTGCCGAAAGCATCGGGTCGAGATTCAACGTCTGCGGCTCCAACTTGAACAGGAAATCAAATCGCCCGCCCTTCCCGTCAGGGCGCCGAATTCACCCCCACTGACTCAGGGCATGAAAATTCGCGACCTCCGAGGGCCGGTTTAAGTCTGCGTCATCGGCCATTCGGCAGCGCTTCGCTTCCAAACCGCCCCCGGCGGTTGCCTTTATGGGGCGGTTTGGCTTCGAAGCGCTGGGTCTCTTTCTATCTCTAAACCTGCGCGTGTTGGCGCTCGACATGGCTTTGCTTGGCGAGCAATTTCAGATTTTCTACCTTCTCTAAACATTCAAAGCTTATGGCACGCTACAAAAAGGCATTAATCGAAGCTTTTAAGCCTCATTTTAAAGAACATGGATTTACCAAGAAGGATGCAACGTGGCACCTCGTAGGCGCTGAAACTGTCCACCTTTTCAGCATACAGACTTCGCAATGGAGCGAGAGTTATTACTTTAATGTGGGAGTCTATTTTCGTGCGCTTGGTCCGCTGACTTCCCCAGCGGGACATCATTGCCATATTCAGGCGCGGATTCCTGATGGGAAATTTCACGTAGCTTCCGTTGAGTCCTACGCCGAGCTTTCGGATTTTGACGGGCTTGAATTTGGAGCCGACGAAAGAATTGTTCAGTTAAAGAATTTGATCTACCCCTTGGCATTCAATTGGTTTGAACGCTTTAAGGACAACGCGAGCATCAAGATGGAGCTTTCCCAGATCAAGCGTCCTTGGATGGCTGTTAACAAGGCCGTTTATCCTTTGCTTAATCTCGAATTTCCCTCATAGCTCCCCATGCCGTTCGATCGGGATGAAAACTGCACGACGTTTTTGAGTTTTTGCGCTTCGTAGAATTCCAGCGGCAACGTCGCGACCGTGGCACCGCCAGCGTAGGCAGCATGGATCGCCCTTGATTCATGCCCGAGATGGTTCATGGCTTCGCGCTCAGGCATGCCCGCCGCACGTGCACGCTGCGCCCAGGCGTAGCGATAGGAGTGCAGGCTGCGTCCTTCAATCCCCAGCATCCGGCAGCGTCGGCAAAACTCGCTGGAGCGCGTGTTCGAGTTCCACGCATTCACGTTTGGGAACAGATAGCCTTCGGTTGGCAGCTGGAGCAGCAGCCTTTTGAGGGAAGGCCCGATGCGCAGGAGGCTTTCGCCGCCGGACTCTTTGCCCGCGACCTTACGGCGGCGGAAGCAGATCGTTTCGTTTTCGAGATCGACCTGATCGGAATGCAGGCTGGCAATATCGGTCTGCGCTCCGCCCGTTTCCCACAGCATTTCGTAGTACAGTTTTCGCTCCATGTTGCGCTCGCGATCCACGATCCGGCGATGTTCGTACTCCGTGATGGCAGTGAACTTCCTTTTCCGAACTTCGGGCCAAGCGGCGTCAGCCATAACAGGCATGAGCAGCCAGCCGAGATGCAGCGCGTAGTTGTGCAGGCAGCGCAGGTAATGGTGCGCCGAGTTTCCGGCCCGTTCGTGCTCGAGAACGGCCAGCAAATGCGCCGCCTCCGTATCCAATAACGGAAGCCCGCGCAAATGGGCGAACGGGCGACTGCGGAACGCCGTGGCCTTGCGTTTGCGGGTCGATTCGACACCCGACGCCGAGTAATGCTCCATGACGTCAGCCCAGGTGCGCGTGAGCAGATCGGGCGACTTGGCTGACAGGTAGGCTTTGGCCATCGTCCGGTTGAGCTGCGGCTGCGCGGCCGCCTGGTTGCGTGCTGCGAGCAGTTGTTTGGCTTGCGTACGGTCGGACGTCCCGAGGCTTTCGGATCGTTCGGTGATTTTGTCCCTCGCGTAAAAATTGCCACCCGAGCGGCGAAACATTCTGAATCTTTCCTGCATGATCTTGGCTCCAACGCATAGAGCATGGAGGATCACGGCTGCGACCGTGACGGAGCGCTGGCAGAGTTTCGGCGGAGCAGCCGCCGAGTTCTGCCAGAGCAGCGAAAGCAGTCGCAAATCTGGTCGCATTTGCGCCCAGAACGACGTTACCCGGAGCAGTTCCTTTTGATCTTCACCGTCTTACCAAAAGGCTCCGAAGATAGCCGGCGCAGGCGAAGAGGAAAAAGCGCCGGTGCAGCATCTGCGGTAGCCGTTGACCTCCGGGCGACGGCACCACCCACTTCCGTCGTCAACATGCCTTTCCCCCTTTTTATCTCAGCTTGCCCGCCCACTTTTTTCCATACTACATGCCATGTAAACATTGTAAGATATGCCCATCTTTTTTGGAAATTTTGATCAAGGCCGTTCCTCCAAAATAAGCCGGAGAATTATATGTTCCCTGCACGGTCCAAACGCCGTCTTTAAGAGTGGCCACAAAAGGCTTTTCCGAACCGATCTCTTTTTCTCCGTAAATGGGGAGCCATACTGCTTCCGCTATCTTTATCGCCGTCTTGGCGTCAGGAACATAACCTTCCGGAGGCATGTATGAATAATGCGACTCCGCCGTACCGACCGAGACGGCGCCAGCACAACCCGTAAGCCCCAAAGCACATAGCAGCATTCCCGCTTTTATATTCATTGTTGCCTTTGAGGCAGTTTCCAGCAATACAGCTTTTTCACAAACAAATAGCAGCGCAAGAAATGGCAAAAGCTTTCAGCGCGTTGGCTAAAAGCTATTTTACCGAATAGACAGGACCCATGAACAAGCAATCGTTTCCAGCCTTGGCCATTATTCAGATCGCTGCTCTTGCGCTCTGCGCCTGCGCTTCGCTACCCGCACTGAATCTCCCGCCGTCCAAACCGCATCCCGCTATCTCCCGTGAGAAAGCGAGCAAAATTGCGTCGGACTATTTTTTCAAATATATCAGCGGCTGCGGCACCACCGATTTGCCAGTTTGGAAAAACGGAACCTGGCGGGTATTTTACGAGTCCGGCTACGTTCCCGTGCGTGGCCCCCACCCCATCATCATATCCGGCGAAACTGGCTCCATAAGTTGCATCGGCTATCCAACCATTAGAGCAAAAGAAGATAAGCAAAACTAGTCGTCCTAAATCCCCAAAATCGACAAAATAGCTTCGACAAATAGGCTACCCAAGCTTTTTAAGCAAAACCCAAAAACGAGGCGCCCTAATCCCGCCGGCCGGGGCGCCAGGAGCGGCTGGTGATTTCCTCGCGCTCCTCGATCGGGTCGAGGAATTCGAGGCGGCGATATTCGGGCGTCGGGCCGGGCGGCGCGCCGTCCAGGGGCGCGGTCTCCGGGTACTCGTAGATGTCGCCCTTGTAGTTGCGCAGCACGAGGCTCTCGGGCGTCTGCGCGACGACATAGTTCGGGTTGATCGGAATCTTGCCGCCGCCGCCGGGTCCGTCGATGACGTACTGCGGGATGGCGTAGCCGCTGGTGTGGCCGCGCAGGTTCTCGATGATCTCCAGCCCCTTGCTGACCGAAGTGCGCAGGTGCGAGGAACCCTGGATCAGGTCGCACTGGTAGAGGTAATAGGGCCGCACGCGCGCGCGGAGCAGCTTCTGCACGAGCACCTTCATCACGGCGGCATCGTCGTTGACACCGCGCAGCAGCACCGACTGGTTGCCGAGCGGAATGCCCGCGTCGGCGAGGCGTCCGAGGGCGTCGCGCACCTCGGTGGTCAGCTCCTTCGGATGGTTGACGTGGACGCTCATCCAGAGCGGGTGGAATTCCCTGAGCATCGCGCAGAGCTCCGGCGTGATCCGTTGCGGCAGGAAGATCGGCACGCGGCTGCCGATGCGCAGGAACTCGATGTGTTCGATGGCGCGCAGACGGCCCAGCAGATTTTTCAGCCGCCCATCGGAAAGGAGCAGCGCGTCGCCGCCGGACAGGAGCACGTCGCGGACTTCCGTGTGCTTTTGCAGGTAGTCGATGGCGCGGTCGAAATCGAGTTCGAGTTCCTGCTCGCCCACGCCGCTGACGACTCGGCTGCGCGTGCAGTAGCGGCAATAGGAAGCGCAGCGGTCGGTGACGAGAAAGAGGACGCGGTCGGGATAGCGGTGCACCAGGCCGGGCACGGGCATGTCGTGATCTTCGCCGCACGGATCGGCCATGTCGGCGGGATCGTAGGTCATCTCCTCGATGCGCGGAATGACCTGGCGGCGGATCGGGCAATCGGGATCGAACGGATCGATCAGGTTGAAGAAGTAGGGCGTGATGCCCATGGCCAGCTTGGTATTGGCCAGAAGCACCCCGGCATGTTCCTCGCGGGTGAGCTCCATTTTTCCCGTGAGCTGCTCGAACGACTTCACGCTATGGCGCATCTGCCATTGCCAGTCGTTCCATTGTTGCGGCGTGGCTTCGGGCCAGTAGCCTTGTCCGGGCGAGGTAAATTGACGATGACTCAGGTCGATGGTGTTGGTGTTCATGCAGGCTGCGCCGCGAAAGGCGAAGTTCGCGAGGTTGATGAGGACGTGCGGCGACTTATAGGCTTGTAACTTTTGAAAGTAACGCGACTCTTTCGCCTGTCAAATGGTGCTGCGCCCGGCATCTGCCGCCCGCAGGGCTTGCGCCAGCCTTGCAATTGCGCCATTCTTTGACGTTTGCGAGAGCGCTTATTCTCTTGCAGCGCAACCCCCTGGACAAAGCGTAAAGCGTGACCCAACTCCCCCCTCCCCAGCATCATTTCCCGGCCACGAAACACGTCAAGCGTGTCCGGCCCAAGACTTATACCGTGGCGGTCTACCTGGTCGGGGCGGTCATTTTGCTCCAGGTGGTCATGTTCATCCTGGTATTCTGGTTGCGGGCGATGGTGGTGTCGGTCAGTGTCAACTTTCCCCTGGCCCGGGGCACCAACCCGGGCACAACCTCGACGACGTCCAATCCCAACAGCACCTCGACCTCCCAACAAGGCGGGGCCGTCGATTATGCGGGCATCGTCCGGCTGCCCAGCCTGGCCCTCACGTCGATCCAACCCGCGCTGCTGAAAGTGCCCAACGATTCGGACAAGCTGGCCCAGATCGGCACGCTGAATGAGGAGGCGCAGGTTTTCCTCAAGCAGAATGATTTTCAATCGGCCTCCGATCTTTTGGTCCGGGCGGAGGACATTGATCCCCGCAATCCGACCACGCTGAAAAATCTGGCCGAGACCTATAATTTGATGAACGACCCGGTGCGGGCGAAGCTGTACTGGCAGCGTTTGGTTGACCTCGGACAAGGCGTGGGCACGGTTTACGCTGCGGCGGTGGACCATGTGCTGCTGCTCAATGCGGGGCAGGATGCCGATCCGCTGAAAGAGCCTTCGACCCTGGAGCGCGCGATTTACGTCAAGTCGGTGGAAAAGACGCCGGTCGACACGCGGGACGGCGATGCGCAATTTCATCTCCGCGCGGAGCTCGCGCGCAAAGATCCGAATATGCCCAATTTTGACCAGAAGAAGCTCCAGCCTTTTGTGATCTTTTATCAGCAAATGCCGGACGGGAGCCTGGTGCCCGATCTCAGCCAGCACAAGGGGTCGTTTGACGATACGTTCCTTTTCTGGGGCGGCAAAAAAAGCGAGGCTTTCGGCGTCGACTACATCATGCCGGTTCCGGGCACGCCCGGCCCCAACAATACGACGCAGGGCGAATACTATGGCTTTGTCATCGGCATCTATTACGACAAAGTCCTGCAGGATGTCCGCTCGGAACCAACCGACCTGTGCGCGCGAATGGCGCTACCCCAGGACATCGAATAACGTCTTGCGGAATCGTTGACGGATTTCTCCTCACCTGCACACTGCGTGCTTGTCTATGAAATGGAGAACTGCCCTGGTCCTCGCTGGTTTTGGCCTCGCAGGAAATGCGCTTCAGGCGGACGAGGGTTACTGGCTCTTTAGCGATCCACCGACGGGCACCATCGCGGATAAATATCACTTCACGCCCGATGCCGCATGGCTGGATCATTTGCGCGGCGCGGCCCTTCGCATCGGGGGAGCGTCAGGCTCATTTGTCTCCGCCGATGGCCTGGTCATCACCAATCGCCACGTCGGGGAAGGCGAGCTGCATACGCTGAGCACAAGCAAACATAATTACGAAGAGAACGGCGTTTACGCGCCGACCCTGCAAGACGAATTGCCGTGCCAGGGGTTGGAGATGCTCGTCCTGCAAAAAACGCAAAACGTCACGGCGCGGGTCAGCGCCGCCGTCAAGCCGGGCGCAACGCCGAAGGAGGCCGAGGCAGCCCAGAAAGCGGTGGAAGCGGCGATCGAAAAGGAATCGTTCGACCGGACCGGCCTCGAGAGCGAAGTGATCCCGCTGTTCGGAGGAGCGCGTTACGATCTCTATCAATATAAGAAATATCCCGACGTGCGCCTGGTTTTTTCACCCGACTGGCAGACGGCTTCTTTCGGGGGAGATCCCGATAATTTTGAGTTTCCCCGCTACGACCTCGATATTTGTCTCTTTCGAATTTACGACCATGGGAAGCCGCTGAAAACGAGCGATTATTTGCAATGGAATTCCGCCGGGCCGGCCAAGGACGAACTGGTTTTCGTGGCGGGCCATCCCGGTTCGTCGCAACGGCTCGTGACCATGGACGAGATCAATTACCAGAGGGATGTCCGTCTGCCGGTCGTGGTGGACGAGCTGGACGGGATGGAGCGGGAGTTGACTAAATTCAGCGCGACGAGTCCCGAGCACGCGCGGGAAGCAGGCGAAGCGCTCGCCTCTATTGCCAATTCCCGCAAGGCCTACCATGGCTTTCTCAAGGGCCTGCGCGATCCCGGCCTGTTGAAAGCGAAGGCGGAGGAGGAGACCGATTTTCGCGCTTTGCTCGCGCAACATCCCGAACAGAAAGCGGCGCTGGATGCCTATGACCGCGTCAGCGAAGCCGTGCAAGCCGACCGGGCCAACTTCCCGGCTTATGAGGCCTATGAACGCTTCGCCTATCGCAGCGATCTCTTCAACATGGCGCGCACGCTCGTCCGGGCCGCAGTGGAACGGGCCAAACCCAACGGCGAGCGTTTGCCTGCGTACCGGGAGAGCAGTCTTCCCTCGCTCGAATTCCGGCTGTTCTCGGGACGGCCCTACTATCCCGACCTGGAGATTTTTTTCCTGGGCGACGGGCTGGAAAAACTGGTGGAGCAATATGGCTCAAATGATCCGCTGGTGAAACAGTTGCTGGCGGGGAAATCTCCCCACGACCGGGCCGTGGAATTGGTCCGCGAAACAAAACTGGAAGATATTTCGTACCGAAAAAAACTTTACGCCGGAGGTAAAGATGCGCTCCGGAGCAGCACCGATCCGCTGCTGGAGTTCGCCTGCCTCGTCGACCTGGCCGCCCGGCCCGCGCGCAAGATCGACGACGAGGACACTGAAATCAAGGAGCGCGCCTATGCCGTTATTTACCAGGCGCGAGTCGATCTGAACCGCGCGCCTTCCTATCCCGATGCGACGGACACGCTGCGGCTCGCCTACGGCACCGTGTCGGGATACGAGGCGGACGGAAAATACATCGAACCGCTGACTGACCTCGCGGGACTCTACGGCCGCTCGGCGCTCTTCCACGATCAGCCGCCGTTCGATCTGCCGCGCGCGTGGGTCGGGCAAAAATCGAAACTCGATCTCGCCACGCCGTTGAATTTCATCACCACGGCGGACATTTTGGGAGGAAACTCAGGCAGCCCGGTCGTGAATCAAAAGGGAGAATTCGTCGGGATTATTTTTGACGGCAACGAACCTTCTCTCGCCGGCCGCTATGTCTACGATCCGGCGCAGAATCGTTCCGTAGCAGTCGACAGCGCGGCGATTGTCGAGGCTTTGCGCAAGGTTTATCACGCCGACGCCCTCGCGGCGGAACTCGAAGCAGGACACGTCGCGCGGTAGCTCGACTACTTGAAGCTTCTGCAATCGCGCAGACAGTCGGCGATCAGCGCCGTCCAGCCGGTTTGATGGCTGGCGCCGAGACCGCGCCCGTTGTCTCCATGAAAATATTCATTGAAGAGCAGGTTGTTTCGCCAAAGCGGATCGTTGGCGTAGCGGCCCAATGAGGCGGCGTAAGGCCGCGCGCCATCAGGCCCAGGCAGGAAAAGGCCGGCCAGCCGGCGCTTGATTTCCCTGGAAACGTCCTTGAGATTCATCAGGTTGCCCGAGCCGGTGGGACATTCGACCGTCAGCCCATTGCCATAGAAATGGTGGTAGCGTTCAAGGGCTTCCACGAGCAGGTAATTGATCGGCATCCAGATCGGGCCGCGCCAGTTCGAGTTGCCGCCAAAAAGCCCGGTGGTGCTGTCGGCCGGCGAATAGTCGACCCGCAAATCCTCACAATCCCATTTTAGGATGTAGGGATGGTCCTTGTGATAACGCGAGACGGAACGAATGCCGTGGGGAGAGAGAAATTCCTTTTCATCGAGCATATAACCGAGCATGCGCACCAACTGATCGCGCGACGGAATCGCCAGCATGCGCGTCGCGGTGGCGTGGGCTTCGAGCTCGTTGAGCTCGGAAATATGGAGGGCCAGTTCGGGCCGGTTGTGCATGAACCAGGTCATTCTTTTTTTAAAGCTCGGCAGGCGGCTGATCGTTTCCCCGGGCGCGACGGCCACGGCGATCATCGGCAACAGGCCGACGATGGAACGGATCTTGAGCGGAATCTGGTTGCCGCTTGGCTGCGCGACGCGGTCGTAATAAAAACCATCCTCCGCGTCCCAAAGGCCGCAACCGCCGAAGTTATTGATCGCATTCGTAATGCTGACGAAATGCTCGAAAAACTTGGAGGCGATGTCTTCATAGACCGAGTTGGTCTGGGCCAGTTCCATCGCCATGCCGAGCATGTTCAGGCAATAAGCGGCCATCCACGCGGTGCCGTCGGCCTGTTCGAGATAACTGCCGTTGCCCAACGGCTTCGAGCGGTCGAAAACACCGATGTTATCGAGGCCGAGAAAGCCGCCGGAAAAAAGATTGCGCCCCGAGGAATCCTTGCGGTTGACCCACCAGGTGAAGTTCATCAGCAATTTCTGAAAAGCGCTTTCGAGAAACCGGGTGTCGCGCGCGCCCCGGGCGCCCGCGATTTTATAAACGCGCCATACGGCCCAGGCATGGACGGGGGGATTTACATCCGAAAAGGCGAATTCGTAGGCGGGAATCTGGCCGTTCGGGTGCATGTACCATTCGCGCAAAAGGAGCTCGAGCTGACCCTTGGCAAAGGCGGGGTCGATGCGCGCCAGCTCGACGGTGTGGAAGGCAAGGTCCCACGCCGCGAACCAGGGGTACTCCCACACATCGGGCATGGAAAGGACATCGCGGCTGAAGACGTGCAGCCAGTCCCAGTTGCGGCCCTGCAACTGCCGTCCCAACGCCGGAGGCGGCTGGCCGGGATCGCCCTTCAGCCACCGGGACACCTGGTAATTGTAGAATTGTTTCGACCAGAGCAATCCGGCGCAGGCCTGACGCATGATCCTGAATTCCTCGCTGTCGGGCGAAAAGGGAAAATGTTTCTGATAAAATGTGTCGGCCTCGTCCTTCCGCAACTCGATCACGCTGGAAAATGATTCGCCGAAAGTTTGCGGGTCCGGTGGTGCCTGGCTTTGTTCGACCAGGCGCAGGCGCAGCCGCCAGCTTTCACCGGGCGCGATGTTCTTCGCATAGTGCGCGGCTGCTTTCGTCCCGAAATCGGCCGGGTTGGTCGCATCGGTGCGTCCATGAATGACCGCTTCGTGAAAGGCGTCCTTCACAAAAGGATTGGTATTGGCCACACCATAGAGATGCCGCCGGTTGGTCTCGTTTTCGGTGAAGAGCAGGTCGCGCAAATCGGCCTGGCTCGCCGGATCGAGCAGAAAGAGAAAGTGGCCGAGGGTGGCGTGCTCCGCCTCGATCCGGCCATCCTCACGGCAATAAAGCTCGGGACGGCTGGGCGTGTCCTCGGGCACTCGCCCCCAGGACCAGGTGTTGCGAAACCAGAGCGTCGGCAGGAGGTGGAGCATCGATGCCTCGGGCCCGCGATTCGTGGCGGTGATCTGGATCAGGATGTCGTCGGGGCCGCTTTTGGCGTATTCGATTTCCACGTCGAAGTAGCGGTTCTCCGCGAAGGCCTCGGTGTCGGTTATTTCAAACTCGGGCTCCTGCTTCGAGCGCCGGCGGTTCGTCTCGAGCAACTCGAGATAGGGATAGGGCCGCTGCGGATATTTATAAAGCGCGCGCTGGTACGAGTGGGTCGGCAGGGCATCGAGATAGAAGTAGGCTTCCTTGACGTCCTCGCCGTGATTGCCCTCCTGAGTGGTGAGGCCGAAGAATCGCTCCTTGAGAATCGGATCGACCCCGTTCCAGAGCGCGGGGGAAAAGCAAAGGCGGCATTCGCGATCGGCGAACCCGAGGATGCCGTCCTCGCCCCAGCGATAGGCGCGGCTGCGGGAGTGATCGTGCGGGAAATAATTCCAGCAGTCGCCGTCGGCCGAGTAATCTTCGCGCACGGTGCCCCATTGCCGCTCGGATAAGTATGTTCCCCAGCGCTTCCAGTTTTTCGCGCGGGAAGCATCCTCCGCCAGGCGAGTCGACTCGGGGCAATCGTCCATTCCACATCCTAGGGGTTGGCTTCCGCCCGGGTCAATTCCTCCGCTGCCATTTCTGCGGCGGGAAAATTCCAGTGGGCGTCGTCGGGATAATAGAGATCCGGGTAGCCCGCCTCCAATTGCTGATGGAATCGCTGCTTCAAATCGACGTAGCCGGAGGCCGTGGCGCGCGCCTGAAGCGTTTCCAGCAGCTTGCTGTCGGGATAAAAAGGCCGATCCACCCAGTCGTAGTAGAGATACGATTTGACCGGTGGAACGACGAGATGAAAGGCCAGCCCCTGCCGGCGGCAAAGATCGGCCAGTTCCCGCAAGTGCGCCAGCGCCGATTCGAGGCGGGGCCCGTTTTGGGAAGTCAATGCGCCCCGGAAATCGCCGCGATAAAAAAGCAGCCGGTCGCCATACGTGCAGTTGAAGAGTTTTTGCTTCAAGTGAACCACGCAGGCATCGGTGAGATTGAAGGCGGTGGGGGAAAAGAGATAGGCCAGGTTGCAGAAAAGGACCTTGAAGTTGCCGTTGTTGGCAAAAGTCCAAAGCGACGCTTTTTGGTAAAGCGCAGGCGCTTCGCCGGAGGCTTCGCGGCTCCATGGAATGTTCAGGCTCGCATCGCCCTCGTCGGCAAACGTGTCGAGCCAGGCGTACTCGACCCGCTCCACGATGACCGTGCGAACGCCATGCGCGCGAAACGGATTTTCCGCCAGCCAGCTTTTGATCTGCGCGAGACCATTTCCCTCCTCCCAGTTGACGCCGACGATTAAAACCGGTTCCTTCGCCTTCAAGCTGTAAGCCTTGGCGAGACTCGGCATGAAGGAATCACCGAAGATCACGGTGGGCACGTTGGCCGCCTGCGCCAACTGCGTGGGCGCCAGCAGCGTGTAGCCCGACTTCGGCTCCAGCGCCACCAGCCGGGCCTTGCAGTCCTCCATCCCCACGAGATAACCCATCCGTTTCAAATCGCCCGTCTCGTAGCGAAAGAGCGTGCGGGTAAAGCCAAGCCACATGACGAGATGAAAAAGCGCGAGCAGCGGCAACAGGCTCAGAAAGAGCAGGCTCATCCGCCGCCAACGGCACTTCGAAATAGGTGATGAGGTCAAAGGGTTCATGCCGTTAGAACTGGTAATAGAGAAACTCAGTGGTCTGATCGAAATGATAGACGGCAAACAGGAAGAGCAGGACGATGATCCAGGCCCAGACCGCGTTCGGTTTCAGGCGCGAAACAATCTGCCATGAGTTGGGCGCGAAGAGAACCACGGCAAACGCCGTCGCCAGCCAGATGAGTTCCTTGGCCTTGGGGCTCTCGTGGCCGGAATGAAGTCCGCCCGACATGGTGCCGAGGAGCGTCAGGGCGTCGTGCAAATTGTGGCTGCGAAAAAAAGCCCAGCCGAGAAAGACAACAAGGAGCGTCAAGATTTTTCCGGCCACGCGCGGCAGCTTCCAGCCCCGCTCCTCCCACGCATGATTGACGGCCAGAAAGAACCCGTGCCATGCGCCCCAGATCACATAAGTCCAGGCCGCGCCATGCCAGAAACCGCCGAGCAGCATGGCAACCAGAAGGTTCAGGTAGCGGCGGCCTTTTCCGAGGCGATTTCCGCCGAGCGGAATGTAGACGTAATCGCGCAGGAAGCGGGAGAGCGTCATGTGCCAGCGCCGCCAGAAATCGATGAGACTCTCCGCCTTATAGGGCGAATTGAAATTCTGCGGATAGCGGACGTTGAAGAGCAGGCCGAGGCCGATGGCCATGTCGGTGTAGCCCGAAAAATCAAAATAGAGCTGGAAGCCGAAGGCCAGGACCGCCGCCCATGCGCCCGCGACGGAAAGCTGCGCGACGTGCAGGAAAGGCTCTCCCACCCAATCAGAGAAGCGGTCGGCGATGAGGACCTTCTTGGCCAGGCCCAGGGTAAAAAGCGCAAAGCCGGTGGCGATGTTGCGATGGTTGACGACGAAGGTCCGCAGCGAATGAAACTGGGGCAGCATCTCGCGGTGATGCACGATGGGCCCGGCGATCAACTGCGGGAAGAAATGGAGAAAGACCGCAAAATCGAGCATCGAGTGCCGGCCGACTTTCCCTTCCCTGCAATCGGCCAGATACGCGATGGATTGAAAAGTGTAAAACGAAATGCCCAGCGGCAAAAAGATTTTCGGCCAGACAAGATCCATCCCGGCCCACCGGTCGAGATTATGGACGAAAAAATTGGCGTATTTGAAATAACCCAGCACGGCGAGGTTCGCCGCCACGCCCAGGCCGAGCTTGAGGCGGCTCGGATTTTGGCGCAACGCCGCCCCGACAAGATAATTGCCGACGATCGATCCGAGCAG
>Ga0182012_10003696_pt1 | contig 16194 bp, 12 predicted proteins | sample 612S2SmetaG_FD_120486 | JGI IMG/M metagenome (GOLD analysis project Ga0182012, IMG submission 120486) | Permafrost microbial communities from Stordalen Mire, Sweden - 612S2S metaG | ecosystem: Environmental > Terrestrial > Soil > Wetlands > Permafrost | place: Sweden: Stordalen | collected...
CACCGTGCGCACCGTCTCGCGCAACAGCGGAAACGCGGGATCGGCCTCGAGCAGCCGCTCGAAGATGCGTTCGCTATTCCAGCGCAAGCCGCTACGGCGTATGGAACGGCCGCCGGCGCGGCGCAGCACGAGCAACCCGGTGGTGGCCACGTAGCGGAAGTGCACGCGCAGCAGATGACCGCCGCGCAAGCCTTCGAGCAGATCGCGCTCGAAATCGTCCGCATACAAGAGCGACGCCCAGGCGGCGTCGGGCAACGCGACGCCGCGTGGGAGCGTCACCAGAAAGCCGTTGTCGTCGGTGCTGAGCGTCGTGTTCGCGCGCAGCTTTGCGAAGAGCCGCGCGGCGACCACCCGGGCCAGGGCCTCGTTCGCGCGGCGTCCGGCACAGGTATGGAAGATCGCGGTCTGGCGGCGATCCATGCGGTAGACTTCGATCAGTGCTTCGCCGGCCGCCGGCACCGCCGAGATCGCCATCTGCTGCGCGATGTAGCGCACCGCATGCGCCGCCTCGCGCCCGGTCAGGTTGTAGCGGCGCTCCAGCCAGCGCAGCGCGGCACCCGCCGATTCGTCGCGCAGACGTTGCGCGATGCCCGCGCGCAACAGCGCGACCTCGCGAGCCAAGACCACGGGCACGCCCTTGATGTGCGAACTCCACACCGGCACGTTGGGCCGTCCCGCGAAGGGTTCGACGCTCAGGCTCGAGCCGCGCACTTCCTTGACCCGAAACGTGCGGCCGTTGAGCAGCATCACGTCGCCCTCGTGCAAGCCCGCAACGAAACTCTCCTCGACCTTACCGATCGCCGCGCCGCCGCGCAGCGCAACGGTCACCTGCGACTCGTCGGGAATGGTGCCGACGTTTTCGAAGAAGGCCGCGCAGACTTCCTTACCGAGGCCGTAGAGCGCATCCGCATCGCTGCCGAGCCGGCGCACGTGCGCCTCGTCGGGACCGGCGCCTCCGCCGCTCAAATAGGCGGCCACGGCGCGCAGCGCGCTCTCCTCCAGGTCGCGGTACGGATAGGCGCGCCGCGCCGTGGCGAGCGCCTCCGCGAACGCAACGCGCCGGTCGTAACAGGCGCTCATAACGAGCCACTGCGCCAGCACGTCGAGCGGCGCTTCGGGCACCACGATCTCCTCGAGCACGCCGTCGAGAATGCAGCGCCGCGTGGCGGCCGCTTCGAGCACGTCGTCGCGATCCTGCGCCACGACGACGCCGTCGGCGACGGCCCCGGGCCGGTGACCCGCGCGACCGACGCGTTGCAAGGTGGGCGTGACGCCGCGCGCGCCGCCGACGATGCAGACGCGATCGACGTAGCCGATATCGACGCCGAGTTCCAAACTCGAGCTGCAGACGACCGAGTGCACCTCGCCCGCCCGCAGACGCGCCTCCAAACGGTGGCGCACGCTGCGCTCTAGCGCGCTGTGGTGGATGCCGATCTTGGCGTCGCTGCGCGGACGCGGCGTCGCATCCTCGCCCGCGACCTCGACCTCACCGCCGTCCGTTGCCGCGCCCTCGGCCAGCGCCATCTCGTGCGCCAGCCGCTCGGCCTGACTGCGCACGTTGACGAAGACCAACTGCGTGCGCACGTCGCGACCGAGTTCGACGCAGCGTTCGGCCACGCGCGAAAGCGGTGCGATCGCTCCGGCAAACGGCGCGTCGATGTGCAACCGGATCGCGCGCAAGCCGCGCTCGTCGACCACCGCGCACGGCCGGTCGACGCCGCACAGAAAGGTCGCCACGCGCTCCAACGGCGCGACCGTCGCGGAAAGTCCCACGCGCACGAGCGGTTCGCGCACGAGGGCTTCGAGCGATTCCAAACACAACGCGAGATACGCGCCGCGCTTGTTGCCGGCCAGTGCATGCACTTCGTCGATAACGACCGTTTCCACATAGCGCAAGACCTTGCGATACGATTCCATCGCGAGCATCAGCGCGAGCGACTCCGGCGTGGTCATGAGCACGTGCGGCGGCCGAGTCAACATCAAGCGCCGCTCCTCGACCGGGGTATCGCCGGTACGAACGCCCGTCCGCACGTGCGTCTCGCGGATGCGTCCGCGCCGTAGGCGCCCGCGTTCGGTGTTGGGGCGTTCGAGCAAGCCCATCTCGCGCAACGGCCGGCGCAGATTGTGCTCCACGTCGTAGCCGAGCGCACGGAGCGGCGAAACGTACAATGCGTACGGACGCGGGAAGAGTTCGTCGCGATCGCGCAGGTCCGCCAGCCGGCTCATGATCGGCAGGAAGGCGGCGAGCGTCTTGCCGGTGCCCGTCGGCGAACAGATCAGCGCGCTTCGTCGCTCGAGGGCGAGCGGCAACGCGCCGCGCTGCGGCGGCGTGGGCGCACCCAGCCGCTCGTCGCACCACGCGGCCACGACCGGGTGCAGTCGCGCGAAAGCCTCGTCCACGCAGTAGCCTTCTCCGCGCATTTGACGGAGCCGCCCAAGTCGAGCAAGGTCCGTCAAGGACGGATGCGAACGTCAGGGCGCATGTCTTCAGCCTTGGCCAAAATGCTGCGTGAAACGACGGGGACGTACGACCGCCGCTGGGTCGCGCAGACGAAAAGCGACTTCAATACCGAGGTGCGTCCCGAGACCGTCGCCCAGCACCACCAATATTGGGACGCGATCGTCCGGGCGGTTGAGACCTCGGAGTTCGACGAACTGATGGGCTTCGCGCGCGAAGCGGGCCGGTTCCAGTCGAGCCAGGGTTACGAGTTCGCGAACGCGGTCAAACGCACGGTCGAAGCGACCAATATGATCGAGATGTCGTTGCTCGAAGCCAATAGCGGCGCGGTGCCGCAGATCGAGATCATCAACGAGATCGGCGAACTGCGCTCGATGATCGTGATGGCCGTCGCCGAAGGCTATAAGGAAGACCAAGAAGCCAAGGCGCGTACGCCGAAGTCGCACGCCGGCGAAGAGTTGCGCGCCGTGTTGCAGCGCACCCTGAAGTCGAGCGCGACCGAACTCGCCGCGGGCGACGAGATCGCGCCGCTGTATGAAGGCGGCATGCGCTTCCACTTCGTCGACTACGGCAAGCTGCGGCTCTACAATCTGCTGCCCAACGGCCGCTGCATCACGCTCTCGATCCTCGGACCGGGCGACATCTTTCTACAGTGGCGCGCCGAGTCGCAGAGCTTATCCTGCCTTTGCGCCGAGGCGATGCACGGTTCGCGCGTGCTCACCGCCACCGAGAAGGACATGGCCGACGTGGTCGCCGCCGAACCCGCCGCGGCCATCGAACTGATGACCTCGTTCGCGCGGCGCCTGACCGAATCGCAAGTGCTGATCGAAGACTTGATGAACAACAGCGTCAACCTGCGGCTCTACCGCACGCTGCTCGAACTCTCCAAACAGTTCGGCCGGGCGGAAAACGGCGCGAGCGTCATCGACTACCCGCTGACCCATCAGCGCCTGGCCGACATGATCGGCTCGAACCGGGTGACCGTGACCCGCAAGCTGCACGAGTTGACCGAGCGCGGCATCGTCGCCACCCGCAAGAACTCGACCATCGTGCTGCGCGACGCCGACGCCCTCTGGAAGCTGGCCGAAACCGGCGCCTCGGCCTAGATACGGTAGCCAAGCGGCTCGGGCCCGAAACTCCGCCGAACCACGCCCGGTACGTGGGGCCGGAGGTTCCAACACCGATGAACGCTTTCGTTCGCCTGACCCTGATCGTCGCCGCCGTGCTGACCGCGTTATTTCTGGTCGCGCTGGTGCTCAAGGTGCTCGTCGCCGCCGTCGTGGTCTCCGCTCTGCTGGTCGGCGGTCTCTTCGCGCTCAATTTCGTGCGCGGCTTCTTCAGCCGGCGCCAGGCTCGGCTGAGCGGCGGCGTGCGGGTCGTGCCCTAGCCGGACGGCGCCGGAAGGAGCGACCTCCGAGCCGTTCGGCGGGCAATGTTCGCGCTGCCGGGCCCAGGGGTGATAGGCGTCACCGAGCCCCTTCCCCCGGGTCCGTACAGTTGGGGCATCCAGAAGGGATGACGCTGCATGCTCCAGAGCCCGATCCGTTCGCTCAAGCCCGGCACGCTCGAGCCGGCCCTGTTCACCGAACGTCCGAAGTCAGAGACCGCCAAGCGCGTTCACAAGTATTTCGAGACGTCCGGTTTTTCGCGTTGGTCGGCGATCTACGGATCCGGCGACATTCCGCCGATCTGGAAGGTGATTCGCGACGGTCACCAGCGCCTCGTCGAGAAGGTCGTCGAGTGGGTCACGACCGAGCCGCTCCACACCGCGCTCGACGCGGGCTGCGGCACCGGCACCCTCGCGGTCAACCTCGCAGATCACGGCTTCGAGGTCGACGCGTTCGACGTCTCCGCGCCGATGGTGCACTTCGCGAAGTACATCAACAGCGGCCGCACCAAAGGGCTCGCGCCGCAGTTCATGGTCGGCGACATCGCGGCGCTCGCGGGTCAGGAAAAGACCTACGATCTGGTTTGCTGCCTCGACGTGCTCTTCCACTATCCGTACGAGGAAGTTTCGGACATGCTCCGGCGCCTGACCTCGCTCTCGTCACATAAGGTCGTCGCCTCGTTCGCGCTGCGCACCGCGGCCAACGACTTCTGGATGGGCGTCGGCCAACGATTCCACACCAAGAATCGCATGACCAAGCTGTTCATGTTCACCTACGACGAGGTCGAACAGATCCTGTACCGGGCCGGCTTCCGCATCACGCGCAAGCACCGGGTGAAGTTCTTTTTCTACGATTCGTTCGTCTTCGAAGCCGTACGGATGTGACGTCGCCTCGATGATCGAAGCCGCCGCAGTCAAGCTGCCGAAGGACCGCCCCAAGCAGTCCCTGCTGGCGCCGCGACTCTACCGCACCGACATCGCGCTGCTCAACTCGCTCAAGATCGACATCTGTCGTGAAGAGTTCGAGGAATTGCAACGCGACTTCGAGGCCGACTACAACCGCGCGCACTTTCGCTGGGGCGACGACGTCAACGGGCTCGACTACAAGCCGCTGATCGAGGAGTTCTACGAGTTCCTCAACCGCAGTTCGATCGGCGAGTTCTCCGGCTGCCTGCTCTACAGCGACGTGCACAAACACCTCGACGAGCCGGTGCTCCAGTCGATCTACAAGGCGATGTCGCGCGACGAAGGCCGGCATTCATCGTTCCTGAACTGGGTCATGCGCCACATGGGGCGCCCCTTCGATCTGGCGATCTTGCCCAAGGTCGAGGGCCTGCAGTACATGCACCCCAAGTGGATCTTCGTGACGACCTACCTGTCGGAACTGGTGGGCTACTATCGTTACCAGAACATCTCCGACCATCTCAAACTCCATCCCGAGTTCTCGTTCCACCCGATCTTCCGGTACTTCGACAACTGGTGCAAGGACGAGCGCCGGCACAGCCGCTTCTTCGCCCTGATGATGCGCAGCCAGCCCCAGTTCTACTCCGGTTGGCTCGACAAGCTCGGCATCAAGTTCTTCACGCTGGCGGTGTACATCACGATGTACTTGCGCGACGCGCAGGCGTCGGTGTATAGCAAGCTCGGGATCGATTGGGAAGCGTACGACCGCAAGGTCATCAACGAGACCGAAATCGCGGCGCGCGGCGTCTGGGGCATCGCGATCAAAACCGACTCGCCGTACTTCCTGCGTTGCCTGCGCGCGATGGCGGAAAACAACCGGCGCAACAAGGCCGGGCGTTCGGCCACGGGTCTGGCCAAGATCGGCGCGGTCACGATGCGCTACTTGCGCTGGGGCAACCAGATCGTGCAGTACGCGAAGCTGCTGCTCCAGCCGCACGGGTTCGTGGAGCCGTTGCCGCGCGAGCGCTGGACCGAGACCTGTTCCGAGCCCTCCGACCCGAGCGGCCTCTTCTTACGCGGCGCCACGCCCGTGTCGCTACGCGAGCCCGTCGCCGTCTAGACGGCCGCGCCGCGAGACTGGGAGCCAGTAGCGCTCCTAGTGCTTCGCGCGCGAGTCTTCCTTGAGCACGAAGTCCATGCCGATTTTGCGCGTCTTGTAACCCGCGCTGTCTTCTTGCCGCGTCGTCTTATCGAGCTTGGCGCCGAGCGGCACGAGCGCCGCCGGATCGTAACTCAACGAACCGGCCACCGTACCCGTGAGCGCGTCCGCCCCGGTGCGCGCGAACACTTCCTCGACGTTGAGCGATACCTCGCTGCCGCTCTTGATGTCGGTGAGCCGGAAGGTCTTGGTCGCGGTATAATTCGCCGAACTCAGCCGGAAATTCCAAGTGTCGCCGATCTCGCGGTCGCCGCCGATGAGGCCCGGCGCGAGCAGTGCCGCAAGCTCGGCTTCTTCTTCGTTCAACGTGCCCTGGTTGGGCAAGTAGACGATGGCGCCGTCGTTTTGCACCGCGACGCGCTTCGTTGCCGAGGAACGTTCCGAAGCGTCCTCGGTCACGTCGACCAGCAGGCTTCCCGAGGTTACGCCCACGACGTCGCAGGTGATCGTGCCGCGCGACGAACCCGACGCTTCGTAATGCTCGGTGTTTCCGCCGAGCGCGGCGTCGACCGAACGGGTGTGCATGTCGGTCTGCGTCTTGAGATCCACCGTGACGCCGAAGACGAGATGGCGTAACGGACCGCGCGGCGCGCTCGAGGCGGCAGGCTTCGGTGCGGGACTCGACTCGTCGGCCGCGGGCGATGCGACGGCGCCGGCGGCGAGAGCGCACGCGAAAGCCGTTACACCCGCGAGGCCACGCGCTCCAACAGACGTTGCAGGGCGGCGTTGAGCGCGTCGGGCGCTTCGTACCAGGGCGAGTGTCCGCATTCCAAAACCTCCAGAGTTGCGTCGCTGAGCGCTCGCGCGGTCGCCCGCGTTTCTTCGAGCGAGATGATCGCGTCGTGGCTGCCCGCGACGAGCGCGACGGGCAAGGTGAGTTCGTCGAAGAGATCGTCGGAAGGTACGCGTGCGGCCATGCCCCGCAGCATCGCCGCGGCGCCGCGCGGGTCGGTGCGCGCGACGATCGCTTCGGCGCGCGCGGCGAGTTCGGGCGAGCGCTGCGCAAACCCCGGCGCGAAGAAGCGCGGCAAGAAGGCTTCCACGATCGGGGCCATGCCCTCGCGTTCGGCGCGCGCGGCGAGTTCGAGGCGTCCCGCCGCCTGCCCCGGCGTATCGGCGGAAACCCGGCTATTGATCAAGCCCAGGCCGGCGCAGCGCTCCGAGAACATCCGGAAAAACGCGAGCGCGACATAGCCCCCGAGCGAATGCCCGGCGATGACGGCCCTCTCTATCTGCAACGCGTCGAGAATCTCGACGAGGTCGCCGGCGAGTTGTTCCATCAGATAGGGGCCGGGCGTGACGGTGGTGCTGCCCAGTCCGCGCAGATCGAACCGGACGATCCGCGCAACGCCCGCGAGCGCCGCCGCTTGCGCATCCCAGATTTCTTTGGCCAGCGGGAAGCCGTGGAGCAAGACGAGCGCGGGCCCGCGACCTTCGTCGCGAACGTCGAACTCGGCCCCATCCGTAGCGATCAGCATGGCCGCCTCTTCCGCCGCCGGGACGCGGGTCCCCGTTTGGGCGGGCGCGTAAGAACGCACCATGCCCACGGTCCAAACCAAGACGCCGAAGCGCGCCGCATACGTTCCGTTTCCGTTCGCCGCGATCATCGGTCAGGATGAAGCAAAGCTGGCCCTGCTGCTGGCCGCGATCAATCCGCGCGTCGGGGGCGTGCTGCTCTCCGGACCCAAAGGCACCGGCAAGACGACGCTCGTGCGCGGCGCGGGACAATTGCTGCCCGCGCTCACCCGCTCGAATTGCGCCTACGGTTGCGACCTCGAGGGCGTCAACGTCTGTGCCGATTGCGCCGAAACGCTCGACCGCGGCGAGCGTCCGCGCACGCACAAGAGTGCGGGCGAGATCGTGGAATTGCCCATCAACGCACAGCTCGACGACGTGGTCGGCGCGATCGACTTGCGCGCGGCCCTCGAACGCAGCACGATCGATTTCCGCCCCGGCTTGCTCGCGCGTGCCAACCGCAACGTGCTCTACGTCGACGAGATCAATCTGCTTTCCGACCTCGCCGTGGATGCGCTGCTCGACGCCGCCGCGCAAGGCGTGGTGCACGTCAAGCGCGGCCAGCACTCGATCGACTATCCCTCGCGCTTCACGCTGATCGGCACGATGAATCCCGAGGAAGGCGAATTGCGTCCGCAGATCACCGATCGGATCGGCCTGCGCGTCTTCGTGCAGTCGGCGGCTTCGTTCGACGAGCGCCTCGAGATCTACCGGCGCAACGCGGCCTTCGGTCGCGACCCGCGCGCCTTCGCCGACGACTACGCCGCCGAGACCAAGAAGTTGCGCACGAAATTATCCGGCGCGTTGCGCCGCATCGACTCGGTGCGCGTCGCGCCCGAGGCCGAAGCGGTGGCGATCGAAGCGGTCGCGCGCCTGGGCATCGACTCGCACCGCACCGAATTCGTCGCGCTCGAGAGCGCGAGCGCGCTCGCCGCCTGGGAAGGCCGCGACGTCGCGACCGCGGCCGACGTCGCGCGCGTATTGCCGCTCGCCGCGCGCTTGCGGCGCAGCCGCTTACGCGTCGAAGCCCAATCGGAGCACCTGGCCGAGGATGCGGCGATCGCCGCCGCACTCGAAGCGACGCTCGGCGACGCACCGGCGGAACGTTCGAACGAGGAGCGCTCGAACGATGCGGCGCCGCAGATCGTGGTCGCGACGGAACTCACCCAGAAGCGGCCGCTCTCCGCGAAGCCGCAGCGCGAACGCGAAGGCCAGCCGTCGGGATCGCAATCGCTGCAAGCCAACGGCCGGCTGGATCTCGGCGCGACGCTGGTCGATCGCGCCGCCGTCGCAAAGTCGGGCGCACCCGCCGATCCCAAGGAGACGGTCGAAACGGCGACGCCGCCACGTCTGACGATCCTCGTCGTCGATGCATCGCTCTCGACGGCAAAGTCGTCCGAACTGGTCCGCGCGGCGGGCCGCGAGTTGCTCCGCCCGATCTATACCGAGCGCGAGCGGGCCGCGCTGATCTCGTGCTGGGGTCCGCGCGCCGAGGTCGTCGTCGATGAAAATACGGGGCGCAACATCGATTTGGTGGCGGCGCGCATCGACGAACTCGAGCCCGGACGCGTGCGCGCGCTCACCCCGCTCGCGGAAGCGTTGGAGCAAGCGCGGCGCATCGCCGACCGCTTCCGGCGCGCTCATCCCAGCGCCGAAATCGACGTCGCGGTCTTCTCCGACGGTCGCGCCAACGTGCCGCTCGGCGGCGAAGCGACGGTCGCGGCGGCACTCGCGGCCGGCGAAACGAGCGAATTACTGGCGCTCGCGGGCGAGCAATGCCGCCACATCGCGGCGCAATTTGCGGGCCGCGTCAACCTCACGTGCGTCAATTTGGACGAGTACGAGGCCTACCCGTTGATGCGCGAATTGGCGACGGCGGCACGCGGCAGATACTTCCCGCTCTCGGCGGTTGTTGCCAAAATCCTCTAACATGAGGTATAAATGGTATAACTACCCTGACGACAACGAATTCGACCGTCGTCAGACGGTCGATTCGCGGAAAGGATGACTACCTCACAAATGGCAGTCAAGAAGAAAGCGACCCGTAAGAAGGCCGCAAAGAAGACCTCGGCCCGGAAGAAGACCACGGTCAAGAAGACCGCAGCCAAGAAGACCGGCGCCAAGAAGAAGACCACGCGCAAGAAGACGGCCAAGAAGGCCGGCGCCAAGAAGAAGACCGCCAAGAAGGCCGGCGCGAAAAAGAAGACCACCCGCAAGAAGGCCGTTCGCAAGGCTGCCGGCCGCAAGAAGGCAGTGCGCAAGACGACCCGCAAGGTGGCAAAAAAGCCCGCCTAGTCCGGTCGACCCGAACCCGAAGCGAACCGTGCGCGAGCACGGTTCGTTTCTTTTTACGGCGTCGCGAGCGAGGCGAATGCGGCGAGCGAGTCGTCGCGCCGGACGCGGCGCCGGGGCAACGTGTAGGGCTGGGCGAGGCTCGTGACCGTTCCCGGAATCTCCGTAAAGGCCGCGCGGATGCCGAGTTCGCGCATCACCGCGAAGGTCACGTCGTCGTATTTTCCGGCCGGATAGACGTACGTAAAGGGCTGCGGTGCGCCCAGATAGCGCACGAGTTTGGCCAGACAGTGGCCCGCTTCGGCGCGCTGTCCGTCGCGATCGAGCGTCGAGAGATCCAGGTGGAACGTGCCGTGACAGGCTACTTCCATGCCTGCGGCGCGCAGTTCGCGAAGCTGGCGCCACGTGGCGTGACGCGGCGTGCCGACGAATCCGGCCGAGACGTAGAAGCTCGCGGTGGCGCCGTAGCGGCGCAAGAGCGGCAGCGCGGTGGTCGCCGCATCCGCATACCCGTCGTCGAAAGTCAGCACGACGCTGCGCTCGGGACGCTCGCCGCGGGCGAGCGCGTCGGTGAGTTGCGCGGCGGTCAGAGTGCGTATCCCGTGCGCGCGCAGCCACTGCAGTTGCGCGGCGAAATCCTCGGGCGACACCGTCAGGTCGCGCCCGACCGCGTCGGACGGGACGATCGCGTCGACTTTGTGATACATCAGCACGGGAACGCCCGGCCACGCGCTCGACGCGGCGATGCGCTGCGGCGCGAGGGATGCACAGGCCAGAGCGGCGCAGGCGGCAGCGAAGACGCGGCGCAGCAGTTTCACTGCGTCCCCGCCAACGTCGCGACCGCATGGCGGAAGGCGAGCGTGCCCGCGGCGTGCACCGGCGGGCCGCCGAGCGAAGGGACGGCGTACAACGAAATCAGCACGACGGGCGGATTCACATCCGCCGGCAGCGAGACCTCGACGCGACGCCAACCGCTCCAGTCGACGCGCTTCACCAGCGTCAGCGCGCGCTGCTCGCCGAACCGATTGCTCACCGCGACGCGGACGCCGATGCCGCTCGCATCGCCGCGCAGGTCGAAAACCAGCGCCAGCGGCGCGCCGGGCAGTGCGACGTCGCCGCGCGCATACGCGGCCCGCTCGCTTCCGCTGAAGTCGTAGTGCAGCAAAAGCTCTCCGGCCGGCGTCATCTCGAGGCCGCCGGGCGCATCCTTCGGCGCGGCGGTGAAGCGCCAGCGGGCGCCGTCGACTCCGCGGAAGAGCGGCAACTCGAGGTCATGGCTCCCGACGTTGACGATCAGATCCGAGCGCAAACCCGCAACGGCGGCCGTCACGCGCGCATCGCGCTCGCCGGCGACGAAGGTGCCGTCGGCTGTAATCGTGCCGCCGTTCGCGCTCCAGCGGACCGCATCGCCCAATTCGACCGGCGTGCCGTCGGGCGCGCTGCCGAGCGCGCGCAGACGGAGCGTCGCGTGCGGTTGCAGATCCACATCTTGCGGCTCGATGCTCAACCGCGCGATGCTGGGCACCACGTCGTAATGCACGCTTGCGCTCCGGCTACCGCCGCGTTCGCGCAATTCCACGACGTGCGGGCCCGCCTCGCGCGCGGTGACGAACGGTTCGAAAATCGCGCCGCTCAAGCGGTGGCCGGCATCGTCGACGAGCGCACCGCTCGGCGCGAGCGTGACGCCGCCGAGCGCGGCGACGTGCTCGGGGCGCGCGATCAGATGCGGATGCACGCCGCGCGGCGCGTCGCTATAGATGAAGAGTCCGTCGGCGACGGGTCGCTCGAGTCCGTCGCTCGGCGCGTTGAGCACCGAAGCGCGCTCGTCGCCGAGCACGCGCGCGACGAGCGTTGCCGAGCCGCCCGAGTCGAATGCGAGCCCGTCGGTCGCGCCCAGACCCAACATCAGCGCGCCGAACTCGGGACGCGTCAAGCCGACGGAGAGTGCGGGCGAGCGACCATCGACTGCCACGAGCACGAGCGTGCCGTCGCGTAACGTCGCCGCGCCCGAGACCGGAAATCGGCGATCGCGTTCTTCCGGCGCGGGCGCGTTCGGATCGTCGACCGCCGCGCCGTTCGCAACGAGCAGCGGTCCGCCGCCGACCGCGCATTGTAGTGAGGGCAGCGCGGGATCGAGCGCGGCGTCGATGGCGACCGTCTCACCGGGCGCGGGCGGCGCTCCGAGCGCGAGTGCCGCGGGACCGTAGGCGAGCAACGGCGGTGCGAGCGGAGCTTGCGCGCCCGCATCGTCCACGCGCGTCACGCGATACGTGCGCGTGCCGTCTCGCGCCTCGAGTTGTTCCAGCGCTGCGACGCGCACGCCCGGCGCGGGGCGCACCACGCCGTAACTCGGAAGCAAGAGCGACGCGCCGCCCTGCGGGGGCCAAATGCCCACGCCGGTCAGCGGCACCTGCGCCGCGCCGTAGCGAACGGTGCCCGAGAAGCGCACGCTGCCGAAATGCACGCTGCGATCGCGCGCGACGGTCAAGGCCGCGCGCAGCGACGGCGTGCGGAGCAATTCGCCGTTACGGACCAGCACGTTGAGCGGTTGATTGGTCTGACCGATGTCGAAGTAGTCCGCATTGACGCCCGCCACCGCGCCCGTGCGCGCCGCCATCGACGAGACCGTCTCGCCCTGTGAAATGAGACGATCCTGCGCGAGCACCGCATCGAAGCGCACCGTGGGCTCGCGCGGGTCGACCGCGACCACGTACACGAGCAGTGGACCGGCCGAGGTACTCAGGCGATACGTCGCGCGGGAAATGCCCGGCGCGACGAAGGCCGATGTCGACGACGAACCGGTAACCAGCGGAAACGGCGCCGGCGGCGCGAGGAACGGTGGAAAGATCACGGCGACGGACGCGCCTCCGGGATCGGCGTCGAAGCGGCGACCGGCGCGACGAGCGTGGGCGGCGGCGCCGAGCTATAGATGAAGAGCGCGTCGGAGACCCAGCGCTCGAGGCTGTCGTCGGAGGGATGATTGCGCACGGTCACGTTGGCGTCGCCCGGCGCGCGCGCGACCAGCGTGACCGACCCGCCCGAGTCGAGCGCCATCGCATCCATCGCGCCCAGACGCAACAGCAGGTCGCCGAATTCCGGACGGGTCATGCCGATCGAGCGCTCGGGATGACGGCCGTCGACCGCAACCAGCATCAAGGTATGGTCGGGCCTGCGCGCGAGCGCGATCACGGGCCAGCGCACGTCGCGCTCGGCCGCCGCGGGCGCGTGCGGATCCTCGTACCAGGCGCCGTCCTTGATGAGGATCGGTCCGCCGCCGATCGCGGCGACGGCGCCCGGCACCGCGGGCTCGAGTCCGTAATGCAGCACGACGCGATCGCCCGGACGCGGTAACGGCCCCTTCAGCAGCGGACCGAAAGCGACGCCGAAATGCGGCGGAATCGGCGCGTCGGCCTTGACCACGCGCTCGACGCGATACGTGCCGGCGCGCGCATCGAGCGGGCGCAATTCGGCGTAGGTCACCCCGTCGGCGGGCGGCAGCGTCTTGCCGAAATGCGGCGTGATCACCGTGACCTCGCCCGCCGGCCACGCGTTGAGTTGCGTCACGGGAAACTTTCCGCGGGGCGTGGTCAGGCTGCCGCTCAAGGTGAACTCGCCGAACGTTACGCCGCCGTTGCGATCGAGCACGAGCGCGGCACGATCGGTCGGCCCGCGCAGCAGCTCGCCGTGACGCATCAAGACGCCCTGCGGTTGATAGGTGCGCCCGATATCGAAGTAATCGCCGTTGACGCCGCCCACCGCATGCGTGCGCACGCCCATCGCCGAGGTGCGCTCGCCGCCCGACATCACGCGATCTTCCGCAATCGCCGTATCGAAACGCAGCGACGGTTCGCGCGGATCGGCCGAGAGCACGCTGACCGCGACGGGCCCGTGTTCGCCCTTCAACGCATACTCGGCATAGTCGAGCGAGGGCGCGATCGTCTCGACGCGCATCGACTGCAAGCCGGGCTCCGCCCGAACGGTCTTGGCCAGTTGCGCGATGCCGTGCAACTCGGGCGTCCCGGTCCACAGCCACGCGAACGACGGCCCGAGGTCGCGCACTTCGCCCGCGAAGCCGAACGGAATCCCGGCGTAGTCGCCGGTCAGCCCGCGGCTGCCCAGCATGCCGGCTCCGAACGATAGCGGCCCGTGCACGCTCTCGATCTTTCGGCCGTCGTCGAGCAGCAGCGCCGCGCCTTCGGCGTGCGCTTCAAAACGCGGCGCCGCCGGGCCGCCGAAGCGCAGCGTCGCATCGCGCAGCGTTCCGGCCGTAAGCCGATTCGTCGCGTCGCCGGCGAGCGCGCCCAGCATCGCGAGCGGCAACGCCTTCGCTGTCCACACGCTGCCCGCCGCATCGCCGTGCGCGGAAATCGGATAACTCGTGCCGCCGCTGACGAGCACCGCACCGGCGGTATAGTCGGCGCTCGCGCCCGCGAAGTCGCCGTCGAGGGTCACGTTCTGTAGGCTACCGGCAACGTGCGGCACGCTGCCCGCCGAAAGGTCGACCGTCCCGTCGCGCACGGCGACGTGCATCGCGTCGACGTGCAGCGCGCGCAGCGCCCGGCCCAGTCGCACGCCGGCGCCGCCGCGCCAGCGATCGAGCGAGAAGGTCAAGCTGGGCGCGTCGAGCGTCACGCCGGCGCGAGCGCCATCGTGCGCGAACGCGACGCGAGGCAGCGTGGCGACGAAGGAGCCGGCAGGCGTGGCCAGGCGCACGTTGTCGAGCACGAGCGTGCCGCCGTCGTGGCCGACGCGGCCGATGGCCACGTCGTATCCCGAAGCGGATGCCAAGTCGTGCGTCAGCCACGCTCGCTCGATGGGCTCGCGAAGCACGAAGCCGGCGACCGCGGCGATCGCAAGGACCGCGACGGCATAACGCGGCCAACGAGGGGCGGACGATTTCAACCGGCGTGAACGCATGAGGAGCCCGGGGATTGTGCGGAGGGCGTGTCGCAGTCACCTCTCGCCATGCTGCGTTTCCTGCTCGCGTTCGTCCTCGTGGCGGCTTCCGTCGCTCCGGTTCGCGCCGACGCGCCGTTGCCCCGGGTTGCTGCCGGCGGACGCACGCCCTACCTAGCGGTGCTGGTTTGGCACGACGTGGTTTCGCCGAAAGAAGTTTGGTTCGACACGACGCTCGAGACGTTTCGCAGTCAACTGGATGCGATCCGGCGCGGAGGCTTTCACGTCATCACGCTGGCCGCGCTGCGCGATCACTTGGAACGCGGCACGCCCGTGCCCGCGAAGCCGCTCGTGTTGACCTTCGACGACGACGGACACGGCATCTACGACAACGCTTTTCCCTTGCTGCGCAAATACGGTTTTCCGGCGACGCTTTTCGTGCACACGAATTTCGTGGGCACGACGACGACGAAACGGCACAATACCTGGCCGCAGTTGACCGAGATGTCGCGCAGCGGGCTGATCGACGTGCAGAGCCTGACCGCGAACCATCCGCCCGATCTGCGCGCGCTCGACGACGCGGGCGTGTTGCACGAGTTGCGCCTCTCGAAGATGTCGCTCGAGAAGCGCTTGGGCAAACCCGTCTACGCGCTGGTGTATCCCGAAGACAACTACGACGACCGGCTCGCGCGCCTCGCGGCGAAGAGCGGCTACGACCTCGCGTTCACCGAGGATTGGGGCGCCGCGGGCGAGTCCGCCAACCTCCTGACCATTCATCGCTATTCGTGTCTGACCCGATTCGATCAAGCCTTGCACGACGTGGCCGCGGGTAGCGCAAACCAGTAGCCTGTAGGGCTTGGGCTGTTTGCGCATTCGTCGCCGAACTTTGTTCGCAGACGAGGCGCGAAGAGGGGGCGTCCTGCGCGCGCTGCTGACGGAGTCGGTCGCGGCGAGCCGCGCCGAACAGGCGGTAGAAGTTTAGCGCCAGCAATTCTCGATCGGGGCGACGTCGGCGCTGTGCCCCGCGTGGGGCAAGCCGTACATGTCTTCGATCGTGCGCAACACGTTGTAGTGGTTGATGCGCTGCGCATAGCGCCCGGGCTTGACCATCGGGCCCACGAACACCGTCGCGATCGAGTTCGTGGGATCGAGGCCTTCGTCCCAGGTCAGGATCACGAGCGTATCGTTGGCACGGCCCCAGTCCACCAGCGGTTTGAGGTTGTGCTCGAGCCACACGTCGCCGACTCCAATCGAAGCGTCGTGCATATCGTCGACGATGTCCGGGATGACGAACGAAACCGTCGGCAAATCGGCATACTTCGGAAAGGCCGAGAACGGCTTGCTCAGCGTGCGCGGCACGTTGCTGAAATGCACCCACGGCGCGTGCTTGCGCCCGTACCGTCCGGCCGCGCAGCCCGTCCAGCCCTCTTCGGGCAGCGCTTCGGCATAGGCCGCGAAGGTCAGGTGCGCGGCGCGCAGCAGGGTGGCCAGGTTGGGCGCGGTGTTGGAGATGCCGGTAGCGGG
>Ga0182012_10003697_pt1 | contig 16193 bp, 14 predicted proteins | sample 612S2SmetaG_FD_120486 | JGI IMG/M metagenome (GOLD analysis project Ga0182012, IMG submission 120486) | Permafrost microbial communities from Stordalen Mire, Sweden - 612S2S metaG | ecosystem: Environmental > Terrestrial > Soil > Wetlands > Permafrost | place: Sweden: Stordalen | collected...
AGCCAGTTCGCGGGAAGATCGGCCGGCATGCGGAAGACACGGCGCAGCGCAACCATCGCGAAGAAGCTGAGCGTCAACGGCAGGGAAAGTACTGCCGACCGGATGGCCCCCGAGAGTTCCCGCGGCCGGTAGATACCGCTCAGAGCCAGGTAGACGGAGTTCTCGATCACGAGCGCGAATCCCACTCCGGCGATCAGGAAAAACATCAGCTTTTGACGCCGGCCCCGTAGAAGCGTGTTCACCACGAATGAGCTCACGGCCTGCGCCTGCGGAACCGCGCAAATGCAGCTTACCCATTCGGCTGGTGCAAAAACAGGTCGCCGAAGCTTCTTCGTAGATTCCATAGCCTGCCTGGTGTAGCGCAGATAGCTGACTAAGTAAGTTGTGGTTGCCAGGACTGCGGCGGCAGGCAGGGCAATTTTGGCGCGGAGGGCCAGGCCCGCGATCAGGCCATTGGATGTGCCGAGTAACTGCTCGTTCCATCCCCAGAACCAGGCGGTTGGAATCAGATTCAGCCAGTGCGATCTGCCTTCGACGAGTTGGCGCGTCGGGAAGTATGGAAGCACCGGCGCCGCGCACAGGATCAATAGAAGCATGACGATCTGAATCGAGAAAGACGTGGCGCGAAACCAGCGGACGGGAAGCAACGCGAGAAGCAGTCCCTGAAGCGCGATCGCCGCCAGCAGCATGAAAATCGCGCAGCTCGTTGACCCAGTCAGCAGCGCGGCCACCCGCAGAAGGTAAGGACGCGTTTCCCACCGTCCGTAAGTAATCATCGGGAATACCTGGCTCGACAGGAATGTGATCGCGGCGATGCAGAGCGCAAAGAAAACCAATAACGCGAGGATCTTTCCCCCAAAGATTTGTCGGCGCGTCAGCGGCAGTGGAGAGAGTATGAAATGATCGCGCTGCGACGGAAACAGCGACGGCCACTGGAACACCGCAATCAAAGCGATGAGCACACTCATTACCAACATCATCCAAAGAGTGTCCATGGAATAGGCCAGATGGTAGAGATCGCCGTCAGGCAGCGCGTTCAGTTGTACATAGCGGCCGAAGACCTGTACCGGAATGTACCAGCTCGCGGCGATCAGCAGGCCGAGAATCTGCACGAACAGCGGCGTGAAGGATTCCTCCCCGGCGAAGGACTCGGACCGAAACAGGCCCAGGAAGAAATGGCGGGCCAGTTCCAGGGTCGGGGCGTGTGTTCGCTCCAGCCAGCCTTTCATCGGGAGGCCATCACCTGAACAATCTCTCTCGCGCGCGCCTCCTGATCCTGTTGGTTCGTCAGTTGCGCAAACACTTCCACCAGCGATGGCAGAGACAGTAAGTCGCGCAGCCCTGCGATCGAATCCTGCGCCACCACCTCGCCGCGATAAAGAATCACCACCTGCGAACAGAGCTTTTCCACCACCTCAAGAACGTGCGAACTGAATAGAATCATCCGTCCGCTCGCGGCGAGTTCAATCAGCAGGCGCCGGAACAACAGTGCCGCGTTCACGTCGAGCCCGGAAAAAGGTTCATCCAGAATGATCACCTCCGGATCGGCAAGCAGCGCGGCCGCAATCAAGACTCTCTGGCGCATGCCTTTGGAGTAACTGGCGATCGGGCTGAATCGGCTTTCGTGTAAGTCCAGAAGATGGAGAAACGCATCGGCTTTCTTCGCCAGCAGCCGCGCCTCAAGGCCGCGCAACCGCCCGACCAGGGTGAGGTATTCGAGGCCGCTGAGATGCGCGTAAAGGTGCGGTTCTTCCGGAATATATCCCACATGGCGCTTGAAACCGGCGAAGTCTTTGGCGACGTCCTCGCCCCGGTAGAACATGTGGCCGGACGTTGGATTGATCAACCCGGTGAGCATTTTGATGGTTGTGCTCTTGCCGGAGCCGTTGGGCCCGACGTAGCCCAAAATCTCACCGGGCGCCAGTCTGAGGCTGACGTTGCGTACGCCGGGCAGACCTCGATACAGCTTCGTCAATTGACGTAGTTCAAGCATGCCGGAGCCGCTGAATCCATCGAAGCCAAACAACGCAGAAGATGGTGGTGAACATCACGGCCATGATGGCCATCACGGCGATCAAAAGGATCAAAGCCTCGCTGGAATCAGATACCGAAGTTCTCGCCATCACCACAGTGCGGGTCCAACCGAGAAACGCAATCACACAAGTCGCCGCCAGCAGAGCTACCGGATAAATCCAGAGAGTCTGGCGAATCAGCCATTGCCGCGCCAGCGACCGCACCGCATCAAATAGCAGGCGAACCCCTCCTTCGGAGGCGAGCGCGTCTTCAAAAGTCAACAGCATTTCACCTTCGAAGCGCGCGCGAAACGCTCGCGGATGGAGAGCCAGCAGGAACCGGTAGCGTGCGCGGATCATGCCGAATTCCTCCTCGCGCGGCTGCCGCGCAGATGCATCTTCGCACTGAGCAGCGCCTTCTCCAGCCGGTCGATCTCGGCATTCAGGACGCGCTTGCCCAGGTCAGTGAGCCGGTAGTAGCGACGGCGCGGGTCTTCATCGGGAGACTTGGCTTCGGCTTCTTCGATCAGGCTCTGCGTAATCAACCGCTGCAGGTTGTCATAGAGCGTGCCAGGTCCCAGCCGGCAGCCACCGCCCGATTCGCGCGCAACCTCCTGCATGATTCCGTAGCCGTGCCGGTCTTCCCGAACCAAGGCGAGGCAGATGTGGAGAACGGCCGGGGAGAGCGGCAGGAAAGGAGTGAGATCTTCGTGCTTCATACTCGGATACCGTTATATCGGATTCCGAGTGAGACGTCAAGTGGTAGGATCTCAGAAATGGGCGCCCTTTGAGATTCGCGCTGTTTCTCTATTCGCTCCTTGTGGGCGCAGTTTGCTTTGCCCTTCCGCTTGAGAAACCAGCAAATGTTGAGACCGTGAGCTATTGCGACCTCGTCTCTCGCTCGGACACGTTCGCAGGGAAAATGGTGCGAGTTCGGGCTCTTTACCAGACTGACTTCGAAGAGTCGGCGCTAACATCGCCGTCGCGCAATTTTCGCTTCCTGCGGACATGGGTGAACTTCGAAAAGTTCTGGCAGTCTCGGACGAATTGGCGGTGGCGGCGGGCCATTAACCCGGCAAAGTGGCGGGTTCAGCTGGACGTCGTTCTCGTCGGTCAGTTCAAAGTGGGCAAGTTCGGCCACATGGATATGTATCCGGAGGAACTGGAGGTCTATAAGGTCGAGTCGGTAAGACCTCTCGGCAGTTTTCGTCCGCTGCCCTGAGTGAATTGCGATTGAGTATTTTGGGTGTGGAGTGATGCAGAGAACGACATACTCATCGCCGTCAATCCCGAAGTAGAACCGCCAGTCTCGTGTCACCCTGGCCTGCCAAACGTCGCGGGACCCACCGTATTTCTTCGCGCGTAGCGAAGGATGACCTATATCGCGCAGCAGGAAGCGCAGTTGCTTGGCGAAAGCAGGTGAGCACAGTCTTTGTTGGCTCGGTTTGTGAACCGAAGCTTCATTACTTGCGCTTCTTTATGCGTCTATTTGCACGGACGTCCAGGGCTTCGATTGCTGCTTCAGCGCTGTCGTAGGGACCATGGGTTCTTCCAGCTCTTGCATCCGCCAGCCCCTCTGCCAGATGCCTGTCAACGAGGCTCTTCGGGGTGAAGGTGATCTTCCCGCCGTCCACGCCAGCTACTTCCCCCCCAGTCTAACAGTTGGACTGTACAACTGGACCGGCGCCTCACCGTTGTTTCTTGATCTCTATACTCAATCGCTTAATCTTCTGATTCAGCGTCGACAAGGGCACGCGCAAATTCTCCGCCGCTTCCGTCTGGCTCCAGCCGCATTGCTCCAGCCGTTCGATAATCACCCGGCGTTCATAATCCGCCACAATCTCAAACAGCGACGCATCCGCCGGCAGCGGACCGTTATCGCGCCGGAGTCGAATCCCGCTGGCTTGCAGAAGATAATCGGGAAACACGTCCACAGGCACAATCATGTCCGACGCCAAAACCACCGCGCGCTCCACAATATTTTCGAGTTCGCGTACGTTGCCCGCCCAGTTATGCTCCATCAGCACCTGCATTGCTTCCGGCGCGAAGCGGAGCTGGGCCTTATTGCGGCTATCCAGGAATCGTCCATTATCCTGGCAGAACTTGTCGAAGAAGAACTCAATCAACGCCGGAATGTCTTCCTTTCGCTCGCGCAGCGCGGGCAGCGGAATGTTGATCACATTCAGCCGGTAGTAAAGGTCTTCGCGGAACTTGCCTTCCTTCACTAACTCCCGCAAGTCCGAATTCGTCGCAGCCAGAATCCGGACATCCACCTTAACGGTGTCGGTGGAACCGAGCGGCGTAAACTCGCGCTCCTGAATCACCCGCAAAAGCTTGGCCTGTATCTCCTGCCCGATCGTCCCAATCTCATCCAGAAAGATCGTCCCTTTGTTGGCCACTTCAAAGGAACCTTTCTTGGTTTGGCTCGCGCTGGTGAAAGCGCCCTTCAGGTGCCCGAACATGGTGGATTCGAGTAGCTCGGTAGGAATCGACGCGCAGTTCACGGTAATGAACGGCGCATCCGCGCGCGGCGAACTGTAGTGGATCGCCTTGGCTACCAGTTCCTTGCCGGTTCCGGTTTCGCCCGTAATCAGAATGGTCGAGCGGCTGGGCGCCACCTGCTCCACCAGGTCCAGCATCCGCAGCATGCGATCGCTCTTGCCGATAATGCTGGGGAAGTTGTAGCGCTGCTTCAGCACGCGCTTCAGCAGGCGGTTCTCGCTCGCCAGCCGCTGGCTGTCGATCACGCGCTGGATTTCGATCAGCAGCTTGTCGTTGTTCCAGGGCTTGGAAACGAAGTCGTTGGCGCCCAGTTTCAGAGCGCGCACAGCCGATTCCACCGACGCATAGGCAGTAACCAGAAATACCGGCGTATCCCGGTCCCGTTGCCGGAAGTCGCTCAATACGTCCAGGCCGGAGCGGTCCGGCATCATCATGTCGAGCAGAACCAGGTCATAGGCCCGGGAATTGAGCGCGCGCTCGCCTTCCGCCGCGTTCCCCGCCAGTTCCACTGTATAGCCTTCCATCTCGAGCAGCGTCTCCAGACTCTCGCGAATCTCGCTCTCGTCGTCGATGACCAGGATGCGGCCCCGCGCCGCGGCGGTCGTACGTGCGTCTTCTAGGATAGGGATGGTAGCCATTGTATTAGAAACATCATTCGAACTCCGGATCAGGCCATCACGGCTTTACGAGCCAGTGGGAGTTCCAGATGGAATCGCACTCCCCGGCCGCTGCGGGCGAAAGCCTCGATTGTGCCGCCATGCTCCTGAATGATTCCGTAGGTAATCGAGAGCCCGAGTCCCGTGCCTTTTCGTGCGGACTTGGTGGTGAAAAACGGATCGTAGATGCGGTCCAGATCTTCCGGCGCAATGCCGTGTCCCGTATCGGAAACATCCACTTTCACTCCGGCTTCGTCACTGCTGGTGGTCACTTCCAGCACGGCTTCGCCCCTCTCGCAGCCTTCCATCGCGTCGCGCGCATTCAGGAACAGGTTGAGGAAAACCTGCTGCAGTTTCCCTGCATTCCCCGTAATGGGCAGCAGCGACGTATCTGCGTTCAGCCGTACCGCGACCCCGGCCTTCTGCATCTGGTGTTCAATCAACGAGAGCGTTTCCTGAATCACCTTGTTGATCTGCACCGGTCCGGTTTCCGAACTCGACGTCCGCGAGAAGTTCAGCAGCGAATTCACGATTTCACTGGCCCGGAAAGTCTGCCTCGCGATCTTTTCCAGCATGCGCGATTTCTGCTCGTCATCCTGCAGTTGCTTGGTCAGCATCTGCGCATACGTCGAAATCACCGCTAACGGCGTATTGACTTCGTGCGCTACTCCGGCCGCCAGCAAACCGATGCTGCTTAGCTTATCGGCCTGCACCAACCGGCGCTCCAGTTCCGAGCGATCCGTAATGTCGTCAAAAATCACCAACCGGCCAATGCGCTCCATTTCGCGCGAAACCAAAGGCGCGATGGCGATGTTGAAAGTCGCTTCGCGAACCGGACCCGAATTCCCATTGCCATTCAAATGCGCGTCCACGTGCCGCATGGCGAACTTGTCGATGTGATGAATACCGCTTTCACTGCGCACCGCGTCCAGGCGTTCCATCAAAGCGCGCGGGAACAGTTCCGAGAGTGGACGCCCCTGCGCGATCTCGCGGGAAATTCCAGTCACTTCTTCCATGCGCGTATTCCAGCTCTCCACGCGATCTTCCAGGTCAGCCGCCAGAATGCCCACGCTGATCGATTCCACGATGTTTTCGCTGAACTCTTTCAGTCGCTCATACTCGTCCACTTTTCTTTGCAGCGCCTGGTAGAGGTTGGCGTTCTCAATGGCGATCCCGACATAGCCGCACAGCGTATCGAGAAGCTCCACATCGTCGCTCGAAAGAAAATCGCCGTTTTCCGAACGGCTCACGCCCAGGTACGCGACTTCTCTTCCGCGCGCCGTGCAAGGCAAGTAATAAGTCAGGTCCAGCGCGCTCAGCGTGGCGCGCACAGAAGCGGGCCAGCCCTCGGCTTCCGCATCGAAGCGCAAGCGGTGCCGCTCGAAAAAGAAATGCGGCGTCTCCCGGTGCCAGTTGAGGAACGAAAGATCCAGAGGCTGCGAGGGCAGCGGCTTGCCGCTCGATCCCATGGATTTACGAAGTTGAAAATCACGCGGGCTCGCTTCGCCCGCGACAGCCGCTTCAGATCCAGCCGGAGCCAGAAAGAAACTGATGTGCCGTATCGACAGCGTTTGCATCACCCGGTCGCCCACCGCGGTCAGCATCTCATCAAGCCCGGTTTCCGCGTTCAATTCGCGCGCGAATTCAATCAGCGTGCGGCGGTAATCGTATTTCTCCTGATAGAAGTACTTATCCAGACGCTCCTGAATCCAGTTGCGAATCGGCTGGAACAGGAAGGCCGTAATCAGCATCACGGTCAAGATTCCGGTGCTGCCCAGGTCTTTGAAGTTCTTCTGGGCAAAGCTGGCCAGAGAGAAAACGATCCCATAGAACGCCGCCAGAACGCAGACGGTGGCCGCCGTGTAGGCAAAACCGCGCCGGAAAATGATATCCACGTCCATCAAGCGGTACCGCGCGATGGCGTAAGCGATGGTGAGCGGAATCAACGTCAGCGTGACCACCGATAGACGCATCCACGCGCTCGGTTCCTGGCCCGCGATGTAGGGTGCGAGGTAGAACACGGCGTAGGGCAGAAAACCGATCGCGAGCCCGTTACGAAGCCATTTCAACTGCTGGCGCGAGGTGGGTTCCTGGCTCGAATAGTGGCTCACGGTGAGCACGGCGGCGCATGCGATAAAGTACGCCCCGATTAAAGCGGCGCTGGCGCGGTCGAGCGTGTAGAGAACCACGACCAAAGGCTCGTCGGAGCCGAACAACCCCGTCGCGAAAGCAATGTAAAGGCCCAACAGAAGCAGACCGGGAAGATAGATCAACCACGCGTGCAGACGCGGACGGAACCAGGGACGCCGCTCTGGAAACGTCAGGCAGAAATGCAGCAGAAGCGCCGGCGCCAGAAAACCCGCCGCCACGTTTCCCCAAAAAATGATCCAGTCGAAGGTGTTCAGCTTCCCCGTGTAGTGGAAACAGGAAAAGATGAACGATGCCAGGCAAAAAATATAGAAGTGCTGAGACTTGTATGCGCTGCCGCGCCGCAGATAAACGAACAGCCCGATCGCCAGATAAACGATGCCCGTGAAATATTGGGAGTAGAGCGCCCGGTCCCGCGCCGCTTCGAGAACAATCACATCCACCTGAAACTCGACCCCATGGCGCGAGATCAGGTACGTTACCGTGCTCCACACGCCCCGCCCGTAGAGTACCTGCGCCGCGTCCGTCGCGCTCTTGATCTCGGCCGTGTTGATGTGGAGCAGCACATCGCCGGGACGCACTCCCTTGTGCGCGGCGTCGCTATCCGGCGAGACGCGGCGCGCCACCACCGCGGTTTGGCCGGATTCCGTCCGGTCCACCCAAATGACGCCGTCGGTAGGAAGGTGGAAAAGCTGGAGCTGATGAAAATTCAATGCGGCAGCAACCAGCGCCGCCGCAGTGAGGACGGTAAGCAGTGCGGTCGATAGCTGAAACTTCAGCTCCTGGAGCATGTTAAAGCCCGCAAAACGCTGCGGGAAATGGATTGATTTGCACGTTTACTGCCACCGATTCCAACCCGCGTAGAACCGGAAAGGCAAGGGAAACCAATAGGTTCTACGCGTTCCAGAGAGCCTGCATCCGGATTTCGGGAGAGCGCTTCGGGAATACATATTTCAAGTCTTCTTTCAAGTCTTGTCGCGCTCTTTCATCCAACTGACGAACTCGGGCGGAACCTGCATGGTCGAAAGGCGGCTCTGTCGAACCAGCGCCCAGTCATCGAACAGGTGCGATTCTTTGATCTCCTTCAGCGTGACGGGCGTCTTCAAACGGGAGACAAACTCCAGGTCGATGGTCGCGCTCTTCTCATCTTTGGGATCGGTGCGTGGTTCGGAAACCACCTTGGCCAAACCCACCACTGCCGAAACTCCGCCCGAGTGATAAATGAAGACGCGGTCGTCCGGCCGCATCTCCCGGATGGCGCGCAGCGCTTGCGGGTTTCGGACGCCGTCCCACGTTGTTTTCTTGTCTGCCTGAAGCTGATCGATGGAATAAGAAGCAGGTTCGGATTTCGCGAGGAAATAACGCATGTGAGTTCCTTCTTGAATGGTACTGTAAATGCAGACGTAACACTTTACTGAATGTCACAGAAACGAAAGAGTTTTCTGCCACCCACGCTAGTCTGTTTCGTGGTGTGCTCTCTCGGGTGTTTATCTGCCCCGATTCTCAGTGCTCAAACCGAGCAGGCGCCTGTCAAAGCGCCCGACAGCGCAAAGGACGATTCCAAGCCCGCGGCCGGCACGCAGGAATTCGTCATCGGCCCGTTGGATGTCCTTTTCGTTCATGTGCTGCATGAACCGGATATGACCGGAAGAGTCGAAGTGGGGCCGGACGGTATGATTTCGATCGTTCTCGCCGGTGAATTCCGCGCCCAGGGCCTCACTGCATCTCAATTGTCCGACGCCATTCGCGAGCGCCTGAAGACCACGATCCGCACTCCGGAAGTCAGCGTGCAAGTAGTTCAGGTGAATAGCCGGAAGTTCACGCTGCAGGGTGAAGTACACAGGCCCGGCACGTACCCTTTTTCCGCGCCGCTCACGGTTCTAGAGGCGCTGGCCGAGGGGCAGGGGTTTTCGGACTGGGCGAATACGAAGAAGATCTATATCCTGCGCAAAGGCGTGAGAATGAAGTTCAACTATAAGGACGTTAGTCATGGAAAGCACTCCGAACAAAACGTGATCGTCCAGAACGGCGACCAGATTTTCGTCCCCTAACCCATGCTTACTCCCGAAGTCTATTCCTCGATTCAACGGCGTCAGATGGATCTGGCGGACTACGTCGATGTGGCGCGGCGCCATCGCGCCTGGGTGCTCGGTCCTCTTTTTGCCGGCCTCGTGATCGCGTCCGTGGTCGCGTTCGCGATTCCGAACACCTACGTCTCAACGGCCATGGTGCGAATCAGCGCCGCCCAGATGTCGCAGAGCGTCATGCCTACCGTGCTCTCGCAGGAGATCGCCGATCGCATCAACTCGATGGAGCAGGATATCCTCAGCCGGGCAAGCCTGGCGGAACTGGTGCAGCGTCCCTCGCTCGACCTGTATAAGACCGAGCGCAACCGCCAGCCTCTCGATGACGTGATCGAGCGCATGCGAACCAAGGACATCAAGATCCAGCTCGCCAATGTGTATGGCGAGAAGCAGACCAACAAGGCCGATGGCGCCATGTTCGCCATCTCCTTCGCCTACCCGGACCGCAATAAAGCCAAGGCGGTGGTGGAAGCTCTGGTGGCCCGCTTCATGGATTCCGATTCATCCGGTCAGAAGACCAGCATCGAAATGACCACCAGCTTTCTGCAGGACCAGGTCTCCCAGGCACGGCAAGAACTGGACCGCCTGAATAACGAACTGACCGACTTCCGCAAGCAGAACGTGGGGCGTCTTCCCGAGGAACTGAATACCAACGGGCAGGCATTGGCGTCGCTCGAAAACCAGCGTGCTTCGATCAACGGCGCGCTCGACCGCGATGCCGAAGAGAAGATTTCCTACCTGAACCAGGTGGATCAGTTCACATCCATGGAGAAGACCTTTGGTCTGCTGGCGACGCAGTCGGCTGACGACCCAACCGGGCAAGGCCGCAGCGAGCGTGTTCGCGATTTATCGCATTCGATTTCCGAAGTGGAAATGAAACTATCGACGCTCCACCAGCAGTACACCGAGCAGCACCCCGACGTGATTGCGGCCGAAGCCACGCTGGCGGATCTGAAGCGGCAAATGAAGCAGGCCGAGGCGGACGACGAGAAAGAGACCGCTGCCAAGCCCGCCAAACACCAGAACCCCGTAGTGGCCAGCCAGCTCAACGACTATCGATTGAAAGCCGAGAGCGCGAGGAGCGCATTGAAGGCCCTCGAAGTGGATCGCGCGGCGAAGTTGAAGCAACTCGATCAGGTGAACGGGGAAATCGCCCAGTTCCAGGGGCGTCTCGAGCAAGGTCCGGCGAACGAACAGAAGTACGTCCAGCTTTTGAGCGACCAAAAACAGGCCAACCAGCATTACCAGGACCTGGTGTCGCGAGAGAGCCTGGCCGAGCAGAATAAAGAAGCGCAGAATCGCAAGGCGGGCGAGACCCTGGAAGTGGTTGACCCTCCCTCTCTTCCCACTGCGCCGAGCGCTCCGAACCGCTGGTTGATTGTGGGAATCGGTTTCGGCGTTGGCGCGGCCACCGGCGTGGCGCTGGCCGGTTTCCGGGAGATCAAGGACACTTCGCTCAAGAACCTGAAGGATGTGCGGGCTTACACCCAACTCCCTATTCTGTGCAGTATCCCCTTCCTCGAAAACGACATGCTCGTGCAGCGGCGCAAGCGCGTGGTGATCGTATCCTGGGCCGCCGCTGTGCTGGTGGGCATCGCCGCGGTGGGCGCCTCCGTGTTGTACCACCTGGTAGTTCTGAAGTCTTAAAGGTCGAAACGGGTTGATTTCATGAGTCGAGTTCACGATGCGCTAAGAAGAGCGGAACAGTTGGGCATGATCCCGGTGGCGGCGCCGATGGAAGATTTGACGCCCGAGCCCAGGCTTCACGTCACTCCGCGCGCGCCGAACGGACCGCATGCGCCTTCCGATTTCGCGCCCATCGCATTCCCAGCGGAGATGCGCGCAACGCCACTCGCGTCCGACGAGCCTTCGACGCCCATTGCGCGCGCCCAGGTGGCTCTCGACGACCTGCCGGAAGTGCTCTCGCGCGTGGAAGAGATTCCCTACTCGCCCGCGATTGAAGCGCACCTCATCAGTCTCGAATCGCCGGCCGAGATGCCCGGCGAGGAGTTCCGCAGTCTGCGCACACGGTTGAACCATCTGCAATCCACACAGAAGCTGCGCACCGTGGTTGTGACCAGCGCCTCGCCCGCCGAGGGCAAGACGTTCACGGCGCTCAACCTGGCGCTGGCGCAGGCGCAGCTTTCCGAGCATCCCATCCTGATGGCCGATCTCGATCTGCGGCGGCCCTCCATACACCGCCTGCTCCAAATCGAACGCGGGTTGGGTTTTTCCGACTACATCCAGGGCGCCGCGCCGCTGGAACAATGCCTGCGCCGCATCGAAGGCACTCCGCTCTTCATCATGACGGCGGGCTCCTCCGTCAAGAATCCACTCGAGCTACTGGGAACCGGTGAAGCCAAAGCCACCATTGAGGAGCGTTTTCCGAAGCTCTTCAAATGGTCGGTGATCGATTCGCCGCCGCTTCTTTTCTCCGCCGACGCGAACCTTCTGGCCACCATCACCGATGGAACGCTGATCGTGGTGCGGGTAGGCTCCACTACCTACGACAATATTGTGCGCGCCATGCAAACGCTGTGCGAGAACAATGTGCTGGGTATTGTGGTGAACGGCGCCCAGGCATCCGAGCTGTACAGTAAGTACACCTACTATTATTCCAAGGCCGATTAGCTCGCCCTCTTCATCTAACTTGTGATGCGTTATGACGCCATTGTGCTCCTTTCGTTCGGGGGTCCCGAGAACGAAGCCGACGTGATTCCTTTCCTTGAGAACGTGCTCCGCGGCAGGAATGTGCCGCGCGAGCGCATGCTTGAGGTTGCCGGGCATTACTACCACTTCGGCGGCAAGAGTCCCATTAACGACCAAAACCGTCTGCTGTTGAGCCGGCTTCGCGAAGAACTGGAGCGCGATGGACCCAACCTCCCCGTCTATTGGGGCAACCGGAACTGGACGCCTTACCTCGCCGACACCGTGCTCCAGATGAAGAAAGACGGCGTGGCCCGGGCGCTGGCGTTTGTGACTTCGGCTTATAGTTCGTATTCCGGCTGCCGCCAATACCGGGAGGACATTGCCCGTGCGCAGGAAGCGGTGGGCGCCGGTGGGCCGGTCATCGATAAGATCCGCGCGTTCTACAATCATCCGGGCTTCATCGAATCCATGGTGGAGAACGTCAAGGCCGCGCTGGGGAATCTGCCCGGCGCGCTGGTATTGTTCACCGCGCATAGTATTCCCGTTTCGATGGCCAGAACCAGCCGGTACGAGGATCAGATTCGGGAAGCCTCGCTGTTAGTGGCGGATGCGTTGGGGATTGAAGGGTGGCGGATGGTGTGGCAGAGCCGCAGCGGACCGCCGTCGCAGCCGTGGCTCGAGCCGGATATCAGCCAGGTATTGCGCGAGACAGAAGCGCGTGAAGTGGTGATCGTCCCGATCGGCTTCCTTTCGGATCACATGGAAGTGCTCTACGACCTCGATGAGGAAGCCCGCCTGGTGTGTGAAGAGCGCGGCATCCGGATGGTTCGCGCCGCAACCGCGGGAGCGCATCCGCGGTTCGTTACCATGATCCGCGAGCTGATTGTCGAACGAATCGAAGAATGGACTCACCGGCCCGCCCTTGGCGTCCTCAGCGCCAGTCACGACATCTGTCCGATAGAGTGCTGCCCCGCACCTAAACGTTGATTTTCGGTAACATACACCTGCCTCCCAGCGTTCTATAAGTTAGCAGGAGAAATTGACAAAATGAACAAACGTATACTAGCTACTTTACTATTTGCTTCGGTTGCCGGATTCGCGCAGACTACATCCACCGGCACGCACACTCCAGCGGAGTTAGCCGCTCACCAAGTTACTCATTTGACTAAGTTACTTGCACTCAGCTCTACCCAACAGAGTCAGGCGACTGCCATCTTTACGACGGCGGAGACGGCGGTTTTGCCTTTGGTTCCGACCCTCAAGACTGCCAGGGCCACTTTGAAGACAGCCGTGGAAGCGAATGACTCCGCAACCATTGCAACACAGACGACGGAAATTGGCGCCTTAACGTCCCAGGAACTGCTGGCGCGAGCCACTGGCGAAGCCGCGTTTTACGCGATCCTCACCCCGACTCAGCAGACTCAATACGCCGAAGTGATGGGCCATGATCGAGGCGCAGCCCACGCTCACCGTCACTAAGTGATCCTGTAGCTGGTGTAGGGTCCGCGAAACCAGACAGAAATTAGGGTACACGTGGCTCCAGCCGCGTTCCGCCACTCCCCCATACCAACGCGGCTGAAGCCGCGGGTACCATGCCAATCCGGTTTGTGACTGGCGTAGTCTCCGCGAAATAACTGGACGCGGCTAACTAAAGCCGCGGGTAACCGTGCCACCCACACTAGGCAGAAAATCGGTAACCCGTACCGCGAATGGTATGCAAATACTTTGGACGCTGCGGGTCTTCTTCCAGCTTCTGCCTGAGCCAGGCCATATGAACATCCAAAGTACGCGATGAAACCGAGCCCTTGTATTCCCAAACATTACGGAGCAACTCTTCCCGCGGTACCACTCTTCCCCGGTGCGTGATCAGATATTGCAATAACTGCAATTCCTTTCCCGTGATACTCATTCGCTGTCCGGATCGCAGTAACAGCGAGTGCTCGAAATCGATCTCAACATCATCAAACCGGAAGTTCAGCAGTGGGGGGCGGCCGGTCTTTTCCACACGGCGCAGCAGAGCTTCCACCCGCGCCAGAAGCTCGGCCGGATCGAATGGCTTGGCCATGTAATCATCCGCCCCGAGTTTCAATCCGGTGATCCGGTCGGCTACCTGTCCCCGCGCGGTCAGCATCAGGATGGCCACGTCGTTCTGTTTCTCGCGCAGTTCGCGGCACACTTCGAACCCGGATTTCCTGGGCAGCATGATGTCCAGCACAATCAAGTCGAACCCGGCTTCGCTCACCTTCCTCAGAGCCGCTTCGCCATCCCCGGCGATTTCGACCGTATAACCCTCGACCGTGAGAAGATCCGAGAGCGCCAGTGCGAGGCTGGGTTCGTCTTCAACCAGAAGTATTCGCAAACTCATTTTGATATTTCGCGGCCGCTGCCGGCAGCCGCAGCGCGATGGTGGTTCCCTTCCCAGTGGCGCTCTCGACGGCTACGCTGCCGCCGTGGGCCTCGACGATACTTCGAACAAGACTCAAGCCCAGCCCGGTTCCATGCACTTGATCCTCCACGGCGCTGCGGCACCGGAAGAACGGCTCGAAAATCTGGCCTTGCTCGTCGGCTGGAATACCTGGCCCGTGGTCCATCACGCGGATCTCGACCGCCTGCCCGTCGGCAAGGGCCACCGCCGACGCACTCACCCCGATCCAATTGGTGTTCCTTAACCCATACTTCAGCGCGTTATCCAGAAGGTTGTTGACGGCCGTGCGCATCGCCGCGGGGTCCGCGAGAATGAGCGGGAGCCCTGGGTCAATCTGCTTTTCCAGCAGCGCGCCGGAATCCCTCAGGCCGTTGCTGGAGCTGACGACCTGGTCGATTAAGCGGTCAACCGCCAAGGGCTCCCGCGTTTGAATCACGCGGCCGGATCGGGCGCTGGCGAACGCCAGCACCTGCTCAACTAAGGCTGATAACTTCTCACCTTCCTCCTGAATGATTTGCCCATAACGCTCCACCTGCGCGGGCTGCGTCGCGAGCTTACCCCGAAGATTGTAGGCCGCAGTCCGGATCACCGTAATCGGCGTTCGCAATTCATGGGAAACGCCCGTCACAAAATTGAATTGCAGTTCCGCCAGTTGCTGCGCGCGCCGGGAAGAGCTGGCCAATAGCGCGCCCGTGACGAGGATCAAGGCGAGGAGCCCCGCCGACATGCCCGCGTTGCGCCAGGCGGCCCGCGCCACCACCGCGTCGAGAGAGCCTTGCTCATACCGCACGATCAGCCGCCACTTTCCCGCATCCAGCAGACCAACCGATCCGTCAGGCGTCCCGCGCGTTAAGCCCTTCACCGGGTTTGTCTGGAAGATGACGTTGTTCCTTTCCGTCCCACTCAGCACCTCAGCCTGGTATGGCACCTTCGTTTTGGAATCGAGATAGCGCACCAGGAGCGCAGGAAAAGTCACGCGCCGCAGATAATCGAGATTCAGCTCGATCAACATGCGGTCCGGCGAACCCGGTATCGGAAGATCGATCAGGGCTGGATTTCTCCGCTCGGCATCTGGATCGAATTGCGGTCCGTCCCCGCCGGTCTGGACTACCGCGACGCTGCGGAAGTAATTGCCGCCACTGTCATTGAGCTTTTGAAACCGAAGAGCGGCGGCCTTCTCCGCTCCAATTCCAAGAATTTGATCGACGGAGGGCGTCACGGAAGCGATGGCCCCGTGGATTTCGCCGTCGAACTCATGCCGGATCAGTTCGAGTTCATCCTGAAGATCCTGATGGAAGCGCTGCCTGTCGGCTCGGCTCACTTCATCCAACCAGCGGTTTTGAAAGAACGCGAGGAATCCGCAAAGAAAGAACAGAAGGGCGACGATGGCCCACGGAATCCACGCTCGCTGGCGCACGCTCGGCATAATATCAGCTTACTTTCCGGAGGCCGCACCCTGGCTGCGTGGAGGCGCAGTTCTCGTGTGAGACTGGACGGGACTTTGTTTTGGAGGCGGATTTTCGTTAGGCGGCGGTCCTTTCCGGGAACAAAGTGCTTTCGATTTCGGTGAGAAGGCCGACATCGTGCGCCGTTTTGAGGCTTTCCCGGGTGATTTTGGTGAGCGGAGTCACGATGTGAAGACGCTTTTTGCGAACCATTTCCGGCTCCGATGTTGTTGATTCTGTTGCCGGTTCCGGTGGGTCTTCAATAATCTCAG
>Ga0182012_10003698_pt1 | contig 16192 bp, 10 predicted proteins | sample 612S2SmetaG_FD_120486 | JGI IMG/M metagenome (GOLD analysis project Ga0182012, IMG submission 120486) | Permafrost microbial communities from Stordalen Mire, Sweden - 612S2S metaG | ecosystem: Environmental > Terrestrial > Soil > Wetlands > Permafrost | place: Sweden: Stordalen | collected...
CGAGGCAGCGGCGCCGAGGTCCCAAGCAGCCCGACGTTCCGCCAGCGCCGGTACTGGTCCAAGCTGAGGTACTTGACCGGCCGCTGGCCCCCGTCAGGCTCGTAGGCCAGGTTACGCTCCACCGCCCGGCCGTAGCGCCCTCGGACGGAGCGGAGCCCTCGTGGGAACGGGTTCGCCGCCACCAAGCCCTCATCCACGCCGATCTGGTAGAGCTTGTCGAGGGCAGCCACCCACAGGTTCCAGGTGGCTTTGCTCTGCCGGGTGGCGAGGTCTACTCGGCGAACGGTGAAAAGGACGTTGAAGTCGTTCCTCGTCGCCTCCCACAAGGTCTTGGGCTCGGGTTGTCCCTGCAGGAAACGGCCGGCGGCGACGTAGACGTCGGCATAGGCTCGCACCGAACGTAACGACCGCACCCCGTAGGAGGGCATCAGCCGCAGCGCCCGGTTCAGGTCGGCCTCGTAAGTGCCGTTGTCCGCCCACAATGAACGGGTACCCGTCGGGGATGCCAGCGCTCTTCAGCGTCCCCGCAGCGTCCAGGCCGGGGACCAACCGCTCCGCCGACTGCGCGCTGAAGTAGTCGGTGACCGCCACCCGCATGTCATAGACGGTAACTGCCACGTCGAGACGAACCGGGCATCCCCTAGCCGTGGCGACAATGACAGTTGGCTCCGTCAAGACCTCGCAGGCGCCTATGAACTTCGGGTCGCCCGTCGATCATCGGCCAACCGAGTGGCGTGAGCCTTTGTGAACATGGTCGTGGCGACGCCGTGGGCTGGGCATGATGTAGCCGCTACCACCGTAAGGCCGAGCGCTGGGAATGACAGCTTGAGCTGGCCCCGTCGCGATAGCTTGAGATGACCCCACTCAGTCACGCTGAGTGACGGCGTCTGAGGCTTCGGGCGGGTCGCCAAGTCGGCGTCAGCGACGCCAGAGCCGTCGCTATGGCGCGCCGACCGCCCTGGTAGACGGCTGAACACCAGGCGCCATAACGGATTTTCGGTGCTCGCCCGAGCACGTTCCGGTCGCCTGTTCGGCTCGCCGCGGTGGGCGGAGGAGCGGGTTGGGCACTGGCGAGCCTGCCGGCTTCAGAAGGTGACCGGCGCCCAGTGGTGGCCGCCGTCGAAGGTCATGATCATGGTGGTCGTTGTCCGGGACGACTGCACGAGGCCGACGCCCTGTGCGGGACTGGTAAAACCCAGGTAGAAAGGACCGCCTCGGTAGACCGCGGCCCAGTGGTGGCCACCGTCAAAGCTGGCCTCCAGGTCCCCAGGTGTGCCGTAGCCACTGGCCAGCACCACGCCGGGGGCGGGGGAGGCCACCTGGCCGGAGTAGTTGTCGAAGCGCCCGAGCTCGGGACCGGCCTGGAAGGTCCTCCCGCCGTTGTCAGAGAAGTAAAGCCACGTCGACCCGGAGGTCGCCCCCCTCGGCGCGCTCCCGGTCGCCACATAACCCCCGAAACCGCCCATGACGCATATCGCAACCAGGTTGGCCGCCGTCGAGGCAGCCGGCACGGCGTAGCTGTCCCCGACCGAGGCACACGGAGGGGACCAGGCCACCCACCGCCCTTGGCCGTCGAGCTGGGCGCTGCCGGAGGTGCCGCGGTCGTTGCCGTAGACCGCCCAACCACTGTTCCCCTGGAGCACGATGGCGCCGAACGGTTGGGAGCCACCGCCGGGCCCGCTCAACGTCAGCGAGCTGGCCGCCCGCCAACTGTCAGTGGCCACAGGGGAGCTTTCGATCATGGCACCGTAGCTGCCGCTCACGGCCGTGGCGTCGACCATTGCGTAGGCGCGGCCAGCGGCTGCCTCCAGGTCGAATATGGGGCTCTCGGGGACCAGGGCAGGGAAGGAGCGAACAGGTCGCCAGCTCAGCCCTCCGTTGCGGGTGGACCAAAGGACCGGCTCGATGGACACGGTGCTCGGGAACTGGCCGGGGACGAACAGGCCCCCGTAAATCCAGCCATCACGCCGGTCGGCGAAGCGCACGTTCAGTTCTTGGCCACAGCACCCGCTCACATTCAAGGCAAGCCCGCCGCCCGGCTGGCGGTCCGCCGCGTCCTCCAGGGCCGCCGGCAACGGGCGCGCCGCCCACGTGCGCCCTCCGTCCAGGGTCTCACGCAAGGAGAGGCATTCGCTTGAGCGGCCGCAGGGAGCGCTCCCCAGTGCCCAGCCGGCCCTCAGCGAAACGAACGTGACCGATACCGGGTTGAAGTCGCTTCCTGAAGAAGCCGCGACGACAGCCCCAAGCGCGCTGGAGCCTCCGCTCGCCAGGATGCTCAAGGTGACCAGGCCTGCACCTGTCAGCGCCGCTAGTGGCCGCGCCCATCTTTGACGACCACTACGGCGCGCCAGCCAGGCGTCCCGCGCGGCGGTCCCGAGAAGGCCCGAGGTCTGTCCTGTCGCCGGTCGTTGTCCCACACCCGTACAACACCGCCCGCGTCCCGTCAGGTTCCGGAGCGGCCCCAACAACAAGGGGCCGAGCGGCGGCGCGTGTGGTCTTCGGCCCGCTCTGCGCACCCCCTCGCGGCCGGATCCCAATCCTCCCCTTTGGGTGTCGTAATGTTCCTGTCTCGGGCACCGGCGGCACAGGTCCGGTCCCGGCGACGATCGGAGTTCTGTCGCGGGTTTCGGCCCAGGTCGGCGAGCGCAACACCGTCGTACTGGCGCGCGGGGCCGCTGGTTGGCAGACCCCCAAGTCGGCGCCATATGGGAACATTATGGAGGGGACGGGTCCTCGCTGGTACCTGGTGGGGAAGGTCCAGGATCAATCGTACTTGTAGTAGGATTGACTTATGAGCAGCCAGTACGCCAAGGTGTCCTTGACCCTGCCGTCACCCCTCCTCGAACGGATCAGGGGGAGGGTGGGCACGAGAGGGGTGTCCCGCTACGTGGCCCAAGCCCTTGAGGCAGAGGAGCGCCGGGAGGCGTTGCGAGCTTGGCTAGCGGACCAAGATGCCGAGCACGGGCCTGTCCCCGCCGAGACCATAGAAGAGGTGCGGAGACAGTGGCTCGACGCCGCCAGCGCCGCCAGCTAGCTGGCGAGGTCCCCGACGCGGTGCTGCTCGACTCCGAGGGTCTGAGCGCTGGCGCGCAAGGCGACGCCCGGGTTCGGGCCGAGCTCACTGTGGCCGAGCAGCTGGGTGCGCGGGTGCACGTCAGTAGCGTCACGCTGGCCGAGGTCATTCGCGGCCAGCGACGAGACGCTCGCGTGCATTCGTTGCTATCGGCAGTCGAGAAGGTCCCGGTCACCCCTGAACTCGGCCGCACTGCCGGAGAGTTGTTAGGACGTACCGGCAGGGACGACACAGTCGACGCAGTCGTTGCCGTCACGGCGCAAAGCGTGGGCCGCCTAGTCCGCCTGCTGACAGGTGACCCGGCGGATCTGCGCGCCTTGACCGCTGACATGCCTGGCGTGACGGTAGTACCAATTTAGCGCGGCGGTTCGAAATGGCATTCTGTAGTAGCCACACAGGGTGTAAGGGGGCGCCGACCGGTCTCGTTATGCTCGGATTCCCCTTGAACAACAAGGGTTTCCGGGCAGCGCATAAAAGACGTTCGGCGCTATGTGCAACACCGTTCTGTTTGACTATGGGCGCCAGCCCACTGACGCCGCCCATGGTTCTGCGACAGAGCTCACGAGGTCCACGACGGGGTCCTTCACCTCCGTGTACGGGCCGATATCAAGAGTGACCTCAGCGAGGGAGCGCTTGAAGGCCGCGTACGCAGGCACTGCATCGGGGTGAACGCGGAACCAGTCTCGGAAAAGAAGAGCCAGTCGTTCGTTGGCAGAGCCGACGCGGCGAACATGAAGGTTCACGTCTCCACCTGGGTGCCCACGACGGCTCCAAAACCGCTTCGCCCACAACTCGGGGTCCTCGACGCGCCCGGCCGGCACATGGTCCTGCTCGTAGGGCGACCGTGTGAACCCGAGCCCTCGCAATGGCGCGTCGAAAAAGGCCGCCGCCGCGACCAGGTCGTCGACGCTGACCTGAACGTCGATCACCTCTTTTGCTGCCATACCCGGAACGGCCGTGCTGCCGATGTGCTCGACGCGTTGGGCGAGCGGTGAGAGGACCTCTTCGAGCTCGGCAATGAGCGTCGCGGCCCTGACCGGCCACTCCGGGTCGTACGTAGCGACGACCGGAGACTGCCTAGAGCTCTGGGGACCGGAGATGACGACGTGGGAGCGGATGACCTGTGCGCACGCAGAGGCGGAAGCGGCCGTCGTGTCCACCTCCAAGTCGTAGGCGACGCCATCGTGGACGGGCTCGGCTTGCGACAGGGCCATCCCCGGCACCCGGTCGGGGCGGAGAGCCTCCCGAGAAGCCGCCACGGCCGGCTCACAACGCACGCCGACCCACAGGACGCTCAGGCCTGCCAGCCCTTGGCGCAGCCGGGCCTGTTCACCACGTGGGCTCAAGCCACACACTGCACCGGTGAAGAAGATCCTCGTATACTCCCGCTGCACTCTTTCGAGACCTCCCAAGATTGGCCGTACCTGGACATCGGTGCAGTGAACAGGAAGTTTGAGGAGCAGTATGGTCCAGCTGCACGTCGTACTGACGATGGGGGCCGCCTGTGGACCAGACCAAACAAGGGTGAGTATCACGGTTCAGCGGTGCAAATAGTAGCTGGGCACCGCCTCCAAGGTGGGATGCACTGGCACGTGACGACGCGAGGTGGCGCTACTCGTTTTTTTGCTCCGCATCGAGTATGGAGCCTGCCTAGCGGGAACGCCTACATAAATGTTTACCCGAACGGCTATGTAAACGTGGGCCGAGCTGGCCACGTCCCGATCATATGGGAAGATCGTTCGCGCGCCACTTAAACCAAAATGCCCACCCGCATCAAGCAGGTTGGGCATTTTGTGAGATCTATATGTGGGTTACGAAATACCGAACGGCAATCTGACGAGATGTAAGTAGATCGCTAACCAATGACCCATGTCATTCTGGGAGCCCGACTTAACACGCTACCCTGGTCGTCGTCGTTGTACCTCCGTTCGTCTGGTCTCAGCTGATCGAGCTGGAGACCCTCCGGGAGCCACCTCACCGGTGACCCGCGGTTCACCACCCAGTATAGGCGGAGACGCCGTGTCGCGCCACTGGGGTACCGCGACACAAGGATCGAAAGGGGTTGCCAAGCGTCGCCACCAGGCTATCAGCTTGGTGGAAGCGGCCGCAGACGCCGCAATGCACGAAGTCGTTCGGCGGCCGACTCCTTGTCGGGGGTTGAGGAGGAACTGCCCCGGAGACTAGCGCGACCAAAGAGACGATGCGTCTGACCAGGGCATTCGCTTCCGACCAAATCTCGGAAACCGCCGCGGTTGCGGTCCGCTGGCTTGCGCAAGCCCACGCGCATCGAGGGCATCGCCACCGTACGGCTTACAGTGCCTCTGAGCTGCGGAGGTCGGGTTACCTGAGTAGCGGCGCAAGAAGAGGTCGTTAGCGCAGGTCTGGGGCGTGTGTCCCCGCACGAAGTTGTCAGTGCGGATCGCTCACGAAGTTGTCAGTAAGGCCCCGGAGGATGTGCGACGAAAAGAACGATGGCTAAGGGCGGGTCGGCCTTCTTCATCCCGCCTTCGGCTGGAGGTGGCGGTAAATGGTGGGGCGGGAGACCCCGAACTCTGCGCCGATCTCGGCCACGGTGTGGGCCCGGCGCCCGTCGGGGCCCAGTTCCTCGTACATGTCCTGGGCGATCTTGGCCTGGCGGGGGGTGAGCTTGGCCTTCTGCCCGCCGGTGCGGCCGCGTGCCCGGGCCGCGGCCAGGCCGTCACGGGTGCGCTCCGACATGAGGGCGTGCTCGAACTCGGCAATGGCCCCGAGGATCTGGAAGAACATCCGCCCAAGGGCCGTGGAGGTGTCGATGCCCTGGTTGAGCACGACCAGGTCGACGCCCCTGGCCTGGAGCTCGTTGGAAAGAGCGATCAGGTGCTCAAGCGAGCGCCCGAGCCGGTCCAGCTTGGTGATGACCAGCTGGTCGCCCTCCCTGACCACGAGCAGGACCTTGTCCAGCTCCGGCCGCCGGGCCAGCTTGCCGCTGGCCTTGTCGATGAGGACTCGATCGCATCCGGCGGCCTCCAGGGCGTCTCCCTGGGCGTCGGCGTTCTGGTCGGCTGTTGAAACCCGTCCATAGCCAACCCGCACCGACCAACTGTAGCGCAAACAGAGGTTGACGTTACATAGGTCCGTACACGAGAAGCGTTACACAGTCCGCCTGGGAGAACGCCTCGTAGCGCAGCCGCGTCCGCTAACGATCGTTCGTGTTACCGGCACTTGACCTTGATCCCGGCTCCGGCCGGGCTCGCCTTCCGTGCCCGCGCCGCCACCCTCCCGGCTGGTACTTCCACCCGCTGCGCCGCTTGGCACTAACCCATACCGCCGACCGGGGTAGGTAAATCCCTGGGCAGAAGTCAGCGCCAAGCCGGGCCAGCTCGGTCGCGGAACCCGTTCCATTACCTGTCAGACCCCAACTTCGGTCCCGATGACGCCAAGCGTTCCCGGGGTGGCCCCAGCGCCCGTCTCCTCAAGACCCCCGCCAAGTCCCTACTTTTGTCGGCCGCCTGAGCGCCTCATTTGGTGAGCGCAAGCTCCCAGATTTTAGCCGGGGCGGCTCCGGCCTACCGATAACTGCGTCGCTTTAAGTGGGCCGCGACGCGCTTGACGTAGTAGGCCACGAAGAGCACCACCAGGGACACGACCACGAGGGACACCACGGCGGAGGTGAGCACCCAGTACCAGTCGGGGCTGTTGAAGCCCTCCACCACCACGCCGGTGAGCCCGAGGATGAAGAAGGCGGCAATGAACGGGTGGCTCTCGCTGTGCTCGGTGGTGGTCGTGCCGTTCGGGTAGCGCGTCTTGGTTGTCGTGGTCTTGTAGTCCTGGTAACCGAGCAGGAGGTTCGCTGACCGGGAGCCCCGGCTACGGTCACCGGTACGCTCCGTCACCGTCACGATCGTGCCGTCCGGCTGGCGGTAGCGCCGCGTGACAGTTCTGTTCACTGGCATTTGTTCGCCCTCCTCCTTGATGTCTCGTCGGTTGCGGGAACCGGTGCTCGCTACAGTGCGCGCTCATCGGACGAAGTCCACGGTGCCGGCGTTGAGATTGACGTTGGCCGTACGTCTGCTGGCTCCCATCCACGCTTTGGCGTGGACGTGGTTGCCCGCCCGCTCGTTGGCCCACCAGGGCCGGTGCCGGCGGGCGGAGTCGGGGAGCGGAGCACCGATGATGCGCTCGATGGCGACGAACGACAGGTGGACCACCGCCTCTTGGCGCTCCGCCAGGTACCACCCGAGGGGGTCGTAGCGAGACGACCCAGCCGAGACCCCAGTGCCAGCGGGAGGCGGGTCCGGGGTGAAACTGGCGGGACCATAACGGGGTGGCCCCGTCGAGTTCAGACGTAGGCCGGCGTCTTGGGCGCTCGTGCCTCGTCCCCAGTTGGGGCCGGACTGTACCGGTACGTAGCGGCCTTCGAGCCAGTTGATAAACCGTTCGGGATGTTGGACATAGGTGTTGACCGTGTTGCGAGCCTTCCCAGCCGCTCGGAGTTCTTCCTCGTAGCGGGTCAGAGCGTCCCTCAGTTCTTGTGCGCTCCATCTGGTGTCGCTGTTCATGGTACCTACTATATATCTATAGTTAGTACCTGTCAACCAGCACGATGCTTTCCTCGCTCGTCAAGGACCCGACTGGAACTCCGGCCTTGTGATAGCCCTCGACGACTCGGGTTCTCAGGACAAGCTTGCGTTCCACCACGACCCCGTTAATAGACCACCGGTCGCCCAATTATCGGTTGAAGGTCATCGAGTCGAGCGCCTCCACGACCCGTACGCCCTCCTTGCCGAGCGTCTTCTCCCGCTACGACCTTCAGCTCCCGGACGATGTCGTCACACACCTGGAGTCCGCTGACGTAGGCCGGGTCCTCGGTGTGTCGTACCAACGAGCGCACCAGCTTGCCCAGTGAGCTCAGGAGGTCTCCGGGTACCCAAGTGATGCATAAGTGCCATTATGCATCATATGCGTATCCTCGTCTGGTCGTGGCTGAACACGACGACATCGGGTCGCAAGAAGGGCCGTGCTGGTGGATGAGCCTGCCCTGGCAATTGCCCCTTCCACTGTCACCCATGTTGCCTCACCTTGTTCGCGCGGCGATCAGAGCTGGGCGGTGCCGTCACCCTGAAGCTTGGAACTCCGTAACTGAATCGCTATTCGCAACGAACAACTTGGGCCAGTCGACCACGATCGCCCCAGGGGCTGCGAAATGGTACCCCGAACCTGATATGACTTTTACCATCTTTCCTGTAGCGGCGTCGATCTCGGTCACCAAACCAGGGCCCTTTCCCAATGCGCTAAAGGCGCTAACGACGAATAGCCTACCATCGCCGATCGCCACCGCAGCAAGGTCATCGAAACGGTACGCTGGGCCTGATATGACTTTTACCATCTTTCCTGTGGACGCGTCGATCTCGGTCACAGAGCTACCGCTGCGATTTAATACGAAGAGGTTGGCCCCGCTTATGGCCATCGGGCCAGGAGCCTCGAAACCGTATTCGGCGCCCGAGATTACCCTGACCAACGCACCACTTGCGGCGTTGAACTCAGTAACCGAGCCACCCCTGCCTTCTGCCGAGTTGGCAACGAACAGGTCTGCCCCACTCGCCACTAGGCCATCCGGGTTATCGAGGCGGTACTTATCGCTCGGCAGGACCCCCACCAGGACCCCTGTCGAGGAGTTGAACTCCGTGACTGACCCCAGAGCCGGATAGGTCCCGAAGTCCGCCACGAATATGTGCGCTCCGTCCACTGCCATGGCACCAGGGCCGTCGAACCTGTAGGCGGGACCCGAAATGACCCGTACTAGCTTCCCTGTCGCGATGGTCACCTCAGTTAATGACCCAGGGACGTTTGAAGGACTGCTTGCCACGAATAGGTGCGCTCCGTCCACTGCCATGGCACCAGGGCCGTCGAACCTGTAGGCGGGACCCGAAATCACCCGAACTAGCTTGCCGGTCGCCGTGTCGAATTCGGCAACGTACCCGTCGTTGGAGTAACCGCCAAAGGCGTTAGCGACGACCAGAAGCGCACCACTCAAGACAAGAGCGGTAGGGCAGTCAAGCCCCTGTTGGAGAAGGCGGCTGACTCCTGAAGGCATATTTCCTGCGATCGACGGTCGGGCGCACTGGTTTGCGCTCGCGCCCGAAAAAAGGCTCGCCGGCACATGGTGCCCAGGGACGGTATTGGTCTCTTTGCCTAGAGCGAGGTCCGTATAACATCCAAACCCGATAACTGTAGACGCCGAGAGGATCGCCGCGGCAACAAGTGTCATTTCAAACCTCCCATTAGATAGCTACGACTTTAGGCGAGGCGAGGCTTCGGCACCCTTTGCCTCCGTAGGCCGTCAATTCGGGGAGGAGCTCCAGTAGGGATTCCAAAATATCACCGTGGGCGTAAGCGAGCTCTGCCGCGGCTAGCAACCCCGAAACACCCTTCTCTTCCTGGAGGAAGAACAGGTACTCGACAGGATACACCTGGTCCTGCTCCGTTTCTTCAACGGCATCAGTAGTGGGAAGGTGACCACTATTGCTATTAGCGTCATAAACACCTAATATCGCGTATTCAAAACACCGGAAGCCACTCAGCTCATCTGACGTAGGGGTTGCAGAACAGTCGTTGCCAGCGGAGGTGTCAGGCAATCCGTATGTCGTGAGTGTATTAATCTTCGTCTGGACACCGTTCGCGTAGCCATTTCCGTATGACTCCTGCCAAATGGTGGCAAGAATGCCTTCCAGAAGGTGCGCGGTAATGCCTCCTGTCCCAGTGACGGCCGCATTAATACTATTGTATTCGTCCCAGGTAAGTATCATGCCGCCTCGCTCGTCCACGCGGCAGCTATTTCCGCCAGTGCTCCGGCATGCTGGTGGGTTGCAAAAGCCTACACATCCGATCTTCCACGGCCCCAAGTTCACTGCTCGTAAGCCGCTCGGGTCTCCCTGGTTCACCGGCTCGTCGCCGGCATAGACATGGGTCTGGCCCGCTTCGGGACCCATGGGGATGATGAAGCTCAGGCCTTACCAAGCCAGCGCGGGTTGAACGGCACAGATGACGAGGGGGGGCGCTCCGGAGTGACCTTGCTCCATTCGTATCGAAAGGTCCAAGTGCCCGTGGTATTGGGCAGCGCGGCCTGGACCGCCTCGACTGGTAGCGGCGTAGCACCTTCCCGGACATAGAGGACCTCTGGCGCCGCGGGGGTCCTAGTGCCCTTGGCAGTCATTCCCCTGATGCCCACAACACGTTGTCCCAAGATGGTCGTCGGAGGCAACAGGGACAACGCTCCAGTCATGGCAACCGGGGACATCACCGTGCTAACTGTCAGACCGCTAGCCAATCTGTCGAATAACTTGCACTCCTGGATAGTGCTGTTCGTGCATTTTGAGCTAATGGTGACCCAGTGGTTGGCTTCGGTGGTGGCAGGTCCACCCATGATGCTCATCTCGAAGTACCAGGCCCCGGCATCTCCCTTGAAGAAGAGGGTCCCGTTAGACAGGATCAGTTGGCTGTGGAACGCGCCAGATTTTGTGCCATTCCTTACAGTGTATGTGGAGGTCGCGGCCCCAGTAACGGTACCAGCATCGACGCTACTTGCCTCGGATAGCGCAGGCATGGAGTCGAACGAGATAGCCCCTTCCCAGCGCGCTCCCTGCTGCGCTCGGACCGACGCCAAGACGGCGGCGAATAAGCTCTGGGCGCTGGCGGTCTGGCTTGCAAGTGCCACAGCTGGTCCCGTGCTCTGCAGGCAGGTACAAATCAGACAAGTTGCCCCCAGCTGTAGGACTCGCTTCTTTCTCATCTCCGCCCCCTTCGGGCTTGGATCTCGCGGTGCGTTGGCTGCAATTCAGTGATCGCTAACCTCCCCAGAAAAGGCTGAGAAGATTGGAATGGTTCAACAAATCGATCGCTTGCGAGGCAGCCACGGCGGCCGCAGGGTGTGGTCCCGGTCCTCTCGCTGCGCCTAGCGGGAGCACCCACGTGTAAGAAGCCCCAGTGGAATAAGCTCCCCCGAGCCCAAGGTCTTTGAGCCCCGCCCCCAGTCCCCAATCCTGGCCTTTAACATTGATGTTTGGCGGGTTGATCAGGCACACCCCGCCAGTGTCCAAAGGCTGAGCATGACCTGAGAAGGAGTCGTAACTGGCGCAATAAGGGCCGAGACAGCCAGATGTGGTTGAGATGCTGAACCAGCGTGCGAGTTGATTGACGTCCTGAGCATTGCTCGTCTGCCATACTCCTTCTAGACTGCCTCCCGCCCCGCGCTTTATGTCCGAGACAATGCTCTGTACGGACACGCTCGTTGCCATGTTGAGCGCAGCCTTCACAATGGTTGACTCAGCCCCTATAAGAGTGGCGCTGTCAAAGCCCGCAGTGACAGCGACCGTCGCCGTTATCCCAACAGAGTCCCCATTTGGTGTCTTTACGATACAGTCGGTTGCCGCACCCCCGACAACAGCGGCAAACACGCTGAAGCTAGCGCAATACCCCTCGGTACTCAGTCCGCTCGGGTCCCCCTCGTTCACCGGGTCGTCGCCGGCATAGGCGTAGGGCTGCCCGGTCGAAGCTACGTCGGGGTCGACGCTGGTGAACTGTGCCGTGGCCGGGTCATACCAGCGCGCCCTCAGGTAGTAGAGACCCGTCGTGGCGTCTTGGTACTGGCCGTCGTACAGCAATGGAGTTGTAGCAGTACCAGACGAGGAAGTCACGTTACCGTAGGGGTCAAAGCTGAAGGTGGCCGTTACAGAGCCACTGGTCCCCAGCAACACGCGGGTCGAGCCCTGGTCGTCGGAGACGAAGTACTCGGGCGTACCGGTAGCGACGTTGACCTCCTCCACCGGGGCCCCATTGGGGCCGTAGAGGTAGTCATTGCTCCCGTCACCGAGCAGTAGGGCCAGACCAGACGTAACATCCCAGGTCTCGGTGGCGGTGCCTGCAGTCGTCGTACGGCCGGTCAGCAGCCCAGCCCCGTTGTATATGTAAGAGACAGCCCCCGAGCTAGGAACCGCCGAAGCCAACTGGTCGGCCTGGGTATAGCTGTAAGTGGCCGCAGAGCCGATCGTGCCAGTAGAGCTGGTGCGGTCCCCGGTGCGGTTGTAACCGTAGGTCTCGCTCCCGCCTCCGGTGCTCTGCGCCGAGGTGAGCTGGCCGGCGGCGTTGAAGACCTGGGTGTCCCCGTTTGCCAGGGTGGTGGGGTCGTCGGAGGGGTCATAAGCCTCCGTCGCCGGCGAGCCCCCGCCCAGGGTCACGCTGCCCATACGGTCCGCACTGTCGTAGCCATAGGCTACCGAGGCGCTCAGAGCCCCCGAATCGGTTTCGGACTTTACCTGTTCGGCACTGTTCAATTGGTAGCCGACGGCGGCCAGGCTGGCGCCCAGGTTGCCCGGGCTGCCTGTCTGGGCGTTGATCCCGGTCATGGCGTCGCCGAGGTCGAAGGTGTTGGTCACGGTGGTGTTGTTGGGGTAGGCGATGGTAGCGGTGTTGCCATCGAGGTCGTCGCCGAAGCTGATGGTGCGGCCACCCCAGTCGGTGATGAAAGCCAGCTCGCCGTTGGCGTTGTAGGCCTGGGTGACCGTGGCCGAGCCTCCCGCTGGCGCTACCGGGTAGGTAAGCGAAGCGCGGTCCCCGGTGCTGTAGTAAGTGTACGAGGTCGTCCCCGACGCCAGACCGGTGCCCGCGCCGGCCACGAAGGCGGCCGAGAGCAGGTCACCAGCGTCGTTGTAGTTGTAGGTGGTCTGGCCGCCGCCGTCGGTCATGGTGCTGAGCTCGCCGGCCCCGTCGTAGGTATAAGCGAGGTTGGCCGAGCTCTGGTAACCACTGGCCGGGGTGCCGAAGGTGGTCGAGGCAAGCTCGTTGGCGGCGTTGTAGGCGTCGGTCAGTTCCCCTGCCGGCGTGGTCTTTGTCTCCGGGGCGCCGCCCGGGAAGTAGGTATAGGTCGTGGTTATCCCCGAGGGCATCCCCACCGCCGCCGGTGAGGTGGTCGAGTACAGGCTGTTGGCGGCACCCCCGCCCGCGGGGGCGCCCGACGCGCACGCCGAGGTTTGCCAGTAGTAGCAATTGCTCGTGACCTGGCCTCCCGGACCGGTGGTCCCCAAGACCTGGCCGTCGGGGTCATAGCTATAGGCGGTGGTGTCCCCGGCGGCATCGGTAGAGCTGAGCACCTGCCCGGCGGGGTCGTAGATGGTCGTCTCGTAGCCGGGATCCGAACCGGTGGCCGGCGGAGCGCTCAGCGCCGTGGGCGGGCACGTGTAGGGGTAGGAGGCCGAGGGGTGGGCGGACATCGTCGCCACCATGTCGGCGGCGTCCTCGGCGCAGACCACCTGGCCGTTGGCGCTATAGACCGACACCGTGGTCGCCTGGTCGGGGCCCGAGCTCTGCACCAGTTCCCCGTCGGCGTCGTAGAAATTCGTGGTCACGTCCTCGGCTTGGGCAGAGCTGGGCGTGGCCGAGTACAGCGACCCCAGCGCCGGGGGGCTGTTGGCCCATCCCGGCTGCCACGCCGGGCACTGGTAAGAGCTATTGGCGTTGGCCGGTACCGTGCAGTAGACGTTGCCGTCGGGGTCGTAGTAGCTCACCGTGGTGGCCGCGGCCGAGGTCCCCGGGTCAACCGTCTCTGACAGCTGGCGGTTGTCCTGGTCGTAGGCGTAGGCCGTGGTCACGTTCGGGTCGTGGACGGCATCGTTGGACTCGACGGTTTGCGACATGAGGTTGCCGGCGCCGTCGTAAGTGGACAACGTTATGCCCCCGAGCGGGTTGGTCGCTTGCACCAATTGGCCCTCGGGGTTGTAGGTGTCAATGGTGGCGCCCAGGTAGGGGTCGTTGCCGGGCGTAGGGGGCGTGGCCGGCTCGGCCGACGGGCAGGTAACGCCATTGGCGTAGGCCTTGGGCCCGACGGTGCAATACTGGTTGCCGGCCTGGTCGTAGGCGTAGAGCGTCGTCCCCCCGGTCGGGCCGGTGGCCTGCACCAGCTGGTTGTTGGCGTTGTAGAAGTCGCTGGTGACCCCCGCCGGGGGCGAGGCCGGCGACGGCGGCGACAATGGGCACGTCACCCCTTGCGCCACCTCGTTGGGTGCCACCGTGCAATAGAGCCGCCCGGCGCTGTCGTAGGCGTACAGGGTCTCGGCTGAGTACGAACCGAAGCTCAGCGTCGAGGACGTGACCTCCCCGGCCCCGTTGTAGACCACGGTGGTGACCTCGCCGTCGGGGCCCGTCGTCACCGTGGGCAAGCCCGGGTGGGAACTGTCGGTATAGGCATAGGTGGTCGTCTCACCGTCGGCATTGGTGCTGGACGTGACGTCGCCGGCGGGGTCAAAGGTCGAGCTCGTCGTCCCCGCCACCGCCGGGGCCCCGTAAGCAGGACAGGTCACGCCCCCGGCATAAGCGACGGGCCCGACGGTGCAGTAGAGCAGGTCCGCTGGCACCGAAAGACCGGCTGACGTGTACGAATAGACCGTGGTGCGCCCCAGCGGGCCCGTCGTGGCCGTGAGCAGGCCGGCCGAATTGTAGAAGTTTATGGTCGCCCCCGGCCACGGGTCGCTGGCCCCGGGGGTAGGTGGGGAGCTGGGCGCCGAGGCGGGGCAGGTCACCCCGTCCAAGTACTCTGCCGGCGCCACCTGGCACCACACCTGGTTGTTGGCGTTGTAGGCGTAGGCGGTGGTGTTGCCCATGGCATCGGTGGAAACGGTGACGTCGCCCGCCGACAGCGGGGCCTGGGCGCTATTGGCCAACGTAGCGGTAGTGACCTGGCCGTCGCCGTCTTGGACCGTGGTGGCCACCAGTGACGTCGGGTCGAGGTCGAAGTACTCGGTGGCCGCCGCACTAGTGCCATAACCGGTCGTCTCGGCCACCAGGGCGCCCGAGGAGAACTGGTAGTCGACCACTTGGGCCGCCACCGGCCCCGACGTCCCCGTCGGCCACGTCGACACGACCGTGGAGCCCCCGGCCTGGCTCTGGTTGTTACCGCTGTAGGACAGCGTCACGTCGCCCGAGGGGGCGTCCTGGGCCGAAACCTGCCCGGAACCGTTGAAGGTATTGGTCACCGTCGCCCCGCTGGGCAGGTCCTCCGAGACCAGGTCATGGTCGTAAGAGGCCGTCGGGTTGGACGAATCGTAGGCGTAGGTGGTGCTGCTCGCACCCGGCAGTATCGCCGAGTACAGGTCCTGCGGCCCACCGGCGCTGGCCCCGCCGGCGCACGACTGGCCGAAATAGCAGTAGGACACGACATTGCCGGCGCCGTCGGTGGCCGAAAGCAAGCGGCCGGAGCTGTCGAAGGCCAACGTCATAGCCCGGCCTGACGCCGAGCTCGTCCACAGCGTGCAGCTGGCCGCCGACGCCGGGCAGGCCCCAGTACCGGCCGCCTCGGTCGAAGCCGACAGCTGGTCGCCCGCCTGGTCGGCTTCGGTGGTCAGCGCCCCCAAGGCCGAGAACGTATAAGTGCTCTGGCCAGTGGTGTCATTGGTCAGCGTCCACGTCCCGTTGGCGTTGTGCTCTAGGGTGGCTACCGTGCGGGGCTGGTTAGGGCAGTAGTTGTAGCTCGGGAGGCACCACGAAGGCGACGAGCCCGCAGAATAGGGCGAGAAGGTTATTTCGCTGCCGTTCTGCTGGTCGAGCGTGGCCACCTGCGTCGAAGGGTTGACCGAGATGGTCATGCCCAGGTTGTAGGACCAGCCATAACCGAGTGGGCTCGGGGCCGTCCCGCTAGAAACTTCTGTCTGGGCCAAGCCCGAGTCGTAGGTCCGGGACAGCACGAGGGCAACGCCAGCACCGGGGACCGAAAGGTCCTGGTAGGCCTCGGTAAGGTCCCCCGTGCTCGGTTCGATCCCGTAGTCCTTATTGGCAACCGGGGCGGGACAGGCTTTGGCGCAGTCATCGCCCCCGCCGAACTGCTGGGCGGGCGTGAGCGAAGTGCCTAGAGGCAGCAAACGCTCGGGGGCGTTCTGCAGGGAGCCAGTTGGCAGGGGCCCCTGGATTATCCCCCGAATGAGGTAATTAGCCCCATCGGCGATCCACAGGTTGGTGCCGTCAGAGGCCAGCCCGGCCACCGAGCCGAAGGTGGCGTCCGTGCCGACGCCGTTCTGCGACCCGGTGGCCGGGGCGCCAGCCACGGCCGATATGGCCCCGTCGGACTTGTCGAGCCGCACGATTCCGAGGCCCGAC
>Ga0182012_10003699_pt1 | contig 16192 bp, 13 predicted proteins | sample 612S2SmetaG_FD_120486 | JGI IMG/M metagenome (GOLD analysis project Ga0182012, IMG submission 120486) | Permafrost microbial communities from Stordalen Mire, Sweden - 612S2S metaG | ecosystem: Environmental > Terrestrial > Soil > Wetlands > Permafrost | place: Sweden: Stordalen | collected...
CGCATCAAGAATCAGATTGGCCAGCCGACCGGGTCCGTCGGCGTTGTCGACCGTGATGTACGAGCTGGCGTTGGCTTCGAGGTAGGTCAAGGCTGCCTGCGCTCCCGACGTGTCGACGTGGGCAGCCGCCAGGGCCAGAATGCCGCTCGCTGTGGTCGAAGCGGACCCGCCGATGCTGCCGTCGGTCGCCTGTTGACCGGCGACCCAGGTTGCCGCCGCCTGGGCTGCGGCGAACTGGGGAATCTGGGGTTGCACCGACGCGGCACCGGCCGCGGCCGGGAGCGACGTCAGTGTGGCGGAAGCCAACAGCACGGCGAAGCCAACGGAGGATGCACCCAAGAGGGTGCGGCGGATGATCTGCACGGTTCTCGCTTCCCGGACCTCGACCCGGAAAACTCCGCACGCGCGGGGTCGCACCGAGCCCCGGTCCCTGTGTCTCGACGGTGGGAACTCTCCTGACCTTGAGGTATCCCGGCTCATGATGTCGCCTCATCGGCGCACCATTCACGGTTGCGGACCAGCGCCGGATTTTCACCGGCTTCCCCTCGCGGGCAGTACAGCTACAGCAGGTCTTGCTGCCGGTACGGTACCACGGCCCTCCGGCCGAGCCACCGGTGATCGAAAGCGTTGCGCCCACATGCCAGGCCCTCGCCGAAGAATTGACGCCGGAACCGGGCGCTGGGATCGTGACCGCCATGGCCATGGGGCATCGCCCGGAAGTACAGACGGCGGGCAGACCAATCGTGGCGCTCGACGTGTCGTTGCTGGCGGGACATGTCGCCACCGCCCTGGCGCGGGTCCCGTTCCGCCGTCCCTTCACCGGCGTGTCGTCGCCGTGGTCCAATCTGGGCATCACGGTGACCCGCGAGGTCATTCGCTCCTTCATGGGCTACAGCTCCTCCCTGCGCATCCCGGAATTTCGATCGATCGAACTGGTGCTGGACGACATCTGCAAGCGGATCATGCCCCCCATCGTCCGCTCGCTCGATGTCGAGGGCCGTCACGCCGAATTCGGCGGCGTTCCCGGAATCCTCTACATGCCGCGCCACCAGACACCCGAGGGGGTCGTGCTCTACCTGCACGGGGGCGGGTACATCGGTACGTCACCCACGATGTACGCGTTCTTCACGGCACAGGTATGCCGGCAGACCGGCTGCGCCGTGTTCGTGGCGGACTATCGGCTGGCCCCCGAATTCCCTTACCCGGCCGGCGCCGAGGATGCCTCGGCCATCTACACGGCCCTGCTCGAACTCGGCATACCCTGCGAGCGCATCTTCCTGGCCGGAGACTCAGGCGGCGGCGGGCTGGCCAACACCGTGCTCCTCGAAGACGCCGAGACGATCGATCCCGTCCGTCCGGCGGGCCTCTTGCTCTTCTCGCCCGAGGTCGACCTCCGCCTCGACGAGGACTCCATCACCGACAACGCCGACCACGACATTCTGCCGTGGAACATCCCCACCGCGGCGTACCTCCACGGCTTGGACGTCACCAGCAGCGTGGTGTCGCCCTTGAGCGCGGACCTGAACGGATTCCCGCCGACCTGTGTCACCTGGGGCGGCGACGAGATGTTCCGTGATCCCATCCGTCGCTATGTCGACCGCCTCCGGGCCGCCGGGGTGCAGACCGACGCCCGTGAGTTCGACGGGATGTTCCATGTGTTCCAGATCCTGATGCCGTGGGCGGACAACAGCCGGCAGGTCTTCCGTCACGTCCACCAGTTCATGCAGCGCGTCCTGGCGGAAGCGCCTCCGCTGGGGTCCCTCGACCTGGTTGCCACGCTCGGCCTCGCCACGGCACCCCCGGTCCCTCCTTCAACCTGAAACACCACGTCCCCAACTAGGGTTGTAGACACGTACGACCGAGTGGGAGGCAGCATGCACCAGAGAGCGGCTGTTGCCGGGCTCGTCACGAGTGGCCTGCTCGCTGCGTTGGCGCTGGGCGCCTGCTCCAACAACAGCTCACCGCCAACGACCTCGACCACCACGACGTCGACTACCACCGCCTCGACCACCACGACGTCGTCCTCCGCGGCTGTCGCCTGCACCAAGAGCCTGATCACGGCCGCGGCCGAAAGCTCCACCAGCATCGGCTCGGTCAGCGCGGTGAACGGGTTCGGTTGTTCGGGTTCGTGGGCCTACGCCGACGTGACCGTGGGCTCCGGCTCAGCCTCGTTCGATGCCGTCATCGTTCTGCAGGCCCAAGGCTCGAGTTGGTCGGTGGCCGACCGCGCCAACGCCTGCAACAACCACTTGGTCCCCAGCCCCATCTACACCCAGGCCTGCACCACCAGCTGACCCGCCACCGCCCGGATCAGGCGAGGTTCAGACCCGGCCCAGCTTGTCGGCCGCCTGGCGCAGCTCCCGGCGGAAATCCGGGTGGGCGATGTCGACCAGCAGGTGCGCACGTTCGCGCACGGTGCGGCCGGTGAGCTCCGCCGCCCCGAACTCGGTGATGACCACACCGGTGTGGTGGCGCGGCGTGGACACCACCGTTCCCTCCGTAGGCAGACTCGCTATGCGGGAAATCACCTGGCCGTCGCGTACGGCCGTCGAACGCAGGCAGATGAGGGAGCGTGCGTCGAGGTGCAGCTCGGCCCCCGCCACGAAATCCTCGTGCCCACCGACGCCTGAGATCTGACGGCCGTCGATGCTGTCCGCCATGACCTGACCGTAGAGATCGACCGAGAGCGCGCCGTTGATAGAGACCAGGTTGGCGTTGCCGGAGATGACCGTGGGGTCGTTGACCGTTTCGACGGGAAGGAAGGCCACATCGGCATTCCCGTCGAGCCACTGGTACAGCTCGGCCACACCCAGCGCGAACGTGGTCACCGACACCCCGTCGAACATTCCCTTGGCGTCGTTGGTCACCTTGCCTGCTTGGTGGAGCCGCATGAGGCCGGTGGTGAACATTTCGGAGTGGACGCCGAACCCGCCGAGCGGCCCGCGCGCCAACTCCGCCGCCACGATGTTGGGAATGGCGCCGATGCCCGTCTGCAGCGTGGACCCATTGCGCACGTAGGCGAGCGCGTGACGAGCGATTTCCTCATCCACTTCTTCGGCGGGCGGGTCCACGAGTGCGAAGGGTGCGCCGTCGGACTCGACGAGCACGTCGATTGCATCAAGCGGAATGGTGTTGTCGTAGGCGGGGGGCAGGCTCGCGGTGCGCGGGAGCTGCGGGTTGACTTCGACGATCAGCAGCCGTTCGGGATCGCGCCCGGCGCGCAGCAGCTCGTCGCGAGTACCGCCGACGTGCAGGGAGAGGTTGACGGTGCCTCGCTCGTCAGGCGGAGCCCCCTGTACGACCATCACGCGGGGAGCGAACCGGGCCATGATCGGCCCCATCTGCCGGAAGCCCCCCGGCACCAGATCAACGCGGTGGCCGAGCGAGTGGTGGAGTCGCTCCGCCGGCCCGAAGAAGCCACAGCGGTAGGTCACCCCGGACTTCGTGAACACGTCATACAAATTCAGGCAGAGGGCACCCCCGATCTGCAGGTCCTCCCAGTCGGTACGGGCCCCCAGAGCGGTGAGCAGGCCGTCAGGGATGCCCGGGCCGAGGCCGAAGCCGATTCGATCGACCGGCTGGACCAGGGCAATGGCCTCCTCCATGGTGCACAGCTTCGGCATGGTCCCACTCTCACACGCCACGACGCCGTGACCACGGACTTCATTGCTGGCAGCCCGCTGTGGACGGGCAATCCATGACTTTCGGCTCTACCACCACCAGGGGTGCGTCAACAGAATGACTGGAACACCCTCCTCTTCCCAGACAACGGTGCTTGGAGAATGGCGGCCACCCCCCTCGGTCGCCATTTTCCAATTCCGGAGTTGTTTGCGAACCGGGTGCCCACTCCAGTACCCCTCGGATCGGGATCTCCGGCCCTCCCGTGCGTCCCCTCGGTGGCACCGCCACCAGCTGCCGCATTTTTGGGCCAAAACCCTGCGACTTGCTGGGAGAAGGTCGCGCCGCGCCTCTGTATGCTCACGGCAGTGAGGCCTGCCGCGTTGGAGACAGCGAAGACGCGACGCAGCACGCCCCGCATGCGAGTGCGGGCGAGGCCCAACCACAAGATGGAGTGTGCAGACCTATGACCACCGAACCGTCGTCGGGCGCCGGCAGGATCGTCGTCGGCTTCGACGGCGCTGACTCTTCGATGAACGCCCTCGCGTGGGCCGTGCGCCAGGCCGTCCTCACGGGGAGCACCCTCGAGGTCCTGATGACCTGGGAGTGGCCCAACAGCTACGGGTGGGCCGTACCCATCCCCGACGATTTCGACCCCGAGTCAGATGTCCGCACCGTCCTTGACACCGCGATTGCAGGGATCGAGGCCGAACATCCCGGCATCAAGGTGGAAGGCCGGTTGGTCAACGAGCATCCCGCTCCGGCCCTGGTCGAGGCCTCCAAGGGCGCCGACCTGCTCGTGGTCGGCAGCCGCGGCCATGGTGAGTTCGTCGGCATGCTGGTCGGCTCGGTCAGCGAGTACTGCGTGACCAACGCGCACTGCCCGGTGCTCGTCCATCGCGTTCCGGGCTGATCCGCGCCACCCGGAGAACCTCCCCCGGGATCGTCACGCGGCGGCCCGCCCGAGCAACGCGCCGGGCGCCACTTTCCCTGACGCAGGCCGCGCCGTCGCCTCGCGCGTCAGTCACGTGTCATCTGCGTGGAACGTGCCTCCCCCCCTCGCCCCTACGCTGACGAGCAGTGACAGAGGTGATGCAGGCGTGGGTGGTCGACCACCCCGGCCCGGCCGACGGCCAGCGACATCCGCTGGTGCGGGTGGAACGACCCGTTCCCGAACCGGGGCCCGGAGAGGTGCGCGTGCGCGTGCGGGCCTGCGGTGTGTGCCGTACGGACCTCCACCTCACCGAGGGCGACCTGGAGCCCCGTCGCCCGCAGGTGACGCCCGGTCACGAGGTCGTCGGGATCGTCGACCGCCTCGGCCCTGGGAGCACGCGCTGGCACGAAGGCGACCGCATCGGGGTGCCTTGGCTGGCCCACACGTGCGGGACCTGTAATTTCTGTGTTACCGGGCGCGAGAACCTGTGCGTCCGACCACGCTTCACCGGCTGGGATCTCGACGGGGGGTACGCGGCGTACACGGTGGTGGACGAGGCCTACGCCTACGCGATCCCCGACGTGTTCGACGACGTGGAGGCAGCGCCCCTCCTCTGCGCCGGGATCATCGGCTACCGCTCCTTGTTGCGGGCCAACCTTCCCGAGGGAGGGCGGCTCGGCATCTACGGCTTCGGCGGCTCCGCCCACCTGACGGCCCAGGTGGCCCTGGCGCACGGCGCCCGCGTCCACGTCATGACCCGCTCACCGGAGGCGCAACGGCTCGCCCTCGAGCTCGGCGTCACCAGCGCCGGGGGGGCCGACGCCACGCCTCCGGAACCACTGGACTCGGCCATCCTGTTCGCGCCGGTCGGCACATTGGTGCCACCCGCCCTGGCCGCCCTGGACCGGGGGGGCACCCTGGCCATCGCCGGCATCTACCTCAGCGACATCCCGCCCCTGCAGTACCAGGAGCACCTCTTCGAGGAGCGGTCCCTCTTGAGCGTGACCGCCAACACCCGGCGTGACGGGGAGGAGTTCCTGGCCGAGGCCGCCCGGATCGGCATCCGCGTCTCGGCCGTCCCGTACCCGATGGATCAGGCCGATGTGGCGTTGGCGGACCTACGCAACGACCGGATCAACGGTGCCGGGGTGCTGGTTCTCTGACGCTGGCCGAGCCACTCGGAGTCAGGGCACTGGCATTGCAGCAAGGGCCACGGGCAGAGCCGTCACCTGTGCGGAGACGAACAGAAACACCATCTGACCAGGGAAAACACGAGAGAAGAAGAAACGCCGACGGTGCCCCAGTCGATTCACGTCAAAGCGCTGTCACAGGACCCTTGGCGATAGGTCCTGGAGCTCTCGACTGGGGCACGCACGCCGGCAGTGCGATCAGGCGGTAGATCGCTAGAGCCATTATTCCCGATCCGAAGGACGGTAAACACGCAATTTCAGAAAAATGTCGATGCGTTTAGATGACAGGTTCCACCTGGTCAGCGGCCATCAGTACGGCAATCAGCTCTTGGTCCCGCGCATACGACAGCAATCGGCTCCCCTCTTCGAGGGGCAGCCAGCGCAGTTCGTCGACCTCTGCGTTGGGGCTGAACGACCCTCCGGTGGCCGCCATGATCCAGTAGGCCACGGTCTTCTGGCGGCCCTTCCGGTCGACGTACTCGGTGTGCCCGATGAAGCGCAGGAGATCGCAGGTCATGCCTGTCTCCTCCCTGACTTCACGCAACGCAGCGACGTCGAGGGTCTCGCCCGCTTCGAGCTTCCCCTTGGGAAACGACCAGTCCTCCTGCACCGGGCGGTGCACGACGACAATCTGGAGGAGTCCGCTCTGGCGGCGCACGACCAGTCCGCCTGCCGCCTGGACCACATCAGTTTGGGGAGGGAGCTCGGCCGTCATTGATCGTCGCGCCACTCCTTGCAGGTTACCGGCGCCCCGCCGCCTCGCCGCGGCAATGGTCGCCCCCAGGAAACCGATTCACGTCCCGCAGTAGCGTGAGCGCGATGTCCGAGTCCAAGGAAGACGGGGTCGACGACCACGACCCGGTCGAGATCGAGTGGCAGTTCGATGCCCTCGACCTGCGTCCCGTGGAGCGGTGGCTGGCCACGCTTCCCACCCTCGCCATAGAGACCGTCGACGGAGGGACGATCACAGCGCTCGCCCGCCCCCCGCGGCGCCTCGTCGACTCCTATAGGGACAGCGACGATTGGCGGATGGCCCGTGCCGGCTTCGTCGTGCGCACCCGACGCCGCGGCCGCCACGACGAAGTCACGCTCAAGGACAACCGTCCCGCCCAGGGCAACGGTCTGCGCCAGCGGCTGGAGGTCACCGAGGTCCTGCCCGCGTCCGGTCTGGACGCATTGGGCGACGACGGACCGGTCGGGCGCCGCCTCCGCGCCATCGTCGGCACGCGTCGGCTACGTGAAGTGCTCCAGGTCCGCACTCGTCGGCGCCCCTTCGCGCTGCGCGTCGGTGGCGTCGATGTGGCGGAGATCGCGCTCGACGACACCATGATCGTGGTCGGGACCGGCCAGCGCCCCATGCAGCTGCGACGTGTCGAGGTCGAGGTCCTTCCCGACTGGCTCAACGCGCTGGAGCCGATTGTGGAGCAACTGCGCGTGACGTGCGGGCTCCAACCGGCCCGTCTCTCCAAGTTCGAAGCCGGCCTCTTGGCCCTGGGCGCGGAGATCCCGGGCACACCGGACCTCGGGCCGACCGAGGTGTCCGCCACCTCCACCATGGGGGAGGTCGCCTACGCCGTGCTGCGGCGCCAGCTCGCCGTGGTGCGGGCCAAAGAGCCCGGGACGCGCTTGGGGGAGGATCCCGAGGAGCTGCACGACATGCGGGTGGCCACGCGGCGACTCCGAGCCGCTTTCTCGTTGTTCGAAGGCGTCCTCCCCGTGCGCGCCCAGGTGTTCCGCCAAGAGCTCGGTTGGCTGGCCCGGTTGCTCGGTGCCGTGCGCGACCTCGATGTCCAGCTCGAGAATCTGGCGAACATGTCGCGGGAGAACGCCGACACAGCCCCCGGTTCAGCCGATGACGGCCGCGATCCCCTGGCCGAATTGGCAGCGCTCCTCGAACGCGAGCGCGAAGCCGCCCGGGCCGACATGCTGAGCGGGCTCGACTCGGTCCGCTGGGATCGCCTGGCCAAGGGGCTGACGGTCATGGCGCAGCAGGGGCCGGCGCGGCGCTCCCTCGCCACCAGGGAGCCGGCGATCATCGGCTTGCCCGAACTGGTGCTGTCGCGCCACGCGAAGGTCACCAAGGCCGCCAAACGGGCCAAGCGGTCCGGCGTCGTGACGGACTTCCATGCGTTGCGCATCCGCTGCAAACGCCTGCGTTACGCCCTCGAGTTCAGCAGCGACGTCTACGGCGGGCGGACGTCCCGCTTCGTGCGTCAGCTCACCATGTTGCAGAACGAACTCGGCGACATGCAGGACGCCGAGGTGGCCTCACTGCAGTTGGCCGCCCTGGCCACGGAGGACACCCAGCTGCACGCCACCACCATCTTCACCATGGGTGGTGTCGCCGAGCGCCACCGGCGCGAGGTGACGCAGTTCCTCAAGCGGCTGCCCGGCGAGCTCCCACGCACGCGCGGCAAGGCCTGGCGCGAACTGCGCGACCTCATGGAGCGGCGGAAGGCGGAAGCTGAGGCGGAGCGGCCACCGGTCCGCACCACGCTGCGCGCCCTGCCGCGGCCACTACCCGAGTCCGGCTCCACCGCCGCTCCGGCACCGGCGCCGACGCCTGCGCCCGTACCTCCACCCGCTGCCTCGATCCACCCCCCGGGGATGCCGAGCCTCAGTGCCCTGGCACCTCCGGCGGAGCCGATCCCGTCAACGGAACCCGGACAGGCCACGCCACCCAGCGAGTCAAGCCAGGGGGAATGATCCGGCGTGGTCTCCCATGACCACACGGGGATGCTCCGTCATGACGAAGTGCAACTTGTCGGTGTCGAGGAAATTGCTGATGTCGGTCCAGATGTCAGGGAAGTCGGGCTCGGCCATGTGGGCCCGGTAGGCGTCCATGTCCTCGAACCACTGCACCGTCACGCCGTCGAACCCGGGGTCGTCGTCGCCGATGTAATCGTCGAGTGGCCGTGGGTGCTGCTCGTAGCGCACCACGTGGCTCCCGCTCTTGCTCTGCGCGATCAGCGGGCCGTGCACCTCCTGCCAGTAGGCGTGAAATGCAGCCGGGGTGAGACCGTCCTTGCGACGCAGCAGGCACGTGAGCCTGACCATGGGACCTCCTGTCCGGTGGGGTGCCGACACGGTCGACCCGGCCGGCGTCCACGCAGGCTATCGGCGACCGCCGCGGCGATGGACTGGAGCCGAGCGGCGAGGTGTCATCACCACCCTCGCGAGGGAAGAGTCAGGGTCAGGCCCGGGTCCGAACCGCTCGTGCGGACGCCGACGGAGATGCCGCCCACCGAGACCGGTGGGTTGCTGACCGGGACCGGCAGGGATGGGAGCGGCACCGTCACCGTGGGGGTGGTGGTGGTCGTGCCGGTCGTCCCGCTCGACACGTTGCCCGGGGCGCTTCCCGTCGGCGTCGACGTCTTGCCGCCGCCCGAAGCCGTGACGGGCAGGCCGGGCAGGCCGGGCAGGCCCGGCACGGAGCCGAGAGGGAGTGATGGCAACGAGGGCGACGTCGAACCGGCACCGGTGGCGCCCGCCGCCGCGGTCACGCCATTGAGTGGTGCGGCAATTCCGCTCGTGCCCGACAACAGGGTGCTGGCGGCGTCACTCGCACCCGGCACGCTGCTCCCCACCGAGCCGAGCGCCCCGAGCCCACCGAGCCCACCGAGCGCCCCGAGCCCACCGAGCCCACCGAGCCCGGGAACCCCCGCAATGGCAGGCAGGGGCAGAGCAGGTAGGCCGCCGTTGGGCAGGGAAAGCGGCGAAAGCCGCATGACCGAGCCCAGGTCCGCCAGCAAGCCCACAACGTCCGCGACCACAACGGTGAGTGAGGGAGCGAGGCTGCTGAGCTCTTCTGTGGGGTCGCCCGGGAGGGCGCCGACACCGCCGGACCCGACATCCGTTCCGGTGCCCGTCGTCCCGACGCCCGGCAAGCCGGTGAGCGTCGCCGCCGCCGTCCCGGGCAGCGCACCCGACTGCGCGGTCAACCATTGCAACGGCGCTGCATTCTGCGTCAGCGAGCCCGACAGTGACGTGAGTGCCGCCGCGACCACGGCCCCCGTGCCGCTTGCCGTGGCTTCGCTGCCGTTGGCCACAGAGGCGGTGCCGGCCGCCGCCTGATCCGTGGTGGCCGAGGACGCCAGTGGGTGCGCCGCCGCGGGGGCGGTGCTGAAGGAGCCGCCGAGGCCGCCGAGAAGAGCACCCACCGCGGCGCAGGCCACGCCACCGGCCCCCACGACGGCGGCGGTGCGGTAGCGCGCGAACCCCCTCGGCCCCCCGCCCTCCTCGTGCGCTTCCTCCACAGCCGCTGGCGGTGCCTGCGGGTCGAACTCGTCATGCAAAGGTGCGGCGCCAGCCGCGGCCGCGTCCGCGTCCGTGCCCGTGCTTCTGGGGCGGAACTCCCCCCGGAGCATTTCGTCGTACATCTCGTTCTGGCTCGCTGTCATGCATCCTCCTCCCCGACGCCCCTCCCGGGGATCTCATGATGAAAACGGGCGACCGCACTCGCCCTTGCGGTTTGCCAAGCGGACCGTTTCCGACCCGGGACGCCACGTCCCGTCACGCGAAGCTCCAGCTCCCGATGGTCACGACCGAGCCGTGCACCGGGAGAACGACCGTCAAGACGTGCGCGCCGGGCGCGGACCCCCCCGAGAGGGTCACCGAGGTGCGCAGGACCACCTGGTCGGGCGTCCCCCCCGAGGAGTCGATCTCGACGTTGAGTGGAGCATCGTGCCCGGTGACCACCGCCCCGGCGAGCTCGGGCGGCATGGGCAGGTCGGGCGCCACGGCGGCCCACCAGGCGGCCTGGTGCTGCGCGGCGCTGTGCAGCCCCCCGAAGTACGTCTCGAGCGCGGCAGCCTCCAAGGAGAGTGGTCCGGGTGACTGGGCGAAGGCCACCGAAGCATTCACCAGGTTCATCGTTCCCATGGGCGCCTCGTTCTGCTCCAGGGTGAGGCCTTCCGCCTGCAACGCCGGCGGCGCCGACGTCGTGAAGTCGGTGGACGAGACCGTCTTCACGAACTCGGCGCCCGGGTCGAGTGTGGCGCCTTTGGTGGCCGCACCCACCTCGGTGGCGCGGATCAGCAGACGATCAGGGGTGAAGAAGAGCGCGTCGGGCGGCCAGCACGTGTCGAGCACCAGGCTCGGGTCGGTGGTGTTCGACACCGGCGAGCCGGCGGCGACAACCTGCTGGCCACTCACCTGGAACTTCACCGTGTTGCAGGCGGTCTGGTAGATGAGCACGTCCCCCGGCTTGAGCTCGTTGAGGTGGACGAAGTAGCTGACGTCGTGGGCCAGGAACACGGCGGTGCCGTCGACGCCCGGCCACACCGACTGCGCGTCGTGCCCGACGGCCACGTTGAGTTCCTGGTCGTCGGTGCCCTCCTCCACCGGAGCGCGCAGGTCGAGCGCCGGGATGGTGAGGATCCCCGAGAGCTGGCCGGAGCTGACGCCGGCCACCTGGCAGGACGCGCCGTGGCTCTGCGTCGCCACCTTGGCCATGGCCGCCCTTTCGCTTCCGATCAACACCGCTTGCGCGTGGTGCTGGTGTTCCTGATGGGCCAGGGCGTAGCTCCCCGCGAAGACGGCGCCGAAGAGCAGGGCCACACCCAGGGACGTGATGCCGACCCCTCGCAGCTTGCGGACGGCCTTCATCAACTTGCCCCCTCCCTCCGCCGTCCTCCGAAGATCTGTCATGCGGTCCCGCCCTCGCGGCGTCAGTGGTCGTTCGTGGTGTCCTGCGCGAATGGCCACCGGACCGGCCCCCGGGACCGGAAGGGGAACGGAGGAGGTCCCGGAGGCCGGGCCCGGTGGCGGTCTGCCGCGCAATCCCGAACGGATCGGTACCGATGGCTCACGAGCCACCACGGCGGCGGTCAGGAGAACGGAGAGTGCGAGCGAGCGAGGCGATGCGGTGCCGGCCGATGAGCAGCAGGCCGGCCACACCCATGCCCGCCAGCACCATGATCGGGAGCAATCCCGCCCAGTACTCACCGGTGTGCACGGTGGTCACGTCGGGCACCGCGGTGGGAACGACCATCGGCGCGGCCGCCGCGGTCGCCGTGGCGGGTGAGGTGGCCACCGCCGGCGTCGCCACCGTCGCGCTCCCGGTGACGCTGACGTCGCCGACGTGCACATCGATGCCGCCCTGCAGGGTGCCGAGCAGCCCGAGATCGAGGACGCCCACCTTGGCGCTGGCCGTCGGGCCGGGGGCCGAGGTGTCGCAGCTGAGCAGGTTCCCGGCGGGCGTGTAGTCGATGATCCCGGTCAGGAGGCTGACGAGCGCCGAGCCCAGAGCGCTGCCGGCCACGACCTGGGCCAGGATCTGGTTGACCAGGCCGGTCAGTTGCGTGATGTTCACGAAGCTGGGCAGCGACCCGCTCGTGGAGTACGAGACCGGGCCGGCGTTGCAGCTCGGGGTCACGGTGCCGGTGCTGCGGTCCAGCGCGACGGACGCCGTGGTCGGGGCCACCTGCAGGTCGGCCAGCCCGAAGAGATCGACGTCGACCGCGTGCTGCGTGACCGAGTCGGTGACGACGTCGCCGCTGGTGCGCACCGCCGACGTCGAGCCGCCGAGGTCGATGGTCAGGGGCTCCACGCCGGCTGCGTCGGCGCCGGTCAGGCCGAGCACCTGGTCGAGGATCCCGGTGACCAGGCTGGTCACCGGTGACGTGCCGCCTGCCGCATTCAGCTGGGTCAGCAACCCGCTCAGGACGGAGCACTCACCGCTCAGGTCGCTGCCACCGGCCACGCTCGTCGGGTTCAGGGCCAGGTTCGCCGGCAGTATCGCGTTGACGGTGCCCAACAGAGACTGCACGGTCGGCGACAGCGGGTTCGCGTTGGCGCCCGCCGCGCCGGAGGCGGCCGCCACGCTGTTGCAGACGGACGAGGCCGACGGCAGCGGACCGCCGAGCAGGCTCTGGAGGACGGCGGTCAGGCTCAGGCTGATGGAGACATTGGCCAGGCTGCCGGTGCCCGACGCCGTGGGGTTCCCGCTGCCGTCTTCGGACGCCGACGCCGTGCCGCACGAGACGTTGACGTCGAGCAGTCCGGTGTCGATCGGCACGGTGCACGAACTCGATCCGGTCGGCGTGGCCGTCACACCGTCGCCGTTGGCCACTGCCTCCTGCGTGGTGGTCGACGCCACACCGGAGAGCGACGAGGACGGCGACGTCGGGCACGGGTTCGTGGAGGAGGCCGTCGAGAGGCAGGCCCCGGTGCCTGACGCCTCGGCCATCGGCGCGTTGCTGGCGTCGGCCGCCGAGCCGCCACCGGCGAACTGCAGGGTGTCGAGAAGATCCAACGACACGAATCCACCGTTGGACTCGACTCCCCATGTGGTGCTCTGGGCGCCCGCGCTGCCCGACACGGCAGACACCAGTGTCATGGCCACCAGGGCCACTGCGGCAATCCTGATCCGACCACTCATGCGCTACCCCTGACAGTCGTTCCCGACACGGAAAGCTCCTCTGGCTTCGTGAATGGAACGGGGCACCCTGACGAATCTTGCGCCGGCCGGTGCACATTTCGCGTTGTGGCCCCCCCAGCGGAGCACGCACCTGCACAACCCGACGGCAGGTCAGCAGGTCAGCGAGGTCACGACGGTCGTCCCGTACTGTTCGGGGGTGCCCGCGTCCCACGTCGTGCTGCTCCTGCTGGCGGGGCTGGGCGCCGGCATCTTCAACGGGGTGGCCGGCGGCGGGAGCCTCATCTCCTTCCCGATCCTGCTGGCGCTCGGCTACCCGGCCCTGACCGCCAACATCACCAACACCATCGGGATCTGGCCCGGCTACGTGGCCTCGGCCGCCGGCTACCGCCGCGAGATCGGCGATCAGTCCCGCCGACTCCTGGAGCTGACCCCGGTCGCCGTGCTCGGTGGGGTGGCCGGTGCCCTGCTGCTCTTGACGACATCGACGGCCACCTTCGACGACGTCGTGCCCTGGCTCGTCCTGGGCGCGGCCGCCCTGTTCGCCGCCCAACCGGTGCTGCGGCGGACCCTGGACCGGGGCGACGCCCACCCACGCGTGCGGCCCGTCCTCCTGGTGGTCGGAGTCTTCGCCGCCTCGGTCTACGGCGGCTACTTCGGCGCCGCCATGGGCGTCATGTTCCTCGCCATCCTGGGCTTGGCCCTCCCCCTCTCACTCGCCCACACCAGCGGGCTGCGCGCCGTGCTGTCCATGATCGTCAACGGCATTGCCGCCGTCGTCTTCCTCGTTCACGGGGGACTGGCCTGGGAGGCGGTCGGCTTGTTGGCGGCCGGCAGCCTGGCCGGCGGCTACGCCGGGGCGCGCCTGGCCCTCGCCCTCCCCGCACCGGCGCTGCGCGTCGTGGTCATCCTCATCGCGCTGGGCACCGCGGTGAAGCTGTTCCTCTGAGGGGTCAGTCCACCGCCAGCGGGTACGGACCAGCCACGGCGCGCGCCAGCTCCCGGCGTGCCGACCGCCGGGCCTCGTCCGCCTCGTCGAGCCCGATCGGCACCAGGCGCACCCGCGTGCCGGGCGCGCACTGGCCGAGCCGGCCGTGGTCGGCGGCCACCACCACGGCGATCACGGGGTAGCCACCGAGGGTGGCGTGATCGACCATGAGAACGACCGGATCGCCGTCGGGCGGGACCTGCACCGCTCCGGTCACGACCCCCTGCGAGTCCAACCCTTCCCGCGCCGGCCCGTCGCGCCACGCCGGCGTGTGCGCCGCGGACCGGAGGCGCAGCCCCACCCGGTTGGAGTCGGGCTGCACCACGAAGAGGCTCTCGGCCAGCCGCGGCAGTGCGGCGGCGGCGAACTGCTCGGCGTGCGGCCCGGGGAGGACGCGCAGCTCGACCGTCGTCGACAGGTCGACGTCGGAGGCGCCACCCGCCACGAGGTGGTCCCCGAGCGGCGGCGCCCACGGTCCGGCGTGCACCACGGCGCCCGGAGCGAGCGGGCCGGCGCCCAGCCCGGTCAACTCGTCCGTCCCGCAGCTGCCGAACCAGACAGGCCCGAGAATGCCGCCCGCCACCGCCAGGTAGCTGCGGCAGCCGCGGCGTTGGCGACCGATCTGGAGGACCTGCCCGGCGCGCAGCGGCAGGAGCTGCCCGGCCCGCTCCGCCGTCCCGTCGACGTGGAGGTCCGGCGCCGCGCCCACGACGGCGACATGGCACTCGCCGAGACAGCGCAGCCGCGTCGCGCCGCCCGTGAGCTCGAGCGTGCCGGCTCCGACCTCGTTGCCGGCCAACTGGTTGGCCAGCGCGAACGCCACCGGGTCGGCCGGCCCGGCGGCCGGGACACCGACGGCGGCGACGTTCCGGCGGCCGCCGTCCTGCACGACGGCGCGCAGTCCCGGCGCCACGACCTCGAGCACCGCCCGGGCCCCGGCGGGCGGGGACCAACGTGGCGCACGCAACGGCTCCGGTTCGTTGCGCGCCCCCGCCGCGGCCACGGTGAATTGGATCCGGTCCCCCGGTGCCAGCGCGGCATAGGGCGGGCGTTCCGCCGTGAACAGGGCGAACCCGGTGCGCCCCACCACCTGCCAGCCCCCCGGCGACGCGGTGGGATAGACGGCCGCGTGGCCGTTGGCGATGGCCACCGAACCGGCCGGGACGAGCGGACGCGGCCGGGACCGGCGGGGCACGCCCCTGAGCGCGGGGGGAAGGCCCTCGAGGTAGGCGAAACCCGGGGAGAAACCCACCACGGCGGCCGTCAGGAGCCGGGCGGTGAGCAGTTCGGCCACCTCGTGCGGTCGGCAGCCGGCGAGCGCCGCCACCTCGTCGACATCGGGCCCGTCGAAGCGGCAGGGGATGGTGACGACGCGAGGCGCTCCCACCGGCACCGGCGGCGCGGACGGGTCCCGGCCGGCCAGGCCGTCACGCGCCGTGGTCGCCAGAGCCAGGAGCGGCCCGAGTTCCGTGTCGGCATCGGTGGCCTGCACCAGCACCGTGGCCGAGCCGCACACCACATCGACCACATCGGCCACATCGGCCACATCAGCGAGCTCCCCCGCCAGCGCCCGGGCCGCCGCGGCATCGGCCACCCCGATCAGGAAGGCACGGTCACCGAGGAGCCGTACCTCCCCGACGGGGATGGACGGGGTCATGCCGTCACGTTGATCCCCACGTCGGCCAGGGCGGTGCGCACCGCCGTCGCGATGGCCACCGCGCCCGGGGAGTCCCCGTGCATGCACAGCGTGTCCACCCAAAGCGTCAGCACCGACCCGTCCCGGGCCACCACCGCGCCGCGGGCCAGGCTGAGGGCCTGGGCCGCCGCCGCACTGGGCTCGACCAGCAGCGCGCCGGGCTCGGCCCGACCGACCAGCCCTCCGTCGGGCCGGTAGGCACGATCGCAGAAGCCCTCCTCGCGGGCGGTCATGCCGTCGCGCAACACCATGGCCACGGCGCGACAGCCCGACGGGAGCACCAGCGCCACGTCCTCGCCCACGCTGCCCCGCACCGCGTCGCGGAACGTCTCGTAGACGGCGCCCCCCTTGGCCACCTCCTCGTAGAGCGCACCGTGGGCCTTGACCG
>Ga0182012_10003700_pt1 | contig 16192 bp, 15 predicted proteins | sample 612S2SmetaG_FD_120486 | JGI IMG/M metagenome (GOLD analysis project Ga0182012, IMG submission 120486) | Permafrost microbial communities from Stordalen Mire, Sweden - 612S2S metaG | ecosystem: Environmental > Terrestrial > Soil > Wetlands > Permafrost | place: Sweden: Stordalen | collected...
CGCCGTTGGGGTAGGTTTTGGAAAGGTTGGAAATGCGTAGGGCCATGGGGATCTCCTGATTTCTTCAATACGCGGTCTATTGGGATATAGTTCCATAAAAGGCGCGAGCGTTGCAAACGATACGATGGCGGCATGACTGGTTTGGTACCGGTATCGTTGCCGCTCCATGAAATTCACGGCTCAGTAACGGCTTTCCGAGTAGCGCAGTACGCAAACATCTGCAAGTTGGAACTAGTTTGGTTTTCTATTCGGGCATTATGCAGCGGGTGGGTGTGAAAGAATGGCAGGCCATGAAGTCCTTTATTCAACTGACGGTGGTGGTGCTGGTTGCGGCGAGTGTTTTGTACAGCGCGGATGCGCCTGTCGCTGTAAAAGATGCGGTTCTCAAGGCGGAGACCGAGTGGAAGGCTGCGGTTTTGAACGCGGAACGCGCGGCGTTGGAGAAGTTGATTGGAGCGGATCTGAGCTATACGCATTCGAGCGGGAAGACGCAGACCAAAGAGCAGTTCATCCAAGACGTGACTAGTGGGACGTTCCATTACAAAGCAATTGAGTTTGAGACGTCGCAGTTTCGGCAATACGGAAATGCGGCGGTGGTGGTAACGCATGCGGCGACGATTACGACTGTTGAGACGGGGACCAGCCATTTGTACCTAACAGAGGTTTGGGCCAAAGAGAAAGGCCAATGGCAAATGGTTTCGCGGCAGGCGACGAAGATTCCTTAGCACCAGTTAAAATAGGCGGGCATGAGGCTAATCTGCGCGCTAGTGCTAGCTGGAGTGCTGTCGTTCCCAACGTTTTCACAGGAACCATCGCGGATGCGAGGGTTTCTTTCTAAAGACATTTCGCAAGAGCAGAGTCTGGAGAGGCAGGCGCAAGGGGTGCCTGATCCGGCGCGGCTGCGCAAATACATGGAATTCATGGCAGCGGAGCCTCATAACGCGGGCTCGGCGCGGTCGAAGGTGGTGGCGGAGTATGTGCTGGGGCATTTCAAAGAGTGGGGATTGGATGCGCATATAGAAGAGTTTGAAGCGTTGCTGCCAACGCCGACGGTGCGCAAAGTGGAGGTGCTGGGACCGAATCCTTATGTGGCGAAATTGAAAGAGCCGGTGGTGGCGGAGGATCCGAATAGCGGAGATGCGCACCAGTTGCCGACTTACAACGCGTATGGTGCGAGCGGTGATGTAACGGGTGCGGTGGTGTATGTGAACTTTGGCATACCGGACGATTATGACTGGCTGATTCAGCATGGCATTGATGTGCGGGGCAAGATTGTGATTGCGCGGTATGGGAAGAGTTGGCGGGGGATCAAGGCGAAGGTGGCGGCGGAGCATGGGGCGATTGCGTGTTTAATTTATTCCGATCCGCATGAAGACGGCTACTACGAAGGCGATGTTTTTCCCAAAGGCCCGATGCGGCCGGTGGATGGGGTGCAGCGCGGGAGTGTGATGGATATGCCGTTGTATCCGGGTGATCCGCTGTCGCCGGGATGGGCGTCGGAGAAGGGGTCGAAGCGGCTGACGATTGCGGAAGCTAAGAGCATTATGAAGATTCCGGTGCTGCCGATTTCTTACGGCGATGCGCGGCCGATTCTGGAGCAACTGACGGGGCCGCTAGCGCCGCGCGATTGGCGGGGGTCGTTGGGGATTACGTATCACGTGGGTCCGGGGGCGACGCGGGTGCATATGAAGACGGATTATGACTGGTCGACGCGGCCGTTGTATGACGTGATTGCGACGATTCCGGGGACGGGCGATGTGGATGAGTGGGTGATTGCGGGAAACCATCATGACGCATGGGTGAATGGCGCGGACGACCCGATTTCGGGGGCGATTGCGTTGATGGAGACGGCGCGGGCGCTGGCGACGCTGCAGAAGCAGGGTTGGAAGCCGAAGCGGACGATCAAGATTGCGCTGTGGGATGGCGAGGAGTTTGGGCTGCTGGGTTCGACGGAGTGGGCGGAGAAACATCAGGACGAGTTGAAGCAGAAGGGTGTTGCTTATTTGAACTCGGATAGCTCGGCGCGTGGGTGGCTGCATGTGAGTGGCTCGCATACGTTGGAGGATTTTGCGGGGGAAGTGGCGGGGGCGGTGACGCAGCCGGGGTCGGGAACGAACTTGGCTGATGCCGCGGTGCATCATGCGGTGAGTGATGACGGGGATGAGCCGCCAGCGGCGGCGAGTGGGAAGAAAAAGAACACGTTTACGATTGGAGCGTTGGGGGCGGGGTCGGATTATGTGGCTTTCCTCGATTATCTAGGAGTGGCGAGTATGAATGCCGGTTTTTCGGGGTTGACGAAGGGTGGGATTTATCACTCGGTTTATGACTCGATCTACTGGTACACGCATTTCTCGGATACGACGTTTGTGGATGGGAAGGCGCTGGCGCAGTATACGGCGACGGCGTTGTTGCGGTTGGCGGATTCAAGTGTGCTGCCGTTTGAGTTTGGGCATTTTGCGACTACGGTGAATGGATATCTAGAGGAGATACAGAAAGAGGCGAAGGGGAAGGGGCAGACGCTGGATTTTTCGGGGTTGACCAAGCAGTTGGATGCGTTGAAGCAGAGTAGTGCAAAGTATGATGCGCTGTTGGCGACGACGATGCAGAAGGGCACAGTGGATGCGGCGCATGCGAATGCGTTGAATGCAGCGTTGCTGAAGACCGAGAGGGTGCTGACGCGGCAAGAGGGGTTGCCGAATCGGGAGTGGTACAAGCATCAGATTTATGCGCCGGGGTTTTATACGGGGTATGGGGTGAAGACGGTGCCGGGGGTGCGGGAGGCGGTGGATAGCCAGGATTGGGCGTTGGCGAAGAGAGAGACGACGGTGGTGGAGCAGTGTTTGGCGCAGATGAATCAGTATGTGAATTTGGCGATTAGTGAGTTGGGGGGGATGTAGTTTACGAGTCGAGGGGTTCGACGTCGACGGAGACTTTGAGGGTGTGATCGCGGCCGCCGAGGATGAGGCCGCGGAGGGGGGAGACGTCGCCGTAGTCGCGGCCCCAGGCTAGGGTGACATGGCCGTCGCCGACGACTAGGTTGTTGGTGGGGTCGACATCGAGCCAGCCGGTGTCGGGAGAGAAGGCGGAGATCCAGGCATGGGAGGCGTCAGCTCCGATGAGGCGGGGTTTGCCGGGTGGTGGGTAGGTACGGAGATAGCCGCTGACATAGCGGGCGGGGAGCTTGAGCGAGCGGAGACAGGCGATCTGGAGGTGGGCGAAATCCTGGCAAACGCCGCGTTTTTTGCGGAACACTTCCTCAGTCGATGTGCGGACGTTGGTGGCTTTGGCATCGAACTGAAAGTCGCGATGGATACGTGCGGTTAAGTCGAGGAGGGCATCGGCCCAGGGACGGCCAGGGGTGAAGGACTTAGCGCCGTAGGCAGCGAACTCGGGGGCTGGCTTAATGCGAGGTGACTCGAAAACGAACTGATAGGCCGCGAGAGAAGCGGAGCTATGTTCATCCGGGAGTGTGTGGGCGACGGTCTCCCAGGCAGGTGAGTTGAGAGGAGCGCCGGCCCAAAGATCGAGGGAGACTTCGGAGCGGGCTTCGACCACGAGTTGTTTGTGAGGTTCCTGGATGGTGAAGAGACTGATCTGGTTGCCATAGTAATCGAAACGGTCACTGCGCGAGGTGGGCGGGGGGAAAATTTTCAACTCGCTCCAGTGACAGCGGTGATGTTCGAGCGAGCGCGGAGTTAGGCACGCCACGTGATTGCCGAAAGCGACCGGGTATTTATATTTGTAAGTGGTCCGGTGGACAATTCGGTAGGTCATTCGCCAATGTTGATCGGGATTCCGCGAGCATGGCTGAAATAGTTGTTGGACAAGTTATTCGACCAAGTTGGTAAGAGTACCGATAGTTCCTTTAGGGTGCGTTCGAGTCTAGCGCGTTCGTCGGAGTGGCCGTGGTTCGGCGTTAAGCCGGGCAGGGGATAGGCGATGTCTTGCAGGGTAAAGCTACGCAGCATGGCAACGGCGTGTTGCATAGCATGCAAATCCGCGGGGACGTGGCGCGGCATTTTCTGGTAAAGATCTGCGAGGTGATTGAGTTGGAAATCGAGGGAACGGGGATTGGTTTCGTCGGCCATGAGGACGTCTAAGACGGCGACGGGTTGCAGGGTTGTGAAGTAGCGGGAGCGATAGGTCATGGAGCTATCGGCGACTTCGAGGACGTATTCGAGGAGCGGCCATTCGTTTTGTTCGAGCGGTTTGGTGATTTCGCGGGCCTGGCGGAGAGAGTACATGGAGCGCTCGAGGCGGCGGCCGAGACTGAGGAAGAGCCAGCCAGGACCGCGCGTGATATTTTCGCGCTCCATGCCGGAGAAGGCCGAGAGCAGTTCGAGGCAGCCGGTGAGAACGGCGGCGTACTCGACGAAGAGCATGTATTCCTGGACTTGCACGCAATCGTTGAGCTGACCGATGAGGCGAGTCATGTCGGCTGAGAGGCGTTCGCGGACGCTGTTGCCGACGCGGTGGACTTCGTTGAGAGTGGAGGCGAGACTGTCAGGCCGTTCGGTGTCGGTCATGACCGAGATGATTTCGGCTTCGAGCTCGTTGGCGGTGGGAGGGCGGCGTTTGGGTAGTTTACTGTGACGCGACTCAAGGCAGCCATGCAAGCGAAGGAGGCAGCCGAGTTCGGCGTGACCGGCGCGTCTGACACGAGTGATGAGTGTGCGGAGAAGGCGCGCCATATTTTCGGCACGTTCGGCATAGCGGCCGAGCCAGAAGAGATTATCGGCGGCGCGGCTGGGGAGATCGGAGGAGCCGCGGCGGAGTTCGAGAGGTTCGCCGCGAGGCTTCAACATGCTGAAGGTGTCGATGGGGCCGTCCCAAAGAATCCAAGCGTCTTTGCTGTGGCCGCCACGCTGCATGGAAACGACGGGGCCTTCAGAGCCAGCGGCACGCACTAAGCCACCGGGCATGGCCATCCAGCCGTTTAGAGTGTTGAGAACGTAAGTGCGAAAGACGACGCTACGGGGCAAGAGACCGCCGCCATCCCAGACGGGCGCAGTGGAAAGTGCGACTTGTTCCTGCGCGACATAATCCATAGGACGGGCGCGCAGAAGACCAGCGAGGCGCTGCTTTTCTTCTTTGGCCAAGCCGACGCCGAAGACCGGTTCCATGGTGCGCGAGGGGAAGGCGGGCTTGATGACGACGTTATCGATATGGTTGAGTACCCAATCGAGCGCGTATTCCTGACCGCACCACCAAGTGGCGACAGAAGGGAGTTTCAGATCTTCGCCGAGAAGATGTTTCGACAAGCCGGGTAGGAACGGCATGATGGCGGCCGTTTCGATGGTGCCGCTGCCGAGGCCGTTGACTACTTTGACATTACCAGCGGCGACGGCATCGACGAGGCCTGGGACACCGAGAACGGAATCGGCGCGAAGTTCGAGCGGGTCGCAAAAGCTGTCGTCGACGCGGCGAAGGATGACATCGACCTGCTGGAGATCGTTGACGGTTTTGAGAAAGACTTTGCGATCGCGGACGGTGAGATCTGCGCCTTCGACGAGGGTGAAGCCGAGATAACGAGCGAGATAGGCGTGTTCGAAATAGGTTTCGTTGTAGGGCCCCGGGGTGAGCAGAACAATGCGCGGGTTATTTGTTTGGGCGAGATTGAGCAGTGTGTCGCGTTCGGCGCGAAAGAATGGCGCGAGGCGTTGCACGTTGCCGGCGCGAAAGAGATCGGGCAGAATATCGGAAACGATGGTGCGATTTTCGAGGGCGTAGCCAGTGCCGGAAGGGGCTTGGGTGCGGTCGGCCAGAACCCACCAAGTACCGTCGGGCGAGCGGGCGAGATCGACGGCGAGTAAGTGAAGGTAAGTCTGCTTGGGACCGCCGAGCCCAACGACGGGGCGGAGGAAAGCGGGGTTGGCATAGGCGAGAGCGGCAGGCAGGCGACCGGAGGCGAGGAGCTTTTGCTGGCTGTAGATGTCGCGCAGAATAAGGCTGAGCAGTTCGGCGCGTTGGATGATTCCTTTTTCAATAAAGCGCCACTCGTCGGCTGGGATGAGGAGAGGGACGAGATCGATCTTCCAGGGACGGCTGATGCCTTGAGGATCGCCATAGACGTTATAAGTGACGCCGTTTTCGCGGATGCGGCGTTCGGCGCGGGCGAGACGTTTTTCTAACTCGTCGGCGCCGAGTTCGCTGAGAGATTGAATGAAACTGGACCAGTGGCTGCGCGGCGTTACGCCATCGGCGGAGAGTTCATCGAACACATCCGGATCATGGAGCGGTGCTTGCAGCAAGTTCGAGATCATGTAGCATCGGCCGCGCTGGGGCGGATGATTTGGCCAGACGTGGGCCAACGTAAATCAAGAGTCATAGGAATACTGGGGTTCTTCTCTTCCGGTGGCGGCGCCATGGGGCCGGGCGTATGGCCAAAACTTTGGAAGCGTTCCTGGCGGCGGCTTTCTGCTTCAGCGGCGTTGATGGGCCGCGTTGTATAGTTACGACCGCCTGGGTGTACCACGTGGTATGTGCAACCGCCGATTGATCTCCCATTCCATAGATCGAGGATATCGAACACCAAAGGCGCGTGCACCGAAATTGTGGGATGGAGGCAGGTGACGGGGTGCCAAGCACGGAAGCGAACGCCGGCGACGCCTTCGCCGGGAATGCCAGTGGGGTGAAGGGGAACGCGGCGGCCATTGCAAACGACGGCGTAGCGGCCTTCGGTGAGACCGCTGGTTTTGACCTGCAGACGATCGAGCGACGAATCAACGTTGCGCGCGGTGTTGCCGCCGCTGGCTTCTTCGCCAAGGACGTGCCAAGGTTCGAGAGCTTGACGCAGTTCGAGTTCGACGGTATCTACCGTGATAGAGCCTAGCTTGGCGAAACGGAACTCCCATTGCGGGGTGAACCAATCGGAAGAGATGGCATAACCGGCGGTGGTGAGGAAAGCGACGACGTCTTGAAAATTCTGACGCACAAAATGCGGCAGGAGGAAACGGTCATGCAGGGCGGTGCCCCAACGAACGAGGTGGTTCTTATATGGAGCTTTCCAGAAGGCGGCGACGAGGGCGCGAATGAGCAAAGACTGCAGAAGCGACATGCGCACTTGGGGCGCCATTTCAAAGGCGCGCAATTCGAGCAGGCCGAGACGCGAGCCGGAGCCTTGCGGGGGATAGAGCTTATCAATACAGAATTCGGCGCGATGGGTGTTGCCGGTCATATCGACAAGCAAGTTGCGGAAGAGACGGTCAACGAGCCAAGGCGCGCATTCGCCGGAAGGAATCTGGCTGAAGGCGATTTCCATTTCGTAGAGCGAATCCATGCGGGCTTCGTCAATACGTGGATATTGGCTGGTGGGGCCGATGAAGGCGCCGGAAAACATGTACGAGAGCGAGGGATGATTCTGCCAGAAGGCGATCATGCTACGCAAGAGTTCGGGGCGGCGCAGCAAGGGACTATCGGCTGCGGTGGGACCGCCGATGACGATATGATTGCCGCCGCCGGTGGCCGTGTGGCGACCATCTTGCGCGAATTTCTGTGCTGTGAGGTGGTTGGCTTCGGCTTCGGTTGAGACTGTCTGGTTAATTTTTTCGAGTTCGTCCCACGTGGCGGCGGGAGGAAGATTGACTTCGATGACGCCGGGATCGGGGGTGACGCTGAAAGTTTTCAGACGGGGATCGGACGGCGGCGTGTAGCCTTCGAGCCAAATGGGCTTTTTGAGGTGAGCGCAGGTGTCTTCGATGGCGGCGAGGAGATCGAGATAATCGGCAAGTTTCGGCGCGTAGGGAAGAAAGACATGTAGACGGCCGTTGCGGACTTCGACAGACAAAGCGGGGCGGATGGTTTCGCCGGCAGATTTGCCGCGTTGCGGAGCGGCGGGTTGTGGATCATCCTTCGGAGCTTTTTCGAATAATTCCGGTTTGCGCGCAGGGTGGGCGGGCAACTTTTCACGAGCGGCGAAAGGATCGGGCTCGTGATCGTATTCAATCTCGTCGGGTTCTACCCACGGTAGACTGTCGAGCGGTAAACGATAGCCGATGGGAGAATCGCCATTGACGAGAAGGAGACGTTCGGGGCGAGTGAACCAGTGCTGGCTGGACCAATAGGTGCGCCACTTGAGCTGACGACGGCGTAAAGGAAGAACATAGCCGACGGGTTCGAGTAGACCACGTTCGAAGACGCGCAGGAGTTCTTCGCGGCCGCGAGGATCATCGAGTTTGGAATCTTTGACGTCGAGATTGACGGGGAGTTTGCGCTCGCGCCACATGTAGTAGACAGTGTCTTCATACGCGGGCATGATGTTGCTGGCGCTGACTTCGAGACGACGTGCTAACGCTTCGATGAACTGGCGGGCATCTTCTGTCTTGTAGCCGTATTCTTTATCGGAACGGGCGATGAGATCTATGTTTTCCCAGACAGGGACGCCATCGGCGCGCCAGGCGCAGAGAAGAGCCCAGCGGGGCAAAGGTTCGCCGGGATACCATTTGCCTTGGCCAAAGTGAAGCAGGGCACCAGGAGACATCTTTTGGCGGAGACCAAGGATGAGGCTTTCGGCAATTTTGCGTTTTTCGGGACCGAGAGCGGCGACGTTCCACTGTGGGCTATCGGGATCGTCAATTCCGACAAAGGTGGGTTCGCCGCCCATGGTGAGGCGGGCGTCGGCTGCTTTGAGATCTTCGTCGATTTTGTGAGCGACGGTTTGGACTTGGGTCCACTGCGTGTCCTGGATGGGCGCGGCGAATTGGGGCGCGTCGAGGAGACGACTAACTTTCATGGAGAAAGTGAAATCGACTTTGGCCTTTTCGACGGTGCCGGTAATGGGTGCGGCGTCGGTAGCATCGGGCGTGCAGGCGAGCGGAATGTGGCCTTCGCCGGCGAGCAGACCGGAGGTTGGGTCTAAGCCGATCCAGCCTGCGCCGGGAAGAAAGACTTCGGCCCAGGCGTGGAGATCGGCGGTATCGGTTTTGTTTTTTTCGGAGGCGAGCTGAATGAGATAGCCAGAGACGAAGCGCGAGGCGAGGCCGAGTTGGCGCAGCACTTGCACGAGAAGCCAACCGGAATCGCGACAGGAGCCGCGGCCTTTTTCCAGAGTTTCTTCGGTGGGTTGAATGCCTTCTTCGAGACGCGTTTCATAGGTGACTTCGTCACACAAGGTGCGATTGAGATCGACCAGGAAGCCAACGGTGGCGCGCGGTGTTTTGGAAATGCTGCTGAGGAAGTTACCGAGGAGCGGGCCGGCTTTGGTGGTTTTTAGATAAGGTTCGAGATCGCGGGCGAGTTCGGGCGGGTACTTGAAAGGATATTTTTCCGCGTAAGGTTCCAGGAAAAAATCGAACGGATTGAAGGTCGTCAGTTCGGCGATTAGATCGACTTCGACAGAAAATTCGTCGGTCGGCTCAGGGAAAACGAGCCGCGCGAGACGATTGCCCAACGGGTCTTGCTGCCAGTTAATGAAGTGATTGGCTGGTTTGATTTTCAGCGAATAACTGCTGATTGGCGTGCGGCAATGCGGCGCGGGGCGTAACCTTACGACCTGCGGACCCAAAGTAATGCGTCTTTCGTACTTATAGTTCGTCTGATGATTCAGCGAAACTCTTGTGCCCATCCATCCCTCTGTGTCACCCGCGGTGGCCTTGGACGCGCCGCGACAAGGAGGCTGCGAGCGCCACCAGCACCCGCGCGGGTTTTATTCTCTAGTTCACAGTACACTATGGCCCAGAACAAGTTGGAGTGTCTGCAAAAAGTATTCGTTTTCTTCAGGCGTTCCGACGGAAATGCGGAGGCAGTTTGGAAGCCCGGTGGTGGCTAACGGACGGATGATTACGCCGCGTTCCAGGAGATTCTGGAAGATGTTTTTGGCTTCGAGATCGTCTTTGAGAACGAGCATGACGAAGTTGCCGGCGGAGGGAACGACGGTGAAGCCGAGTTCGCGCAGGCTGCGGGTGAGGTAGAGCAGGCCTTTGGCGTTATTGGCAACGGAACGGATCATGAACTCGCGGTCTTCGAGGGCACCGAGGGCGGCGGCTTCGGATGGACCGCTGGGTTCGAAAGGCAGTTTGACTTTGAGGAGAACGGAGATGAGGTCTTCGTGCGCGAAGCCGTAACCGACGCGCGCGGCGGCTAAACCATAGGCTTTGGAAAATGTTCGGAGGGTGATGACGTTATCGAAGCGGTAATGCATGGAGTCTGGATAAGACTGTTCGACCACGCCGAATTCGTAATAGGCTTCGTCAAGGATGATGAGGACGCGTTCGGGGACGCGCTTGTGGAATTGCTCGAAGGCCTGGCGGGTGAAGAAGGTGCCAGTGGGGTTGTTGGGATTGGCGAGATAAATGAGTTTGGTTTTGGGATTGATGGCAGCGGCGAGGGCGGTGAGATCGTAATGCCAATCGCGGTAGGGCACGGTGCGATAGGCGACGCCGCGGCCGCGCGCTAAGACTTGAAAGCCGAGGAATGCGCCGTCGGTGGTGAGGACTTCGTCATCGTCGTTGAGGAAGGTGCGGACGATGTTGGAGATGATGCCTTCGCTGCCGGAGCCGGCGATGACGTTGCGGACATCGACGCTGTAGAGTTCGGCGAGTTTGCGGCGCATGGCGAGGCCGCCAGAGGGATAGCGCGAGACGTGGGTGAAGGCTTGCTGGCCGCGTTCGATGGCTTGGGGGGAAGCGCCCAGGGGGTTTTCGTTGGAGGCTAGTTTGATAACACGCGCGAGGCCGTATTTTTGTTGGATTTCGTCGGCGCTGAGGCCCGGTTCATACCCTTTGAGAGCGGTGATGTGGGGCGGAACGAGGATGCCGGTGGTGCATGTGGACATAGGACGGGCTGATCTTAGGGTAGCGCTCCTGAGGCGGACAAATGGCGTTTTTGCGAAACGAAGCCAAAGGCGACAGGTGATCGGCGATTGAAAAAACGAACCCAAGACGTGGACCGGAGGAGTGAGGTGGGACGCTTTTTGGTGGCGCGGTGGAGAGGTAAAAATTGGGAGAAGAACGGGCGAAAGCCGGGGTAATTTTTGGAGTCTATTAATAATAATGCGAGCGGTGTCAAATATTCATGGTTTTTCGGGTGGGCCGGGGTGAATTTTTACCTCTCGGCTTCCGTGAAAAAACGAACCCAAACGCGGGCCATTGGGCGGGCGAAAAAACGAACCCAATGGCGAGCGGGGTGCGCGGAGACACTTTGGCTTTACGCGGAGCCGGGTGATTTTCAATTGTCAAATAACTGCTGGCCCATGCTTCGAACACCTGACGGCGAAGAGAGATTGGCGCGGACCTCGAGAGTGTTTTTCGAGGCGAATTACTTTTTGCCGGTCGGGCCTTCGCACGCTTGCGGGAAAGGGGGAACGGCTTGCTTTCGGTTTGAGAATAGCTTATTGGTTTGGTTGGGCGGGTTTGGGTTGGCGGGGGTGAAGGGGGAAGTGGTTTGGATTGAGGGGGTTACGGGGGAAAGTTTATTTTTAAAATTTGTGACTGTTGTTTTGGGGTACAACTGACGGAGATTGTGAGTGGCGTGCGGGACACCGCAAACCAAACATTGGCACATACGCTTACTTTAATCGGACGCGCTTCTTCCAAAAGCAGCATTGCTGCGCCGAGGGTAATTTTGTAGTCTGGAACCATGGAAGTTCAATTCACGCCAGAGCAGCAAGCGCAGCTTGCACAGATCGCCACCAAAGCCGGAACTGTGCCGGAACGCTTGGTTACCAGTGTTGTAACCCGTTATCTCGACGGAGAAGCCCGCTTTCTGGCCGCCGTGGAAAAAGGGATAGCAGCAGCCGAGCGCGGCGAGTTTATTGAAGAGGATGAGATGGACGCACGGCTTGAAGCGATGTTCAAAGTTTGATGCGTATTCGTTGGACTGTGCCAGCCGCCGACGATCTAGGTAACATCAAAGCCTATCTTCAACAGCACTATTCGCAGTTTGCAGAGCCGACCGTGCGAACGATTTATCAGCGTATCCGTACCCTTAAACACACACCCCACAGAGGAAGACCCGGCCACCGTAGCGGCACGAGGGAGTTGCCGCTAACGCCGCTTCCTTACGTTGTCGTGGACGCGGTGAAGCCGGAAGCCGTTGAAATCCTGCACATCCACCACGGCGCACAAGATTGGCGTTGACCTATGCGCGAGAAGCAAATCGCTGTTGATGCTCAAGAGCTTTGGAAGTCCCATAAAGGGTAGTTTGTGACACAAATTTCCAGACCAATGAAATTGTGACCTTCAGAGATAAATGGCGGGGTTTCTTCAGCGCTATTTGGCGTTATGGCGAGACTTGTATTACGGCTATCCTTACAAATCCTTATGCATTTTGACGCAATCCATCACCGACCCGCCCCGCATGAAGTGTTTGGCACGCTCCGTAATTCGGTATCCGCAACAGAGGTAAAACCTTTCCGCATTCAGTGAACTCTCCAGTTGCAGGTACGTTATGCCATGTTCACGGGCTATCCGTTCAAGCTCCGCGACGATTGCTCTTCCAACTCCTTTTCCGCCCGCCGATGATAGGACATAGCACGCGCCCAAAAGATTCTCTTTTGTAACCAACTCACCGTAGCCAACGATTTCACTGTCTGTTACGGCAACGATCCTGACGTCAGCGGAGTTGGACAACAACTTTTGAGTGCGTCCTTCACCAGATCCAGACCATTCGTCCAAAGTAGACTGATCATAATATGCGGCAGGTACATTCTGAATGGCGTTGTGGCGCACTTCGGCAATTCCCGCGCCATCGTCGGGTGTTGCGGGCCTGATTGCCATGTCGCTTGTTTTCATGATGCCCCTCCCGGAGCTTGCGCGGCTCTCGTTGTCCTGATCATTTCGCGGAGTCCTGCAATAGCGCCCGCCAGAGCGTGTGGCGGCTGACCTGAAGATCTTCGGCAATCTGGACTTTAGAGTAATCACCCGAACGGAGCAATGCACGGGCCTTCTTTAAATCCGCTTCACTGAGTGCCTTTGGCCTACCGCCGACACGGCCTCGCCGTCGTGCGGCCTTGAGGCCGGCATTGACCCTCTGCCGCAGTATGTCGCGCTCAAACTCCGCAAGCGCGGCAAAGAGATGAAAGGTCAACTTACCGCTTGGCGTTGTGGTGTTGATGTTTTCTGTAAGCGAATAAAGTTCAACCCCACGATCGTTCAACATCGTTGTCGTGTCTATGAGTTGGCGTATTGATCGTGCGAGACGATCCAGCTTCCAGACCACAACAACATCACCTTTACGGGCATTGTCGAGAAGCTTCATCAATTCGGGGCGCTCGGCCTTCGCGCCGGAAGCCTTCTCCTCATAAACACGACCGCACTTGACACGTTTGAGCGCATCCATTTGCAGGTGGGTTTCCTGAGCGTCGGTCGAGACGCGGGCATAGCCTATTTTCATGTTGCAAAAACCAAAGGAACAACGTTATTATGCACCATATCTTTTGCACCATAGTTCTGCAACTGTATTTCCGGAGTTTCGAGCATTTTTCTAGCCTGCCAAGGATGAGGTGCAAAAACAAAGGTTATTGAACCTATGACGCAAAGCGACAAAACAAAGCCCCCTGCCACTGCTCTATCTGAGGAACAGCGCCAAGTGGCAATGGAGCGTTTTGAGGCTCTGCGGCCTCATATCGAAGATGACGCTTCGTTAGCGCATGCAGCACGCCAAGCCGGGATTTCAATCCGAACCGCCGAGCGCTGGTTGGCTCGCTACCGTCAGAGTGGCCTTGCGGGGCTGGCGCGTTCAATCCGCAGCGACGCCGAAGCCCGACGTTTGCCAGATGATCTTCTGACGGTCATTGAGGGCATGGGACTGAAGAAGCCACGTGCTTCAGCCGCCGCTATTCATCGACGTGTCAGCAGTTTGGCTAAATCGCAAGGCTGGACGATTCCTTCCTACAGCACGGTTTATGCGATCCTTGCCGATCTTGACCCCGCAATGGTGACGTTGGCGCATGAAGGGGCATCGGCCTTTCGTAACCGCTATGAACTGATTCACCGTCATCGCGCCGATAGCGCCAATGCGATCTGGCAGGCAGATCACACCATGCTCGATCTGCTTATTCTTGACCAGAGGGGCAAGCTTGCTCGTCCGTGGCTTACAACCGTCATAGACGATTATTCCCGCGCCATCGCGGGCATCATGGTGTTTTTCGGTGCGCCGTCGATACTCAACACTAGCCTTGCGCTGCGGCAGGCAATCTGGCGGAAAGGTGATGCAGCTTGGCCCGTGTGTGGCATTCCCGATGTGCTCTATGTTGATCACGGGAGCGACTTCACCAGCAAGCACCTCGATCACGTAGCGGCCAGTCTACGCTTTCGCATTGTTTATTCTGCCGTTGCCCGACCGCAAGGGCGTGGCAAGATAGAGCGCCTGTTCGGAACGTTGAATACCGAACTCCTGCCAGAATTGCCCGGGCATCTGGTGAAAGGCAAACCGACCTCTGCGCCTAAGTTGTCTCTCGCCGAGTTGGACGCGGCAATTACGCGCTACCTAATCGGCACTTATCATTCCCGTGTCCACAGTGAGATTGACGAAACACCCCTTGACGCATGGCGCGGCAAGGGGTTTCTGCCGCGTCTTCCTGAGAGTCTGGAAGAGCTTGATCTTTTGCTCGTCATGCACGCGAAGCCGCGAACCGTGCAGCGCGACGGCATCCGATTCCAAGGGCTGCGCTATCAACATCCAACCATGGCTGGTTATGTCGGCGATGCCGTGACCATTCGTTATGATCCGCGCGACTTGTCCGAAATCAGGGTCTTCTACCGGAATGAATTTCTCTGCCGCGCAGTCAGCGACGAACACGCCGGGGAAGTCGTAACCCTGAAAGATATTCAGGCGGCCCGGCGGCTGCATCGTCGCTCGTTGCGCACCACCATCAATGAGCGTGTGGCGCGAGTTGTTGATTTTTTGCCCGCACCAGCACCGGCCAAACCACATGCTGAAGAACGCCAGCCCAAACAAGGCGCACGCCGGCCAAAGCTTCGTCTCTATCAGGAGGACGATAAATGAGCAGCCCAAGAGCCGGGACATTCATCGCCACGAAAGAGCATCGCCGGTTTATCGAGTTTGCAGAGGCGGTGAGGAAGCATCGCTATGTCGGCCTTTGTTATGGCGCTGCCGGTGTGGGCAAAACACTATCGGCCCGTCGCTATGCGAATTGGGATTTGGCGAGCCCTTTTATCGAGAACAGGAATAGCCGCCGTGGTTTTATGCGCAAAAAGATACTGGAAGCCTTGGAGCGGTCGCGCACTGTCTTTCACACACCGACCGTGATGGGCACGTTGCGCGATCTGAAGGAAACTCTGGTTGATCATATCGGCACAGTCGATGATTGCATCAACGATCACCTCAACCGTCACGTCAGATGGGACTATCGGAAAAGTGATTTGCACGTTGAGATGCTCATCTTTGATGAAGCCGAGCGACTGTCCGTCACGTGCCTCGAATTTATCCGCGACATATTTGACCGCAGAGGCGTCGGTGTCATTCTTATCGGCATGCCGGGTATGGAAAAGCGCCTGTCGCGCTATCCGCAACTTTACAGCCGCGTCGGCTTTGCACATCACTACCGACCCTTGCAAGGTGATGAACTCTCTTTCGTTTTGACACGGCATTGGCGTAAGCTCGGCCTCACCCTTGATGAGCTTGATTTTACTGACACACAGGCCATTGCATCAATTGCTCGCATCACAGGTGGCAACTTCCGGCTGCTTCACCGCCTATTTGTACAAATCGAGCGCATCATGAAAATTAACGGCCTGACGGTTATCACTGATGATGTTGTTGAAGCCGCCCGAACCACTCTCGTTATCGGCACAACATGACCGTCAAATTACGCTGAAGAAACCCCGCCATTTATCTCTGAAGATCACAGAAATCAGGGGTTGCAGCGTCCCGTATGTCTAGCCCAAAATAGAATCGTGAAATACGGCTACGCTCGGGTATCAACCGAGGACCAGAACGCAAGCATGCAACGCACTGCCTTAAAAAAGCACGGCTGCAAAAAGATCTTTACTGACGATGGACAATCCGGCGCGACGATAAACCGGCCGGAGTTTCAGAAATGCCTTAAAAAGCTTGCCACGGGCGATAGTCTGACCGTGTGGAAACTAGACCGCTTAGGACGCAGCCTGCGCGATCTGATCATTATCCTGGACGACTTCAAAGAACGCGAGATAAAGTTTCGGTCACTGACGGAAAATATCGAAACCGACACTCCAACGGGCCGCGCTATGTGGCAAATGATAGGCATTCTAGC
>Ga0182012_10003701_pt1 | contig 16190 bp, 20 predicted proteins | sample 612S2SmetaG_FD_120486 | JGI IMG/M metagenome (GOLD analysis project Ga0182012, IMG submission 120486) | Permafrost microbial communities from Stordalen Mire, Sweden - 612S2S metaG | ecosystem: Environmental > Terrestrial > Soil > Wetlands > Permafrost | place: Sweden: Stordalen | collected...
AGCCCCGGAGCCCGCAGCGGCCCCGGGGGTACCATGAGCGGATGAGCGCCGCGCTGACCAGGGACTCTGAGCTCAAGGGCCGGTCGGACACCTCCGGACCGGCCCCGGCCGCCCGTCGGCTGACCGCCGACGCCCGGCGGCGGCAGCTGTTCGACGTCTCGCTGGCCCTGTTCGCCGAGCACGGATACGCCGCCACCACCATGGACGAGATCGCCGAGGCCGCCGGGGTGACCAAACCCCTGGTGTACCAGCACTTCGACTCCAAGAGGGCCCTCTATCTCGAGCTCATGGACGGGATCTCCCGCCAGCTGGTGACCCGTATCGTCGAAGCCACCGCCACCGCCGGGGGACCCCGTCAGCAGGTCGAGCGGGGATTCGCCGCCTACTTCGAACTCATGGTCCAGAACGAACACGCCTTCCGCCTCATCTACGGCCGGGACGCCCCCGACGATCTCGAACTGGGCGCGGCTTTGCGACGGGTGGAAGAGACCCTGGCCCAGGCCATCGATCCGCTCATCGACGCCGGGTTGGACCCCGAGCACCGGCTGCTGTTGGCCCACTCGGTGGTGGGGATGGCCGAGGGCGCCAGCCGCCACTGGCTGGACTCCAACCGGCGCCAGAACGGTACGGGCCCCACCGGTGACCCCGGGGCCGGGACGGGGGGGTCCGCCGATGTCCGCCGGTCCGAGGCGGCCCGGTTGGCCAGCCGGTTGGCCGACTTCGCCTGGGCCGGACTGCGCCAGGTCCACCGCATCTGACCGGCCCACCGGGGCGGGGCCGGCGGGGCCGGCGGGGGCGGGGCGCGCTCAGGCGGTCACTTCGCCGGCCACCACCGGCTGGCGGGTGGTCTCGACCACCCCGCCGGCCCGCTCGGCGGTGATGGCGAACGCCACCACCCGGCCGTCGCCGGCCACGGTGAAGGGCACCACCTGCGGATCGGGACCCAACAGGCCGAGCGAGATGGTCTGGTGTCCGATCACCCCCCACAGCTGGTACGTCTGGCTGCGCGGCAGGGTGGACAGGGAGCCGCCCTCGACGAATCCCGTGCCCGAGGCGGTCAGGACCACGGTCACCCTGGTCGCCGCACCCCCGGTCGGGACCGGCGAACTCAGCAGCACCTTCTTGGCCGACGGGGAGTCGAGGGCGGCCTGCTCGGCCTGGGTCATCCCGGACGGGGCCTGCAGGGCGCTCACCTGGTGGTGGAGGTGGTTGACCTGGACCCCGAAGGCCACCGCCACCACGGCCGCCGCCGCGGCCACCACCACCGCGGCGCGCATGGCCAGCCGCTGGCGCCGGTTTCCCGACCCGATGGGCACCACCGGGGCGGGAGCCTCCGGCGACCGGTCGGACGGGGCGCGGCCCGGGGACGGGGCTGGGGACGGGGCTCCCCGGTCGGACACCCCGGTGTCCGGAACCCCGTCGGGGGCGGCCATCTCCCGGTCGGGGTCGGTGTCGAGACGACGGGCCAACCGCTCCCACGACGGAGGGGCGGTTCCGTCGAGCTGGCGGGCGATCCCGTCCCACAGGCCCGCCGGGGACGCGCCCCCCGAGTTGGCCAGCAGCCCGGCCACCTCGTGGTGGTGGGCCACCTCGATCGAGCACCGGACGCACTCGGCCAGGTGCCGCTCGACCATCTCCGCCGTCTCGGGATCCACGGCGTCCAGGGCGTAGACGCCCAGAAACTCCTGTATCTCCTGGTGGCTGGGTTCTGATGTGTGCATGCTCATGACTCTGCCCCTGCCGGTTCGACGCCGAGTTCAGCCAGGTTGATCCGCAGCCGGCCCAACCCGGACCGGATCCGGCTCTTCACTGTCCCCTCTGGTTCGTCCAAGATCTGCGCGACCTCGCGATACGTGTTGCCCCCAAAATACGCCAGGAGGATCGGTCGGCGGAGATCGTCGGGCAACGCCCCGAGGGCGTCTTTGACCTGATCGGCCACCGCCATGTCCCACACCTCGTGGTCGATGTCGTATCCGGCGGTGGCCGTTTCGCGGGAGACCTTCTCCTCGCGCCGTTTGCGTGACATCTCCGACCGCACGAAGTCCACCGATTTCCCGTGGGTCCGGGCCAGCAGGAATGAGCGGAGGGTCCCGCGCTGGGCATCGAACCTCTCCGGCCGGCGCCACAGGTCGAGAAAGATCTCCTGGGTGATCTCCTCGGCCGGGGGATCGCTGCGGAGGATGCGCCGGGCCAGGGCGTGGACGGCCCCGCCGTGACGCCGGTAGATCTCCGCCAGGGCGGGTTCGTGCCAGCGGCCCACGGCGACCACCAGGGTGGCATCACTGGCCTGCCGCAGATCGGTCACAGAGCTGTATTCGACCACGGCAGGGTATTCGGTGCCGACGGCCGGGCGGATGACCGGGTGCGGGGAGGGGCGACCCGCCCCAATACCTGACTGACCCGATAAACTACATAGGTGTTCACGTTCCCGAACCCGGTCAACGAGAAGGCGGCCCGGACCGTGGCGGCCGGGGTGGTGGTCATGTGCGTGGCCGCGCTGGCGTCCCGGCAGGCCTGGATCCTGATCCCCCTGGCCTACGGCTTCTGGGCCCGGGTTCTCACCGGGCCGACCCTGAGTCCCCTGGGCCAGTTGGCCACCCGGGTGGTGGCTCCCCGGCTGGGGGCTCCGCGTCCCGTGGCCGGACCACCCAAGCGCTTCGCCCAGGCCATCGGGGTGGTCTTCTCCTCGACGGCGGTGGTGCTCTGGTACGGCCCGGGCCTGTCCACGGCGACGTGGGTGGTGGTCTCCCTGCTGGCGGTGGCGGCCTTCCTCGAGTCGGCCCTCGGCCTCTGCCTGGGGTGCAAGGCCTTCGGGGTGCTGATGAAGGTGGGCGTGGTCCCCGAGGAGGTCTGCGCGGCCTGTGCCGACATCTCGCTCAGGCACCCCACCCTGACGGCGGACCAGCCGGCCTGATCACGGCAGCCGACCCCGATCACGACAGCCGCGGCAACAGCCGGGCACAGAGCCCGGCCAGCTCACGGGCACAGCGCACGTACTCGTCGTCATCGCCGCCGGCCGGGTCGACCACGTCCTCCCACGGTTCGACGGTCACGGCGGCCAGATCCAGCGACGCCAGCCTCCCGGGCAGGGACCGGGGACCGGACGGCAGGTCGCGCACCAGACGCTTGATGGTGGCGGTCTTCGGGGCCGCCCCGGAGTGGAGCCGCCGGATGTAGGACACGTGCTCGCCGGCCATGGCCAGGACCAGATCGGCATCGTCGAGATCGGACGGGGTGAGTTGGTGGCTGCGGTGGAGCGGGACCTCGAGTCCGATGGAGGCCAGGGCGTCACGGGTCCGCCTGCTCATGGGTTGGCCCTCCACCACGTGGGTCCCGGCGGTGACGATCCGGAGGGGCCCGGCCGACAACAGGGCGCCCGCCATCACCGACCGGGCGGCGTTGCCCGTGCAGAGCGTGAGAACCCGGATCAGGGTCCGACCACCGTCCGCATCCACGCCACCGTCCGGGTGAGCCCCTCAACCAGATCGATGCGCGGCTCCCACCCCAGGGTGGCGGTGGCCAGAGTGATGTCGGGGCACCGTTGGGTGGGATCGTCCTGGGGGAGTTCCTCGTGGACCACCGGCACGGTGGACCCGGTCACCGTCAGGACCACGTCGGCCAGTTGGAGCATGGTGAACTCGGAGGGATTGCCGATGTTGACCGGACCCGGCGCACCCGAATCGACCAGGCGGATGATGCCGGCCACTTCGTCGTCGACGAAACAGAAGCTCCGGGTCTGTGAGCCGTCGCCGTAGATGGTGATCGGCTCACCGGTGATGGCCTGCCTCACGAAGTTGGTGACCACCCGTCCGTCGAAGGGATCCATCCGCGGCCCGTAGGTGTTGAAGATCCTCACGATGCCGGTGTCGAGGTCGTAGCGCTTGCGGTAGGCCACGATCAGGGCCTCGGAGAAGCGCTTCGATTCGTCGTACATGCTGCGCGGTCCGATGGGGTTCACATGCCCCCAGTACGACTCGGTCTGGGGATGGACCAGGGGGTCACCGTAGACCTCACTGGTCGAGGCCTGGACGAAGCGGCTCCCCTTGGCCACGGCCAGGTCCAGCAGGTGTCCCGTCCCCTTCGATCCGACGTGCAGGGTCTCCACCGACAGTTCGGAGTACCGGGGCGGCGAGGCCGGGCTGGCGAAGTTGAGGACGGCATCGACCGGTCCGTCGACGGTCACGGATTCACAGATGTCGGCCACCACCAGGCGGAAGTGGGGATGACCGGTCAGATGCTCCACGTTCCGGCGTGAGCCGGTCGAGAGATTGTCGACGGCCACGACGTCGTCCCCCCGTTCCAGCAGGGCGTCGCAGAGATGGGACCCGAGGAACCCGGCTCCGCCGGCCACCAGATACCGACCGGGGGTCCGCCCGTCGTTCGACACGCTGCACCAGCTCCTCTTCTGTCCCGGCTCGGCGGTCCGAAGTGTACCCACCCCGGCCGGAAACAGGACCCCGAGCCGGCCTCAACCGCCTGCATTCAGGCTTGGAGCATGACCTGCCAGGGTCGGACGGCAACCGTGAAGAACCCGGTGGCGACGCTCTGGTCGTCTTCGGTGGCGAGCCGAGTGGCGCGTTCCATCTGGTCCGCACCGGGAAGTCGGAGGATGGTCATCCCTTCGCCGGGGCGGTCCACGAGCGGGCCCGCGGCGACCAGGTAGCCCGCCTCGCGCATGCGGGTGAGGAAGGCGACGTGATCGGTGAATCGGGGATCGTCGAAGAGCAGTCCGGTTCGGGGTGCACCGGGGCCGGGACTGTGGACCAGTGCCACCCAGGTCTCACCGTCCGGCTGGTGAGCGACGTGGTCGCGGAAACGGGCGAGGACCGTGGGCCAACCCCGGTTGTACTCATGGCGGGCGGCCGCCGGATCGTCAAAGGCCTCCCAGCCGTGGTGCTCCAGCACCACCAACGTCCCGCCCTCGGTGGCGGTGAAGGTGACCTCGACCTGACTGGCCCGCTCCGGTGCACCCCCGGGATGCCAGGTGAAGGCCACGGCAGCCGGCGGATCCCAGCGGATCACCGATCCCCATACCGCCTCCTCCCCCCCGGTCGACGACTCGACGATCCTGCCGTCGACGAAGGAGACGGCGGCGTCGGCGCCGTAGACCCCGAACTCCGCCAGCGGCCACCATCGACCGATTCCCCCGGTGAAGATGTCAAAGGCCGTGGTCGGGTCGGCGTCCACCACGACCTCCCGGTGGATCGGCGGGACCGTGCTCATCGATGGCTCCTTCCGGCTGACGCGGATCCTGCCCGGTCGTTCTCCGCACGGGTACGGGCCCGACCGACTTCGGCGGCATAGGCGGCGAGAGCGGTGTCCCACGTTCGGACGAGCCACTGCTGGGCCACGTCCATCCCGTCCGGCGCCAGGGCATAGAGGTTGCGGGTGCCGACGCTGCGATGACCGATCAGCCCGGCCCCCTCCAACACACGCAGGTGTTTGCTGACCGCCGGCCGGCCGACCGGCAACCGTTCCGCCAGCTGCCCGACCGGTGTCGGGCCTTCGCTCAGGAGCTCGAGGATGTGCCGACGGACCGGCTCACCGAGGGCGTCGAAGACCCTTTCCGCTGATTGGTTCCTCATAGGTAACGGTGACTCTAGAGGAACGGATACCCGGATGCCACCCCTGAGGGGGCGGCGGGGTGAGGGGCGCCGACACCACCGCCGGCATGAGGGTGGACGTGCCGGCACGGGAGACGGCCGACGCCGGGACGTTCGACCACCACCCCATGGGACCGGGGAGGGGAGCCTTTTGGGATACTGGGTGGATGGACGAGCCCCTGGCCGGCGGCATCGCCAACGCCGGTCAGGTGGTGCGGCGCGGCGACATCGTCCTCCGCCCGTCGACTCCCCACTCCCCCACCGTTCACCGATTCCTCCGCCGACTCCGTACCACCGGATTCGCCGGCGCTTCGCTGCCGGTGGGGATCGGGGCGGACGGGCGTGAGCGGCTTGTCTATATCGAGGGTGACGTGCCGGTCCCACCCTTCCCGACCTGGGCCCAGACCGACGCGGCCCTGGCCTCGATCACCCGGCTGCTCCGGACCTTCCACGCCGCGTCGGCCCGGGTCGGACTCACCGGAGGGAGTTGGAGCGGCGAGATGGCCGATCCCGACGGTGGGCCCATCATCTGCCACAACGATGTCTGCCTGGAGAACGTGGTCTTCCGCAACGGTGAGGCCATCGGACTGCTCGACTTCGATTTTGCCGCTCCGGGGCGCCCCGGGTACGACCTGGCCGCCCTGGCCCGGATGTGCGTGCCCATCGACGATGATCTCAGCGCCGGCCGCCTCGGCTGGGGCCCGGTCGACCGTCCGGGCCGTCTGCGCCTCGTCACCACCACCTACGGCCTCGATGCCCGCGGTTGCGACGAGATCCTCGGTCACCTCGACCGGTCCATGGACGGCGGCGGCGCCTTCGTTCTGCGTCGGGTCGATTCCGGCGATCCCAACTTCATCCGGATGCTCGCCGAAATGGGTGGGCCGGAGCGCTACGAGCGGCGGCGACGGTGGTGGGAGAGCCACCGTGCCACTTTCGTCGATGCCCTCAGGGGTTGACCCGGCCCGGACGTCCGTCACCGGCGCTGGCGGACGGACGGCAGGTCGGCGGCCCTATTCCGGCTGGAGATTGCCGAAGAACGTTTCGGCAGCAATCTGATTCTCGAAGTAGATCCGGATGCTGCTCAGCAGATCATGTTGGTCCGTCTCAACCACGTAGACGACATGACCTCTGAAGATCGCACCATGCCCTTGCGCCTGCGCGTACTGCAACGCGGCCACGTGGTTCAGTCCCACCAGCCAGTCAACCCACTTCAGAACTTCGAAGGTTCCCGACGTGATGCGGAACAGCTCGCCAATGTGCTCACTGACCTCGGCCCGACCCCGAAAGACGCCGGACAGGGGACCCTCGCCCGGTACGGCGTAGACGACGGTGGGGGACAACAACGAGAGCACATCGGCCGATCGGTCCGTGGCGATCCCCATGAGGAACCGCCGGACATTGTCGAGGCGTGCCGATTCGCCGGATGCGACCACATGCGCACTTTAGATGAAGAATCAAAGGGTGCTCACTGGGCGGCCGGCCCACCGCCCCGACGTTTCGGCACTCCACCGGTCCACATCGCCCGGGGGGACCCTGCTCGTACCTGGGGGACATGACGGCGGTGCAGCTACTTGATGTGCCCGCCGGAGACGGCCCGGGCGATGATCAGGCGCTGGACAGGAGTCGTAATTGACGACCTGCCCGGAACCATCTCGACCCGGTGGATCGGGGATGGTGACGGCCGCCATCGCGTAAGTGCTGCGAACCCGTGCCCCTCGCTCGCCGGGCCGGGTCAGACTTGTCGGGTGGGAACAGATGAAGGCGATCCTCGGAGTACCGAGACCCAGCCACGAACTCGGGAGGCGGGCAGAAGATTCGTAGCCTGCTGATGGACCGGGACCCGATCGGTGTATCCGGGGTCCCGGAGACTGCTGACGGGGCCGACTGGCTCGATCGGTGAGGGAACCCCAGCGCCAATGAGAAGATCGTGCTATTCCCCTTCGGGGAAGTCTGCCGACCTGCTTATATCAGCCCACTTTTCGGCCTCGGCGGCTCGCTCCCGCGAGGACCTTTCGGCTGACTCCACTGCACCTGCGCCCAGCAAGAGACGGAGTGGTGGTTCATCGAGGTCGACCACGTCGAGGATGATCTCGGCAGCCCGTCGTGGATCGCCACGCCAGGTGGCGACCGTGGACTCTCGAAACCGGTTCACGGCCCCGACGGTCTCGTCATAGTCCGCTCCCACCTCGGACTTGTACATCGACGACCCTCCCCAGTCCGTCCTGAATCCGCCGGGCTCGATGATCGTCACCTTGATGCCGAGTGGCTTGACTTCGGCGTTCAACACCTCGGAGAACCCTTCCACCGCGAACTTTGCCGTCTGGTAGCCACCCATGCCGGGTGTTCCGCCCACCCGCCCGCCGATGGATGAGAACTGAAGAAAATGGCCTGAACGCTGCCGGTGCAAGTAGGGCAGAGCCGCTTTCGTGACGTTGACCACTCCGAAGAGATTCGTCTCGATCTGACGACGGAAACTCTCATCGGACATCTCTTCTATGGGCGCACTTTCGGCATATCCGGAGTTGTTGACCACAACGTCGAGAGCACCGAAGTGGCCGATCGCAGAATCAATCGCCTGCTTTGCCGCCGTTGGATCGGTCACATCCAGGGTGAGTGCTAGGAGCGCTTCATTGTGGATCTCAACGAGATCCTGTAGGTGATCAGGATTTCGTGCCGTCGCCACCACCTGGTGTCCACGCTCGAGTGCCGCCACTGTGATCTCGCGTCCAAAACCCCTCGAGCTTCCGGTGATGAACCAGGTGTCCGGCACGGCAATTCTCCTTTGACACTCTCCGCATGACAACGCTTTGTTCTACCCGCATCCGAAGCGATTCCGTTCGAATGGCTAATTAAGTGTTGTTACACAGGTGATCCACGGGCCGTGGTCTGAAGCTCGTCGGGCCTGCGGAAAGCGCCTCCGCTAAGCGTCCCGCTCGACCATCCGCCAGGCGCCGAGCAGCGACCACACCAGTACCCACCCGACCACGACGCAGATGGCAACTGCAGTCGACTCGGTGACCCCGGCCGGGCCATTGCCACCGTTGCCTCCGCCGAACACGGAGGGTAGGCCGCCGGGCTCCATGTGGATGAGGGCGATACCCAACAACGCTCGCTGGAGGTTGATCAGGTGGGTGATCGGTGAGTGCCCCAGCAAGGGGGTCAGCACGATCTCGAGAACGATGAGCAGGATCACGGGCACCGTGCGCTGCCCCATCAATGAGGACAGGCCGAGGCCGACGAGGAAGCCGACGACTGCGTAGAGCTCGATCCACAGCCCGGACTTGATCATGAGGGAGATCGACGGCGAGATAAACCGTCCCGAATAGTCGGCGTAATCCTGACTGGCCATGAGGCGTGCCACCGCCTCGATCTGGGCCTGCGTCGGTTGTGCCTGTGTCTGGGCGCCCGGACCGACCTTCACCGGTCCACCGGGATGGTTCTCACACGGGACGTTGTTGAGCACGTTCATGATCGTGGAGGCACTCGGGTCGTTCGGTCCGAAGTTGATGTTGAAATTGCAGACGACCGCCTCGGCGTGGTCGGACGCCCACGAGTCGAAGGCGGCATGGGAGAGCCCGGGCGGCACGGTCATGCCGTCGTACTCGAGGTGGGTCGGTGCGGCCAGCACGCAGACCGTGCACACGATGGTGAAGCCCACAGCCACCATGGGCACAATGATGGCCAGGCCCGCCGGGATCCGAGCCAGATCGAGGGCCAATCGCGAGCGGCCGGTGACCCCCAGGTGGCGGAACATACCCTCGGTGAGGTCGACCGACCCGGCCGTGGAGCCCAGGGTGGCCGCCACGATGAAGCCGAAGCTGAAGCTGAAGAGCACCCCGGCCACCATGGAGGAGAAGATCTCGTAACCGCCGGCCGGCCCGTAGGAGTGGGGGGCGACGGCGTGAGCCAGGAGCCGGAATGGACTGTTGTATGGGCCGCCCTTGCCCCCTGTTTCTTCGCTTCTTCATTCTAACATCAGGTGATGTATAATGATGTCGTGCACAGAACCCAGATCTACCTCGACGACGAAGAGGTGTCCGCGCTCGACGCCGCCGCCGTTCGGACGGGTGCCAGCCGCTCTGAGCTCATCAGACGGGCGATCCGGGCCCAGTACGGCGAACGGCCCGTGGCTTCGCGGGTCGAAGCCCTCCGTTCCTCGGCAGGAAGCTGGACGGGCCGGGGGTACACCGGCGCACAGTTGGTAGACGGCATGCGGGGCGACGTCAACGACCGCCTGGCCCGGCTTCGCGCCAGGTGAAGCTCCTCGATACGACTGTCGCGATCGATCACCTGCGGGGTTTCGACAGGGCAACCCGACTCCTCGAGCGGTTGACCGTCGAGGGCGAGCCACTGCTGGCCAGCGAGGTGAGCCGATTCGAGCTCCTCGCCGGCATGCGGCCCGACGAACTCGCCCCCACCGAATTGTTCATGGGCGCGCTGACTTGGGTGCCGGTCGATGAGGAGATCGCCAGGCTGGCTGGTGCACTGGCCGCCGAGTACCGGTGGGCGCATGGCGGAATCGACTCCATCGACTATCTAATCGCTGCCACGGCGGCCGTCATCGGTGCAGACCTCCTCACCACAAATGTGCGGCACTTTCCGATGATCGCCGGACTGCGGCCGCCGTACACCCCTTGAGATGAATTGAACCGGCGGTCGGAGGCAGTTTGCCCAACCGGCTCTACGCTTGCCCAATGACCCTCGAGTGGGAGCAGACGATCGTTGAAGCTAGCGACCCAGGCGCGCTGGGACGTTGGTGGCTGGAGGCGCTCGGCTGGGTTGTCGTCAACGACGATCCTGGCGAGTTCGAGATCCGACCATCTGCGGATCGACTGCCTGGACTCCTTTTCGTACATACCGCGGACCTGAAGACCACGAAGAACCGGCTGCACCTCGATTTTCGCCCAGACGACCGCGACGCTGAGGTGGACCGTCTCTTAGAGCTCGGCGCGACGCGAGCGGACATTGGACAGGGGGCACAGACCTGGGTGGTGCTTCGGGATCCTGAGGGCAACGAGTTCTGCGTCCTCAGTTCACAAGTGCTCTGACCCGCCGGTCGGGGACACGTTGTTGCCGTTCTCGTGCCAGTCTTCGTCCATGGGCTACTGGAACCACAACACCGCCTTTCATCCCATGATCGTGGACATTGCCGAGCAGCTCCATGGCGACGTGTTGGACGTTGGGTGTGGTGACGGTCTCCTGGTCGAACGGCTGGCCAAGGTTTCACGGTCGGTGACCGGAATTGATCGCGACCCACAGTCCCTACGGGACGCCGAGGTGCGCACGGCGACGATCACAAACGCATCGGTTCTTCTTGCCGACTTCATGACGTTCGAAGCGCTCCCAGGGTCTTTCGACTTGCTCACCTTCGTCGCCTCCCTGCACCACCTGGACCTTGTCGGTGCGCTGGAGCGCGCCGCCAGGGTGCTCCGTCCGGGAGGGCGGCTTGTGGTCGTCGGACTCTCAGCCAACAAGACGGCGGCTGACTTCCTGCGATCGGTGGTATTGCTGGTCCCGATCCGGATTGCGGGACAGTTCCATCTCAAGGACCGAACGGTCCGTGGTGTCGCTGTCCCACCGCGGGAAGGAATCGCCGAGATCCGACGGGTGGTGCTCAGGATCCTTCCGGGCGCACAGCTTCGGCAGGCCTTCTACTACCGATACGTCCTCAATTGGACGAAGCCGTCAACATCACTGTCGGGCGAATGAATGCGACTATTCCCTCCTCCCGGTGATCGGAGGCACCTAGGGAGGCGTCGCTACTGTCAAGGTAAACTTGACACTGTGCGTGAGAGGTTCGCCGAGTGGGACAAGGAGATCAGCCAGGTCGTCAAGGCCAATCAAGATGTCAAGCTCGCAGAGCTGATGCTTCGGCGGCACGTAGCTAATGCACGAAAGGCTGGCCATTCTTGGGCGGCCATCGGGTTCGCCTTAGGCGTGACCCGACAGGCGGCACAGCAGAGATTCGGCGTTGACGAAGCACCGAGCGATTGACTCGCTTCCGGTGTCTGGGTGCGGGTCCGCGCCGAATGGCACCCACGACGGCAAAATGGCCATGCAACAGTGCGCCGGGGTCCGTTCTGGGAGCGATCAAAGACCATGACCAAAGTCCATGACTGAGACATCGGAACCCGCAAGCCCAGGCGCGGCCGCACCGACGTCGGGAGGGGACGCCGTCACCCCCGCAGGCGACTCCACGGCCCCCCCGACTCCCGCGTTCCCTCCCGACAGTTCGGGGAACGGATCAGCCTGGCTCGCAGGCGTACTCCTCCTGATCGTGATCGTCGCGCTCCTCATTGCCTTCATCGGCGGTCTCCGCCATTGGTTCGCGCTGCACACGGGCACTCTTCATGGCGGACCAGATGTCTATTACAACTTCTGGTCCGGGTTTGGCTCCGACCTGGGAGAAGCCACCCTGATCAGTGCAGTGTGCGTGGGTGTCTACACCGGCATGCGTAAGGTGAACTGCCACACAAAGGGTTGCTGGAGAATCGGCCATCATGCCCTCGAGGGGACGCCCTATATCCTCTGCAAGCACCATCACCCGGATGTGCCAAATCGCGGTGCAACGCACGAGGACATTCTTGACCAACACCGTAAGTTCAAGTCCGAAAAGGCGGCCAGGCAGAACGCCTGAGAATCGTCAGTGTCGCTGGTGTTACCCACTGCCGGCGTTTAGGAGCATGGTGCTCACACCAAGGCGGCGAGCACCGTCCACCACCGTCTGCTGCCTTGAGTCTCTTCTTCCATCTGGATCACGAATCCAGCATCTCTCATCTGAGTCATCAGGGACGCACGACTCCGGTAGACGAACCAGCGGCTCTCGTCGGAAACATATGGAACCGATTCGTGCGCAGTTCCGTCACCAAGGGCGGTGACGAGCGCGAACGAGCCAGAAGGTTTCATCACCCTTCTGAACTCGTGAAGCACGATGAGCGTCTCCCGCTCGGGTACGTGCAGCATCGAGGCGACGCTCCAAATCCCGTCAAGGCATCCCGACACAAGGGGAAGCGCCCGTAGGTCACCTTGGGCCAAGTGCCCACCGAGATGTTCTGCTGCGACCCTGAGCATCCCCACCGAGAGATCGACGCCAACAACCTGGAATCCCTTGTCGGCGAGCCGGAGACCGTCATGCGCCGGGCCGCATCCCAAGTCCCCCACAATGGCTCCACGGGGCAAGCTGGCGGCAAGGCCGTTCTCCACTTCGGTCCACGGATACTCCTTCTCCGACGCCAGCTGTATCTGATGGTCTGAATATCGACGAGCAATGCGGTCATAGGTTTGCCGGTTGGATTCGGTGTAGTCGGCCGGATCCAAGGAGCTGAGGTCGGAGTGCGACATTGTCCCATGATGCCGTCTCGTTCGACGCCCAGGGGGCACACCTCGACGGCCGATCTGGATCCCCCTCCCGGTGGTCAGGGCGACCAGGTATGCCCAGTGCTGTCAGGCAAAGCAACGACGGCGATTCCCACCTCCTGGCACATGTCGAGAAGGTGCGGGTCAGCTGAGGCAAGCTGAGCGCTCGTCACTTGTGCTGACGCGGCCGCAACGCAGTCGGCGAGGCTCACGGCTCGGCTCTTGCGGTGGTAGTGACGGGCGCGAAGCAGGCCGGCCTGCGTAGCCACCCCAAGGTCGACCGAGATCGGAGGCGTCAGACTGAGCTGAGCCAGATCCAGCACCGCCTCGTCTTCCTCGGCTCCCAAGATTCGAACCAGATGATCGAGTACCTCGGAGACTCCCAGCGCGGTAAGCGCCACGTCCTCCTCGGACTCAACCAGATGCTGGACCAGCGGAGCAGCTGGTTCATCTCTGAACAGTGCCAGGACAGCGAAGGAATCGAGAACAATCACCGTCGGCGTTCTCGGGCCGACTCGTCAATCCTCGACTGCTGTCGGATTCGATCGCTGTTCAGACCGCGTCGGTACTTCCCCCGGAGCTCGCCGACGGGCTCTTCGGGAAGGGGACGAAGCACCACGCGGTCGCCGAGATCGACCACTACAACTCGATCGGCGTTCCATCGGGCCCGGGCCTCTGCTGGGATCGAAACCTGTCCGTTGGTCGAGATTTTCATCACGTAGTTAACCGTCACTGGGTTTCCCCGGTCATTGTATGAATATGTACTCTCATACTATACCAGTTGCCGTCAGGGGAGCCCTCGAAGTGCCGATCGGCCAGCGTCGATAACCGACTCAGTCCCGGCCGGCCGGGGGACACCCCAGCGGGGGGTGCGGTCACCAGATAGCAACCGTGGCAGAGTCCAGTGATGGCAAGTCAGCCTGGTCCGGCACCTACTCATCCCCTGACCCCGGAACAGGAGGAGCGTCGTCACCAGGTACTCCTGGCCTATCAACGGTCCTTTGCCTGGTTTGCAGCCCTTGCGCTCTCGGTAGCGGTGGTGGGCGTCATCGTTGCGATGGTGGCCCTACAGGGACCAACGCAGGCAGTCGTGATTGCCGTATGTGGCGGAGGCGGGGTTCTGGCGGCGTGGATGTGCCTGCTGATACGTAAGCGCATCGGGACCGGCCCCAAAGGAACGGCCGCTCGCTGGCCACTAAACCGGGTCGATCCGCCGTCGTAGCCTGCGCCCGACCCGCCCCACCCAACCGGCAGCGAGGATTGACGTAGCCCGCTGACGGTCCACCACTCCAGACGGAGAACTGGCCGGCGTGTGGGTGAATGCCCGAGCCAGGTCTGCCATTTCCCGACGGTGGCCTCGGCCACACCCAGACGTGCGGCCACCTCACGGTTGGTCGGCCCCTCGGCACAGGCCAACACGATCTTCGAACGCAGAGCAAGAGATTGTGGACTCTTCGGTCGGCGCGCCCAACGCTCGAGCGTCTCTCGCTCGTCGTCGGTGAGTACCAGCGGCTTTTTCGGGCGTCCGAGTCTCGGCATGTGCACCTCCATGGTCACATGCCAGAACGCGCACCCCAAGTACGAAATCCCCCTTCAGCCGATATTTCTTACGAATTGGCGACTCAGGACACTAGCAACCTGCGGAATGTAGCGTTCCGCTGACTCGATACCCGAGGCATGGGCCCGAAGAACAGCCGGAATGTCAAGGATCGCCTGCAGCGTCGGCCCGCCGTCGCTGGCCATGTCCACCACAGTCCCCAGACCGGTCCCCACGCCACTGCCCAGGAACGGGGCGTCCCCGTAGTTGAATAGCCCCCCGTCTGCGGCGCTGAACCAGTAGCCACCCCCGGTCGGCATGGCGGCCATGGCCACGATCGGCTGATTGAGATGGATGTTCCCGGTTGACCCGTAGAACTTGGCGTCGCCGTAGGCGAAGACCCCGCCGTCGGATGCGACGAACCAGTAGCCCCGCCCATCCGGCGTTGCCGCCATGCCCACCACCGGCTGGTTGAGGTGGATGTTCCCGGTCGACCCGTAGAATTGAGCGTCTCCGTAGGCGAAGATCCCGCCATCGGAGGCGACCAGCCAGTACCCCATGCCGTCGAGCGTCGGGGCCATTCCCACGATCGGCTTGTTGAGGTGGATGTTCCCAGTCGACCCGTAGAATTGAGCGTCTCCGTAGGCGAAGATCCCGCCATCGGAGGCGACCAGCCAGTATCCGCCTGCGTCAGGCGTAACCGCCATGCCCACGATCGGCTTGTTGAGGTTGATCGCTCCCGTGGAACCGTAGAACTTGGCGTCTCCGTAGTTGAAGATCCCTCCGTCTGACGCCGCGAGCCAGTAACCCCCGTTGTCACCCGTTGGCGTGATCGCCACGATGGGTTTGTGGAGGTTCAGGCTTCCAGCGTCACCGAAGTATCCCGCGTCACCCGTATGGGCCACCTTGCCGTGGGCATCCACCTGGTAATAGCCGATGGCGCCCATGCCCTTAAGTGTGACGACGGCAGGACTTGTGTCCGCCGAGCCCTGGATCGCCAAGGTGGCGGAGCGGTCACCGAGCGCCCCGGGAGAGAAGGAGATGTCCAGCGCGCAGGACTGACCACTGACGAGGACGAAGGTGGATCCGCCGAAGTGGCCGCAGCCACCCGGCGCAATCACATAGTCGTCGGCACCCGGTCCGGACAGGGACAGACCGGTTGTTAAGTTGATGGTGTCGGACGTAGGTCCCCAGTTCGAAAGGATGAAGGGTCCGCCGATGTTGGTGGAATACGTTCCTAGCGTGGTGTCTGGGAACTGCATGGGTTGACCAGAGGGCTGCCACACCAACGTATGGAAGGTGTTCGCCTCCGCACTAGAGCTGGCCCCAGATCCCCCCTCGATGATGACCGACGCACCGCTGAGAGCCAGTACTGCAAGTCCGGACGAGACAATCCTCATCAACAGTCGAATCCGCATCACTTACCCGCCTTCGCTCGCCCGGACACTGCAGATCATCGATACTAAGCCGAGCCCAGAGCTCCTATCAAGCAGAGCTCCTATCAAGCAGCACCGAACTCGACGACATGCTGCGTCTCGAAGGAGTCCACTGACATGGATGTGTCGGACTTATCCAGTCGAGTAGCCGGGGGGAATCGCACCCCCCGGCTCTCACAGAACCGGACGTGAACCTCTCGGCTCATCCGGCTCTTGCAGGTCGGTTGGGAGTGGCTGGAAGGAGGTGCCAGTGGGCAA
>Ga0182012_10003702_pt1 | contig 16186 bp, 18 predicted proteins | sample 612S2SmetaG_FD_120486 | JGI IMG/M metagenome (GOLD analysis project Ga0182012, IMG submission 120486) | Permafrost microbial communities from Stordalen Mire, Sweden - 612S2S metaG | ecosystem: Environmental > Terrestrial > Soil > Wetlands > Permafrost | place: Sweden: Stordalen | collected...
ACGCCGTTAAAATGTCATTTTCCAAAGATGAAAGCACCCCCCACCTTTAACCCTTTTCTCATGCGGAGGCAATCCCGGAACCCACATTTAACCCCCAATCCTCCGCGAAAGAGTAGGCAGAGGGCGGCTGAAAGCCGGGGAAACGAATTTTATCGCGCAGAGGCACAGAGAGCGCGGAGAAGCCGGGACCAAAGGAAAGGTTTCCCCGGATGAAAAATCGCGTTCAGATCGGCTGAACCAGAGGTTCGCCGGGACTGCTTTGGAGTGCGGTGGCAAGCGCAGCGCGACACCGCTTTGGGTTGGCGCGTGGGACGGCGGCCATGGGCCTTGTCTTCACTCGTTTGCAGGATGGTGGTGCTTCACATGAAAAAAGCGTAGCTGATTGGCTCGTCTGGCGGGTCGGGACACCATTTGTAAATAGTCCCAATTTGTTTTGAGCCAGCCAAAGTGATTGGGAAAAACGAATCGAACTGTGTTTTGTGGCGACTTAACCGAAGTTTTGGGAGCATCGGCGAGATGTGACCGCCTTGGAATTCCATTTTAGCTCGCAAGTTGTGGGCAGACAGGCGAAATTGTAAAAAATGATCGAACTGATGACCATCGGGTATGAGGGAATGACGCAAAAGGATTTTCTGGGTGTTCTGAAACGCTGCCGGGTGACGATGCTGGTGGATGTGCGAGAATTGGCCATTAGCCGGAAGCCTGGTTTTGCCAAGGTGGCTTTATCTGAGGCTTTGGAGCAGTGTGGCATTAAATACGAGCATCTGGTTGATCTCGGCTGCCCCCGTGAAATTCGCCACAATTATCGGGAAGATGGCGATTGGTCTCGGTACACCCGGAAATATAAGGCTTATCTCGATACCCAAGAGCCCACATTGATGCGTCTTTGGAATTTGATGCAGGACGAACGGTGCTGCCTGATGTGCTTTGAGGAAGATTTTAATTTTTGCCACCGGTCGTTTATCGCTGAACGAGTGGTGAGGATGGCGGATTTGCCCATGCGGGCCCAACACCTCACTGGTCCAATGATAGGCCGAGTTGTTCGGCTTGATTCGGGTCCGGTTTTGGCGGGTAGATGATGCCGACGATAAGCCACTGGTCAGGAAAACGGTGAATCGTTCCCATTAGCAAGAGAAGGTCTTTGGCTGCGAAATCGGTTTCAAGACGATGCCGAAATTTGGCTTCCCAGCCGCTTTCTCCGTAACTCTGTATGCATTTCCAGAAAAGGGCGCCGATTTCCCAATCCGTAAGCTTGTGTGTGGAGATTTCCGTCTGGCCATCTGGACCGATGCACTCGTACCGGTAGTGGAAGTCATACGGCAATTTTCGCAGAGGCGGCCTGCGTTTGATTTCTTCGGAGTCAAATAATCCGTCTTGGGAGAGCTTAATCCGGTCTTCCTCCGTCCAGTCGTCGTCTTTGGTCTTGGTGATTCGGAGTTCCTGGATTCGTGAAACCCGCAGAACCCCGAGCGTCTGGCCAGTTGTTTGCCGCCGTTGTTCAAGCGCGGTGAAGCCAGGAACAATGTGAGAATGAAGCCAACGAGTCCTTTCCCCCCAATCCCCGTTCTTGATCTGGATGACGTTGCCAGAGCGGTGAATTGAGCCGGTGTCAATCCGGCGGCTTTCTGGGCGATGATCGCTGTTGGGCCTGGATACGCGTGCTTGAATCCATTCCCATTTCTTGAATTGCGCATCACCTTCAAGCAGTCGGTATGGAACCGGGAAAATTCGACGTAGCTCACCTTCGCGGTTGACCGCTGCGACACAGGTGGTCTCGCGATGTCCGGCGCTGGGAGACGGGTAGGTTTTGGTGAGAATGAGCAGTTCTTCCTGAGTTGATTGGAACATAAATTGTGATCCCCGTGGTTGATTGTCGCCCTGGAGTCCATGGAACCGTGTGCTTGATTCACAATAAGCCCCGGTGGGCGGGGGAAAGCAAGGAAGAAAGCGCGGTTTGGGGTGGGGGGCGGATTATTCAGAGCCTCGTCACCTCGACTTCTACGGTCAATTCGGGGCCACTCCCGCCCCGGGCGTTACTGGCCGCGCCTTCCCGGCCAGCCCTTGGACGCAGGGCCTCTGGACGCAACCGCGAATGATTAACCTCTCAGCCTGGCAAGGCTTCCGCCAGCTTTTGTAAATAGGCGTTGGTCGTGAACCCGTGCGCTTTCGCCAAGGCTTCCGCCGCGTTGGAAGTTAAACGGCATTCGCCTTTTTCAATTCTTGAAAGCTGCTTCTCACTCAGCTCGATTGCCTTCGGCTTCAAGCCGGCTTCGGCTCGAACTTTCTGAACCGCTTTCCCATAACGGATATTGAAATCAGCGGACTTCTGCTTCGCCTTGAGGGTGGCCGTTGGATTGACGATTTGCTCCAATTGTTCCCAGCCCAGATGAACACCCAATTTTGGCCAATAAATAAAGGAGCCGTCCTCGTCGATCTCGAATGAGGCCGTCTTTTCCGGATCCTGTCCTGCCAGCGCGGGTATCTGTGAGAGCGGAACTCCCAGTCGTTGAAAATGCGGGGAAATTACATTCAAAACCCCGGCAACAATGCACGCATTGAAAATTCGCGGGGAATCGTCACGCGCATTGGCTGTGGCGGCCAGCCGTTGCAGTAACGCGGCCAGATGGCCCCCCGGTGCGTGTTTGCCAGAAACGGGCTCCTCGGCCACATAAATGCGGTGCGAGGATCGAATTTGCAATTCCATTATCCTTGCCAAAAGGCTGTCGGCCGATTGCCGCTCGCCCACGCCGTTCATGATGAGCAGACGAGACTCCTGGGTGGCCTGTTCGCGGAAACGTTTCGCGAAAGTCGCATCCAAATCCTGAGCTGCGGTGATCCAAAGTTGAGAAATGTCGCCCTGATGCCGCGAAAATCGGCGGTTCACGGCCGCCTTTAGCCAATCCGCATAAGGGGGATTCTGTTCAATCAACGCCTCCAGCGCGGCAGCGGTGCGACCGTGCTTGGCGACACAGACTTTAAAGGTTTCGTTGCTCATGGGTGGATTTTCTCCCATTCTTTGTAAATCGTCGCGCGATGGTTGGTGACCATTTCGACTATTTGGCTTCTTTCCTGCCGGGATATTTCCGTTTTCTTTGTTTTCGACCAAACCTTCTCAAACATCATCGCTTCATTTTCCAAAAAGCGAATCTTGTATTCCCATTCTCCGCCTCGCTTGGCGTGGAAGTGAGCCGGCTCATGGTCGTTCGGCCAAAACCACAGCTTCATCCCGGGTATGGCAAAACATTTGAGAATTGTCATTCAGCACGTCCTCACCATATCCCCTGGCTGGACAGATTGCAATGGGTAGTTCACAAAATATGTCTGATGTACTTTTGGGGAATTGAATTTTCCCCGTCACGCTGGATTCGAGTCGCCGCCGCCAGCCCTCTGCCGGGGGCGGGAATGAAGGCGAAAGCAAAGCGCGGCGGGCGTTCCCGTCGTCGGCTGGCATCCCTGTGATTGATTGTCACCCTGGAGTCCATGGAACCGTGTTCTTGATTCACAATAAGCCCCGGTGGGCGGGGGAAAGCAAGGAAGAAAGCGCGGTTTGGGGTGGGGGGCGGATTATTCAGAGCCTCGTCACCTCGTCTTCTACGGGCAATGGGGGAGCACACCCGCCCCGGGCGTTGCCGGCCGCGCCTTCGCGGCCAGCCCTGGGACGCTCGGGGTTTTCCATCCTGTCCATTCTGATATTCTGTCAAAACGTTCACGTCTTACGAGCTGGTTTAAACGTGCAGCCCGCTTTCCGTTTTTCAGCCTCACTCCGCGCGCTCTTAAGAAACATCTTTGGAACGTGTTGATGGGTAGCCGGTTGCGTTTAGGGCCAAAGGCCCGACTTTATACCAGCCTGGGGCCCGCGCCCCAGGTTCCATGCCCAAAGAATAACCAAGGGCTGAAAGCCCGATCCAATTCTCAGTCGCCCATCTGAGGAAAGTTTCTTCCTGCATCAGCACCCACAGGGCGTCCCCGCTCTGCGCGAAAAATTGGGTTTCCCCGGCTTTCGGCCATTTCCCCTTTCGTCAAGGATTCAGGCATTAATATGCTATTTAGATATTGACTGTTGGCAGAACAATACGTATTATGACTTTAGGATAACGCATGAACGCGTCAGCATCTACCTTGTATTACGGGTAAAAAGGTTAATAGGTTAAACCATGCTAAACCAGCTTGCTTGTTCGTTTGGAGCTTCCCCGAGCGAATCCGCTTTCACCCGTGACGGGGGCGTGTTTTACTCGGTGGGTGAACGTTGATCTGGGCATCTGGAGCAAGCTGACAAAACTGGTCGTCGGACTGGTGGTGATCGCCATTTTGCTCCTCATTTTCATGTGTTACCGTCCGCTCATTCAGGAAAATGAGCGCATGCGCCGGGAAATTCTGACGATGGACGAGCAAATCAAGGCCGAGGAAAAGCGCACCTTGGAATTGTCGAACGAAATCGCCATCCTGCGCAATGACCCCAAAACCGTGGAGCGGTTGACCCGGGAAAAACTCGGCTACGCCAAACCGGATGAAACCGTCATCCATTTTGAAACCGCGCCGGCCCCCGGTGCCAATCCCAAATAACCCCCCCATCCCATGCCCCCCACCCCCGCAAATCGTCCCGTTGTGTCGCCCGTCCCCTACCGCCGTCCCCTCCTGCTGCCCGGCCTGTTCTTTCTGTTGGGCGTGGCGCTCACCGGACTCTGGTTTCACCACCAGCCGCCCCCTCCGGCGACCCTCACCCTTGCCGCTGTCAGCCAAAACCGGCTGGGCGCCCTGGCGGCCCCGGTGACCCTCCACTTTTATTCCGTGTTGCCCGCCAACGGCGACGCCACGCTGCCGGCCTACGCCGGGCGGGTGGCGCTATTGCTGGACGCCGTGCAAACCGCCAGCGGCGGCAAAGTGCAGGTGACCCGGCTGGAGACTCCCGCCGACACCAGTGCCGCCACGGCGGACGGTATTCAGGCGTTTGATCTGGACCAGGGCGCGGCCAGTTTCCTCGGCCTGACGATGCTCAGCGGCACGAACCGGGAGACCTTCGCGCGGCTCGATCCGGATTGGGAACCGGCGCTGGAATTCGACCTGGTCCGCGCCCTCGTGCGGGTTGCCACGCCGCCTCCCGCGCCCAAACCGGCCCCGGAAATCGCCCGGCCCAGCCCGGAAATCGTCGCGTCCATCCACCGGCTCATCCCGGATGTGCCGGGCACTTCGGTGGCAACGGCGAACCAGATTTTCCATGCGGAATTCTTGAAGGAATGCGGTGACGCCGGGACGGAAATGGAAACGGCCATGAACACCGCCCAGCAACGGGTGATTCAGGCGCAGACCGCCGGTGCCCCGGCCGAGCTGGCCGCCGCGCAAAAGAACCTCGCCCAGGTGCAGGTGGCGCAGGCGGAGAAGATCCGGCAGATCGCGGCGAACCTGCAAATCCGGCTGGCGGTCTTTCAAAACTTGAAACGCGGGGCCGTCAGCCCGGGGAATTAGTCGGTTAGTGCCCGCCGAAAAGGCGTCCCACCAGCAGCAGGCCGCCGGCAAAGAACATCGCTCCGAGGAAAACGCAGACCGGCAGGGTGAGCACCCAGGCGAGCAGGAGGTTGCGGAGGGTGGCGGTCTGCAGGCCGGAGCGGTTGGCGGCCATCGCGCCCGCCACGCCGGAGGAAAGCACGTGGGTGGTGCTGACCGGCAGACCAAAGCGGTCCGCCATTTCAATGGTGATCATCGCCACCAATTCGGCCGAGGCGCCCTGCGCGTAGGTCAGGTGACTCTTGCCGATCTTTTCCCCCACGGTGACCACGATGCGTTTCCAACCGATCATCGTGCCCAGCCCGAGGGCGAACGCCACGGCGAATTTCACCCAGATGGGGATGAATTTCGTCGTTTTTTCGAGCGCGCTTTTATAAGCCGTCAGCGTCACCTGCTCGGCGGGGGAAAGCTTGCCGCTCTTGCCCAACTTGCCGATGGTTTCGGTCGTATAATAGATGGCGGTGCGCAGGGCGCCGCGCTGTCCCTCGGGCAACCGGGTCAGCGACGTTTGATTCGTCAACATCGCGGCGATTTCCTGATTCTTTTCGGCCAGGGCCGGGAAGACGGTTTCCGAAAAGGCGCCGCCGGTCTTCAGGTAGTCGTCCAGAGTCTTGGACGCCCCGGTGGCGACAGGCACCGGGCCGGGCTCGCGGTGCTCCAGAATGACCGCGACTTTCTGGCTCATCGCCGTCAGATGGTTCAACGAAGTCTCCGGGGTGGAGAGATCGAGCGCATACATGCCGGGCACAATGCCCACCAGCACGAGCATCAACAAGCCCATGCCCTTCTGGCCGTCATTGGAACCATGCGCGAAGCTCACGCCCGTGCAGGTGAACCAAAGAATGCCGCGAATCCACCACGGCGGCGCTTTTTTCGGTTCCGGGGCGACAAACAGTTCCGGCTTGCGGATCAACGCCTTGGCCAGCAGGAACAGGATGGCCGTGCCGACGAAGCCGACCAGCGGCGAGATGAGCAGCGTCAGGCCGACCTTCTGCGCCTGCGCCCAATTCACCCCGCCCAGAATGCCGCCCGAATTCAACAGCGAATTCATGATCCCCACCCCCATGATCGAACCGATCAAACTGTGCGAACTGGAGGCCGGCAGCCCCAGATACCACGTGCCCAGGTTCCAGATGATGGCGGAAATCAGCAGGGCAAACACCATCGCAAAGCCCGCCCCGGAACCGACGTTGATGACCAGTTCCACCGGCAGCAGGCTGATCACCCCGAACGCCACCGCGCCCGTGGACGTCAGCACCCCGGCGAGATTGCAAAGCCCCGACCAAATCACCGCGATCCACGGCGGCAGGCTGTTGGTGTAGATGACCGTGGCCACCGCGTTGGCCGTATCATGGAAGCCATTGACGAATTCAAACGCCAGCGCCAACCCCAGCGCGAGGAAGAGACCCACCCATTGCAGGGTGCTTAATGAGCCGATAACATGATCCATGGCGCGTATTAAGGAGGATTCCCGCCGCCTTGGAAATCCCGCAAATGTGACATTTCGGTTACGGTTGTTACATTTAATTTTCTGAAAAACTCCTTCACTTTCAAAAAAAAGCGCCGATGACTAACCGGCGTTCATCGCGGGGACAGCGGAACGGTTGAATCAACTTCGATGAACCGGCGCCGACGGCAAACATGAACAATATTATTTTAGCTACCGATGTTCGCGGATACGTTTCCTCGCATCTCAGTGAGGTCTTTGAGACGATGCTGTCACTGAAGGCCGAACCCGGCCCCGAATTTGACACGCATCAGTTTACCGGCGAACGCGTCAGCGGGACCGTGGGCGTGGCCGGCGAAACGGTGACCGGCTCGGTGTATTTGCACATCACCTCGGAGTTTGCCCTTCAGGCGACGGCCGCGATGCTGGGCATGGCCCCGGAAGAAATCACCGGGGATGCGGAAATCAACGATGTGGTGGGCGAAGTCACCAACATGATCGGCGGCGGTCTGAAATCCTGGCTGTGTGATGCCGGGGCCACCTGTCTGCTGACCACGCCGGCCGTCATTCGCGGCAGTTCCTTTGCCATTAACGCCAAGCCGGGCGTGGAAATCATTCTGGTGGGGTTCAAATGTGGTGACAGCCGCGGCCTGATCGAGATTCACATCAAGTTCAAATAACCTAATCGTTTCCGAATGGGTTGAAATCCGGGGTCACTGCCGCTAAGCTGTGGCCATGTTCGCATATTTTTGCGTGGCGGTGGGGGGGGCTCTGGGCAGTTTGGGCCGCTTCTGGCTTTCCGGCTGGGTGGCGAATCGCTTTGGCTCCGAGTTTCCGTGGGGTACCCTGGTTATTAATGTGACCGGCTCATTCATCATTGGCGTGTTTGCCGCTTTGAATGATTCTGGCGGGCGCGCCTTGGCGGCGCCGGCTTTCCGGCAGTTCTTCATGATCGGCATCTGCGGCGGCTACACCACTTTTTCCTCCTTTAGTCTGGAAACCTTGAAACGGGCACAGGGCGGCCAGTGGCTTTACGCCGGCGGCAACGTGATCTTGTCCGTGGTCCTCTGTCTGGTCGCCGTCTGGCTGGGTTACGTTTTGGGGGCGATGTTCAATTCAATGAAAGGCCACTGACATGCAAATTCCCAATCAAGCCGCGCTGCTGCGGATTTACATCGGCGAAAGTGACCATTGGCGGCATAAGCCGCTCTACGAAGCCCTGGTGCTGGCCGCCCGCGAGGCGAAGCTGGCCGGGGCCACCGTTCTGCGCGGCCCAATGGGCTACGGCAAATCCAGCCGCCTGCACACCACCAACATTTTGCAGTTGTCCATGGATTTGCCCCTCGTCATTGAAATTGTGGATACGGAGGAAAAGATCAATGCCTTCCTCCCGCAACTCAATGAAATGATCGGCGGCGGCTTGGTGACCCTCGAAAAAGTCCGGGTCATCCATTACCGTTCGGGGACGGAAAAGGATGAAAATGCGCCCGCCGCCCTGACCGCCCTCCTGACCGGGAAAGTACAAGCCGGTGGCGGCCGGGAAACCGTGCTGGCCGGTGCGCTGGACGCCGTGCTGGCGCATTTTCATTCGGAGACGGCCACCCTTCACCGTCTGGCGGCCGACGGGCAAACACTGCATCTGCTGGCCCAAAAGGGTCTGCCGCCGCAGTTGCTCGACCTCGTCAAAACGATTCCGGTGGGCAAAGGCATTGCCGGTCAGGTCGTCGCCCAGGCCAAACCAGTGACGATTTGCAATTTGCAGACGGACACCGGCGGGGTGGCCCGGCCCGGCGCCCGGGAGACCGGCGTGGGGGGGGCCTTGTGCGTGCCCGTGCGTCAGGACGGCGTTATCGTGGGCACCCTCGGCATCGGCACCCAGCGCGAGTATGAATACACGCCCGGGGAAACGGCGCTGCTGGAGGAAGCCGGCCGCATTCTCGCTCCCCTGTGCGTTTCATAATGGGTCGCGACGGACTTGCCGGGATGGCGGAGGGGTGGGACCGTCCGCGTGGAGCAGCGCGATTCGGGCAACCGACGTGAAGGCGTGTTGCCCAACCCGGGGCGGGGCAGTCCTCTGCCGCAGCGCGTCGAAATGGGCCTGATCATTCAGACCTGCGCTGGTTCAACTCGGTGCATCCCGAAGTTGATGACGGATTACTTGTGCCGCAGACTTCCAAGTCTGCTGTATCGCCGATTTCCAAATCGGCAGGCCGTCCGTCAATCTGGCTCCCACCCCACCTTGCCAACGAAATCGGGAGACACCCCGTCAAATTCCCGCCCACATTCCGATTTGACAAACAAAGTTTCTAGCCGATATTAGGTATGTGAGTTGAATTGGCATAATTTTTGCCAATCGCTCCGAGCATGGTTGAGGAGGGTGACGAATCGGTTGCCAGCACGATTTCAAGCTGGGCACCCCCTTCTCCCCGGCGGCCTTGTCGCGCCGACTTGTCCGCCATAGCTTTGGCGAACGCGAACGCTCTTTGACATATTAAATTGAAGCATCTGGAAGCTGCCGGGGATTATGATCCCATAATACCTTTGAAGTGGAGAACAGCGGGGTTGTGTCATTTTGTCCCTAGGGTTCATTCTGACCATTCTGTCATTCTGTCCAAACTCAGCCCCCGGCCCACCGGGTCAAGCCCGGTCAAGGCCAGTCAAGCCTTTCAAGACCGTAGGGTCGCCGCATCTCGCCCTGGCTGGCGAACGCATCCACTTGGAGTCAAATCAGCCGGCGTCACAAGTTCAAACCAAGTTAACCAAGGCTAAATTTAACAGTATTTAACGCGCCTTAACGCAATTTAACGGTAATCACCACCATTCCCCGTAATATTTTTAACTGGGGCCGCCCATTCAACGACCAGAAAAGTCGTTATTTCAATTTAAACCAAGTTCACTCCTCCTGCGGCGGCGCGCCATCGTGACCTTCGCCGTCCAAGTCAATGAGGATGTCCCGGGGTTCGGCGCCGTTGCTGGGGCCGACGATGCCGCGGTTCTCCAGCTCGTCCATGATGCGCGCGGCGCGGCCGTAGCCCAGCCGCAGCCGGCGTTGCAGCAGCGAGACGCTGGCCTTTTGTTCGCTGCGGATGACTTCAATGCATTGCTCGATGATGTCCTCGTCCTCGTCAATGCCGCTTTCGTCGCCGAGGCTGCTGGCGGCCTTGGAGAGTTGTTTGTGGATCTCGACTTCGTAGCTCGGTTTGCCCTGGGCGGCGATGAAGTCCACCGCGCTCTGGATTTCCTGGTCGGTGATGAGGGCCCCCTGGGCGCGGATCAATTTGGCGGAGCCGGGCGGCAGGTAGAGCATGTCGCCCTTGCCGAGCAGTTTGTCGGCCCCCTTGGCATCGAGGATGGTGCGGGAATCCACCGCGGCGGCCACCTGAAAGGCGATGCGGGCGGGAATGTTGGACTTAATGACGCCGGTGATGACGTCCACACTGGGGCGCTGCGTGGCCACGATGCAATGGATGCCGGCGGCGCGCGCCATTTGCGTGATGCGGGCGATGGCCATTTCGACGTCGGCCGGGGCCACGAGCATGAGGTCGGCCAGCTCATCAATGATCACGACAATGTAACTGAGTTTCTCGGGGATGACGATGTCCTCCTCGCGCGGGACGACGATTTGCTCGTCCACCTCCACGGCGAAGCCCTCGGCCCCGGGCTCGACTTTCTCCTTTTTGGCCATGAGGGGCAGTTCCGGTTCGCGCGGAGGCGCGAGTTTGTTTTTGGGGCGTTCGTTGAACGACTTGATGTTGCGGACGCCGACGCGGGCGAAGATCTGGTAGCGCTTTTCCATTTCATTGACCACCCAGCGCAGGGCGAGGATGACTTTCTTGGGATCGTTGACGACCGGCACGACGAGGTGCGGCAGCGTGTTGTATTGCTGCAATTCGACCACCTTGGGGTCAATCATGACAAAGCGCAACTGGTCCGGGGAAAACCGGTAGAGCAGGGAGGCGATGATGGAGTTGATGCAAACGGATTTGCCGGAGCCCGTGCTGCCGGCAATGAGCAGATGGGGCATGTCGCCCAGGTCGGCGATGATGGGCTGGCCGTAAACGTCCTTGCCCAGGGCCAGCGGAATGCGGGCCTTGGTGTTGCGCCATTCCTCGGATTCGAGCAGGTCGCGCATGATGACCTTGGTTTTGATGGCGTTGGGAACTTCGATGCCGACGGAGCTTTTGCCCGGGACGGGGGCGAGGATGTTGATGCGCTCGGCCTTGAGGACGGCGGCGATGTTGTTGGAGAGGGCGGCGATGCGTTCGAGTTTCACGCCGGGGGCCGGGTGCATCTCATACCGGGTGATGGTGGGGCCCTTGGTGATGTCGCCCAAAGCCACCTCGATGTCAAACTGGGCGAGCGTCTGCTGCATGAGCCGGGCGTTGGCCATCAATTCCTCCTTGGATTCAGTGGGCTTGAGGGTGGTGTCCGGGTGTGAGAGAAAATCCATGGGGGGCAGCTTGTAATTGCCGATCATGGGGGTTTGCGCCACGGTGATGGGTTTGGGGCGCTTGGGCAACGGCTTGGGGCGCGGGGCCGGCACGACCGCTTCGGCCGGGGTGGGCACCTCTTCGGCTTTGGATTCATCCACTTTGGGGGCGGAATTCTCCGGCTCAACGGGTTTGGCAACGGGTTCCGCCGGGGTTGGTGCAGCGGTGGCGGGTTCGCCGGTAAGCTGATTGTTTTGGCCCAGAATATCCGCCGTGGAGGCGGCTCCGGGTTTGTGGTTGGGAACGGCGGCGGCCTCGGCTGGGACGGCGGTTTCCGGGGGTTCGTTCGGGGCGTTTTTTTTGCCGCGGCCGGGGGCGGTGGCGGGTTTGATTTGGGGCACGCTCAGGTCGCGCACGGTGGGTTCGGGCACGGGTTGCATGTCCGCGCCCAAGCCGCTGGGAACGACGGGGCCGGTGGCTTTATCCACTTGCTCCTGGAGTTTCTTGGATTGTTTTTCCAACTCGCGGGCGCGGCGGGCCAGGGCGGCTTCATCCGGGCTTTTGCCGGCGGCGCCCAGTTCATCCCGTTTGGGGAAAAAGACCTGCAGCCACTGGCTGAGGCGGAAGTTGGTCAGGAAGAGGAGGCTGATTAAAATAAGCGTGGCGTAAATGGCCGTGGCCCCGATCCGTCCAAAGTTCCAGAAGCCGTATTTCCACGTGGTCATGCCCAGCCAACCGCCGGCGTTGGGGGTGCCAATGATGCGGGTGAACGAATGCAGGGGGGCATCCATCCGGTCCAACAATCCGGCGAGCGAGAAAATGAAGAGCGCCGCCCAGAGGCTGAACCACAGCCGCCGTTCCCGGAAACCGGTCAGGAAGCGGGAAAGATGGCCGACCCCAAAAGCCGCGATCAGGTAGGGGAGCGCGTAGGCGGCCAGGCCGAACACAAAAAAGGTGTCGTAGGCCAGATCCGCGCCGAACGGTCCGATCCAGTTGTGGGTGGTGGGATCGGGGGGGAAATGGAGAAAGGCCAGATCATGGGCGTCGAAAGAAATCTGGGCGATGAACAGCAGCCCCGCCAGGAGGAGCAGCAGCAGACCGATGATCTCCCCGAACCCCCGGGCCGCTTCTGAATTGGACTTGCTAGACATGCGGTTAAAATAGCCGCCGGAGACGAAAGCAGAAAGGAGAAATTGGGAGGGCCACCGCCCGGAGTTGTGGGCGCCCTTTGGAGTGCGGCGACACGTCGCCGCTTTTGGATGAGACGACACGTCGTCGAGTTAAAAAACGCGTGCCTGTCCGAACCAACCCCCTCAGGGTGAGTGGACCGCTGCGTCATTCATCTCCCGGCCAGATACCGCCACAGCGCATACCCCACCATTAAAGTGAAGGCAACGAGGGCCATCGCCGCCAGGCAGGCCGCCACCTCCAGTTCAATGAGCCACATTTTATGATCCATGCCCGAAATTATGCCCAAACCATGGTCGGGGGCGATGGGGTGTAACCCGACCGGTGAGCCTCAGGAATTTACAGAATGCAAATGAGCACCGTTTCAATGAGGGACATGACCACGCAGAAAACCACCACACGCTGGAAGATTTGATTGAAAATCCGCAGCGACAAATCGAGTTGCCAGGTGGCCTGTTCCACGATCCGCATGAGGCCTTCGTCCAATTGCCCGCTGAGCGCTCCGGTGAGGATCAGCCCCTTGAATTCATCCTCCAGCAAGGCGGACTGCTCGAAAGCGTCTTCCACGGTGCCGTGCTGTTCCAAGACGGCGCGAACCGCCAGCAAATCCCGTCGGATCGCGTCATTGCGTACGGTCGCCAGCGCCAGATCAAAAATGCGAACCACGCCCAAGCCGCCGCCTTCGTAAGCCAATCGGAACGTGGAAAAAAACAGGACGAGCGACAGCCGCAGTTCGGTTTCGCGGAGCAGCGGGATTTGCAGCAGGACGAAATCCACGGTCCGTTTCACCGGCGGCAGCCGGAACAGCAGCCACCCGCCCAGCGCGGGCGGCAGGACGGTTCCCAAAAGGGTGGCCACGAACCTCATGGCGGCGTGGTATTTGCCGAAATACACGAAAATGGCGATCCGCAGCACCCAGCCAATGCCGATGCAGACGAGCGGATAAAGCCAGGTGTTGCGCACCACCCGCAGCGAGGGGCCGATGCGGAGGCTGTGCTGGTATATCAACTGAAACGCCTCCGCCTGCCGGCCGCTGGTTTCGCCCGCGTGGAGCACCGGCAGGAAATGGCGCGGAAAAAGCCGGGCTGCCGGCGCCAGCGCTTCTGAAAGGGGCAGGCCCGCATCGCAGCGCTTTTGCGCGACTGTCACCACCGCCCGCAGCGCACGTGAGGACGTGCGCGCCGCGCTCAGTTCCAGCGATTTTTGCGGCGGCAGCCCCGCCGCCAGGCAAGTGCCCATCGAGCCGCTGAAAAGCTTCAGGGTTTGGTTGTCAATTCTCACTCCGGCGGCGCGATGACGGCGAAGACCATGTCGCCGATGCTTCCCGTCATCCGCCGGCCGCCGTCATCTTTCCGGTCGGGGCCGATGCTGTAAAGCACATAACCGGCCCTCTGCCGACGGTCATCACCCGCCCGGTCTCGGGGCGGAAAATTCCGCCGTGACATTTGCCGGCGGGTCTGGAAATATTTGCGCCCATGAAAACATTTTTTTTAGCCAGTGCCTTTGGATTGTTTGTCGCCGTCATGACCGGTTGCGCCCAGCAAACCCCCACGCCGCCGCCCGCGCCGGCCACCAATGCCGCCGCCACCACGCCGGCCGCCGCCCCGGAAGTCGGCGTGATCACCACGAGTGAAGGCGTGATGGTGGTGGAGTTTTATCCGGACGTCGCGCCCAACCACGTCGCCAATTTCAAGAAACTCGCCCGGTCGGGCTTTTATGACGGCACGGCCTTTCACCGCGTCATCCCCGGGTTCATGATCCAGGGCGGCGACCCCAACACCAAGGACGATTCCAACAAGGGCTCCTGGGGCATGGGCGGTCCGGGTTGGACGGTGAACGCCGAGTTTAATGCCAAGCACCATGCCCGGGGCATTCTGTCCATGGCGCGTTCCAACGACCCCAATTCCGCCGGCAGCCAGTTCTTCATCTGCCACGGCGACGCCGGCTTTCTGGACCATCAATACACCGTGTTTGGCAATCTCATCAAGGGCTTTGACGTCCTCGATAAAATCGCCACCACCCCCACGGAAGCCCCGGACCGGCCCATCAAGCGGATCAATATCATCAGCATCAAGATCGTCCCGGCCGACAGTGTAAAATAATTTCCAACCCCATTATATCTATGAGCGAAGTAGCCGTTATCACCACCACCGAAGGCGAATTGACCTTGGAATTCTGGCCGGACGTCGCGCCCAAAACCGTCGAGAATTTCAAAAACCTGGCCAACAAAAACTTTTATGATGGCACGGCCTTCCACCGCATCATCAAGGGCTTCATGATCCAGGGCGGCGATCCGCTCACCAAGGACGCCAAAAAGGAAGCGCAGTGGGGCACGGGCGGTCCCGGCTACCAAATCAAAGCCGAGTTCAACGAGCGTTCGCATCAGCGCGGCGTGATTTCCATGGCGCGCAGTTCGGACCCGGATTCCGCCGGCAGCCAGTTCTTCATCTGCGACGGCGACGCCAAGTTTCTGGACCGCCAATACACCGCGTTTGGCAAAGTGATCAAGGGCGACGACGTGCTGACGAAGCTGGCGAACACGCCCTGCACCCGCAGCGGCTCCGGCGAACCGAGCAAACCAACCTCGCGCGTGGGGGTGACCAGCATCCGCATCGTGTCGCAGGCCTGACCCGCCGGGTTGCTTGTGGATAACACCCAACTGGCCCAACTGTTGACCGCCATGGGCTGTCCGGCGGACAAGTCGCCGGAGATGGCCGCGCAATTGGACAAGCGCGCCCGGCAACTGGCCGAGGCCAAGGGCCGGCCCTACGACGAGGCGCTGGTCCACCTGCTCAACCTGATGAAGCAGGGCTGGGCGGCGCAGGGCAAGTGAGGCTTCATTTATGATCAAACCCTGGCCCACGATTCGTTCGACTCAGATTGGCGATTTCCGCATTTTCAAACTGCGGTCGGACGTCAAAATTTCCCCGCGCACGGGGCGGGAGCATGATTTTTTTGTGCTCGACAGCGTGCCTTGGGTGAATGTGATCGCCGTCACGCCGGACCGGGAATTGGTGATGGTGGAGCAATACCGGCACGGCTCCAACAGGGTGGAACTCGAAGTGCCCGGCGGCATGATGGACCCCGGCGAAACCGACCCGGTGGGGACCGCCGTGCGGGAATTGCGCGAGGAGACCGGCTACGAGGGCGGCCCGGCCCGGTTGCTCGGCCGCGTCCACGCCAACCCGGCGATTTTGACGAATATTTGTTACACGGTGCTGATTGAAAACTGCCACCTGAAGCACGATCTGGAAATGGACTCCGGCGAAGACCTGGCGACCCGCTTGGTGCCGGTGGCGGAAGTGCCCAAACTCGTGGCCGAAGAAAAAATCCAGCATTCGCTGGTGGTCGTCGCCCTATACCATTTTGATTTATGGCAACGGGGAATTAAGACCATTGGATAAGCGGAGGATGCGGAGGCTGGAAAATCCAAAGTTCAAAGTCCAAAATCCAAGGAAATTTCAAGTTTCAACCTTCAAGTCGGCGGCGCGTGACGGGCCTTTTATAAAACGCTCAAGTTTCCACCGTTTGGTAACGGCCGTAAATTTCCATGGGTGCGGGACTTGCGTTCAGGGGTCATGGGCCGGGCCGGGCCGGACTGCAACAGCAGGGACTCCAG